>Ga0209474_10001084_pt1 | contig 27570 bp, 31 predicted proteins | sample GraSoiAngelo_145_FD_185902 | JGI IMG/M metagenome (GOLD analysis project Ga0209474, IMG submission 185902) | Grasslands soil microbial communities from the Angelo Coastal Reserve, California, USA - 14_1009_05_20cm (SPAdes) (version 2) | ecosystem: Environmental > Terrestrial > Soil > Grasslands...
GCGAGCCGCAGATCCTCCGCCATCTGCGACGTGAGCGCGGCGGTGGGGAGGGTCACCCGGTATCGGACGGTGCTGTGGTGGACGGTGATCGAGGCGTAGCCAGTGCTCCCACCGGTGTGGGCGGGGACCGGAGTGGCCCCACCCGCCGCGACGACCAATCCGAGACACGCGACGATGCCCGCGCGCTTCAACGTCCCGCCTCTGCCAGGACCTGCTCCCACTCCTGGCCGATGAACCGCGACATCACATAGACCTGGTCTCGGTCCTCGATCCGCATGTACTGGAGGACCTTCTGGGGGTTCGGTGACCCGAAGCCGACGGCGAGCAGCCGTCGTCCGCCCCGGAAGAGCGCCGCGGAGTAGGCCGGGGGATCGAGGCCGAATTCTCGAAGCCCATGCTCGGCCCACTCGGTCCGCTCCATCACGCGAATCGGCGCGGAGACGTGCATGAACTTGATCGAGTCGTCGAGGTGGGCCGCGAGCGACCGCGCGACCGGACGCGGGCCAGGCCCGATCTGCCACCCCCCGGCCGTTCGCGTGAAGACCCACCGCCGGGCGCGCGCGGCCAGCTCGACCCGATCGACCTCGGCCGGCGTCTCCGGAAGCACCCCGGCGGCGACGAAGCGGATGAACTGTCCGCTCTCGCGCATCCGGCCGGACAGCGCCATGACGACCAGGAATCCCACGGCCAGCAGGGCCCCGCCGAGCCCGAGCAGGCGGCGCCGCCGGGTTACCGTCGACGCCACCAGACGACGGCACCACACAGGACGACGCCGAGCGGAAGGACGACCTCGATGGCGAGGAAGATCCGCTGCATCTGACGCTTGGTGAGGAGCACCAGAGGCGGCACCGGGATGCGCGACGCCACCGAGGGCGCATGCTCCTCGCGGACGAGCCAGCGCACGATCGACACCGCGAGGTCGCCGTTGGCCATGTAGGGCAGAAACGAGTTGCTCGCAAAATCGCCGTCGCCGACCACGACCAGTCGAAAGGGCCTCGCATCCGGCCGCGATCCGGGCCACGTCCCCTCGGCGGCGGCCGCCAGAACGTGCCGGCCCTTGCCAGCGGCCGGCGGCGTGGGGGGGCCCCCACCGTCCGGCTGGCGCTCCGCGACGGGCTGGACCGCGCGCGTGTAGCTCTGCGCGCTGCTGCGGAAGAGCGGGGCGAGCGTGATCCCCCGCGGCGGGGCGAGCAGGCGGATCGACCGGATGCCCGGGAAGAACGACAGCGCCACCTGCCTGGTGATCGGGTGGGCTTCGTAGACGGGGATCGCCACCACCTCGGGGTCCGTCGAGTAATGGTCGAGCGGATCGACGACCACGTCCTGCTCGACGACGATCCCGAGGCGGCGGAGGCCGGCCGCGAGGCGGGCCTCGAGCACGAAGCCGAGATCGTAGGCGAGGAGGGCGGCGCCACCGCCGGCGAGGTACGCGGTCAACGCGTCACTCTCACCCGGCAAATACGTCGTGCGAGGATTGAGGTCGACGACGGCGGCGCACTCCGGCGGGATGGCCGGCAGGGTCGCCGGGACGATCTTGCGGACGTCGTAGCCGACCGCCTCGAGCGCGCGCCGCATCCGCCCCGCCCCGTGGCCTCGCATCAGCACGACGCCGGACCCGCCCTCGCCATGGCTGTGCCCGGCCAGCCCCTCGAAGTGGGTGTGGAACTCGAAGTTGTCGATGGGGTACTCGTTGTGGCCTTCGACGAAACAGATGGTGGTCACCCGCTGGCGGAGCACGCGCAGGATGCCGAGCGCGATCTGGTTCTCGTCGGTGCTCATCACCTGAACGCGCCGGCCGTCCGTCTGGAGCACGGCCGCGTTGTAGATGCGCACCCCGAACGTGTCGGCCACGGTGGGCTGCTTGTCGGGGTCCACGGTGCGCACCCGCAAGTGGGCGTTGCGGCGGCCCAGGACCTCGACCAGGTCCCGCGCGCGCTTTCCCGCCGGGTCTTGCGCCTGATAGAAGTAGGTCAGCGTCACGTCCTGCCCCAGCGCGTCGACGACGTTCTCCGCTTGCCGCGACGGCGTGAAGACCTGCTCGCGCGTCAGGTCGAAGTGCACGTCGTGAAGCACGAGCGCGACGTTGGCGAGCGCGGCGACGCCCACGACCCCGACCACGATCGCGGTCGTATAGCCGAATGCCGCCAGGCGCCGGAGGCGTGGCTGCAGCGGCAGCCGGACGGCCACGGCGAAGAGTCCGAGGAGGGCGGCGAGCCATCCCAGGAACCACAGCGAATTGACGAGGTCGAGCCGGCTCACGCGCGTCCTACCGTCGCGCCAGCGTGCGCACGGTGAGCAGGAGGCAGGCGAGGACGACCGTCAGGAAGAATCCGAGGTCCGAGAGGAACAGCGCGCCGGTGGCGAACGGGGTGAAGTGCGCGACCAGCGACAGGCTCGTGACGATCGTGTCGAACGGATCGGGCAGCAGGTACCCGATCGAGTCGATCATCCACAGCAGGATGCCGACGCCCATGGCCACCACGGCCGCCACGATCTGGTTCGAGGTCAGCCCGGAGACGAGAAGCCCGATGGCCGCCAGCGCCGCCGCCAGGAGGAGGAGACCCAGGAAGCCGCTGTAGATCGGTCCCCAGTCGGGGTCGGCATAGATCCCGAGCACGATCGCGTCGCTGGCGGTGAGCACGAGCATCAGCAGCACGAGCGTCAGGCTCGCCACGAACTTCGCCAGCACGATCTCGATCTCGCGCACGGGCGAGGTCAGGAGCAGCTCGAGCGTTCCGCTGCGCCGCTCCTCGGCCAGCAGCCGCATCGTGACGACGGGGACGATGAGGAGAAACAGCACGGCCGCCTGGAAGAAGACGCGGACCAGCTCGGCCGTGCGATTGAGAAACAGCATCAACGTGAACGTGAACCCCATGAGGAGGAGGTACACGGCGACGATCGCGTAGGCGATCGGCGACGAGAAGACGGCCTTCTCCTCCTTGACGAGGAGCGTCAGAAAGTTCCTCACCGCGTCGCTGCCTCACGATCACCGGTCAGCCGGAGGAACAGGGTCTCCAGGTCCACGGGCGCCGGCTCCATGGCCAGCAGTCCGAACCCGCCGGCGATGAGGGCGGCGGCCAGCGTCTCGGCCACGGCCTGCTCCGCGTCCACGACGTACGTGGCCACGGACGTGGCGGACGTCCCCTCGACGCCGACGGCCGTCACGCCGGGGACACGCGCGAGACACGCGCGCACGCCCGCCTCGTGCCCTCGGACGTGGAGCCGCAGCCGCTGCCCCTCGCTCGGCGCGCGCAGCGCGTGCACGCCGAGGAGGCGCCCGTCGAGCAGGATCGCGACGCGGTCGGCGACCCGCTCGATCTCGCCCAGGATGTGCGAGGTGACCAGGATCGTGCGCTCACCCCCGAGGGAGCGAATCAGCTCCCGCATCTCGATGATCTGGCGCGGGTCGAGCCCGTTGGTGGGCTCGTCGAGGATCAGCAGATCGGGACTGCCGAGCAGGGCCTGGGCGATGGCGACGCGCTGGCGATAGCCGCGCGACAGCCTTCCGATCTGGATTCCGCGCACCGGACCCAGGCCCAGGCGCTCCACCGCGGCGTCCACGGCCGCCGGGAGGCCGGCCGTCGCCAGCCCCTTGAGCCGGCCCATGAACGCCAGGAACTCGCGCACCGTCATGCCCCCGTAGAGCGGCGCGTCCTCCGGGACATAGCCGACGCGTCGGCGAGAGGCGAGCGCGTCGTCCACGACGTCCAGGCCGCTGATGCGCGCCGTGCCCGCGGACGGCCGCAGGTAGCCGGCGAGGATTCGCAGGATGGTCGTCTTGCCCGAGCCTTTGGGCCCCAGGAGGCCCACGATCTCGCCGGGACCGACGGCCAGGGAGACGCGGTCGACCGCGAGGCGGGGTCCGTACCACTTGGTGAGTTGCTCGGCGGCGATGACGGCGGTCGTCAAAGCGATCGTGCCCATGACGCCGCCGGGGTGGTCGCCCACCCCGGCGGGTCGTTACATCCAGCCTGTCAGCAGCAGCTGATTACTCGAACTTCTGCGGATCGTGACTCTTGGCCGCCTTGGACGCCGGGCCGTCGAGGTCGTGGGCGGTCATGAAGCTCGCGTTCTCGCGCCCCTGCAGGACCCGGATGAACTCGTACGCGTTCAGGATGCCCGTCGGGTAGTAGGCCAGCGAGATGTCCGGCAGCAGGTTCTTCGTCACGTTCTCGGAGAAGTACACGTTGTCGCTCGTGAGCACGACGGTGCCGGTCTTCGGCAGACGCACGATGGCCATCTGGCTGCCCGGCGTGTGGCCCGGCCAGCGCTTGATGACCACGCTCTGGTCGCCGAACACGTCCATGTCACCCTCGAGCTGGTCCATCTTGAACTTGTTCGGCAACGCCTCGCCGATGTCGTTGCGCAGGCAGGCGACGTCGCCGGGGATATACGGGCCCGCCGTCCCCGGCTCTGGCCAGGCGGCGTTCTTCATCTCGTCCTTCTGCACGAGGAACACCGCGTTGGGGAACTTGCACACGTTGCCGCCATGGTCGAGATGCATGTGGCCGACGGCGACGTACTTGATGTCGTTGGGGGTGAGGCCGATCTTCTTGAGCTGCGTGTCGATCGCGATGTCGGGCGTGCGCACGACCTGCAGGGCTTGCGCCATGGGGCCCCAGTAGCTGGGGTCGTTGATGAGCTTGTCGTTGTTGCCCGTGTCGAACAGGAAGTTGCCCTTCGGATGCATCACGACGAAGAACCCGACCGGGATCTGCACCTGCGTGCTGGGGGCGCCGGACTGGAGCGCGCTCTTGGCGATCGTGAGCGGGCCCGAGCTGAACGAGTACATCTTCATGCCGGCGGGCGGCTTCTGCTGCGCGAATGCGGACGGCACCGTGCCGCCAAGCACGAGCGCGACCACGACGAACGGCACGACGGAGCGCTTCATCTTCCCCTCCCGCGTTTGACCGAAACCGTTTCGGAACTCCTGGGGCCGGAACCGAGCGAGTGCGGCGCCTCCTTCCAGCGTCCACGCATGTCCGAAAAACGCGAGCCGAGTATCGTTGGCGACCGCAGCGGTGTCAAGGGCCGGCCGACGAGCCCTGGCCCAGGCCGGCGGGCACCGGCGCCCGCCGGGGCGTCCTCCCGCCGTGCCGAAACGACCGGCCGGGATGCTACGCTAGCGCGCCATGGCACTCAAGATCGGCTTCATCCCCATCGAGGGCGGGCACTACTACCGGGACTCGCTCGACGAGGTGACGCGGGCGGAGGAGCTCGGCTTCGACTCCGTCTGGATGGAAGAGCATCACTCGGTCACCAACCACTACTGGCCGTCGCCGCTGCCGGTCCTGGCCGGCTTCGCCACCCGCACGTCGCGGATGATGCTCGGGACCGACATCCTGGTGGCCGCCTTCTATCATCCCGCCCGCCTGGCCGAGGACGTCGCCCTGCTCGACGTGATGTCCAGCGGCCGTTTCACGCTCGGGATCGCGATCGGCTACAAGCCCGACGAGTTCGCGCTCTACGGCGTCGATCTCGAAAAGCGCGGGGCGCGCTTCGAGGAGCAGCTGGCCATCATGAAGGGCCTGTGGACGCAGGAACGCGTGGCCTTCCGCGGCACCTACTACACGCTCGAGGGCCGGCTGGAGCCCAAGCCCCTGACGCGGCCGCACCCGCCGGTGTGGATCGGCGGCTGGGGCGATCTCACGCTGCGGCGCGCCGCCACGCTCGCCGACAACTGGATTCCCGGTCCCACGGCCGATCTCAGGCGCCTCCTGACCGCCAAGCAGCAGTTCCTCGAGCAACGCCGCGCGGCCGGGCGGCCGGCGCCCACCGAGTGGCCGCTGACCCGCGACGTGATCATCGCCGAGAGCGACGCGCGGGCGCGCGAGCTGGCCGAGGAGCACATCATGGTCGCCTACCGGCGCGAGTACGCGGGCGGCTGGCGCCATCCCTTCATCGACACCTCGATCGCGACCGACCTCGACAAGCTCATGGAGGATCGCTTCATCATCGGCGGACCCGAGCAGTGCGTCGCCCGCATCCGGCGCTTCGTGAAGGAATACGGCATGACGCATCTGATCTGCCGGACGTTCTTCCCCGGCATGCCGCACGCGCACATCCTGCGAGAGCTGGAGCTCCTGGCGCGCGAGGTGATGCCGGCATTCCGCTGACGACAGGTCCGACCAAGGATAGTGGCAGAGACCTAAGTATGTGATATACTGAGGCCTTGCCGGTCCCACTCTGACCGCCAGAGGAGTGATACCGATCGCGCAAGGCATCTATCGAGTGGATCGCTCGCACGCGTGGAACTACGGCCACGCGCCGAAGTTGCCCCGCGTGCGCCGCTTGCCGGCCGGGCCCGGCGGCAGGCTGTTCGACTACACGCTGAACTCTCCGCTCGGCGTCGCCGCCGGCCCCCTGCTCAACTCCAGGTGGGTCGAGGCCTACGCCCGGATCGGCTACGACATCCTGACCTACGCCACCGTGCGCTCGAGTCTCGCCCCGGCCGCGGCCCTGCCGAACATCCGTGCCGTCGAGAACCGCGAGCAGGCCGCCGTCGCCACCCGGCGCGCCGGGTCCAACGGCGACCTCACGCTGGCCGTCTCGCTGGGCACCCCCTCGATGGAGCCCGACGTGTGGCGCAAGGACGTCCACCGCGCGCACGAGAAGATCGGGCGCAACCAGGTCCTCATGGTGAGCGTGCTCGGCACCACGCCGCCCGGCGGCGACCGCGAGGCCCTCGTCAACGACTACGGGCAGGTCGCAGTGTGGGCGGCCGAGGCCGGCGCCGACGTCATCGAGGTCCAGCTGGCGTGGCCCGATCCGTTCGCCGATCAGCCCCAGGCGATCTACGAGAACCTGCCGCTGGCCGCCCAGATCCTCCACCGCGTCCGGACCGGCGTCGGAGTCCCGGTCGTCGCGAAGCTCGGCGCATTCCGGACGCCCCGGCTGCTCCACGACACCGCGACCAAGCTGGCCTCGTGGGCCAGCGGCTTCGTCCTCGTGCACGGCTTCCTGCGCCGCGTGGTCGACGAGGCGGGCCACGCTGCCTTCGAGGGTCCAGGACGCGAGCGCGCCGACATCGTCGGCGCCGACACGTTCCCGGCCGCTTCCCGGCAGGTCGGCGAGCTGCTGGCCTGGCGCAAGGCCGGCTGCTGGGACCGGGCGATCCTCGCCGTCGGAGGCATCAGCACCGTCGAGCGCGCTCACGAGACGCTGCGGGAGGGTGCCGATGCCGTGCTGGTGGCGACGGCCGCGCTGTACGATCCGCTGTTCGCCGTGCGGTTCAGGCAGACCCGCGCGACAGCGGTGGCCTAGACGCTCCGATTCCCCTCGACCGCGGCGAATTAGTTTCCGTCCCTGACGCATCAGCCCATATCGTGGGCCTGTGACACGCCTGCGCCGCTGGGCGCGCTGGTGCACGCGGCTCGAAGCTCCAACGTTCCCCCTCGTCGTCCTCTCCCTCGTGGGTTCCGTCGTGTTCGGTCTGCCGGCCGTCGAGGTCCCGGAAGCGTGGGCGGGGGCGCCGACGGATGCGATGCGCGATTTCTTCGGGGCGGTGAACGTCGTGCTGACCGATCCGGCGACGGAGGAGCAGCCGCAGGAGCGGTTGCGGGCGATCCGCCGGCGGGTCGACGACGTCTTCGACTTCCGCGAGGCGGCCATGCTGGCGCTCGGCCGGGAGTGGGCCGCCCGCACGCCCGTCGAGCAGAACGAGTTCGTCGCGCTCTTCGCCGACCTGCTCGAGCGCTCGTTCGTGTGGCGCGTGGCCGGCAAGGCCAGCCTCGCCGGCGGCGTGCGGGTGGACTACCTGAACGAGGTGGTGAGCGGCGACGCGGCGACGGTCGAGACGGACGTTGCGACGCGCGACGGCAAGGCGCTGCGCCTCGACTACCGGATGGTGTACCGGGGCGAGCGCTGGGTCGTCCGCGACGTCGTGATGGACGGCGTCAGCACGATGGACAACTACCGCGCGCAATTCCAGCGTGTCGCCCGCGACGGCTCGTGGCCGGAGCTGATGGCGCAGCTTCGGGCCAAGCTCGCCGGTCCCGGTGCGACGACGCGGGTCGCCGCCGCTCCTGCACCGATGATGTGGCCCTCCGAGCTTCGCGCGCCCGACCGCGTGACCGAGCCGATGGTCCCCGTGTCCGTGCCGGCCGTGCGGGTTGCCCAGGCGCCGGGGGCGGTCGCGTCGGCGTCCGCCGCGATCGTCGTGCCCGTGAACGCTCCAGCGCCGCCGGCGGCGCCGACGGTCCCGGTGCAGGCCATCGCGGCGCCGGCGGTCCCGGCCCCGACGCTCACGGCACCAACGGTCGCTCCACCGACGGTCCCGGCCCCGGCGCTCGCCGCGCCGAGGGTCGCGACGGCCCCCGTCGAGGCCCCGATGCTCGCGGCGCCCGGAGTGGAGACACCGGCGGTGACGGTCTCGGCGCCAGCCCCGACCCCGGTCGTGATCGCCCGCGCGACGCCGACCGCCGCGATCGGGCCCGCCGTCGGGCCGAGGCAGAGTCCGATCGGCGAGGTCACCGCCGTCGGCGCGCCCCGCGCGATCCGGCAAGGCGTGACGCATCCCTCGCTGTGGATCCAGGTCGGCGCGTATCACAGCACGGTCGCCGCCGGGCGCGTGGCCGCCGAGGTGCACGGCGAGATTCTCGTCGTCGCCTCCCCGTCCCGCCCGGAGCCCCCGCTCCTGCGCGTCCGCGTGGGGCCCTTCCCCGACCGCGCCCGAGCGCTCCAACGCCTCCACCATCTGCAAGCCGAGGGCTGGCGCGCCTCCTTCATCGTGCAATAGCCCGCGCGCGCCCCCGTCGAGACGCGGCCGGGGCGACGGTCAACGCGACTCGGTCAACGCCTCGTGGATCGCGACGGTCAGGACGCCGAAGGCGGGCGCGGCGCGCGTCGCGACGGTGCGGGGGCGCGGCAGCGGCACGTCGAAGAGTCGCGCCACGCGTCCGGGCCGCGGTGTCATGACGACGACGCGATCGGCCAGCAGCACCGCCTCCGGGATCGAGTGCGTCACGAACACGATCGTCTTGCGCGCGGCGCTCCCCTCACCCCAGACGCGCAGGAGCTCGAGGTTCAGCTCGTCGCGCGTCATCGCGTCGAGGGCGCCGAACGGCTCGTCCATCAGCAGCAATGGCGGGTCGAGCAGGAGCGCACGACACAGGGCGGCCCGCTGCTGCATGCCGCCGGACAGCTCGCGCGGCCGCCGGGCGCCGAAGCCGTCGAGGCCGACGAGCCGGAGCAGCGCCTCGGCGCGGGCTCGATGGGCGCCGCGCTCGAGACCGGCCAGCTCGGCCGCCAGCAGGACGTTGTCGAGAATCGTCCGCCAGCGCAGTAGCAGCGGCGCCCACCGTGACACGGCCCACGGTGGCCGGGCGCAGCCCGGCGATGATCCGCAACAGGGTGGACTTGCCACAGCCGGACGGACCGACCAGGGTCAGCAGCTCGCCGCGCCCGATCTGCAGCGTGATGTCGCGCAGCGCCTCGACCGGGCCGGCCTCCGCCCGGTACGTCATGCCGACCCGGTCGAGGACGATCAACGCCTGGGCGGCTCGATCTTCGTCAGGAACTCGTTGGTGAAGACCTCCTCGCAGCCCACCTTGCGCGGCATGTCGGGCATGTAGGTGTTGATCACCTCGACGGTCCGGCACATCTTGGCCCGCTCCATCCAGCCGATGCCGTGGCTCGCGTACCGCTCGGTCTTCATGAGCTCGAGCCCGAGCATCATGTTCGGCTCGATCAGCGACAGATCGATGTCCGGCACGCGCTTCTTGAAGATCTCGAGCGCGGCCCGCGGGTTGTCCATGACGTCGCGCCATCCCTGGTACGACGCCGCCAGGAAGTCGCGCACCGCCTTCGGCCGCTCGCCGAGCGTCTTGTCGCCGGCCACGATCGACATCGAGTACGTGTCGAAGCCGTGCTGGCTCCAGGGCATGCGCGCGAGATTGTCCTTGCCGACCGCCTTCTCCCAGAACGGCTGGCCGGTCGTGTAGTCGGGCACCGCATCCGCGCGCTTCTCCGACAGCGCCACGAACTTGGCGGCCGGCTCGATGGTGAGCCAGGTGACCTTGCTCTCGTCGACACCGTTGAGCCTGGCGAAGGCGGGGAACAGCTGACGCTGGGCGTCGCCGGGCGGCGCCGCCAGCGTCTTGCCCTCGAGGTCCTTCGGCTTGGTGATGCCGGTGTCCTTGCGGGTCCAGATGTTGAGCGGCGTGAGATCGAAGACGGCGCCGACGATCTTGATCCGGGCCCCCTGGGCCACCCGGGGGATGACGACGACGGCATCGGCCAGCCCGAGGTCGGCCCGACCGGTGTCGATCTTGGCGATCGAGTCGCCGGAGCCCTTGGAGTTCTGCAACTCGACGTCGAGACCCCGGCTCTTGTAGTAGCCGCGGTCGAGCGCGACCCAGTAGGCGGCGTGGTCGCCGACGGCGAACCAGTTCAGCGCGAAGACGATCTTCTGCGGGGCCTGGGCCTGGCCGGTCCCGGCGACGGCCACCAGCGCGGCCACGAGCGCGGCGAGGAGCGCGCGGTTCATCGGAGTCCTCCTTCGGCGTTCAGGATCCGGCCTCGGCCCACGGCGCCCAGCGGCGCGCCGCCAGCGCGACGAGGCCGTAGAGCGAGAGCCCGACGATCGAGATCCAGACGAGGGCGGCGAACGCCACCGGCGTGTTGAGGTTCGTCTGCGCGTTGACGATGACCATGCCGAGGCCGGCCTGCGAGGCCACGAACTCGCCCACCACGGCGCCCACGACGGCGGCGGTGGCGGTGATCTTCAGCGCCCCGAGCACGTACGGCAGGGCGTTGGGCAGCCGGATCTTGACGAAGACCTTCCAGGTCGGCGCGCCGAACACGCGGCCCAGGTCGAGCAGCTCCTCGTCGACCTGGGTGAGGCCGACCGCCGTGTTGATCACCACCGGAAAGAACCCGATGAGCGCGGCGATCAGCATGTTGGGCACGACACCGTAGCCGAGCCACAGCAGGAACAGCGGCGCCACCGCCACCTTGGGCAGCGTGTTGACGAACACCAGGAACGGCACCAGCGCCCCGGCGGCGACCGGCGACCACGCGATGGCGATGCCGAGCGCCACGCCGGCGCCGGCCGCGACCGCGAAGCCCCCGACGATCTCGAGCGTCGTGATCCAGACGTGGGTGGGCCACGGAATGGAGACGTTCAGCATCGCGCGCAGCACGCTGGTCGGGGCCGGCAGCAGGTACTCGCGGATGCCGAACGCGGGGCCCGCCAGCTGCCAGGCGATCAGCAGCGCGCCGAACAGCGCGGCCGAGGGCAGCAGGCGGACGAGCGCGCGCCGGCTCATCAGGGCGCACATGATACTCCGCGCTCCGCGGCCCGCGCCATGCCCGGGGCCCCTGTGCTAGGCTGAGCGGCGTGCGGTGGCTGATCGTCCTGCCGTTCGCGCGGCCGGGACTGATGGGCGTGGACTTCGGCGACGAGCTGCGCGGGCTCGGCCACGAGGTCCGCCTCTTCCCGTACCGGCGCGACAACGCCCTCTACAAGAACACGCCGACCAAGGCCGCCTACCAGCGCTTCATCCTCCGGCGCCTCGAGCGCGCGTGCGGCGACTGGCGGCCCGACGTGGTGCTGGTGATCAAGGGCGGGCCGATCACGCCGGAGCTGGTCCGGCGCGTGAAGAAGCGCCGCCACGCGCTCTTCGTCAACTTCTTCCCCGACAACCCGCTGTGGATGATCCCGTTCGAGTGCCTGGAGGCCTACGACGTCTTCTTCACCAAGGAGCGCTACGCGCTGCGCGCGCTGCACTCGGTCGGGCTGCGCAACCTGCACTACCTGCCCATGTACTGCGTGCCCGGCCTCCACCATCCGGTGACGCTCACCGCCGAGGAGGCCGCGCGCTACCACGCCGACGTCTCGCTCGTCGGCAGCCGGTACGCCTACCGCGAGCGCCTGGTGCGCGAGCTGGCCGGCTATCCGCTGCGGGTGTGGGGCAGCGGCTGGCCCCGGGTCGCCGATCCCGCGCTGCGCCGGCTGGTCGCCGGGGGAGCGGTGTTCGACCGCGCCAAGCTCTGCGTGTACTCGGGCTCCACGCTCGCGCTGAATCCGCACCATCCGATGAACGACATCGACGGCGTCAACACCCGCGCCTTCGAGCTGGCCGCGGCCGGCGTCTGCCAGGTGGCGGATTTCAAGGAGGACCTGACCACGCTCTTCAAGCCCGGCGAGGAGGTCGTCACCTACCGCGACGTCGGCGAGCTCAAGCGCCTGCTCGACCATTACCTCGCGCGGCCCGAGGAGGCGCGCGCGATCGGCGCCAACGCCCGCCGCCGCGCGCTCGCCGAGCACACCCTGCGCCATCGCGTCGAGGAGATGGTCGCGGTCATCGGGGAGCGGCTCGGCCGGTGATCGAGTCGCTGGCGCGCCACCTGGCCTGCATCGACTGCGGCGCCGTCCACCCGCTCGGCTACCGGCTGCAGTGCGACAAGTGCCGCGGTCTGCTCGAGCTGGTCTACGACCTCGATCGCCTGCGGCGCGACGGCCCCGGCGGCCTGCGCGGCACCGGCCTGTGGCGCTACGCCGCGGTGCTGCCGATCGCCGATCCGGCCCATCGCGTCACCCTGGGCGAGGGCGCGACGCCGCTGCTCGACTGTCCGCGGCTCGCCCGGGCGCTCGGCATCCGGCGGCTCACGCTCAAGTACGAAGGCCCGAATCCGACCGGCACCGTGAAGGACCGCTCCTCGGCGACCGCGGTGTCGGCGGCGCTGCAGTTCGGCTTCACGGCAACGTCGGTGGTCTCCTCGGGCAACGCGGGCTCGTCGATCGCCGCGTACTCCGCGCGGGCCGGACTGCGCTCGCTGATCTTCGCCTACGAGCGCACGTCGGCGCCCAAGCTGCTGCACATGGCCGCCACCACGCCCGATCTCGTGATCTACCAGGGCGTCTACGACGATCTCATCACCCTCTGGGACGGGCTCGTCGAGGACCGCCTCTTCTTCGACTGCGGCGCTTCCCGCAACGCCTACAAGCACGAGGGCAAGAAGACGCTCGCCTACGAGATCGCCGAGCAGACCGGCTGGGCGCCGCCCGACGTGGTGGTGGCCCCGCTGGCCGTCGGCGAGACGTTCGTGGCCGCCGCCCGCGGGTTCAAGGAGATGCACGCGGCCGGCTGGATCCCGCGCGTGCCGCGCATGGTGGCCGCTCAGGCCGCCCGTGCCAACGCGGTGGTGCGCGCGTTTCGCGCCGGCGGCGACATCACGCCGCTGAAGATCGGCTACACGGTCGCCGAGGGCCTGGCCGCCGGCGATCCCGGCCGCAAGGGCGCGTGGGCGCTGCGCCTGCTGCGGGAGACCGGCGGCGTGGCGGGCGAGGCCGAGGACGAGGAGATCCTCGCCGCCCAGCGCACCCTCGCCCGCACCGAGGGCCTCTGGGCCGGGCCGACCGGTGTGGCGGCGCTCGCCGTGCTCATGCGCCTGCTCGGCGAGCGGGCGCTCGACCCGGCGCAGGACATCTGCGTCGTGGTCACCGAGACGGGGCTCAAGACGGAAGCGCCGCCGCCCGAGCGGGCCGGCGTCGCGTTCGACGAGGCCTCGCTGCGCCGTCTCGTCGTCGAGCGTCTCGGTCGCCGCTGAGCGGCCGCGTGCCGTGCCGCTTCCCCGCGCGTTCTACCTGCGACCGGCGCCCGTCGTCGCCCGCGCCCTGCTCGGCTGCGTGCTCGTCTCCCGCGGCGGGCGCACGCTCACGAGCGGACGGATCGTCGAGACCGAGGCCTACCTCGGTCCGGAAGACGCCGCCTCGCACGCCGCCTTTCGTCCGGGCAGCCACGCGCTCTTCTACGGCGAGGGCGGGGTCGCCTACGTCTTCCTGAATTACGGCATGCATCACTGCCTGAACGCGATCACCGGGCCGTCCGGCACGCCGGGCTGCGTGCTGATCCGCGCGCTCGACCCACTGGACGGACGCGCGACGATGGCCCGCCGGCGCGGCGTGGCCGCGACGGCGCCGCGACTGGCGTCGGGGCCCGGCAACCTCACCCGCGCGCTCGGCCTCAGCCTGCGCGACAACGGCGCCGACCTCACGCGCGGGTCGCTGACGATCGAGCCCCCGCCCGGCCGCCGCGCCTTCCGGATCGCCGCCGGCCCCCGTGTCGGGATCACCCGCGACGTCGCCCGGCCGCTGCGCTTCTGGATCGCCGGCCACCCCGCCGTCTCACGCCGCGACTGACCGGACCAGGCAACCGATGACCCACATGTGGGTGGCGTTTACCCAGGGCGGCGGGGGCCCGGCCCGCCGCGGCGCGACGTTGGGCGTGCCGGCGGCCTGGGCACGCGCCTTGCCGTCAGAGGAGCCCGTGCGACCTGGAGGAGCCATGAACAGGATGCTGAAGTCCTTCGGTGTGCTGGCGGCCGCGGGGCTCGCCGCGGCCGGCTGCGGCATGATCACCGTGAACCCGATCGCCCAGTACGTCGACGACGCCTCGACGACGACGGCGATCAAGACCCGCCTGGCGACTGAGGAGGGCATCGGCTCGATGACCGGCATCAGCGTGCGGACGTCCCACGACGTGGTCTGGCTCACCGGCACCGTGGCCGACGAGCCCGAGCGCCACCGCGTCGAGACCATCGCCCGCCGCATCGCCGGCGACAACCGGGTCGTGAGCGAGCTGCGCGTGGCCGGCAGTCCGTCGGCGTCGCCGACCGCCCAGGCGCCGAGCGCCCAGACGCCGACCACCCAGAAACCGACCGTTCAGAAGCCGACCGCTCAGAAGTAGTACGACGCGAGCTCTTCGGCGACCTCCACCACGCCGCCGAAACGCTCGCGCGCCTCGGCCGCGAGGGCCTCGACGTCGGCGTGATACTCGGCGCCGACGTGCGTGAGGATCAGGCGGCGCACACCGGCCGTCGCCGCGACCTGGCCGGCTTCCGCCGCCGTGGAATGCGCGACGAAGCGCCCGGGTGCGCGGTCGCGCTCGAGATAGGTCGCCTCGTGCACGAGCGTATCGGCGCCGCGGGCGAGCGCGACGACCGCCGCGCACGGCAGCGTGTCCGACGAGTACACGACGGCGCCGGCGCCGGCCGCCTCGACCCGCACCGCGAAGTTCGGCATCGCGCCGTGCTCGTTGGGCGCCGTGCGCACGGTCAGGCCGCCGCCGGCGACGGCCACGGCGCCGAGGGCCAGCTCGATCGGCGCCAGGACGATCGGGAAGGCCCCGGGCCGATCCCACAGGCGGAACACCGTGAGGAGCGTGCGCAGCGGCTCGACGTGCTCGGGGCGGCAGACGACGGTGAGCGGCGCCCGGCGCTCGAGGAGCATCGACTGCCGCACCAGCGACGGCAGCCCGTAGGAGTGATCGACGTGCAGATGGGTGACGAGGACGTGCGTCAGCGCGAGCGGATCGACGTCGAGCCGGCGCAGGCGATGGACCACGCCGCCGCCGACGTCGGCGAGGATGGCCCGGCCGCCGATCTCGAAGACGAGCGACGTGTTGTCGCGCGCGGCCGAGGCCAGCGCGCCGGCGGTCCCGAGAAAAGCGAAGCGCGGCCGCCGCGTCACCGGCCGCGGCGCAGGGCGCCGGGGTCGAACAGGTCCTCGGCCAGGCCGGTGTTGACCGCCACCGAGCGCACGACGACGAGGACGACGAGCTTGCCGTCGACGAAGGCTTCCTGCCGGTGCGGGAAGTAGAAGCCGTTCGCGAGCGGGCGATGCTCGCCGAAGGCGAGGTCGACGAGGCCCTCACGGCTCGCCAGTCGCTCGCGACGGATGACGCGGACCACGCCGTACTCGCCGTCGAGCCACACCGACGGCGCATCGCGCTCCACTCGGCGAGCACGTCGGCGGCGGTGCGCTGGAACGGCATCAGCAGGTGGGTGCGGTCGCGGTCACGCTCGGCCGGCGCCGCCTCCGAGACGCGGCCGTCGCCGTCGCGGACCCACACGCGGTCCTCCACGGCCAGTCGGACCTCGCGGCGGCCCTCCATCACCTGCTCGACGCGCTGCCGCCGGGGAATCTTGAGCCACACGCGCTGCTCGCCGCTGCCCTGGGGGTGGCGGCCATCGGGATGGTAGAGCGTGAACGACTGCTCGATGGCGACGTCGGTGACCTGCGCGCCGGCCAGCCGGGCGACGAACGCCTCGACGGCCGCCGTCGCATCGGACGCTGCCGCCGCCAGTGGCGCCAGCGCCAGGGCCAGCAGGGCGGCGAGGCGTCGGCTCACGCGTCGGTTATACGGGCCGGGCGCCCGCCAAGTCAACGGGCCGGGGGTGGGCTAAGCCCGCAAAAGTCCGGCAAAAGTTTGACAGGTCTGCAATCGGCTTCGTATGATCGGAGGGTACCTTCGAACGGTATCTTCGAACCATATCCAAAGGAGCGCGCGTGTCTACCTCCGACTCCTTGAACACCGGGGTCCTCGAGATCCTCTGGAACGCCGGGCCGATCGCCAAGGTCGTGCTCGGGGTCCTGCTGCTGTTCTCGATCGTCTCGTGGGCGCTCATCGTCGAGAAGTGGTGGCAGTTCCGCCGGGTGCGGCGGCAGACGCTGGGGTTCGTGAAGATCTTCCGCGAGGGGCGCCGGCCCTCGCTGGTGCAGTCGGCGGCGCGGAAGTACCGCGACAGCCCGCTGGCCCAGCTCTACGCCGCCGCCTACGCCGAGATCTCCGGCGTGCCCGACGTCATCGACCACGTGATCGACGAGGGCGACGAGGGGCTGCCGGCCGAGCGGCTCGACGCGGTGCACCGGGCGATGCGCCGCGCCGCCGGGCTGGAGGTGGCGCAGCTCGAGCGCTATCTGCCGTTCCTCGCCACCACCGCCAGCTCGACGCCGTTCATTGGCCTGTTCGGCACCGTGTGGGGCATCATGTCGGCCTTCCACGGCATCGGCACGCAGGGCTCGGCGAGCCTGGCGGTGGTGGCGCCCGGCATCTCGGAGGCGCTGATCGCGACGGCCGCCGGCCTCGCCGCCGCCATTCCCGCCGTCATCGGCTACAACTACTTCATCAACCGCGTGCGGCACTGGGCGACCGAGATGGACGGCTTCATGCTCGACCTGCTCAACGTGCTCAGCCGCCCGATGTCGAAGCTGGGACGGTCGGCGAAAGATGGCGTTTAACGCCGGCGCGCCCGACGGCGAGCGGCGCATCGGGACGTCGCTGGCCGAGATCAACATCATCCCGCTGGTCGACGTGGTGCTGGTGCTGCTGCTGATCTTCATGCTCACCGCGCCGATGATGTACCGCGGCATCGACGTCAACCTGCCGCGGGCGGCGGCCAAGCCGACGGCCGTCGAGGAGCGCCTCGTGCTGACGCTGACCAAGGACCACGCGCTGTACCTGAACGACAAGCGCATCGCGCCGGGGGCGCTGGACACCTCCCTGCGCGCGGCGTTCCAGAACCGTACGGACAAGACGCTCTACCTCAAGGCCGACTCCGGGCTCGCCTACGGCGCCGTCATCGAGACGATGGATCAGGTGCGGCGCGCCGGCATCGAGCGCCTGGGCATGGTAACCGAGCCCGCCCGGGAGCGCTGACATGGGTGCGGCGGGTCTGCTGCTGATGGCGCCGCGCCTGCGGCTGCGAACCGGTCCGGCGCTGCGCGGTGGGCCGCTGCCGGTCACCGCGACGTTCCTGTCGCTGCTGACCCACGCCGCGCTGGCGGTCGCCGTGATCTACGGGGCGAGCGCCTGGAGCGCGCGGCCGCCCAAGACCTACGTGGTGAACCTGGTGCCGGCGGTGGCCGCGGTGGGCTCGCCGCAGGGCCAGGCGGCGTTGCCGCCGCGGGCCGAGGAGCCGCCGCCGCGGCCGGCGCCGCGCACGCCGAGCGGGCTGCCGGAGCGCCAGGCGCCGCCGCCGGCGGTCCGCACGCCGCCGGAGATGCCGGCGCGCGCGCCGGCCTTGCCCGAGCGGGACCTGCCGGACCGGACGCCGCCGCCGCGCGCGCCGGGTCTGCCGAAGCCGTCCGACAAGGAGCTGCCGGCGGTGGCGAGCACGACGACGACGCCGCCGAGTTCCTCGATCGCGCCGGGTCGCGCGGAGACGCCGCCGCCGGCGCCGCTCGGACGCGCCACCGGCTCGGCCCAGGGCAGCGGCGCCGTGACGGTCAACGTCTCCGACTTTCCGTTCGCCTACTACCTCGCGGCCGTCCAGCGCAAGATCACCGAGCGGTGGGAAGGACGGGCGCTGCAGGGCCGGCAGCCGGTCGCGGTGTTCGAGATCGGCCGCGACGGCCGCATCGTGGGCGGCGTGGCCATCGAGAAGACGTCGGGGAACCCGTACTACGACCAGATGGCGGTGCGCGCGATCAACGACGCCGTGCCGTTCCCGCCGCTGCCGGACGAGTTCGCACCATCGACGCTGCGGATCCACCTCGGCTTCAATTTCGCTCAGGATCGAGGCTGACCCATGACAGTTCGCCGGCTGCTCGTCGTCGCGCTCGTGGTGTCCCTGCTCGTGTTGCCCGGTCTGCCGCCGGTGGCGCCGCCGCCGGCCCGCGCCCAGGGCGTGGACGTCTTCCTCAACGTCACCGGCGGCGGCAGCCGGAAGCTGAACATCGCGATCCCCGAGTTCACCGTCGTCGCCGGCAACGACGTCGGCGGCGCCGGCAAGCAGCTGGCGTCCGTGGCCGGCGCCGACCTCACGTTCTCCGGCCTCTTCAGCGTGGTCGCCGGCACCGGCTCGATTCCCGCCAACAATCCCGAGCTGCTCCGGCAGTCGTGGGCGGAATTCGCCGCGGCCGGGGCCCACGCCGGGTTGCACGGGCTGCTCGCGCTGCGCGGTGAGCGCGCCGAGATCGAGATGCGGCTCTACGACATCACCACGCCCGCCCACCGGCTGATCGCCACCAGGAAGTTCGAGCTGCCGGCGGTGCAGATGCGCCGGCTCGCCCACAAGGTGGCCGACGACGTCGTGCTGCAGTTCACCGGCGAGCCGGGCGTCGCCGACACCAAGATCGCCTACGTCGTGGGACCGGCCGGCGCGGCCAAGGAGATCGTGATGGCCGACTACGACGGCGCCGGCTCGGCGCCGGTGACGCGCAACGGCTCCATCAACCTGATGCCGGTGTGGAGCCCCGACGCGCGCTCGCTGGCGTTCACGTCGTTCCGGCAGGGGTATCCCGACCTCTACCGGGCATTTCCGTTCGAGCGCCGGCCCGAGCAGACGCTGGCCGCCTTCGTCGGCATCAACAGCTCCCCGTCGTTCAGTCCCGACGGCAAGAGCCTGGCGATGACGCTCAGCAAGGACGGCAACCCGGAGATCTACGTGCTGAGCCTCGCCAGCGGCACGATGCGCCGCCTCACCCGCCACGCCGGCATCGACACCGAGCCAACGTGGTCGCCGAACGGGCGGGAGATCGCGTTCGTCTCCGATCGGGGCGGCTCGCCCCACATCTACGCGATGGACGCCGAGGGCGCCAACGTTCGCCAGATCACCTCGGGCGGCTTCCACACGCAGCCGCGGTGGTCGCCGCGCGGCGACATGATCGCCTATACGCAGCGCGCCGGGACGCACGACATCTGGGTCGTCGACGTCGACGGCTCGAATCCGCGGCGTCTCACGAGCGGCGGCGGCGACAATCAGGGCCCGACGTGGGCGCCCAACGGTCGTCACCTCGCATTTCAGTCCTCGCGCAGCGGCCGCTGGCAGATCTATGCCATGCTGGCCGACGGAAACGCCCCGACGGCGCTCACGCGGGGCTCGGCGGAGAACACAAGTCCTTCGTGGTCGCCTCGACTGCCGTGATACGATTTTCACTGCTGCGGGGCGGGCGCGCAGGCCGACAAAGGAGGGGACATGCTTAGCCGCTGTTCTCACGTACTGGTAGCGTCGCTGCTGGTCCTCGGCGTCGTGCTGACGGGGTGCGCCAAGCGTCCCGCCACGACCCAGGCGGCAGCGCCCGCGCCCACCGGCGCGGCCGCGACCACGCCCGGCTCGAGCGCGCAGATGCAGTCTCCGGGCGGCGGCGCAACTCCTCCCAGCGGCGGCGGTGCCGGCGGCGGCAGCAGCACCACCCAGGGCGGCGGCGGCACGACCGCGCGGCCGGCGCCGAGCGAGTTCGTGTCGATCGCCGAGCTGAGGGACATCCACTTCGATTTCGACAAGTACGACATCCGGCCCGGTGATGCGAAGACGCTCGACACCAACGCCGGCTGGCTGAAGTCGAACCCGAACCATCTCGTGCTCATCGAGGGACACTGCGACGAGCGCGGCACCAACGAGTACAACCTCGCCCTCGGCGAGCGTCGTGCGAAGTCCACGATGAACTACCTCGTGTCCCAGGGGGTCCAGGCGAGCCGCATCACCATCATCAGCTACGGCGAAGAGCGGCCCCTCTGCACCGAACACAACGAAGAGTGCTGGGCCAAGAACCGTCGCGCGCACTTCCTCGTCAAGCCGCGCTAGGACCCGCTGATCGGGCGGCGGGGAGGCCCGGGCGCCTCTCCGCCATGTGGCTTCCCGCCGTCGCGCTGGCGCTCGCCGTCGCCGGCTGTACCAGCGTGGCCGACGTCACCGGCACCGCCACGCAATCGGACCTCATGCAGGTGCGCGGCGAAGTCGCCGCGGCCCAGCAGGCGGCCCAGCGCGCCCGCAGCGACGCCGAGACCGCCGCGCTGCGCGCCATCGATGCGCGCCTGCGCACGCAGACCACCGAGAACGAGCGCGAGCTCACCGCGCTCAACCGCCGGCTCGACGGGCTCGCCACCTCGCTGACCGAGCTGAGCGCGCGGCTCGAGGAACTGTCGGCACGTACGGAGGCGCTGGGCCGCCAGGTGCGCGGCGGCCCCACGGCCGCCACCGCGACGCCAGCCCCCACGCCCACGCCGCCGCCGCGCACCGCCGCGCCACCGCCGACCGCGCCACCCGCTGCGGCCACGCCGCCGCCCGCCGCCCCCGGCGCACGGCCGGCCACCGACGCGCTGCAGCCCCAGGACATCTACCAGGCCGCCTACATCGACTTCAGCAAGGGCAGCTACGCGCTGGCCATGGCCGGCTTCCGCGAGTTCCTGCGCCGCTTCCCGGATCATCCGCTGGCCGGCAACGCGCAGTACTGGATCGGCGAGGGCTACTACAGCCAGGCGCGCGTCGCGGCGAACGCCGGGCAGTCCGACAAGGTCGCGCCGGAGCTGGAGCAGGCCGTGCAGGAGTTCCGCAAGGTGCTCGCGAATTATCCGCGCAGCGAGAAGGCGCCGACGGCGCTCTACAAGGAAGCGCTGGCGCTGCTGGAGCTCAAGCAGCCCGCCATCGCCCAGCAGCGGCTCGAGTACCTCGTGGCGAACTTTCCGCAGGCGGAGGAGACGCCGCTCGCCCGGGAGCGGCTGGCGACGCTGAAGACGCAGTAGGGCCCGTCAGTCCTTTTCGAGACCGAAGACCCAGACGACGGCCACGTCCTGCTCGTGCGTGGAGTACACCATCACGGTCCCGCGCGGGTCTTCCGTCCGCGCCGAGGTGACCATGACGCCGGCCTCGGACGGCCGCGGTCCCGACGGAGCCCACTGCCACACGCCGAGCGAGACCAGCAGCGCGGTGGCCAGGGCGCCGCCGAGCGCCCAGCGCGGCCGCCACATCGACTCCCACCACGAGCGCCGGACCGGGACCGGCCGCGGCTGCCGCCGGTCCTCGATCCCGCGCACGACGCCCTGCCAGAAGCCGGTCCAGTCGGGCTGGAGCGGCGTCAGGGTGCGCCGGAGCAGACCCCGGAGGCGGCGGAGCCCCTCGGCCTCTCGCTGGCAACCCGCACAAGAAGCGAGGTGGGCGGCCGTCGAGCGCGCCGTCTCCGGGTCCAGAGCCTGGTCGAGCCAGGCCCCGATGCGTCGTCGAGTCCGATAGCAGGTCAACACAGCGGTTGGACGGTCGGTCCCCCCCTCGCTATTCTCTGGGCCTGATGATAACCGGACAGCCCGTGGCCATCCCCTCGGGCGCGGGCCTCGTGCTCGAGGGCGTGCTTGCGATGCCCCCGGAACCCCGCGTGGGCGTGGTCCTTTGCCACCCCCACCCCCTCTACGGGGGCGACATGGACAACCCCGTGGTCCTCGCGATCGCCGCGGCGTGTCTCGACGCCGGCCTCGCGACCCTGCGCTTCAACTTCCGCGGCGTCGGCGGCTCCGGCGGCGCCTGGGACGAGGGCCCGGGCGAGCAGGACGACGTCCGCGCGGCGCTCGCCTTGCTGCGCGAGCGGCTGCCGCCACGCGGGCGGCTCGCGCTGGCCGGCTACTCCTTCGGGGCCGCGATGGCCGCCGCCGTGGCCGGCGGCGGCGAGCGCCTGGCCGGCCTCGCCCTCGTTGCCCCGCCGCTGGCCGCGCGGGCATGGGAGCCGTGGGACCCGTCGGGTCTCGACGGTCCCTGGCTCGTCGTGGCCGGCAGCGCGGACGCGTACTGTCGCACCGAGGCCCTCGCCGCGCTCGGCGGCGCCCTGCCCGCGGCCACCGTCACCGTGATCGACGGCGCCGACCATTTCTTCTTCACGGGGATGCCGCGCCTGCGCGCGGCGCTCAGCGCCTGGGCGGGTACGCTGGCGAGACGAACGAGCGCGGCAGGCGATCAGGCGTCGCCGTGCCGGCCGACAGGATCACCCGCAAGCCCTCCTCCACCGTGAGGCCGGTGAAGACCACATCGTGACGCGGGACCACGACGATGTCGCCGAGATAGAGGTTGTTGGTCGGGACGAACACGGTCACCATCTCGGCGTGGCCGCCCGGCGCCTCCAGCGTCAACTCGCTGGTCACGAATCCGAACGCCCACGAGCCCTCCCGCGGATGCTGCACCAGCACGACGGCCCGGAACGAGCCCCGCCGCTCCGGCGAGAACGCGTCGATGAGCATCTTGATCGACGGGTAGAGCATCCGGAACACCGGCACCCTGAGCAGGATCGCGTCGCCCCATGCCAGCACGCGGCGGCCCACCACGTTGCGGGCAACGGTGCCCATCGCCAGGATGATGGCGATCGCCGTCAGGAAGCCGAGGCCGGGCACCACCCGGCCGAACAGCTGGAAGTACATCGGCGCGAAGAAGTCGTCGATCTTGCTCCAGAAGATCCACAGGATCCACCCGGTGAGGAAGCCGGGGAGCGTGACGAAGATACCAGCGATGAACCGAACCTTGAGCCAATTCTTCATCTCGGACCGCTCGGTCATGTCCCTCCGATGATGACACGGCGCCCGCGCGCCGACAAATGAGTCAGGCGCTCAGGCGCGCACGGCCATCCGAAAGCGATCGCGCAAGGCCACCGGGGTGTGGGGAATGCGCGGAACCTCGCCTTCTTCGGGCGTCACCTTCACCAGAACGAAATGTGGGCCGGGCGCCGCCAGCGCGGCGGCGAGCGCGGCCTCCAGCGCGAGCGGCTCGGTCACCGCGGCCGTCGTGGCGAACCCCGCGGCGGCCGCCACGCGATCGAGCCGCACGTCGCGCGACGGTGAGGCCTGGTTGCCGGTCGAGCCGTAGACCTCGTTGTCGAAGACCAGGTGCAGCAGGTTCGGCGGTCGCCGCGCGCCGATCATCGGCAGGATCCCGAGGTTCATCAGCAGATTGCCGTCGCCGTCGAACACGACCGTGTGGCGTGCGGGTCGCGCCAGCGCCAGGCCGAGCGCGATGGCCGGGGCCAGCCCCATCGAACCGATCATGTAGAAGCTCTGCGGGCGATCGGCGATGGAAAAGCTCTCGCGACAGATGTAGCCGTTGGCGTGAATCACCGCGCTGTCCCCGATGGCCTTCAACGTGCTCGCGACGGCGGTCAATCGCGTCATGGTTGGAGGCGCGAGAGCCAGCGGGGCCGCGGTGGATTGTCGGCTGCGGGCGGCGGCCTGGCCCTCGCCCGCCACCCCCTGCCCCTCGCGACTTCGTGCGATGCCAGCCTCGACGACGTTCGGAGGAACGAGCAAGGCGACCGGGGACATTCGGTCGTTCATCTCTCTCGCGGCCCAGGCGATGTCGGCGTCGACGGAGTCCGACGTCAGCACGCGGACGGGGATGCGAAGGAGGCGCAGCAGATCGGGAGTGATTTCGCCGGTCAGGAGGTGCTCGGGGGCGTCCTTGCCCTCGAAGCCGCGCCAGGTGATCACGAGAAGGACCGGGAGGCCGTACAGCAGGGAGAGGGAGGCGAGGGCGTTGAGGCTGGTGCCGAGGCCGGAGTTCTGCATGAGGACGGCGGGGCGCCGGCCGCCGAACCAGGCGCCCGCGGCCACGCCGATCGCGGCGTCCTCGCGCACCGCGGCGACGTAGGGCGCGCGCGGGCTGCGCTCGAGGACGGCGATCAGGTCCTCGATCAGCGAGCAGGGCACGCCGGCGAAGAAGTCGAAGCCGTGGCGCTCGAGGGCGCCGGCGAAGTCGCGTCCGGAGATCATCCTCGAGCGCGATCAGGGCGCGACGCTGCGCCCACCCCCCATCACCCGCAGGAAGTCGCCGAGCGAGGCGAACCGCATGAACGGGTTCTCGCGCTTCTCGGCCCCGATCGTCGACGACGAGCCGCCGTAGCTGTGACCGGGGAAGAGCAGCGTGTCGTCGGGGAGCGCGCCGAGCCGCTGGGTGAGCGAGGAGTACATCTCGCCGGGATCGCTGCCCGGCAGATCCGTCCGGCCGCACGAGCCGATGAACAGCGTGTCGCCCGAGATCAGCCGGCGGTCGACGAGGAAGCACTGCGAGCCGGGCGTGTGGCCAGGCGTGTGGAGGAACGTCAGCTTCAGCCGGCCGACGTCGAGCGTGTCGTGGTTGTCGACCTTCACCAGATCGGAGCCGAGGCCCGGCAGGAATTCGCGCTCCGCCTTGTGCACGTAGACTTTGGCCGGCACCCGGGTCAGCAGCTCCTCGAGGCCCGGGATGCGTCCGGGCATGCCCCACGAGGCCAGACTGCCCCCGACGTGGTCCTGGTGCGTGTGGGTCACCAGCGCGCCGACCAGCGTCATGTCGTCGGCGGCGGCCGTGTCGACGATCGTGTCGATCTCCCACGCCGGATCGACCACCACGCACTGGCGCGCGACGCGGTCACCCACGAGGTAGACGAAGTTCTGCATCGGGCCCAGCTCGAGCTGCTTGAGGTAGAGGTCGTCCGTGGGGGTCTTCACGAAGGCTCATGCTACCGCACGCCCGGCGAGTGCGCCAGAATCGCCCCACCGAACGACCGTCATTCGACGAGAGGCCGGCGGCGCTCGATTCCCGAGATGGAGCCGGCCCGGCGGGAATATCGCGAGGACTTCGCCTTCGAGATGGGCTGGGACGGCGAGAAGATCTGGCGTGAGAGCGTGAAGACCTCCCAGACGACGAAGGCCTTCAACAGCTTTCTCTTCCAGGAAAACCTGATGCCCCGGCTGGTCCGCCTCGGCCTGATCTCCGACCGCGTCGCCCCCCGTTACCGGGAGATCGGCTTGCTGGACTAATCGAGCACGAGGAAGGCGTAGCCCACCGTGCGCAGCTCTTCGTCGACGGAGTGACGGGAGCGGCGCTCGCGGCGGCGCCGCTCCGGTGACGCGGTGGTGTCGCCCTGCCGGCGCTCGGTCGTACGACGGTCCCAGATGACCTCGACGTTCTCGGCGTCGGCGAAAGTCTGGCTGAGGTAGCGATAGAGGTCCGAGCGGTCGCGGGCCACGATGAACAGCTCCCGTCGCATGGCGGGAGACTCTACCTCATTTCACCCCTTGAAGTCGTCCGGGACTTTCGGCGGCGGGCCGAGTGAGCGGCCCTCGACGCTGTAGATCGTCGGCTGCGCCCGCGTCCTGACGTAAGCCAGGTCGCCCTCACGCTTGCCGACGACGACGGTCGCGATCTCGCCGCCGTCGCCCCGGAAGAGCGCCACCTCGAGCGTCGGCGCGTCCACGCCGTAGCGGCCCGCCTCCTGCCCGTCGGGCGCCACGATGTCCTTCCAGCGCAACGACCGCAGGGTGTAGAGCAGGTCGTCGACCTTCTGGGCGTTGGCGCCGCCCTTGGCCGGCTCCAGCGTGCGCCAGTCGGTCTCACCCTTGCGCTCCAGCACGACCGTCTGGCCGCCCGCCTGCACGCGCACGCGCTTGACGTCCCTGGGCTCGAGCGCGCCGAGCAGCCGACGGTCGCGCAGATCGTTGACCGATCGGGCCAGGTCGCTCAGCGCCTTGCCGTCGACCAGCACGACGGGCCCCTTGCCGCCGATCGCCGCGTAGGCGCTCGGGGCGCCGCCGCGCGTTTCGGGCGACGGGGCCAGCAGCACGCTGGTCGCGCCGCCGCCCTGCTCGGTCAGCGTGACGCGGACCTCGGGCTTGGCGAGAAACCGCGGGATGCCGGTGGCGTCGTCGCTGAGGAACGCCAGCGCCCGCAGCTCGCGCAGCTTGCTCAGGACCGCGCCGACCTCGACCTGGTCGGCCGGCAGCGGCTGCGGCGTCACCAGCGTCCACTGGTCCTTCTCGCGGGCCGCCGCGACCGTGCCCTTGGGACTCTGGATCTCGACACGGGTCACCTTGTCGCGATCGACGGCAACCACCACCTTGTTGCGCAGGACGGCGACGTTCTGGGGCAGCTGCTTGTCGACCTCCTGGGGCAGCAGCAGGACGCTCGACTCGCCGGGGCGCATGGCGTACACGCCCTTCTTGGCGGTGTCGACGCGGCCGAGCAACAGCGTGCGGCTCGCGCGCTCCTTGTCGCGGCCGGTGTGGATCGTCAGCTTCACCGGACGGTCGAGTCCGAAGGGCGCCAGCGACGGCGGCGCCTCGGCGACGAACTCGCGGACCTTCTGGGCGGCCAGCTTGTCGAGGAAGTCCGTGATCGTGTCGCTGTCGCCCGGCAGCGGCTGCGGCCGGGTGATCTGCCAGCCGCCGTCGCGCCGCTCGGCCGCCACCGTCTGCTGCGGCTGCGCGAGCTCGAAGCCGGTCACGTCCTTGACGTCGAAGGCGAGGATCGTCCGGTCGCGGAACTCCGCGACGGCGCGGGTGGCGTCGCGCAGCACGCTCTCGCCGAGCACGAACACCGCCGGCTTGCCGCGCTCGCGCCCGTACACCCACACGCCGGTCGGGTTGCGGTTGCCGAGCTGCAGGCCGAGCGTCTTGCCGTCCTTGAGCGTCAGCGTCAGGTCGGCCGCCGGCGTCTCGAGGCCGAAGTCGGCGGGCGACTTCGGATTGGCGTCGATCTCGCGGTCGATCTTGGCGGTGAGGACGTTGGCCAGCGTCTCGTCGACGGCGGGGCGGTTCCCGCGCGCGCGCACCGGCTCCAGCAGCTCCCAGCCGTCGCCCTCGCGCTTGAGGCGCACCGTCTCGCCGGCGCGCTTGATGGTGAGCTCGGTGACGTCCTTCGTGTCGGCGGCGAAGACGCGGCCCTTGCGGGCGTTTGCCTCCTCGCGCCCGGGGCCCAGGCGGACCTCGTAGACGTAATAGAAGCCCCCGAGCAGGGCGAGCAGCGCGGCCAGCGCCGCGGTCGTGGGCCACCGCATCAGCGACCGCCTACCTGGCGCTACGGCGACGACCGACCGTGAAAATCCCGCCCGCCAGCGCCAGCGCCGGCAGGATGACCACCGGGACCCAGAAGACGAACTGCCCCTGCTGCGAGGTGAGGAAGACGGGCGACTGCTTCGTCTCTTTCGGCCGGATGGAAATCTGGTCCTCCTCCTCGGCGAGCCACGAGACGCTGTTGAGGACGAAGTCGCGGTTGCCCTGGAAGGTGAAGAACTGGTTCGTCGCCAGGGTGGCCGAGCCGTAGAGGACGACGCGGCTC
>Ga0209474_10001088_pt1 | contig 27518 bp, 23 predicted proteins | sample GraSoiAngelo_145_FD_185902 | JGI IMG/M metagenome (GOLD analysis project Ga0209474, IMG submission 185902) | Grasslands soil microbial communities from the Angelo Coastal Reserve, California, USA - 14_1009_05_20cm (SPAdes) (version 2) | ecosystem: Environmental > Terrestrial > Soil > Grasslands...
GGCCACGAGATTGCCGGCACGATCGAGGAGGTCGGCGAGGGCGTCGACGACTTTCATCCAGGCCAGGCGGTGGTTGTCAGCCTGATCCGCGCCTGCGGCCATTGCTCGCTCTGCGCCAGAGGCCTCCCCGCGCTCTGCGTGGGCAGCTTCGCCCGGGATGTCGACCCGCCGCTGCGAGACGCGAAGGGCCACGCAATCCGTCAGGGATTGTCGACTGCGGGCTTCGCCGAATCGGTCGTCGTCGACAGCTCGCAGGCAGTTCCAATTCCTCCGGACCTGCCTGCGGCGAGCGCCTGCTTGCTTGCCTGCTGCGTGATGACGGGTTTCGGCGCGGTGGTCAACACGGCGGCGGTTGCGCCTGGCGATAGTGTCGTGGTCATCGGCACCGGCGGCGTCGGTCTCAATGCCGTCCAGGCGGCGGTCGTCTGCGGGGCAAATCCGGTGATTGCACTGGACATCAGTCCCGAGAAGTTGCCGGTTGCTCGTTCGTTCGGGGCAACCCACAGCTTTGACGCGCGCGCTGATGGCGCAAGGGAGACCGTCAGAGAGCTGACCGGTGGGCGCTTTGCCGACGTCGTCATCGTTGCGGCCGGGTCGGGCCAAGCCGTCGAGCAAGGGTTGCGCATGATTGGTCGCGGCGGCACGGTGGTTGTCGTCGGAATGCCGGAATCCGCCGCCGTCAGCCAGCTGCCCGTCACGGCATTCGCCTATCAAGGGCAACGGATCCTCGGAAGCAAGATGGGAGGGGCGCAGCCGCATGTCGATGTACCCCGACTGGTCACGCTCCACCGGCAGGGCCGGCTGAAGCTGGACGAGCTGGTATCAGCCTGCTTTCCGCTGGATCACATCAACGACGCGATTGCTTCCTCAAGCAGTGGAACAGTCATCCGCAACGTCATCGTGTTTCCGGCTTGAAAGTCACGGGCTTAAAGACTTTTGTCCTCGGCAATCCGAAGAGCGAGCCGCGCGTCGAGGCCGAGCACTCGATTGGAGAGAACGAGGATCGGGTTCACTTCGATTTCGACAATATCCGGGCGGCTCGCGGCAACCTCAGAAAGAGTCCTCAGGGCGAGTGCGGCACCTTCGACGTCCAGGCGCGGCCGGCCTCGCCGTCCGAGTAGCAGTTCCGAGCCCTCCAGCCTGCAAATGAGTTTGATGGCTTGATCCTGGGTTACGGGCGCCAGGGCCACGGCTACGTCACGAAAGACCTCCGCATGCACCCCTCCAAGGCCGGCAAGCGCGATCGGGCCGAAGCTCCGATCGCGCTTCACGCCGACGAGTAGTTCGACGCCGAGTTCGATCGGCGCCTCTCGCTCGACCGAGAACTGCGACGGACGCAGGCTCGTTTGCAGGTGGCGAAACGCCTCGCGTATGGCGGCTGCGTCAGGGATGGCGAGGCGCACGCCGCCGACGTCGCTCTTGTGGGTCATTCCTAAGGCTTTGAGGACGATTGGATAACCGATTTCATCGGCGGCGGCGACCGCCGCTTCTTCCGTCGCGACGGGACGGGCTTCGGCGAACGGGATGCCAGCATCGATGAGGAGCTGGCGGACCACGAAATAGTCGGAGGCCCTCACCCTGCCCTCCCCCAGAGGGGGAGGGGATTTCAACGCCAGAGGGGGAGGGATACTCAACGGCGGGTTATTGATCTGGTCGACGACGATGCCAAGTGCCCGTGCCGGGGCCTCGATGTCAGCAAAAACGGGGATGGCGTGTCGTCGGAATATCGCTGATGTCGGAGACCGGGGATACATCGTCTGGACAATCAGCGGGCAGCCTGCGTTACTGGCGTCGCGCATCATCGTCTCGGCGACCTCGAGCTCCTGTGTGGCGTAGGGCCCGGGGTGCTCGCTGTAACCGCCGAAGTATCCGGTCAGCAGCACCGCGTCGGCCTCGCCCGACTCGACCATTCCCCGGACGGCGCGTTCAAAAGTCCAGATGTCCTCTTCGCCTCCACCGGCAATATCCACCGGATTGGTGCTCGTCGCTGTCGACGGTAGAACGCGTGCGAGCTGCTGAGAAACCCGATCGGAAAAGGGCTCGACACGAAGTCCGTGTGCGGCGAGCCGGTCGGCGGCGAGCGCGACATGGCCGCCTCCGTCGCCGATGATGGAGATACGGCTGCCCCTCGGCTGATACGGCATCAGCAACATCTGGGCGAGGTCGATCATCTGCAGCGGCGTCTGCACGCGATAAATCCCGGCGGCACGGCAGGCCGCATCAACCGCCAGGGACTCGCTGACCAATGCGCCCGTGTGCGAGCGCGCCGTCCGCCGGCTGGCTGCCGTTTCTCCGACGGTCAGGAGGATGACCGGCTTTCCCGCGAGCCTTGCCTTGTCCGCCAGGGAAGCGAACTGGCGGCCGTCTCCAAAGTCTTCGATGTACACAGCGATGACGCGGGTGCCCTCATGATCGATGAGGTCCTCGACGCAGTCGCCGGCGTTGAGGTCAGCCTGGTTGCCGAGAGAGACAAAGCGCGAGAAGCCGACGCGGAAATAATGCGCATGCTGGGCCAGCTCGAGGCCGACATTGCCGCTTTGGGACACAAGCGCCACCGCGCCGGGCCCAAAGTCATCCCAGGTCAGATCCAGCTCGGTGGTGAGATCGGCGATCCCCAGGCAATTGGGTCCCACCAGGATCGTGCCAGCCTCGCGACAGCGCGCGGCAGCGGCCTGCTGCAGCGCGAGGCCCGCAGCATCACGCTCGCCCAGGCCGGCCGTGATCGCGACGATGGCGCGAGCGCCGGCCGCCAGGGCATCGTTGACCGCGGCTTCGAAGCCGGCGGCGCGAATGGTGATGACGACCAGCTCGGGGGATTCCGGTAATTCCCGCATGGACCGATAGCTCGGCTCGCCGAGGATCTCATCACCGTTGCGGTTGACGAGGAAGATCTTCCGGCGATGGCGTCCTTTGAGCGCATTGCGAGACAGTGCGTAGCCCCACTTTGCTGGATCCTTCGAGGCTCCGAGGATCGCGAGGGAGCGAGGGTTGAAGAGGGGACGGAGGTCGCGGCTCAGTGGGGCCCCACCCTGCCCTCCCCCAGAGGGGGAGCGGATGTGACGATAGGGAAGGGGAGGGCGATCGGATCGGTGGCGAGGCGGCTGTGGCCATCGGCGTCGAACCGATCCAGACCCCAGTTGCTGACGTCCGTGAGCGCGGTCTTCCCCTCCAGGGCCAGGTCTGCGGCGATGCGAGCCACGGCAGGACCCCACATCATGCCGTGTCCACCGGCCGATGCCACGGTAACGCCCTCGATCACGCGGCCATCGGGCCGAATCGCCGGACCCAGGATCGGCTGATGGTCGGGCGTGTAATCGATCGTCGCGGCCCAGACCTTGCGAAGCTCGAGCTGCCGCGTCACCGGGAGGAACATCGCAAGGCGTTGACGCATGGCGCTGAGGTAAGCCCAGTCAACGGAGCGGGCGACGCCGGGCGGCTCATCCGGGTTGCTCATGCCGAAGAGCAGCCCGCCGTCCTCCAACCGCCAGTACAGGCCGCCGCTCAGGTCGAAGGCCATCGCCCGACGCTCGACCTGAAACTCTGGGCGGGATTCGGTGACCGCCACCTGGTGCCGTACCGCGCCCGCGGGAATACTGATGCCAATCCGCTGGCCGACCTCGCGCAGTTGCGGCCCGCCGGTCAGGATGAGACGCGAGGTTTCGATCCGGCCGACATCTGTCAGGACGGCGGTCACCCTCGACCCCGCTGCGGATTTCTCCTCCTCGATGCCGGTGAAGGTGCACCGTTCGCGGAGCTCGACGGCACAGGCTTGCATGGCCAGTGAGTACGCGCGGACATTCCGCACCGGATCGATGCAGCCATCGGCGGGTGCGTAGCTGGCGCCAAGCAACCTCGTGGAATCGAGGCAGGAATCGAGGCGAGCGGCCTCAGCCGCGTCGACCCAGCGAACGTCGAGACCGCTCGCTCGCTGCATTCGAATGCGCTCATGCGCGGCCGCTTCTTCCTGCGACGTCGTGGCGAGGATGAGATAGCCGAGCTCGCGAAAGCCTGAATCGATTGCCAGCTCCTGCTCCTGGCGCTGATAGAAATCGATGCTCCAGGCGCCCAGCCGAACCGTTCCCGGCGTGCCGCCCTGGGCGCGAACGATGCCGGCGGCACGGCTGCTGGCGCCGTCTCCGGCCCGGCCACGTTCAAGCACGATCACTCGCTTAGTACCCGACTGCCGGGCGAAGCAGGAGGCCCAGCCGCCGACGGTGCCAGCGCCCACGATGACGAGATCTGCCCGATCTTCCCCGATCTCCTCGCTCCTCGCTGTCAATTATCCGCAGTCAGGCAGCGACGGTCGGAGCGGCTTTGATCTCACTGCGCCGGTCGCCCCGACCCCGGATCAAGCCGAGGAGGAAGAGCTGCAGGGCCCAGCCGGTGTAGATGATCGTCGTGCTGACGTACGGACCAATCGTGCCTTCGCTCTCCAGGACGTTCAGCGTATTGGGCCAGGTATTCAGCGACGCGTGAAATAAGAGAACGAAGAGAAGGCTGCGCTTGGTTCCGTTGTAAAGCCACGTCGAGATGATCGACAGGGACACCGTGCGCACGGCAAAGAGCGCGAAGGGAAGATGACTCTGCGCGGTGCCGGTAATGAAGAACAGAGGGAGGTGCCATACAGAGGAAACGACGCCGATCAGCATCGACGCGCCGAGCATGCCGAGCCGCGGCTGGACCCGTTGCAGCAGGAAGCCGCGCCAGCCAAATTCCTCCCCCGTTGGTCCTCCGATCAGGAGCACGATCAGGAACGTTTCCGGCACGGCGATCCACCGTGACGGGTCGCCGAGGTCCGGAAACGTGCCACCTTTGGAGACGTGAATGTATAGAACTGCCAGTCGGATCACGAAGGGCGCCAGGACGGCGGCCGCATACCATTGGATGCCGACCCGCCAGCGGAGGGCCTGTGACAGGAAATCCCGAAGGCCCCGGGCTCCGGAAGTGCGCGAAATGATGGTGATGGCTGCCAGGAAGGGCCCAAACGTTCCCAGCACGAAGAGAATCGGTGCGGCCGAGCCGACACTGCCGATCCCGTGGTCGGCGGCGGCGGCCGGCAGCCAGCAGAGCCACGAAATGGCAAAGGCATAGATCGTGAAAATGACCGCCAACCGGACCGGCGAGTTCCTTGGCCTCATCCCGCGGCAGGTGTAACGAGCCGGGCGACCCCCACCCTGCCCTCCCATAGCCGGGGGAGTGGGTCGGTCAGGGCGTCTGGATATCGATCACCAGCCTGGTCGGACCGGTCAGCTCGACGGTGCGGATGCAGGAAGCCCGCGAAAGGCCCGCGCCCCAACTCAAAACGGCTTCAAAATCGCCCAGTTGCCCGACTTCCTGGACGACCGGGAGGCCCGGGGTCAAATCGGCGTTCCCGCCGTAGCTGCCTGTGGCTGAAGCGCCATGGAACACGATCCGCAGGCCATCGGACCCGCGCATCGTGACCGCCTGGCCGCTGGGATCGCGGACGAAATGGGCCGACGCCTGCCGGCTGACGGTGTAGGCGGAGAGATGGGGTGTCGTTCCGGCGGGCGCGGCGAACTCGAACACGATCCGGTCGTAGCCGGCGGCCTGGTGGGCGATCCTGATGAAAGTCAGTTGCATCGGGCCGCCGGAATTGGACCCGCCGGCCTGGTCCTGGCAGGCGAACCCGGGCAGGGCGGTGGCCTCGGGCACCGTCGGCAGCGGCGTCGGGGCGGCGGTCGTCGAGGTGGAGGGAACGGTGGCGACATCCACGACCAGCCGGCTCGGCGATGCGAGGCTGGAAACTCGCAGGCACTGGCTGGATGAGAGTCCGATGCCGTAGGTAACCACCCGTTCGAAGTTGCCGACTTGCGCGACTTCTCGGACGGCGGGGAGCGCCGGCTTCGACCCGCCGGGGATCCCGGCGGCGGCGTCCGTGTCACGTAGGACGAGCTTGATTCCATCGCTGCCGTCGAGCTGAATCTGCTGCCCGCTCGGGTCGCGGATGAAGGTGGCCGAGGGCTGGCGCGTGAGGTCATATGAGGGGATGCCGCCGGAGAAGTCGAACACGATGCGATCGTAGCCCTCACTCTCGTGCGACGCGACGCGCACGGCGGTCAGTTGGGTCGTGATCCCGGTCGAGCCACCGGCCACGTCCTGACAGATGAATGGCTGCGGTGTCGGAGCCGGCGTCGGACTGGTAAACACTTTCGTGATGGTGGTTCGGACGTCGTTGATGACAAGCTGCGGACTGCGAAAGACCACGACGGCCACAGCGACCACGACGAGAGCGCCCGCCAGGGCGAGCTGAGGCACGAGCGCTGTGCGGTGCCGTGGCATGATGCCCTCGCGGATTCGGCCGCGCAGGCGCCGCGGAAGCTCGCGGGTCTCTTCGGCTTCCCGGTGCAGATGGTCGCGCAAATCGTTCTCGAATCGATCGCTCATGCGGTCGTGTCCTCCGAGCCGGTCAGGTCGCGCAATCGCCGAAGTGCAGTTTTCAGTCGGGACTTGAGGGTGTCGACCGGGATACGCAGGGCACTCGCCGCATCCTCGACACTGAGGTCCCGGTAGTAATGCAGCGCGACCGCGGCCCGCTGTTCCACGGTGAGCTGGTCGAGCGCCTGCGCGAGGTCGAGGCGGGCCTCACTCGATGACTGGACCTTCGCCGTCGAGAGCCGGCCGAACCGTTCGGTCAGGGCCTGGAAGCGGTGACGGCGCCGGTAAGACGAGATGCTTTCGTTCATGGCAATTCTTGTCAACCATGGTCCCGGATCTTCGTCGCGCAGGCTGCGGATGCGCTGCCAGGCTTTGAGAAACGTTTCCTGAATCGCATCCTCGGCAAGAGCCTCGTCGCGCAAGATCAACCGGGCGGTCCGCAACAATTGCAGGCCGTAGCGGTCGACCACCTCTTCAAACGCGTCTCGATCGCCGTCTCGACATCGCTCGATGACACGCCCGAGCGCCGGATCCATGAGCATGCCCATGGTATCGACGCTGCGGGCGCGCGGCGCGGGTGAGCCGTTAGCGTCTTGCGAACCGCCGGATGCCGGTGATCGCCAGGCCGGACATGAGGACGAGCAATCCGATGGCGATCAGCGCGAGCGGCGCGCTTGCGTGCTGACCAGTGGAGGCCGGTTGGCCGGTCGCCGCAAGGTCCTGCGGAACGCTCGTCGATGCGGTCGCCGCTGATTGACCGGCAACAGCCGCTGGTTCGCTGCTAAGGGTCGAAGCGGCCGAGGCGTCGGGAGGAGTCTGGACGTCGATAACCAGGCGGCTCGGTCCGCTCAGTTCGAACACGCGAATGCAGGCTTGATCGCGCAGGCCCACGCCGTAGCTGGCAACGCGCTCGAAGTTTCCGATGTTCGCCATCTCTCGGACTTCAGGCAGGCGAGGCTTCTGGTCGGCGGGCGCACCGGGCATGATGTCTGCGTTGTGAACGACGATCTTGATGCCGGCCGATCCCTCGAGGCTGGCTGAGGCGCCGCTGGCATCGCGGATGAAGGTTGATGAGGCCTGGCGCTGCACGGTATAGCTGGGTACGCCGTTCGACGTGGCGAAGCCGATGACGAGCCGGTCGTAGCCGTCATGATGGGCAATCCGGACGCCGGAGATCGTGGCGGCGGTGGCGCTCGTGCCACCCGATGCGTTCGCGCAGCCGAATGCCGGCAGGCTATCGGCCGAGGCGGAAATGGGCGCTGCCATGGCCGCCGCGCCGGCCGCAAGCGCGACCCCGGCCAGGGTTAATCGAAGCTGAGACCGATAAATCGTCAACACGTCGTTTCCTCCTATGAGTCCGATGAAATGGCGGCCAGTAAGCCGCTCGTACCTTGAGACGCCGCCAGCCGGCGTTTCGGGTGACTCGAAGATCAGGCGGCTTCGACGCGGTTGCGGCCGCTGCGTTTTGCCTGGTAGAGCGCCCGGTCGGCGGCGGCCATCAAACTGCTGGAGTCATGGCCGTCTCCGGGGAAGGTGGCGACACCGAGGCTGACCGTGACGGGGTCTCCCGGACCAAGGAACTGGGCACGCTCGGTGATGCTTCGTAGCGACTCCGACAGGGTTAGCGCTCCCGGCTTGTCAGTGTCACTCATCAGGATGGCGAATTCCTCGCCGCCGGTGCGGAACGCGGCATCGGTTGTCCGCTTTGGGACCACCTGGATGATGCGGGCGACTTGCTGGAGCGTGCGATCGCCTTCCTGGTGACCATGCTTGTCATTGATCTGCTTGAAATGGTCGATGTCGACCAGAATGAGCGATAGCTGCTGTCCGGTCTGCTGCGCCCGCGCGATTTCCTGGGCGAACAGGCGATCGAACTCGCGTCGATTGTTCAGACTGGTGAGGGCATCGATGCGGGAGAGTGTGTCGATGAACTGGTACATGGTCGCGTTCTGGATGGCCATGGCCGCGTGGCCGATCACCGTCCGCAAGAAGGCGCCATCTTCAATCGTGTACGCAGCACGGAGGCCCGACGTCAGCGCCACGATGCCGATCCGCTGCCCCTGCGCATCGAGAAGCGGCGCAGCCATGCAGGGCATCTCGCGTTCGAGCCAGGCAGGGGGAAGCACCAGGCCCGCATCACCCGCCATGACCGTCGCGACCCAGCGGTCGTGTGGGCTGAGCGACGAAGGGAAATTCGAGGCGACCTGCGCCGCCAGCTCGAGCTGTCCCTGTGGCGCCCGTACCCAGATCGCGACGCCGTCCCCGGCGAAGAACCGGCTGAGGCCGCTGCTGAGTCGATCGAGAACCGCATTCAGCTGCATCGTCTCGTTGAACTGGGCCATCAGATCGATCAGCCCCCGGGCCTGCCCGTGCCGGCGCTGCAGCTCGCCGTTTTGTTCGAGCAGCTGACGCTGGCGAGCGATCACCGGATCGGTCAACGCCCAGACCCGGCTTAGCGCCGCCTGTGCCAGCCGATCGCGGTTTGCCAGGGGTCGCTGCTCGAGCGCTTCCGGCGTGAGTTCGCCGAGCAGGCGAAGGGCTTCGCGCTGCGGCGCGGCCCGGCGGCGGGCCAGCCGATAGCCGCCAATGCCGGCGCTGGCAACTGCCAGCAGGAGGGCAAGAAGGGTACCGGCAATCAGGAGCGCCTCGAGGCCCGGCATGGAGGTTCAAACGCCGGAAAGACGTGGAGGTGTCGGACGCCCCACCTTCCCCTTCCCCAGAGGGGGAGGGGAAGGCGAGGCTAGGCGCCGGCCGGGGCCGGTGGCGCCAGCGGTTGCTGGCGGAAGTCGAAGCAGTCCGCCATATTGTCGGCCGCCTTGTCCCGGGCGTTGATCGGCTTAAGGCCGAAGGTGGTCTCGCAGAACTTGACCAGGCTGACGTGGGAGTGCTGGCTATGCGAGATGTATTTCGCTTTGGCGTAGGGACTGAGCACCAGGCAGCCGACCCGCGTGCCCAACCGGAATTGCGTGCCGTCGGTCCATTTCTCCAGCAAGGGCGGGTTGACGTGGTCGTACCACCCACCCCAGTCATCCCAGGTGATGAAGACGACCGTGGTCGGCCAGAGGCCACCTTTGACGATGGCGTCCACCTGCCGCGCCGTCCAGGTCTGCCCGGCCTTGACCGGCTCAACCGGGTGCTCGCTCAAACCGGTTGGTCCGTAGAGCCAGGAAACTGTCGGAAGATTGCCCGCGGCCGCGTCCTTGGCGAACTGATCGGCGGTCACGTTGTTCTTACTGGCCTTCAGGGCGCTGATGTAGCCATGGGCGTAGCCGCCGTAGTTGCGCCAGGTCAGTCCCGCCTTCTCGAGCGATGCCGGCAGCGATGGAATGTTGAATGGCGGCTGCCGGCTGATCGGATCGCGGTAGTGCGGGTTGTTGATGATGGGCGAGTCCGCCGCAATTAACATCAAATGGTTCGGCGTTGATGGCCCGGCGACTTCGGTGAAATAGCGATCGCAGAGCGTGTACTGCTGCGCGTAGCGCCAGTAGTCCGGAATATTCGCCTGATCGTACTGCTCCTTAGCCGCGCCGGTCGCGCGCTTGAGCCACGACGCGTGGTCGTGCGGATGATCCGAGGATGGCGGATCCGAGGCGAGCGCCAGGCTTGAATCGCCATCGGCGCCAGGAAAGCGACCGAAGTAGTTATCGAAGGCATGGTTCTCCTTCACGATGATCACGACGTGCTGAATCGGGCCGGATGGTTTTGGCCCGGGCTTCGGCGCGGGCGAGGGCCTCGGTCGTGGCGCGGGCTTGCTCCTCATCGCGGCGCCAGTGTACTGGCTGATACCCCAAAAAATCGTTACGACTGCGGGCGTCGTTCATGGATTGGAGCGAAGTTGCCACCTGACGTGATCCGGCCGCGTCACGTATCGTTGACGCATGGAGAGGAAGGGGGAAGGCGCCGCCGCGATCGCCGCCAGGACGTTGACCGATCAGGAGCTCAGTCTCCTGGACGCGTACTGGCGCGCGGCAAATTACCTCTCCGTCGGGCAGATCTACCTGCTCGCCAATCCGTTGCTGCGCGAGCCGCTAAAGGTCAAGGACATCAAGCCGCGATTGCTCGGCCATTGGGGAACCACGCCGGGACTGAACTTTCTTTATGCCCACATCAACCGCGCGATCAAGGCTCGCGACCTGGACGCGATCTTCATCTGCGGCCCCGGCCACGGCGGTCCCGCGATGGTTGCCAACGCCTACCTCGAGGGAACCTACAGCGAGACCTATCCGGGCGTCACCCGGGATCTGGAGGGCCTGCAGAAGCTGTTCCGCCAGTTCTCGTTTCCGGGCGGCATCCCGAGCCACGCCGCGCCGGAAACTCCGGGATCGATTCATGAAGGTGGCGAGCTGGGCTATGCGCTGGTCCACGCCTATGGTGCCGCCTTCGATAACCCGCAGCTGAATGTCTTCTGCGTTATCGGGGACGGCGAGGCAGAGACCGGACCGCTGGCGGCGAGCTGGCATTCGAACAAGTTTCTGAATCCCGTCAGTGACGGCGCGGTGATTCCGATCCTGCACCTCAACGGGTACAAGATTGCAAATCCCACCGTGCTGGCACGCATCCCCGAGGACGAGCTGCGCGATCTGCTGGAGGGCTACGGCTACAGCCCGTACATGATCGCCGGTGACGACCCGATGGATATGCATCAACGATTTGCGGCGCTGCTCGACCGGGTGCTCGACCAGGTGCATGAGATCCAGCAGTCGGCGCGCCGGCGCGGAACGACCGGCCGGCCACGCTGGCCGATGATCGTCTTCCGAACTCCGAAGGGATGGACGGGGCCAAAGGAAGTCGATGGCCTTCCGGTCGAAGGAACCTGGCGTGCGCACCAGGTGCCGGTCGACGACATGTCCAAGCCGGAGCATCTGCGCATCCTCGATCGCTGGCTGCACAGCTATCAGCCGGCGACGCTGTTCGATCAGAACGGGACGCTCATCCCCGAGCTGACCGCCCTGGCGCCAACCGGGCAGCGTCGCATGAGCGCGAATCCTCAGACCAACGGCGGGGAACTGTTACAGGAGCTTCGGCTACCCGATTTTCGCACTTACGCGATGAAGGTGGAACACCCTGGGACAACCTCCGATGAGGCGACCCGGGTGCTCGGAAGCTTCTTACGAGACGTGATCAAGCGCAACCCCCACAACTTTCGACTGATGGGGCCGGACGAGACGAATTCCAACCGTCTCAACGCGGTCTTCGACGTCACCAATCGCGATTGGATGGCGGAGACGCTGCCGACGGATGACCATCTCGCGCCGGATGGGCGGGTGATGGAAGTCCTGAGCGAACACCTCTGCCAGGGATGGCTGGAGGGCTACCTGCTGACCGGCCGGCACGGGCTGTTCAACTGTTATGAGGCGTTTACCCACATCGTCGACTCGATGTTCAACCAGCATGCGAAATGGCTGGAGACCACCAACCGGATTTCGTGGCGGCGGCCGGTGGCTTCCCTGAACTACCTGCTGAGCTCGCATGTCTGGCGGCAGGACCACAACGGATTTACGCATCAGGACCCCGGATTCATCGATGTCGTAGTCAACAAGAAGCCGCAGGTCGTTCGCGTCTACCTGGCGCCTGATACCAACTGCTTGCTGTCAATCGCTGACCATTGCCTGCGCAGCCGGCAGTACGTGAACGTGATCATCGCGGGAAAACAGCGGGCGTTGAACTATCTCTCGATCGACGACGCGATCGTCCACTGCACCCGCGGCATCGGGATCTGGGACTGGGCGAGCAACGACGACGGGGACCCGGATGTCGTGCTGGCGTGCGCGGGGGACATCCCGACGCTGGAAACGCTTGCCGCCACCGACCTCATCCGTAAGCACTTGCCGGACTTGAAGGTGCGGGTCGTGAACGTGGTCGATCTCATGAAGCTGCTGCCGAACAGCGAGCATCCCCATGGGCTGAGCGACGCCGAGTTCGACGCCCTGTTCACGACCAGCCGGCCAGTGATCTTCGCCTTCCACGGCTACCCCTGGTTGGTCCACCGCCTAGCGTACCGGCGTACGAACCACAACAACCTGCATGTGCGGGGCTATAAGGAAGAAGGCACAACGACGACGCCCTTCGACATGGTGATGATGAATGACCTCGATCGGTTTCATCTCGTGATGGACGTCATCGACCGCGTGCCAGGGTTGGGTTCGCGCGCCGGGCACGTGCGTCAGAAGATGCTGGACGAAAGACTGCGCCACCGGCAGTACACGCGCGATCACGGCGAGGATGAGCCCGACGTGCGGAACTGGACCTGGCCCTACTAGCGGCGGGCGCCCCAGCCCGCAGTGCGCGTCCTAGTCTTGAACGTCGGCTCGAGCTCGATCAAGGGCAGCATGGTCGATAGCCGCGATTCGACGGCGCTTGCCACCGCCGAGGAACCGCTCGGCGCGGACGCGACGCAGCGGCGCGGCCTCGAGGCCACGGCTCGACGGCTAATCGGACAGTTGCAAGCCAAAGGAGGTCGGGCTGAGGCCATCGGCCATCGCGTCGTGCACGGCGGCAGTCGGTTTCGTTCAGCGGTTCGCATCAGTCCCTCGGTCGTACGCGCGATCGATCAGTTGGCCGAGTTCGCGCCGCTCCACAACCGGCTGGCGGCAGACGGGATTCGGGCGGCTCAGGCGGCGTTGCCGAGCCTGCCGCAGGTGGCCGCTTTCGACACGGCGTTTCATGCGACCCTGGACGAGGCGCAATTCATGTATCCGGTGCCATGGAAGTGGCATCGCGAGTACGGCGTTCGCCGCTACGGCTTTCACGGACTTTCGGTGGAATGGTCCATACGCCAGGCGTCGCAGATGCTTGGCAGGCCGGCAGCCGCGCTCGCCCTGATCGTGGCGCACCTGGGCAGCGGGTGTTCGGTCACGGCCGTCCTCGATGGTCGCTCGGTCGCGACCTCGATGGGGCTGACGCCGATGGAGGGGCTGATGATGGGCACCCGTTCGGGATCGATCGACCCGGGCATCCTTCTATATATGTTGCGGACCCGTCGGGCGGGCTGGCGCGAGCTGGAAGCGGCGCTCGATCATCACTCGGGATTCGTGGCCGTCTCCGGCCGAAAGACTGGCATGCGTGAGCTGCAGACGGCTGCGCAGACCGGCAACCACCGAGCGAAGCTGGCGATCGAGATGTTCGTGGACCGTACCGCCGCCGGGATTGCCGCGATTTCGACTGCGCTGCCGCGGGTTGACGCGCTGATTTTCACGGGCGGTATCGGCGAGCATTCGGCACCTGTGCGCGAAGCGGTCGTCGAGCGGCTGGCGACCGTGACGATCGGCCGGGTGTTGACGATCAAAGCGCGTGAAGACGTTGTGGTCGCCAGCCAGGCGCAAGCGGTACTCGCGCGGTAGCTGGCCGACAGCGCTTTCGCCGGGAGCAGGAGCTACAATTCGGGCGACCGACGGATGTCCCGGCTGGCCGCAGGATAAGGAGGGGACAATGAACCGGTTGGATTGGCGGCGTCCGATTACGCGACGCAGCATCCTCAAGGGCGCAGGCGCATTCGGCTTGGCCGGACTCACCACTCCACTGCTGTCCACGATCGACTCGCTGGCGCGAGCGAAGGGGCCGACACCGCTGCAACATATCGTCGTCGATATGCAGGAGAATCGCTCCTTCGATCACTATTACGGGTTCGCCCCCTGGATTGGGTCGTACGGGGTACCCGGCGGTTACTCACAGCCCGATGGCAACGGCGGTTCAGTAAAGCCTTATCACTTCACAAGCCTGTCCACGCCAGACATCGGCCATTCCTGGAATGCCACGCACAGCGAGTGGGATCACGGGAAGATGGACGGCTTCTACACGACGGATGGCCTCAACTGCCTGGGCTACTACACGGCTGCCGACTTGTCCTTTTACTACAGTCTTCACGACAGCTTCGCGCTCTGCGTCAACTATTTCTGTTCGTTGCTCGGCCCAACCTGGCCCAATCGGTTCTACCTGGCGGCGGGGACCTCAGGGGGCATAACGACCAACGGTATCTGGGGGTACGGCGCCTTCGACTACCCCATCATCCTCGACTTGCTGGAAGACGCCGGCATCAGCTGGAAGGTCTACAACGTCTCCATGGACAGCATCCCGTTTGGCAACACGGACAATGTGTTTGTCTTCTGGCAACGGTGGGCGCACGACCAGCGCACGCGTGGAAGCAGGGGCGAGTACCTGAACGACCTGCAGCTCGGTCGTCTGCCGCAGGTGTCATTCATCATTCCCAGTTATGCCCGCGGCTGGGATGAACACCCGCCGGCCGATGTCTCGGTTGGCATGGGCATCCAGCAAGAACTGATCACCGCCCTGATGCAGTCGTCGGCGTGGCCCACGTCGGCGTATATCCACACTTACGACGAGGGCGGTGGATACTTTGAACACGTCGCGCCCAAGCAGTTGGACGCCTTCGGGCTGGGCATTCGAGTCCCGACGTGGGTGATCTCACCGTGGGCCAAGCCGGGTCACCTCGAGCCGACCGTCTACGAACACACCTCAATCCTCAAGTTCATCGAGACGGTGTTCGGGCTGCCGACGCTGGCATCCGTCAACCATCAGTTCGACGCTGTCACACCGGTGGGCTCGAACTATGAGGCGGCCGCAGCCGGCGCTTCGTCCGGACCTCCCGCTCCGCCACGGGATGGCAGCCATCAGATCGGCAACCTGATGGAGTGTTTCGCCTTCTGAACCTCGAGCCCTGACGAGCAGCGGTAGCGGCGCCCAGCAGGGGGACGCTTATCGTTGGGCCGCGACGGGCTCGACCGCGGCGTCGAGGGCACGACCGCGCATCGCACGCTGCATGTTGTCCTTGCCCTCGACGAGGATCCGGCGGATCGGGCCGGGCACCTGATCGCCGCCGAGGTATTCATCCGTGGCCATGACGGTTTCCTCGCCGACCAGGACGGTAGGGAACATCATGCGGCCGAAGGCGAGCGCGACCTCGATGTCGCGTTCTTTCCAGATGGCATTGAGTGCCCGGAAGTAGCGTGCGCCGTAGGGTTCGAGCAGGCGGCGCTGATCGAAGCGGGAGAAGCCGCCCATCACGGCGCGCATGGTCGCGAGTGGCAGGGCCTTGTCTTCCATCAGCGCCGCCCATACCATTTCCTTCGCCTCGGGCGTGGGTCGCGCGGCGCGGGCAGCCGCGGCGTGCCGCTGGCCTTCATCGGTAGGATCCCGCTTCAGCTCGGCATCGATCAGCCCGTCGTCGGCACCAACGCCGGCCAGCGCGCCGACGATCGCCCAGCGCAGGTCGGTATCAACCTTGAGTCCGGTGAACACTTTGATCCCGTCGAGCAAGCCGCGGACGATCGAGAGATGTTCTGGCGAACGAGCGGCACCGATGAAGGCATGGGCCCAGGCGAGCTGGAAGTCGCTCCCCGGTGCGGCCGCGTCGAGTGTCCGGAGCGAGTGCTGGGCAAGCATCTCCAGCGACGCACGCGCATTCGCCGGATCGCCATAAACCCAGATCGAGGAGGATGCCTGCCCGAGCAGGTCCTGGACGACCCCGATGTCGGTTTCCCCATGGATGTTGTTGAGGATCAGCGGCAGGTAGCGCCGCGCTGGAAGCTCGGCATCACGCAGCATGTCCCAGAGTGCGGCCCACACGAGCGCGCGTGCCAGCGGGTCCGAGAGCTCGGCAAGGTGCCCGGTCGCCGTGGTCAGTGAGCGCTCGTCCAGCCGGATCTTCGCATAGGTCAGGTCTCGGTCATTCAGCAGCAGTAGCTGGGCAGCCGGCTCACCGCTGAGCTCGGTGACGGGTGTCGTGGCCTCGACGACATCGAGCTCGACGCTTTTTCGGAGCTCGAGGTGACTCGAATTGCGGTCGTAAAGACCAACGGCCAGGCGGTGCGGGCGGATGGTGGGATGGTCAGGCGGCGCTTCCTGCCGGATGGCCAGCGAGGCCATGATGTCGCCGGGCGCGTCCGACTGCGGCCGCAGCGTGTTGAGGCCCGCCGTCTCCAGCCAGAGCCGCGACCAGGCCCTCAGGTCGCGACCGGACCCGGCCTCGATGTCGGACAGGAAGTCGGCCAGGGTGGCGTTGCCGTACTGCCGCTGCTTGATGTAGCGCTGCACGCCGCGCAGGAACGTTTCCTGGCCGACATACGCGACCAGCTGGCGGAGCACGCAGGCGCCCTTGTTATAGGTGATGGCGTCGAAGTTCAGGTAGACCGACTCGATGTCGGGGATGTCCGCCGAAATTGGATGGGTCGTGGGCAGCTGATCCTGCCGGCGAGCACCGGTCTTGTACTGATTCGCAAACGTGACCCAGCCGTTCTTGAAGCGCGTGGCTTCGACCTGCGAGAACACGGACATGAAGGTGGCAAAGCTCTCGTTCAGCCAGAGGTCGTCCCACCAGCGCATGGTAACGAGATCGCCGAACCACATGTGGGCCATCTCGTGGAGGATGACGTTGGCGCGGTCCTCGCGCGCCGCCTCGGTCACTTTCGAACGGAAGATGAACGATTCGTGGAAGGTGACCGCGCCGATGTTTTCCATAGCGCCGGCCGAGAACTCGGGCACGAAGAGCTGGTCGTACTTCTGAAACGGATACGGATACTTGTAGGCCTCGCCGTAGAAGTCGAGGCCCTGCTTGGTCAGGGTGAAGATCTCGTCCGGGTCCAGGTACTGGGCCAGCGACTGGCGGCAGAAGATGCCGAGATCGATGTCGCCGTGCCGGTCTCGCACGCCGTGGTACGGACCCGCGATGATCGCGGCCAGGTAGCTCGACATTTTGGGCGAGGCCCCGAAGGTCCAGCGCTTGATATTTTCCCGTCCGGCGAGCTGCTGGGCCTGCCCGGGATTATTGGAGACGACGACCCAATCACTGGGTGCCAGCACGCTGAAGGTGAAGCTGGCTTTGAGATCCGGTTGATCGAAGCAGGGGAACACGCGGTGGGCATTGAACGTCTCGAACTGGCTATGTAAATAGATCTTCTGGTCGACCGGGTCGCGGAATTTCGAAAGCCCGGAGCCGATGTTTTCGTACCGGCAGGTGCCGATGATATGCAGCTCGTTGGCTTCACGAAGATTTTTCAGGACGATCCGAGCCCCGTCGAACGCCTCACGTTCGACCTCTTCGCCGTTCAGTTCACAACTGTTGACCGACGGCGCCAGAAAATCGATGAACGAGTCCGTGCCAGGCTCATGGCAGAGGAAATGAATGGTCGCCTCGCAGGCGAACGTGTCCGAGTCCTGGGTGAGATCGAGTGAAATCTCGTAGAGCGGCGTATGAATCAACTCGGCACGGCGGCGCGCTTCGTCGCGGGTCAGGTTATTGGCCGGATGCACGCCTAGTAATGTACCTGCTGGCCTGGCTACTTCAACAGCAACCGCTGCATACGCCGGCCCGCGATGGCGAGTCCAACGAAGGCCAAGATCACGAGATAACTCGCGTCCACCAGCAGCCCGGGGCTGATGCTCCCGGTCGTGAGGCTGCGCACCAAGCTCACGCCGTGATAGAGGGGGCTGAATTGCACGACCGCCTGCAGCGGTCCAGGGTAGACGGTGATCGGATAGAACGTCGCCGAGAAGAGGAACAGCGGAATCATGACGATCAGCACGAGGTCGAAATCCTGCCAGGTCCGAACGAACGTGGAGGTTGCGGTGCCGACGGCGGCGAACGAGAAGCCAATCAGCATCGCGGCAGGTAGCGCAAGGAGCGCCCACCAGGACTTGATGAGGCCCAGGGCCGCCATGGCGACGAGAAATCCGAGCGCATAGAGCGAGCCGCGGAACAACGCCCAGGTGATCTCGCCGAGCGCTACGTCGGCCACGCCCAGTGGGGTGGCGAGCACGGCGTCGTAAAGCTTGCTGTATTTGAGCTTGAAGAAGAAATTGAATGCGGTCTCATAGACAGCGCCGTTCATGGCCGAGGTCGCCATCATCGCCGGCGCCACGAAGACGGCATAGGCAACCGGGCGGCCATTCAGCGTGATGCTCTGGCCGACAAGCGCGCCGACGCCGAAGCCGATGGCGAGGAGATAGAGGAGCGGCTCGAAAAAACCGGAGACCAGGAGCAACCAATGACGCCGGTACAGCACCGTGTTGCGTTCGACCAGGTGCGCCGCACGCCCAGCGGCCGGCAGCTGAATCCGGCGCCGCGTTATCAGGCTGGCGATCATTTCGACAGCCGACGGCGCATGGTGATGGTGGCCGCGACGAGGCCGATCGCGGCGTAGCCGAGTAGGACGAGCATGTCGATCGCGGCGGATGAGGCGACGTGGCCGGTTGTGAGGCCGCGCGCCAGTGTTACTGCGTGCGCCAGCGGCGTCAGCCAGGCAAGATCCTGCAACAACTTTGGGAGCTGGTGGATCGGAAAGAAGGCGCCACCAAGGAGAAACAGAGGCGTGATGAGGAAACGGCCGATGACCGAAAACGCGCTGTCTGTGTGCTGGGTGGCCGTGAAGGCGAGGATTGGGGCGCCGAACGCGAGACCGTTGACGATCGCGACGAGGATGGCGAGCGCCGCCAAGGGGCTGTGGATCAGGCCGAACAGGACCATGACGATGAAAAACGTGACAGCGGCCATCATCAGGCGAAACGCCATCCAGGTCAACTCGCCGGAGACGACATTGCCGATCGTTAGTGGCGTCGCCAGCATGCCATCGTAAGTCCGGAGCCACTGGATCTTCGCGAGGATGGGATAGGTCGCTTCGACGTAGGCCGTTTGCATGGTCGTGGCCGCCAGCAAGCCCGGCCCCAGGAACGCCACGTAAGTCACACCGTCAACCGTCCCTACCGGCCCACGGGAAATCAAGCTGCCAAGCCCGAAACCCATCGCGCCCAGAAAGAGCAGCGGCGAGATGAAAGAGACGAACATCGAGCCCTTCCAGGTGCGCCGGTAGAGCAGGGCGTGATGTTCGAGAAATCGAAGGAGGCCGGTCATCCGGCGCTCATTCGATCAGGCTGCGTCCGGTGAGGCGAAGAAACACGTCCTCGAGCGTGCTGCGCCTGATCAATGTGCTCTCGGGCCGAACCCCGCGGCCATGGAGGGCGGCCGCTGCCGCCTCGCCGTCGTGGGTGTAAAGCAAGACCCGATCGGGCAACAACTCAACGCGGTCCGCCACCCCTGCGAGCTTGCCGTCGAGCCCCGGTCGGGCGTCGATCGCGAAACGGAGTTCGAGCACCTCGCGCGTCGAGTATTCATCGATCAGGCGACGCGGCGATCCCTCGGCGACGATCCTCGCTTTGTCCATGATGACCAAGCGGTCGCAGAGTTGCTCGGCCTCGTCCATGTAGTGCGTTGTCAGGACAATGGTCACGCCCTGCTGCTTGAGGCGGTAGAGCCGATCCCACACCAGATGCCTCGCCTGCGGATCGAGGCCGGTCGTCGGCTCGTCGAGCAGCAGAAGCTCCGGCTCATTGACGAGCGCCCGCGCGATCGTCAGGCGCCGCTTCATGCCGCCGGACAGCGGCTCGACTTCGTCGTGGGCACGGTCGGTGAGCTGGACGAATTCGAGCAGCTCCCGAGTGCGCTGCCGGGCGAGCGCCCGAGGCATATCGAAGTAGCGGGCGTAGGTGTAGAGGTTTTCATCGACCCGTAACTCGGTGTCGAGGGTGTCGGCCTGCGGCACAACGCCGAGCCGGGCGCGAATGCGAGGCCCGTCGGTTACCGGATTCAAACCGAGGACGCTGAGCTCGCCAGCGGATGGCGCCGAAACGCAGTTGATCATGCGCATCGTCGAGGTCTTTCCTGCCCCGTTCGGCCCGAGGAAGCCAAACGCTTCGCCGCGCGCGACATCGAAGTCGATGCCGTTGACCGCGACCAGGGCGCCGAAGTGCTTGGTTAGCCCTCGGGCGTGAACCAGCGCTGCTGCATCGGTTGACGAGCGGACCATGGCGCAGGTTCGATACTACGGGCAGTCCCCACGCCGGCCCTCTCCCCAAGGGGAAGGGTGAGCTTGCCGGCAACGCGCGCCTCGTGATCGAGCAGCCATTGCTTGGTCGGAAGGCCACCCGCAAACCCGGTCAGGGCGCCGTTGGCGCCGATGACGCGATGGCAGGGCAGCACGATGCAGACCGGGTTCGCACGATTCGCGGCGCCCATCGCTCGGGCGGCCGTCGGAGCACCGAGCGCCCGGGCCTGCTGGCCGTAGCTGGTGGTCGCGCCGAACGGGATGTCGGCGAGCGCGCGCCATGCGGCAAGCTGAAAGCGGGTTCCTTCCAGATCAAGTGGGAGCTCGAAACGTTCGCGTGTGCCGGCAAAGTACTCATCGAGTTGGGTCGAAGCCTGTCGAAGAACGGGATGGTCGGGGTTGCGCAGGGTTCGCGCGGCGATCCCGGCGTTTTGCGACGTTTCTTTCGGCCAGAGGATTGCGCGAAGGCCGCGGTCGGACGCGATCAGCGTGAGCTCGCCGACGGGCGTGGGGTGCGTCGTGCTGTAGAGCGGAGCCGTGCGAGACATGGGCGTCCTCCTCAATGATCGGCCAACGTGGCCCAAAGTTGATGGGTTGCGTACGTCCGCCAGGGGCGCCAGGCTGACGCATGGTCGGCGATCGCGCTCGGGCTGGTGCCGAGCCCGAGTCGCGCGCCTGCCTTCCGAATGCCGAGGTCGCCGGGCAGGAACGTGTCCGGGTCGCCAAGTCCGCGCATCACGATGTAGCCCGCGGTCCATTCGCCGATGCCGGGCATGGTCAGCAACTGGTGGTAGACCTGCTGCCGATCTGCACCCGGGTCAAGCGCAAACGTGCCGGCCGCGAGCGTGCGGGCGAGCATCCGCATCGTTGCCTGACGCGTCGCAGGCACGCCCAGCGTCGAAAGATTCGCCTCGGCGATGCGCTCCGCAGTGGGGAAGAGATGGCTGAGCGTCGGGTCGGCGATCTTGACCACGTCGCCATGCGCGGTGACAAGCCTGGTCGCAAGCGTCCGCCCGGCTGCGAGCGAGACCTGCTGGCCGAGGATCGCCTGCATTGCGAGCTCCGTGCCGTCCACGGCACCGGGCGCGCGCAAGCCGGGGCGTTTCTTGACGTGCGTCGCGAGGCGACGGTCGCGTGCCAGCACCTCGACGACGCTCGCTGGATCGGCATCGAGGTCCAGCAAGCGCCGGCATTGGCGAACCGCGCTCGTCAGGTCGGTCATCGATTCCAACTGGAGCGTGCAGGCGATGTGGCCGTTCACCGGTTCAAGCGCCGCGATACCGGCACCGCGCGACAGCCGGAGTGTCCGTCGGTACCGATTGCCGTCCGTCTCGGAGATCCCAGGCAAGCTGCGCGCTTGCAACCATCGAAGCAGTGATGACCAATCGAACGGTGGCCGGTACGGGAGACGGAGCACCAGCGTGCCATGGGCGATGTCTCCGCGGCGCCGCCCTGTCCGGCGCAGCTCGGTCGGGGTGAGCGCGAACACCTCGCGGACGGTGTCATTGAACTGACGGACGCTATCGAAGCCGGCCGCGAACGCGACGTCCGTGAGCGCGAGGTCGGTCGTCTCGATCAAGGTGCGCGCGGTCTGGGCGCGCTGCGCGCGGGCGATCGCGAGCGGACCGGCGCCGAGCTGGCTCAGCATCAGGCGATGGAGATGGCGCTCGCTGACGGCGAGCCGTCGTGCCAGGCCGCGAACGCCCTCGCGATCGACGATGCCGTCCGCGATCAACCGCATCGCCCGGCCGACGAGATCCCCCCGCACGTTCCATTCGGGCGAGCCGGGCGACGCGTCCGGACGGCAGCGTTTGCAGGCGCGAAAGCCAGCGAGCTGAGCTGCTGCGGCCGTCGGATAGAACCGAACGTGCTCACGCTTCGGTCGCACCGGCGTCGGGCAACTCGGACGGCAGTAGATGCCGGTCGTGGTGACGGCCGTGATGAACCAGCCATCGAAGCGCGCGTCGCGGCTCTCAACCGCCCGGTAGCAGCGTTCGACGTCGAGCGGCTGGCTGGTCACAAACCCTATTGTGACCGCCGTTTCCGGATCGCGCTAGCGGGAATCGGACATTCAGGCTAGTGGCTGTACCGGCCGAGTCGCGGTGCGAGCGCAAGCGCCGCCAGCGCGGAGGCAAGTGAGAGAACCAGGGCACCGAGGAGGCCCGCGACGAGAGAAGCGTGCACGGCAAGGGCCATCGCGATGGAAGTTCCGCCGAGCGCCCCACCGAGCGCGAGCGCGAGGCGCTCGGCGACCTGCTGGGCGCTGACCGCTGCCCCTTCGCCGCCTGCCGGTGCTGCCCGCATGATGACGAGATACGCCGTTGGATAGGCGATGCCCATGCCGACGCCGGCCAGCAGCCAGGATGCGTACGCAACCGGCAGCGGCAGATCGGCCAGCGAGAGGATGATGCCCACGATCGCGAGCGCCAGAATCGCGGCGCCGACGCGCCCAAGCGAGCGCGCCGATATCCGGTTGACGGCGCGCGATTGCCACCAGTTGCCAGCCGACCAGCTGACGGTACCGAGCGTTACGACAATGCCGGCTTCTGTGAGCGAGCGCCCTCGGACCGCCGTCAGCATCAGTGGGATGAAATACTCCGCACCGATGAACGCGAAGATCAGGAAGAAAATCGTGAGGATCGCCGCAGGCATCCCAGCCGGCGGTGGCCAGCGACGTGGAGATGTCGCATCGGAACGTGCAGCTGGTTTGATGGCGCGAAGCCCGGGAAATGCGAGCGCGATCGCGACCACGATGAGCGGAAGAATCGAAAAAAATGCCCAGCGCCAACCGATCGAGCCGGCGAGCAGCGCCCCATAAGAGGGCCCGAGCAAGCCGGGGATGATCCACGCGCCCGCCAGCAGCGCAAGGACGCGCGCTCGGCCGGCGTCGTCGTAGCTCCGGGTCAGCGCGGTGAGCGCGACGGTGTAGGCGCCACCGGCGCCGAGCCCCTGCAGGACACGCGTCAGCACCAGCGCCGGCATCGTCGGCGCGAGGCCGCAGAGCACCGTCCCGGCGATGAAGACGGCTGCGAACGCCAGGAACGGTCGAGCGGGCCCGCGACGATCCGCACTGCGTCCGCCGATCGGCGAGGCGACGAGCGCGGCGAGCGAAAAGCCGGTGAAGACGAGCCCGTAGTACTCCAGGCCACCGAGATCACGACGGACGGCTGGCATGATGGCGACGACAACGAGCGCCTCGACGGCCACGAGGAACTCGACGAGAAGGATGCCGGCGGTGAGCTTTCCGCGGCTGCCCTGGAAGAGCTCGCGCCAGCGCAGCGTCTGCGCCATCGCTGTAATGCTGACGGAAGGCGGCTCCCCATGTGCGGCACAATGCGTTGATGCGGCTGATCATGCGACCGCCGAGTGAGGCGTTGCGCCGGGCCCTGTCCCAGCATGCCGACCGCGAGCGGATCGATCCCCACCGAGCGAGGCACCAGCATGCCGAATATGTCCGCGCAATCGAGGCGACAAGCATTGGTGTCACACTGCTGCCACCGGAGCCAGACTTGCCGGACGCGTGCTTTACCTGGGACACGGTGCTCGCGTTTCCTCGCGCCGGGCAAGGAGAAACGGTGCTGCTGGTCCTGGCCCGGCCCGGCGAGGCGTCGCGACGCCCTGAGGTTGCCTCGGTGCTCGCGGCCGCGCGCCGACTCGCGCCGCAGGCTCGGGTGATGGAAATCGCAGAGCCGGGCACGCTCGATGGGGGCGACGTGATCACCTATGGGCAGCGAGTTGCGATCGGCGTTTCCGCACGCACGAACGAGGCAGGCGCGCGGCAGCTCGCGGAGGCCGTGACCCGCCTTGGCTATCGCGCCTCTCTTTGCCCTGTGGATGACCGGCTGCATCTCGCGTCGGCCCTGACGCCCCTCGGTCCCGGCCGACTGATCGGTACGGCGTCCGGATTTCGTTCTCTCGACGCGGCGGACACGGACGTCGTGCCCGATGACGTGGAGCGACTCCTGATTCAAGAGCGCGACATCGCCGCCGCGAACGTGCTGGCGGTAGGCGGCCGCTGTTTTGTTGCCGGTGGATTCCCCGATGCGGTCGCGGTGATGCGCCAGGCCGGCGCGTCCGTGGTCGAGGTGGAATTGGATGAATTTCTGCGGGCCGACGGCGGCCCCACCTGCCTGGTGGCGCCGATCTATTAGTCCGCAACCCCAAGGTTTACCTTGCGGGGCGACGATCGGGATGCCCGTAGAATTGTCGAGGCAGCCGATGGCTTACCAGACCCTCTACCTGAAGTACCGCTCGCAGCGATTTGGCGAGCTGGTCGGACAGGATGCGATTGCTCAGACCCTCAGGAATGCGGTGGAACAGGGACGCGTCGCGCATGCCTACCTGTTCTCGGGCGTGCGCGGGACCGGGAAGACGTCGACCGCTCGCATTCTGGCGAAGGCGATCAACTGTTTGGACCGCAAGGGTGCTGAGCCATGCGGGGTCTGCGCGAATTGTGTCGAGATCGCCAGTGGCGCGGCGGTCGATTTGATCGAGATCGACGCCGCCTCCAACCGAGGGATCGATGAGATCCGTGACCTGCGCGAGCGGGTCAAGTACCTGCCCGCCGTCTTAAAGGTCAAGGTCTACATCATCGACGAGGCGCACATGCTGACGACGGAGGCCTTCAACGCGCTGCTCAAGACCCTGGAGGAACCACCGGCGCATGTGGTCTTCGTGCTCGCGACCACCGAACCGCACAAGATTCCGCTGACGGTGGCCTCGCGCTGCCAGCGCTTTGATTTCCGGCGCATCGAGACCGGGGCGATCGCGCAGCGGCTGGCCATGATCGTGCAAGGAGAAGGGGTCAAGGTGGACCCGCAGAGCCTCGCATTGCTGGCTCGCCTCGCCCGTGGGTCAATGCGGGACGGGATCACGCTCGTCGACCAGCTGATCTCCCAGGCAGGCGACGAGCTCACGATTCAACGGACGCACGAGCTGCTGGGGCTGGCCGATCCGGAAACCTTGGTGCGCCTGCTCGGCTACGTCGTCGACGGTGACGGGGCCCGAACGCTGGCGGAGCTGCAACGGTTCTACGACGCCGGAGGCGATGTTCGCCAGCTGGTGCGTGCCTTGCTGGGAGCCATCCGTGAGGCGGCCCTGCTGTCGGTCGGATATCAGGATGCCGAGGCGCTTGGCGGGGCCGCGTCTGCTGGGTTGGAGAAGATTGGGCGGGCCGCCGGACGGAATGCGTTGCTCGGATTATGGAGGAGCTTGATGGAAATGGAGCCGGAGCTTCGCAAAGGCGCGGATGCGCGGCTGCTGCTCGAGGTAACGCTGTCCATGATCCAGCCAATCCCGGTAACGGTCCCGCCGAAGCCGGCCAGCGAACAGGCGGCAGGTGAGCGACTCATCGAGCCAGCCATGGATGCGGAGCCGGCGGTATCGGGATCGGACGCGCGCTGGGAGGTTTTGAAGCAGAAGCTGCCAAAGCCGGTGGCCAGCCTGCTCACCGATGCGCGCCTGACCGCGGTACGGGACGGCTTGATCCGGATCGAGTTCCGGTATCCGGCCCACGCTGACCTGATGGGCGGCGCCCGCAATCGCGAGACCCTCCTGTCGGCGGTCCATGAGGTGTTCGGTCCAGACGCTCGTGTCGAGCTCGTGGCCGAGGCGAAGACGGCGCCCGCCGGTGCACCGGCGGCCCCAAGGCCGGCCCCGTCAATCGCGGATGACCCGCTCGTCAAGGAAGCGATGAACCGGTTTGATGCCACCAATGTGCGGGTCACACCGCGAGGGAGAGCCTAGGTGGGACAGCAGTTCAAGATGCTCAAGCAACTGCAGCAGATGCAGACCCGCATGGCGAAGATCCAGGAGGAGCTGGGGGAGAAGACGGTGACCGGCACCGCGGGCGGCGGGATGGTCGAGGTGGTGGCGAATGGCCACCAGAAGGTCCTGTCGGTGACGGTGAAGCCGGAGGTGGTCGACCCAACCGATGTCGACATGCTCCAGGACCTGGTGCTGGCGGCCGTGAACGACGCCATGGACAAGGCGCGCGAACTGGCCAGCAAGGAGATGGGCGCGATCACGGCGGGGATGGGACTGCCACCCGGCTTGATGGGGTAGGCCGGCACGCGGGACCAGGTAGGGATTTATATGGCTGAGGTGGAGGTCGGTGGCTGAAGTTCCGGCCTCCCTGACTCGGGTCATGGAAGAGTTGGGGAAACTGCCTGGCATCGGGCCCAAGACGGCCCAGCGCCTATCCTTCTATATATTGCGGACGCCTCGCGACTCGGTGGAGCGCCTGGCAACCGCCCTGGTCGAGGTCAAGGCCCGGATTCGATTCTGCGACGATTGCTTCTTTATCGCCGAAGCGGAGCGGTGCTCGATCTGTCTGTCGTCGCGGCGGGACCGGAGTGTTCTCTGTGTGGTCGAGGAGCCCCTCGATGTGCTGGCGATCGAACGAACCGGCGAATACCACGGCTTGTATCACGTGCTTCACGGAGCGCTGTCACCAATCGACGGCATCGGGCCAGCCGAGTTGAAGACTCGCGAGTTGCTGAGCCGGCTGCGCCGGGAGCCTGTGGCCGAGGTCATCCTGGCGACCGATTCGGACATGGAAGGGGAGGCGACCGCGGCCTACCTCGCCGAGCAGTTGGCGCCACTCGAGATCAGAACGTCCAGACTGGCGCACGGGTTGCCGGTTGGTGGCGAGCTCGAATACGCCGACGAATTGACGCTTGCCCGGGCGTTTTCTGGCCGGCGGGCGTTTTAGATGGCCGCCAGCGAGGACGAACGCGAGGTAGCCTGGCTGGCCATGCCGGATAAGGCGCCGGTCATGGATGAGGCTGGGCAGGAGATCGGCCGCGCTGAGCAGGTCTTGGGCGATAAGGAGGACGACATCTTCCACGGCATCGTGGTGAAGCTCAGCCGTGGTGGACAGCGGGTCGAGGTCCGCGCGGATCGGATCCCGAAGATCACGACGCAGCGGGTCTATACCGACCTGGCCGCGGATGAGTTGGAGCAACTGCCTGAATATCGCTAGCCCTGGCCAGGTAGATGTGCCACCGATCTTGGCGGCGGCCGGCGGAGCGGTTTAGCCGCCGCCGGCACCGGGTATGCTTGTCGGGCGTCCGTACCTTCTTGACAACTGCGCGGCCCGATCGGGTATCATTCTCAAGCTGCCCGAGAGGCGGGAGGTAATCCTGCGCGTTTCTTGTCTTGGGCCCGGCGAGCACCTTAACAATTGAAGAGTGGAACGGACTTCTCCGAGAAGGCCCTTCGAAATGTCGTGGGGACCCCTGATTTAAGTCTTTAGCCTCAGCCCTGTTGGGTCGAGGTTATTACGGAGAG
>Ga0209474_10001089_pt1 | contig 27510 bp, 26 predicted proteins | sample GraSoiAngelo_145_FD_185902 | JGI IMG/M metagenome (GOLD analysis project Ga0209474, IMG submission 185902) | Grasslands soil microbial communities from the Angelo Coastal Reserve, California, USA - 14_1009_05_20cm (SPAdes) (version 2) | ecosystem: Environmental > Terrestrial > Soil > Grasslands...
AGCGCGCGCTCCATCTCGAGGATGCTCAGCCCCGGGTCGACCGCCGAGGGGCGGCGGCGAGCGGTCGGCGCGAATCCCAGCCGCGCGGAGAGCGCGACCGCCGAGACGTTGCCGTCGGTGACCCACAGCGCGATGCGGCGGAAGCACCGGTTCCGCGCCCACCCGAGGACGGCGGCGCCCAGCGCCCGGCCGACCCCGTGGGCACGCGCGCACGGCTCCACCCACATCCCACCGAGGTGCGCGGTGTCGGCCTGCTCGCGATCGACGAGCCCGAACACGAGGCCGACCGGCGCGGCGGCCTCCTCCGCCACGAACATCGCGTGGCGGCCGGGCTCGGCCACCGAGCGCGTCATCTCCTCCCAGTAGGCCTCGGGCTTGGCGGCGATCGCGGCGTGCGCGTGGGCGAAGGCGCCCGGCGCCTCGGCCAGCGCGCGCAGCCGCAGGTCCTCGAGGAGCTTCGCCTCGTCGCCCTGGAGCGGCCGCACGGTCACGTCGTGACGCCCGGCAGGTCGAGGCCGTGACGCTTGGCGGCCTCGATCGCCTCGGGGTAACCGGCGTCGGCGTGGCGCATGATGCCGGTGCCGGGGTCGGTGGTCAACACGCGCTCGAGCCGCCGGGCCGCCTCGGCAGTGCCGTCGGCGACGACCACCATGCCGGCGTGGAGCGAGTAGCCGATGCCGACGCCGCCGCCGTGGTGCACGCTGACCCACGTCGCACCGGCCGAGGCGTTGAGCAGCGCGTTCAGCACCGGCCAGTCCGCGATGGCGTCGGAGCCGTCGCGCATCGACTCGGTCTCGCGATTGGGTGAGGCGACCGAGCCCGAGTCGAGGTGGTCCCGGCCGATCACGATCGGCGCTTTCACGCGGCCGGAGGCGACGAGCTCGTTGAAGATGCGCCCGGCCGTGGCCCGCTCGCCGTAGCCCAGCCAGCAGATGCGCGCCGGCAGGCCCTGGAAGCGCACGTGGGCGCCGGCCAGCGTCAGCCAGCGCACGAGGTGCTCGTTGTGGGCGAAGGCCTCCATCAGCGCGCGATCGGTCACCGCGATGTCCTCGGGCTCGCCGGAGAGCGCGACCCAGCGGAAGGGTCCCTGCCCCTCGCAGAACAGCGGGCGGATGAACGCGGGCACGAAGCCCGGATACGAGAAATCGCTCACGCCGGCGTTCTCGGCCTCGCGGCGAAAGTTGTTGCCGTAGTCGAACAGCACCGCGCCCGAGCGCTGGAGGTCGAGCATCGCCCGCATCTGGGCGGCGATCGACTCGTACGCGCGCTTCGAGTACTCCTTGGGATCGCGCGCGCGCAGCGCCGTCGCCTCGGCGACCGACAACCCGGCCGGGATGTAGCCGTTGAGCACGTCGTGGGCGGAGGTCTGGTCGGTGACGGCGTCGAACCGCACGCCGCGGCGAGCGAGCTCGGGGTGCGCCTCGGCCGCGTTGCCGTGCAGCGCGACCGACAGCGGGGTCCGCGCGCGGCGCGCCTGCTCCGCCCAGCCGAGCGCCTCGTCGAGCGAGTCGGTCATGCGGTCGACGTATCCGAGCCTCAGCCTGCGCTCGATGCGCTCGCGGTCGATCTCCACGAAGAGCCCGACGCCGCCGTTGAGCGTGACGGCCAGCGGCTGGGCGCCACCCATGCCGCCGAGCCCGGCCGAGAGCACGAGCCGGCCGGCCAGCGTGCCGCCGAAATGCGTGCGCGCGCACGCGCCGAACGTCTCGTAGGTGCCCTGCAGGATGCCCTGGGTGCCGATGTAGATCCACGAGCCGGCCGTCATCTGGCCGTACATCGTGAGGCCCATCGCCTCGTACGTGCGGAAGTGCTCCCAGTCGCCCCACGCGGGCACCAGCAGCGCGTTGGCGATGAGGACGCGCGGCGCGTCGGCGTGGGTCCGGAACACGCCCACCGGCTTGCCCGACTGCACCAGGAGCGTCTCGTCGCCCGCCAGCCGCCGCAGCGTGGCCACGATCCGGTGATAGGCGTCCCAGTCGCGGGCCGCCTTGCCGGAGCCGCCGTAGACGACGAGGTCCTGCCAGCGCTCGGCGACGTCGGGATCGAGGTTGTTCATGAGCATGCGCAGGGCGGCCTCCTGCGGCCACCCCCGGCATGAGAGCGTGGGGCCGCGGGGAGCGCGGATCGGCTGCGACGGGCGGGCGCCGGCCATGGGGGAAGGACTCAGACGCCCATGACGTTGTAGCCGCAGTCGACGTAGAGGACCTCGCCGGTGATCGCCGAGGCCATCGGCGAGACGAGGAAGAGCGCGGCGTCGCCGATCTCGCGCAGCTCGACGTTGCGCCGGAGCGGCGCCTTCTCGGCGTGGTGCTTCAGCATGCCCGTGAAGCCCCGGATGCCGCGGGCGGCCAGCGTGTTGACCGGCCCCGCCGAGATCGCGTTGACCCGGATGCCACGCGGCCCGAGGTCGGCGGCGAGGTAGCGGACGGCCGCCTCCAGCGAGGCCTTGGCGACGCCCATGACGTTGTAGCCGGCCGCGACCTTCTCGGCCCCGTAGTACGTCATCGCCAGCACGGCGCCGCCCCCGCTCTTCTCCATCAGCGGCAGCGCCGCCCGCGTGACGCCGACCAGCGAGTAGGCCGAGATCTCGTGGGCGACCCGGAAGCCCTCGCGCTCGGTGGCGACGAAATCCCCCTCGAGGTCCTCCTTGCGCGCGTAGGCCACCGAGTGCACGAGCGCGTCGAGCCGGCCGAAGTCGCGCTCGACGCCGGCGAACACCGCGCGAATCTCGTCGTCGGAGGTCACGTCGCAGGAGTAGAGCGTGGAGCCCGGCAGCGTCGCCGCCAGCTCCTCGACGTTCTCCTTCAACCGCTCGCCCTGGTACGTGAACCCGAGGCGCATGCCGGCGCCGGCCAGCGCCTGGGCGATGGCCCAGGCGATCGAGCGCTTGTTGGCCACGCCGAGGACGATGCCGGTCTTGCCGCCGAGCATGGCCCATAGAGTACCGCAGCGGCGCGCTATACTCCGGGGTCATGACGGCCGAGCGCGTCGGGGACTCGCGGCTCGGCATCGTGCTGACCGGCTTCGCCGCCCTGCCGGCGGCGGACTTCATCGCGGCCGCCCGTGAAGCCGAGGCGCGTGGCTATCACACCGCCTGGCTCGGCGAGGTGTCGGGCTCCGACGCGATCGTCATGTCGACCGTCGTGGCGACGCACACCTCGCGGCTGCACGTCGCCAACGGCGTGCTGCCGGTCCAGACGCGGACGCCGGTCGTGCTCGGCCTGGCCACCGCCTCGCTGAATCACCTCGCCCCCGGCCGCTTCGCGCTGGGGCTCGGACTCTCGAGCAAGGTCATCGTCGAGCAGTGGCACGGCCTACCGTTCTCGCCGGCGCTGGCCCAGATCCGCGAGGCGGTCGAGATCGTGCGCAGGGTGGCCACCGGCGAGCGCGTGGCCGTCGAGGGCAAGTTCTACCGCGCGAGGAACTTCCGGCTGACGGGGCCGCCGCCCAAGGCGCCCGTCCGCATCTACCTGGCCGCGCTCGGGCCCGAGATGCTGGAGCTGGCCGGCGAGATCGCCGACGGCGTGCTGCTGAACTGGATCCCGCCCGAGGCGGTGCCCGCGTCGCTCGCGCACCTCGAGACGGGCGCTCGCCGCCGCGGACGCACGCTCGCCGACTTCGAGATCGCCGCGTTCGTGCGCACCTGCGTCACCGACGACACCGCCGCGGCCCACGAGACGCTGGCCCGCGACCTGACCGGTTACGCCACCGTGGACGTCTACGCCTCGTTCTTCCGCACCGCCGGTTACGCCGACGAGGTCGCGGCCGTCGGGGCGGCGTGGACGGCCGGCGACCGCGCCGGCGCGGTCAAGCGCATCTCGCCGCGCATGCTGGCCGGCCTCGGCGTCGTCGGCGACGAGGCCCACTGCCGCGCGCGCATCGCCGAGTTCGCGCGCACGGGCCTCACCCAGCCGGTGATCGTGCCGTTCGCGCCGGCCGGCGCCGATCGGGCGGCGCTGCTGCGCACGCTGCGCGCGTTTCCCTGAGGCCATGCGCGTTCTCGGCGTGATCCCGGCGCGGCTCGGCTCGACGCGCCTGCCCCGCAAGGTGCTGCGCGAGCTCTGCGGCAGGCCGATGGTGGCCTGGGTGTACGAGCGCGCGCGCACGGCCCCCGAGCTCGACGATCTGCTCGTGGCGACCGATAGCGAGGAGGTGGCCGAGACCTGTCGCCGTCTCGACATTCCGGTGGCGATGACCTCCGGCGACCATCCGTCGGGCACCGATCGCGTGTGGGAAGTCGCACAGTCCAGGCCCGCCGACGTCTACGTCAACGTCCAGGGCGACGAGCCGCTCATCACGCCCGGCCACATCGCGCGGCTGGTCGAGCCGTTCCGCTGGCCGGAGACACAGGTCAGCACGCTCGCGATCGTCGCCTCGGCCGAAGAGGTGATCAGCCCCACCGTCAACAAGGTGGTCTCCGGCAGCGGCGGCCGCGCGCTCTACTTCTCGAAGTACGGCATTCCCTACGATCGTGACCGGCGCGGCGTCACGCGCTACAAGCACCTCGGCCTCTACGCCTACCGCAAGGCCGCGCTCGACCGCTTCCACGAGCTGGCACCGTCCACGCTGGAGCTGGCCGAGGGTCTCGAGCAGCTGCGCTTTCTCGAGCACGGCGTGCCCATCACCGTGATGGAGACGACCGAGGCGACGGTCGGCGTCGACACCGAGGAGGATCTCCGCACCGCCGCGGCGGCTCTCGCGCGCCCGACGGCGTGAGCGAGGCGCGGCCGACGGACCCGCCCGCCCTGCGCTGGGTGATCCTGGCGCTCATCGTGGTGGCCCAGACCGTCGCCAACATCGGACCGCTCGGCCTGCCGGCCGTCGCCTCGCTGATCCGCGCCGACCTGGGACTGACGCTGACGCAGGCCGGCTCGTTTCTGTCGGCCTACTACGTCGGGCCCGTCGCCATGTCGCTCTTCGCCGGCGTGCTGGCGGATCGCTGGGGCACGGCCAGGGCGCTCGTGCTCGGTCAGGCTCTCATCGCCGCCGGACTCCTCGCCGCCAGCGCGGCGCCCTCCTACGGCATGTTCATCGCCCTCATGATGGTGGCCGGCATCGGCTACGGCACGCTCAATCCGGCCTCGACGACGGCGGCGATGTCGTGGTTTCCGCCCCAGCGCCGCGCGACGGTCGTCGGCCTCAAGCAGGTCGGCCTGCCCTTCGGCGGCATGCTCGGCGCCGCCAGCCTTCCCGCGCTGGCGCTCGTCGCCGGCTGGCGGCCGGCGCTGGCCGCCAGCGCCCTGCTCGTCGTCGCGTCGGCGATCGCCTGCGCCCTCGTCTATCGCGATCCACCGGGGCCGATGACAGCGCCGCGCGCCGTCGGCGGACGCGGGCCGATCATGGCGGTGCTGCTCACGCGCGAGCTCTGGCTCGTGGCCGTCGCCACCGGCATCTTCGCCGCGATGCAGACGGTATGGATGGCCTTCCTCGCGCTCTATCTGCAGGGCGTCGTGGGGCTCTCGCTCCTCGCGGCCAGCCGCTATCTCGCCGTCGCCCAGGCCGGCGGCGTCGTCGGGCGCGTGGCGTTCGGCGTGCTGTCCGACCGCGTCTTCGGGGGACGCCGGCGCGCGCCGCTGGCGATCGCCGGCTGCACCTCCGCGCTGTGCTCGGTGGCGATCGCGTTCACCGGCCCCGGCGTGTCCGCCGCCTGGCTCGCCGCGCTCGCGCTGGTGTTCGGCTTCGCGGGCATCGGCTGGAATGGCGTGCAGCACACGCTGATGGCCGAGCTGGCCGGGGCCGGGGCCGCCGCGACCGCCGTCGGCCTCGGGCTGGCGGTGTCCTCGGCCGGCGTCATGCTCGGTCCGCCGGTCTTCGGCTGGTGCGTGCACGTCGCCGGCGGTTATCGGGCGCCGTGGCTCGGGCTCGCGCTGACGATGGCCGGCGCGCTCGGCGTCCTCGCCCGCGTGCGTGAGCGGCGGCGGGCCTTCTGAGGCGGTAAATATTCGGCGAGCGTGGCGCGTCCTACGTTCGAGTCGGGTGCATCGAGAGCCCCGGCCAGATGGAGGTGCGCTTCGATGAGAAAGTCCTCATTCCGTACGGCCGCCCTGGCGCTGGTGGGCACGCTGTTCGTCGGCGTCGCCGCCTATGCCGCCGATCCGCCGGCCACCACCGATCAGCATCGGCAGGCCTACGAGAGCCGGCTGCAACAGAAGCTCGGGCTGACCGCCGACCAGGTGCAGAAGCTGCGCGACATCCACACGCGGGACTTCGCCGCGCAGAAGCAGAACTGGCAGGCGCTGCGACAGGCGCAGAGCGAGCTGCGTCGTCTGGCCCTGAACGGCGCCGACAACGCCACGCTGCAGGCCAAGGAGACCGAGGTCCAGACCCTCATGACGCAGTCGCTGCAGGCGCGCGTCAACGGGCTCAAGGAAGTCGGCGCGGTCCTCACGCCCGACCAGCGCGAGGCCTACGCCAAGATGATGGAGCACCCGCGCGGCCACGGGCACCGTCACTCGAAGCCGGCCACCCAGCAAAACCCGTCGTAGTCTGTTCGACATGGGGGCCCCGACATGGCCCCCATTCCCCCATCGTTTCGGCGCGCCCCGGCCAAGCCGGGGCGCGCCTCTAGAACGGCGTCAGGCGCCGGGTGCGCTTCCGAGGGTGCCGCCCAGGGTGCCGAGGAGGGAGGTGAGGGAATTCAGCAGACCCGTGACGGTGGTCACGAGATTGAGGATCGTGCAGACGAGAGACCCCAGCGGGCCGGCCGAGTCGCCGGACACGTCGAGCGCGATCGGACTGGTGGTGACGACGACGCCCAGCACGTCGAGGTCGACGGCGCCGATCGAGAGGTGGAGCACGCTGCAGGTGCTCTGCGCCAGGACGATCTGTGGCTGGAGGCCGGGCGCCAGGCCGGCGACCTGGTGCCAGTTGCCGGTCAGGGGCAGCCGGACAGGGACGCTGAGAATCGTCCCGAGCGGTTGCTTGTTCGAGTGCGTCACGGTGCCGGTGACGATGCCCTCCACGAAGACGTCGGCACCCTGCGCGACGACGCTCGTGACCGCCAGCGTGCCGCTGAAGGCACCATTGCCGTGCGTCGTCCCCGCGATCGGCAGCGTCAGCAAGGGCGCGGCCGCCGCGGGGCTCACCGTGAGGCTTCCGAAGGGGGCGAGCGTCAAGAGGGTCATCGCGAGCGCAATCGCCGTGCGTCCCGGTCGTGTCATGGGGTTCTCTCCTCCGATCCAGCTCGGGTCGCCACCTTCCGTTCGGCGGCACGTCGGCGGCGTCACCGCGAGTCCACCGACGAGACATCGCATGCGCAGCAAGCGCTACGCCAGCGCGCGTCATCTCCGACCAGTCATTTGGCGTGAGGACCGGGAGGTGGCTCTCGCGGGGGCCTGCAGCATTCGCCCCGTGAAGTGGAACAAGTTTGCGGGGGCCTGCCAAAGCGGCGGCCCGGCTATCGATGAGTTGGGCCTCCGATAGGCCCCCCGCGCCCCCAGCGCTCGGGGCGTCCCGGCGGAGCCGGGGCGCCCCTCGATGACGCGCGTTGCACTACGCGCGAGGGCGCGAGGCCTCGCGGAGCTCCACGGTGCGGATGGGATAGGGCATGTCGATGCCCTCGGCGCGCAGGCGACGGAGGATGCGCTTGCGGAGCTCGTGCTGGACGGCGTACTGGTCGACGAAGCTCGTCACGTGACAGCTGAGCGTGAAATCGAGCGAGTAGGGGCCGAAGCCCGGACTGAGGTACGCCAGCGGCGGGGGCTCGGCGAGCAGGCCGGCCACCTCGCCGGCCGCCCGCTTGGCCTCGTCGGCCAGGAGCGCCTCCACCCGATCGGGATCGCTGTCGTAGCCGACGCTGACCGCCACCTGGGTCGACATTCGCCGCTCGGGCATGTCGTAGTTGACGATGACCGACTCGGCCACCCGCTTGTTGGGCACGATCACCACGTTGTTCTGCAGCATCCGCACGCGCGTGGAGCGCCAGCCCACGTCGACCACGTGCCCCTCGATCGTCTCGGCGATCTTCACGTAATCGCCCACGCGAATCGGCCGGTCGGCGAGCAGGTGCACGCCGGCGAAGAGGTTCGAGAGCGTGTCCTGCAGGGCCAGGGCGACCGCGAGGCCGCCGACGCCGAGCGCGGTGAGCAGCGGCGTGATTCGCACCCCGATCGCGTCGAGCAGGATCAGCCCGCCGATGACGAGCACGAACACGCGCACCGCCGCTCGGGCCAGGCCGGTCACGCCGACACCGAGGGCGCGCCGCTCGCCGGCGGCCGCCACCAGCGTGCCGAGCACGCCGGCCACCGTGAAGGTCGCCGACAGGATCACCGCGGCCTCGAGGACGAGGTTGAGCTGAACCGCCATGCGGGTCGGCAGCAGCTCCACGGTCTGGATCGCCACGAAGAGGCCGACGACGACGCACCACAGCATGGAGGGGAACCGCACCGCCGTGAGGAGCAGGCGGAGCGCGTTGGTCGGGCCCAGCCACTGCCGAAGCGCGCGCACGAGGGCGGCGCGGAAGAACAGCGCGCTCACGGTGACGGCGACGAAGGTCACGCCGGGCCAGAACAGGGGCCACATCGCGCCCGCATGCTATCGTAATTTGCCCATGACGCCGAACCGACTCTTCTACGGCTGGATCGTCGTCGCCGCCTCGGCGGCCATCGTCTGCATCGGCATGGGCGCGCTCTTCGCGCTCGGCGTCTTCCTCGAGCCGATGGCCGACACGATGGGCTGGAGCCGCGGGGCGATCTCGTCGGTGGCGCTGCTGAACTGGATGGCGATGGGCCTCGGCTCATTCGTGTGGGGCTCCCTGTCCGATCGCATCGGCGCCCGCGCGGTCGCCGTCGCCGGCGGCGTGTTGCTCGGCCTGGGGCTCGTCCTGTCGAGCCAGGCGCAGGCGCTCTGGCAGCTGGCGGTCAGCTTCGGCGTCATGGTCGGCTTCGCCGTCGGCGCCTTCTACGCGCCGCTCACCTCCACCGCCACCAAGTGGTTCACCGCCCGGCGGGGGCTGGCGGTGGCGCTGGTATCCTCCGGGATCGGCGTGGGGATCCTCACGATCGCGCCCCTGGCCCGCGCGCTGATCAGCCTGTGGGACTGGCGGGTGGCCCTGCTGGTCCTCGGCGACCTCGCGTGGCTGGTCATCGTGCCGGCCGCGCTGCTCATCCGCGAGCGGCCGGGCGACATCGGCGCGGCCGCGCTGGGCGGCGCCGCCCGCGCCGGGCGCGAGTACTCAACGGGTGAGGTCGTGGCCACGCCGCAGTTCTGGGCCATCGCCCTCACGCACTTCGCCTGCTGCGCGGCGCACTCGGGGCCGATCTTCCACATGGTCGCTCACGCGACCGACCAGGGCATCGGCGCCATGACGGCCGCCTCGGCGCTCGGCGTCTCCGGGCTGTCCTCGATCGTTGGGCGCCTCGGCGGCGGGCTGCTGGCCGACCGCGTCGGCGCCAGGGCCACGCTGCTGGCGGGGCTCGCGCTGCAGGCGGTGATGATCGTGCTCTACCTGGGCGTGCGCGAGGTCGGCCCCTTCTACGCGCTGGCGATCGTGTTCGGCGTCGCCTACGGCGGCGTCATGCCGCTTTACGCGCTCGTCACGCGCGAGTACTTCGGCGAGAAGGTCATGGGCGCCGCCTACGGCGGCGTCTTCCTCGTCTCCACGCTCGGCATGGGCCTCGGCGCGTTCGCCGGCGGCGTGCTCTACGATCGCCTCGGCTCCTACACGTGGCTCTACGCCGGCTCGTTCGCCGTCGGAACCCTGGCCGTCACGCTCGCGTTCACCTTCCGGGCGCCGCGCACGATCCCGCTGGCGGTTCCCGCCCGCTGACGCGCAGCGTCGCGCCCGACGTTGACACGTACGGCTCCGGGGTGGTATCACTTCGTCACATTTCTCGGACGTTTAGCCCGCAGTCCGCGCGCTGAGTGGTCTGGAGAATCACGTCGATCAAGGAGGATCACGCATGGACGTACCCGCACTGAACCGCCGGCGCTTCCTGAAGGTGACCGGCGCGGCCGCGGCCGTCGCCACCGGCGGCATCGAGGGCGTTCTCGCGGCTCGCCGGGCGCCGGCCTTCGCCCAGGGCACCAAGCTGCACTGGGTGCGCTGGGTCGATTTCATTCCGGAGTCCGACGTCGAGCTCAAGCGCCAGATGCCGGAGGCCTCCAAGGCGCTGGGCGCCGAGGTGACGCTGGAGACGATCAACGCCAACGATCTGCAGCCGCGCATCACGGCCGCGATCCAGTCCGGCTCGGGCGCCGACATCTTCAACTTCCAGTACAACTGGGCGCACCTGTACGGCAACGCCTGCGCCGACGTCAGCGACGTCGCCAACGACCTGGCCAAGGCCGAGGGCGGCTTCTACGACGTGTGGGCGCCCTCCTGCAACGTCAACGGCCACTGGCTCTCGGTGCCGCACTCGATCGTCGGTAACGCCATCGCCTACCGCAAGTCGTGGTTCAAGGAAATCGGCTTCGACAAGTTCCCGAAGACGTTCGACGAGTGGCGGAAGGCCGGCGCCCTGCTGAAGAAGAAGGGCAAGCCGCTCGGGCAGACGCTCGGCCACACGTTCGGCGACGCGCCGACCTTCACGTATCCGATCACGTGGGCCTACGGCGGCGCCGAGACCGACAAGTCGGGCAAGAAGGTCGTCATCAACTCCAAGAACACGCTCGACGCCGTCAAGTTCATGCAGGGCGCCTGGAAGGATGCCTGTGACGAGGGCGGCCTGGCCTGGGACGACACCAACAACAACCGGGCGTTCCACGCCGGCGAGATCAGCGCGACGCTCAACGGCGCCTCGATCTACATCGTGGCCAAGCGCCAGAAGGACAAGATCAAGGACGACAAGGGCGAGCCGCTCTGGCAGGACATCGACCACGCTCCGCTGCCGGCCGGCCCGGCCGGGCAGTACTCGCTCTTCCTCAACCAGTCCCACGCCGTGATGAAGTACGGCAAGAATCAGAAGCTCGCCAAGGACTTCCTGCGCTGGCTGCACAAGTCGGACAACTACGGCAAGTGGTTCGCCTCCCAGGAGGGGTATTCCGTCGGCTCCACCAAGAAGTGGGAGGGCGATCCCATGTGGGGCAAGCTCGACGAGCCGCTCAAGATGTTCCGCACGGCCGCCCGCAACACGCGGCTGTTCGGCTACGCCGGCCCGTCGACGGCGAAGGCCACCGAGGCGTTCACGAAGTACATCATCACCGACATGTACGCCAAGGCCGTGCAGGGCACGTCGGCCGAGGAGGCCGTGAAGTTCGCCGAGACCGAGCTCAAGAAGATCTACGAAGGCTAACGAGCGCGGAGCGAGAAGGAGGGGGCCGATGGAGCGCCGAGCGTTCCTGCAGTTGACCGGTGTCGCCGGAATCCTGGCCGCTCATCGGGCCCCCGCCTTCGCGCAGGGGACCCGGCTGCACATCGTGCGCTGGGTCGACTTCATCCCGGCCTGCGACGTCGAGCTGAAGAAGCAGGCCGGCGAGGCGTCGAAGGCGCTGGGCGCCGACGTCCAGTTCGAGTTCATCAACGCCAACGATCTGCAGCCGCGCATCACGGCCGCCATCCAGTCGCAGAGCGGCGCCGACATCATCCACATGCTGCACAACTGGCCGCACCTCTACGAGAACGGCCTGGTGGACGTCAGCGACCTCGCCGAGTGGCAGGCCAAGGAGCAGGGCGGCTTCTATCCGCAGTCGGAGGCCTACACGAAGGTGAACGGCCGCTTCATGGCGCTGCCCCACAGCATCGTGCCAGGGCTCATCGCCTACCGGAAGTCCTGGTTCGACGAGATCGGCGTCACGACCTTCCCCAAGACGTACGACGACCTGCGCACGGTCGGCGCCAAGCTCAAGAAGAAGGGCCATCCCTACGGCCAGACGCTGGGCCACACCTTCGGCGACGCGCCGGCCTGGGCCTATCCCCTGCTGTGGAACTTCGGCGGCGCCGAGACCGACCGCAGCGGCAAGACGGCCATCGACGGCAAGGGCTCGGCGGAGGCCGTCAAGTTCATGACCGCGTTCTGGAAGGACGCCTGCGACGAGGGCGGCCTGGCCTGGGACGACACCAACAACAACCGCGCCTTCCTCGGCGGCGAGATCTGCGCCACCCTCAACGGGGCCTCGATCTACATCGCGGCCAAGCGCGGGCAGGAAAAGATCAAGGACGAGCGCGGCGAGCCGCTGGTGCGCGACATCCAGCACGCCCGCCTGCCGGCGGGGCCGGCCGGCTCGTGGAGCTATCACACGGCCTTCGCGCACGGCGTGATGAAGTATTCGAAGAACCAGAAGCTGGCCAAGGACTTCCTCAAGTGGTTCCACGGCACCGGCCCGTTCGGACGGTGGTTCGAGGTGGCCGAGGGCTTCTCGGTGGGGGCGACCAAGCAGTGGGAGCGCCACGCGCTCTGGAACAGCATCGATCCGCCGATGAAGGGCTTCCGGACGGCGCCCGACAACTCGCGCACCATGGGGTTCGCCGGTCCGCCGTCGGCCAAGGCCACCGAGGTCTACAGCAAGTACGTCATCGTGGACATGCTGGCCAAGGGCGTGCAGGGCGCCAGCCCGGAGGAGGCCGTCCGCTGGGCGGCCGGCGAGCTCCGGAAGATCTACGGTGCCTGAGGCGATGCCGCGCCGCCGGGGAGCGCCCGACGACAGCGCTCCCCGCCTCGCGTATCATCGGGTACAGTTCCCCGGGTGATATCGCAGTGAAGAAGCCGATCGCCGGAGGCAGCGCCACTCGCGTCGAGGTCGCGGTGGCTCGTCCGCGGGGCGCGGCGGCCGCGCCGAGGCCCGGCCTCCTCGAGAACGAGCGGCTGCTGGCCGGCGTCCTGCTGGCGCCCACCGTCGCGCTGCTCGGGATGTTCATCGCCTATCCGTTCGTCATGGGGGTCTGGCTGGCGCTCTCCAGCACCAGCGTGGGCAACCCCGGCCAGTTCGTCGGTCTCAAGAACTTCGTCAAGGCCTGGAACGACTCGATCTTCCGGACGGCGTTCTGGAACACCTGCTGGTACACGGGCTGGGCCACGATCTTCAAGCTGATCCTGGGGATGTGGCTGGCCATCCTGCTCAACCGGAACTTCCGCGGCAAGCGCCTGGTGCGGGCCTCGATGCTGCTGCCGTTCATCATCCCCACCGTGTTGTCGACGTTCGCCTGGCGGTGGATGTTCGACCCGACGTTCAGCGTGCTGAACTGGCTGCTCTACCGGGGCGGCTTCATCGTCACCAAGCTGCCGTTCCTCTCCGACGGCACCTACGGGCTCTGGTGCGCGATCGCGGTCAACACCTGGCGCGGCATGCCGTTCTTCGCGATCTCGCTGCTGGCCGGCCTGCAGACCATCAACCCCGACCTGCACGAGGCGGCCTCGCTCGACGGCGCCAACGGCTGGTACCGCTTCTGGCACGTGACGTGGCCGCTGCTGAAGCCGGTGACGCTGGTGGTCGTGGTGTTCTCGATCATCCAGACGTTCTCGGACTTCCAGCTCATCTACGTCCTCACCGGGGGCGGCCCCGCGAACTCGACGCACCTGATCGCCACCTACGCCTACCAGATCGGCGTGGCCACCGGCCTGCTGGGCGAGGGGGCGGCGATCTCGCTGTTCATGCTGCCGGTGCTGTTCGTCGTGGTCTGGCTCCAGCTGCGGTACCTGCGCCGCCTGGAGGGCGCATGATGATCGAGCGGCGCTGGAAGAAGTGGGTGTACTTCTACATCCCGCTCACCGTCTTCGTCATCGGCACGCTGTTCCCCTTCTACTGGATGTTCATCACCGCCATCCGGCCCGACGCCGAGCTGTACCGCTCGTGGCGGGCCGTCAACAACGCGCCGTTCTGGACCTTCCATCCCACGTTCGAGCACGTCCGCGACCTGCTCGAGAAGACCACGTTCCCCTACTGGATCTGGAACACCTTCTTCATCGCGGTCGTCTCGACGATGGTGTCCCTCTTCTGCGGGCTGCTGGCCGGCTACGCGCTGGCCCGGCTCAAGTTTCCGATGGCGGGGACGCTGGGCACCTCGATCTTCGTGACGTACCTCGTTCCGCCGACGTTGCTGTTCATTCCCCTGGCCGACATCATCCGCAGCTTCCAGCTCGGCGACACCCCGTGGGCGCTGATCCTGACCTATCCGACGTTCCTCATCCCCTTCTGCACCTGGCTGCTGATGGGCTACTTCAAGACGATTCCCAAGGAGCTGGAGGAGTGCGCGCGCATCGACGGCGCCACCCGCTTCGGCGCCATGATCCGCATCATCTTCCCGATCGCGGTGCCGGGCATCCTGTCGGCCGGCATCTTCGCGTTCACGCTGTCGTGGAACGAGTTCATCTACGCCCTCGTGTTCCTGTCGTCGCCGGAGAAGAAGACGGTGCCGGTGGGCGTGGTGTCCGAGCTGATCCGCGGCGACATCTACTTCTGGGGCCAGCTCATGGCCGGAGCCCTGCTGGGCTCGGTGCCGGTGGCGCTGGTCTACTCGTTCTTCGTGGAGTACTACGTCACGGGGCTCACCGGCTCCGTGAAGGGCTGAGGCCCAAAGAGCCCGGGGTTACCCGACCCCGGGGATCCTATTGAGGGGGAGCGCGCAATGGCCCAGGTGATGCTGAAGGACCTCAACAAGAAGTACGACGAGGTGCACGCCGTCAAGGACGTGAACCTCCACGTCCGCGACAAGGAGTTCGTCGTCCTGGTCGGCCCCTCCGGCTGCGGCAAGTCCACCACGCTGCGGATGGTGGCCGGCCTCGAGGAGATCACCGGCGGCGAGATCCACATCGGCGACCGCATGGTGAACGACCTGCCGCCGAAGGACCGCGACATCGCCATGGTGTTCCAGAACTACGCGCTCTATCCGCACATGACCGTGTACGACAACATGGCCTTCGGCCTGAAGATGCGGAAGTTCCCCAAGAACGAGATCGAGCAGCGCGTGCGCGACGCCGCCCAGCTGCTCGGCATCCAGGAGCTCCTCAAGCGCAAGCCGCGCCAGCTCTCGGGCGGTCAGCGCCAGCGCGTCGCCGTGGGCCGCGCCATCGTGCGCCACCCGCAGGTGTTCCTCTTCGACGAGCCACTCTCCAACCTCGACGCCAAGCTACGCGTGCAGATGCGCGTGGAGCTCAAGCGCCTGCACGACCGGCTGGAGACGACCGCCATCTACGTCACCCACGACCAGGTCGAGGCCATGACGCTCGGCGACCGCGTCGTCGTGATGAAGGACGGCTGGATCCAGCAGGTCGGCGAGCCCATGGAGCTGTACAGCCGGCCCGCCAACAAGTTCGTGGCCGGCTTCATCGGCTCGCCGGCGATGAACTTCGTCGACGTGACGATCAACGACGCCGGCGGGACGATCACCGCCGAGACCCAGGGGCTGCGGCTGGTGGTGCCGCCGGCCAAGGCCGGCACGCTCCGCCCCTACAAGGGTCAGAGCGTGACGCTGGGCGTGCGCCCCGAGGACGTGCACGTGGCCACCGCCGCCGATCCCGCGCAGTACTCGTTCGACACCACCGTGGACGTCGTCGAGCCGCTCGGCTCGGAGATCCTCCTCGACGTCCGGGCCGGCTCCGCCACGCTGGTCGCCCGCGTGGAGCCGTCGGTGCGCGTCAAGGTCCACGAGAGCGTCCGGCTCGCCGTCAACGCCGACCGTCTGCACTTCTTCGACGTCAAGAACGAACACGCGATCTAGGCCTCGGAGGGGGACTTCGTCCCCCTTACGATCCTCGGAGGGGGCCTCGACGGCCCCCTCCGATGTTACCCCTTCGGCACGGCACAGCCGTCACGTTACCGCATGCTGAACGTGAACAGGGCGCGGCGGCGGGTGGGGATGGCGTATCTGCTGATGGCGCCGGCGGTGGTGCTGGTGGTGGGGGTGCTGGCGTATCCGGTCGCGTGGGAGGCGTGGATCAGCGTCACCAGCCTGTCGGCGCGAGCCGACGGTCGCGGGTTCGTCGGCCTCGCCAACTATCGGCGCATGGTGGGCGAGCCGTTCTTCTGGCGCGCGCTCGCCACGACGGTGGCCTACTTCGCCGTCACCACGCTCGCCAAGCTCGCGCTCGGGCTCGCCATGGCGCTGCTGCTGGCCCGCCCGTCGCGCGCGCGCGCGCTCGTGTTCCTGGCGGTGTTCCTGCCGTGGGCCTACCCGGGCGGCGTCACAGTGGTGGCGTGGTACTGGATGCTCAATCCGCCGCTGATCACCTCCTACAGCCTGGTCGCCGGCCATCTCAAGCAGGCGGTGGACGGCGCGTTCGGCAGCGGCGCCTGGGCGTTCGCCAGCGTCGTCCTGTTCAACGTCTGGCGCGGCGGCTCGTTCACCGCCGTCTTCCTCCTGGCGGGCCTCAACGCGATCCCGGCCGAGCTGTTCGAGTACGCCGCGCTGGAGACGCGCGGCGCGCTGCAGCGGCTGCGACACGTCACGCTGCCGCTGCTCCGCCCCTACCTCGCCCTGGCGGTGTTCCTGTCGTTCACCTCCGCATTCGCCGACCTCGCCAACGTGTGGATGCTCACCGGTGGGCGCATCGTCTTCCCCGTCGTCGGCACCTACGCCTACTGGCTGGGGATCCACGACGGCGAGCTGGCCCAGGCCGCCGCCTGGTCGCTCTCGCTCGTGCCGCTGCTGCTGCTGGCCCTGGTCGTCCTGTTCCGGTGGTTCGACCCGCCGCAGGAGCAGCCGGCGTGAGCCACGGCGGCCGCTGGCGGCATGGGCTGCTGCTGGCGCTGGTCGCGCTGTACAGCGTGTTCCCGATCTACTTCATCACGGTGCAGTCGCTGAAGACCCCCCACGAGGACGTCTTCGGCAGCCCGCTGTGGGTGGCCCACCCCAGCTTCGAGAACTACGCCGAGCTCTTCGAAGGCCCGGAGGCGCCGGTGCGCGGATTCGTCGTCAGGCCCCGGGTGCCATACGAGCGCTGGCTCCTGAACTCGGCGGCCGTGCTCGCCGGCAGCGTCGTCCTCACCCTGACCTGCGCCGTGGCCGCCGCCTACGCGCTCGGCCGCCTGCAGCCGCCCGGCTGGCGCTGGTGGCGCCGCCTGCTCTTCGCCACCTACGTGATTCCCCACACCGTGCTCTTCATCCCGCTCTACCAGGTGCTCGTCGCCCTCGGCCTCGACGACAGCCGCAGCGCGCTGACGCTCGTCTACTCGACGATGGCGCTGCCGTTCTGCGTCTGGCTGCTGTCGGCGTACTTCCAGCACCTGCCGCGCGAGATCGAGGAGTCGGCGTTCGTCGAGGGCGCCTCGCGGACCGCCGCCTTCGCGCGCATCCTGCTGCCGATGAGCCGCAACGTGCTGGTCGCCGCCGGGCTCTTCACGGTCGGGACGGTGGGCCAGGATTTCATGCTGGCGTCGGTCTTCCTGCTCGACCCCGCCAAGCAGACGGTGGCGGCCGGGCTCGGCGTCATGGACGTGAGCCTCGAGGAGCTGGTGGCGGTGGCCGGCGTCAACGTGGCGGCCGTCCCGGTGATGCTCCTGTGCGGCGTGCTCGCGCGCGGCTACGTGCGCGGGCTCACCGCCGCGATGGTGGAGGGATCGTGAGCCTCAAGATCCGGTGGAAGGAGGACTCGGCGAGGTAGAGGTGCCCGCGATCGTCCAGCGCGATCCCCTGCGGATCGGCCAGGTGGCTGGCGACGAGGCTCACGACGCCGTCGGCGTCGATGCGGAAGACGCTGCCGACCTGGAAGCCGCCGCTCACGAACACGCTCCCGTCGGGGCCGGCCAGCATGTGCGTGCGCGTGTACTGGCCCCGTGGCATCCGCGCGAACACCGACAGGGAGCCGTCGGGGGCCAGCCGGTGGACGTCGCCGGACGAGCTCAGCAGCAGGACATCGTCGCCGCGCGGCACGAGCGAGATCATCCGCGGCAGGTGGGCGCCGCCGGCCTTGCCGCCCCACGCCCGCGGGAACAGCGGCGGCGAGGTCGCCAGGCGCCGCGGCAGAGGAATGGTCGGGTCCAGCGTCACCCGGAACACGAGCGGGCCGCGGTAGTCCTCGTCGCGGAACTGCTCGAGCCCGGCCGGCGGGCGCTGCTCCCCCTCGCTCAGCAGGGGGTCGGCGAAATCGACGATCAGCAGCCGCCCGCGCGCGTCGAACGCCAGCGCCGCCCCGCCCACGAGGCGGTGCAGGCCCGAGGCGTAGAGCGTGAGCTGCTCCTCGCCGGTCAGGCGCCAGACGCGGCCGCCGTTCTCGTCGCCCAGGTAGAGCTCGCGGGTCCGGGCATCGATCGCGAGGCTGCCGAGGGTGGCCGCGCGCGGGTCGCTGAACGGGATGCGCACCGCCGGCCGCCGCGAGAGATCGGCCGGCAGCGGGCCGTCGAGATCGAGGCGATAGATCTCGCCGGCGGCGTCGCCGCGCCACCCCGGGCTCAGGATCACGATCGAGCGGCCGTCCATGGCCAGCTCGAGCGGCCGGGCCACCCCGGTCGCGACGATCTCGTACGACGGATCCGAGCGCGCGGCCGGCAGCGCGGCGAGACAGACGAGCAGGGCGGCAGCGAGAGCGCCGCCGGCGCCGGCGCGGCGGTACGGCCGTCTAGTCGTCGCCCTTGGCCTTCTCGGTCGTCGGCGAGCCGGGCGTGCCGATGAGCAGCAGCAGATACTTCACCGGCGTCGTGCCGGGGTTGGAGTAGTTGTGCCAGACGCCGACGGGGTCGGAGTACGACTGTCCGGCCGCGTGGTACTGCACGCCGGCCACGCCCACCGGGCCGCCCTCGGTGTTCGTCACCAGCGTCCCCTCCAGCACGTAGACGTACGAGGGCACCATGTGCCGCTCGCGCCCGGTCTGGCCGCCCGGCTCGATCTCGATGGTCTGTCCCGTCAGGACGAGCGGAATGCTGGTCGCCTGGCGGAACGGCCCGAGCGACGTGACCAGGTTGGTCGCCTTGACGCCTTTCTCGCCGGCGGCCTTGTCCTGCGCGGTGGCCGGACCCTGCCAGCCGCCGAGCACGAGCACCAGCGCGATTCCGAGCGTGCCGAACGTCCTCGTCCTCATCGATGTCCCCCCCGGTTCCGTTCCTGCGTGCACCGCCGTCACTTGATCGCCGCTCCGGTGATTCCGGTGATGAACTTGTCGAGGAAGAAGTTGTACACGATCGCCACCGGGACGCCGACCAGCAGCGCCCCGGCCATCAGCGAGCCCCAGAAGTAGATGTCGCCGCGGATGAGCTCGGTGGCGACGCCGAGCGGCACCGGCTTCTGATCGGACACCGAGACGAACGCGAGGGCGTACAGGAAGTCCTGCATCGACAGCGTGAACGAGAAGATGACCGCCGTGATGAGGCCCGGCCAGCTCACCGGCAGCACCACGCGCAGGAGGGCGCCGAGCTGGCCGCAGCCGTCCACCATGGCCGCCTCCTCGATCTCGAACGGCACCGTCTTGAAGAAGCCCATGAGCAGCCACGTGCAGAACGGGATCGTCAGGGTCGGGTACACCACGACCAGCGACCACCAGGAGTCCTGCAGGTCCAGCGAGCTGACGACGCGCGCCAGCGGGATGAACAGGATGATGCCCGGGACCAGGTAGGTCATGAAGATGCCGATGCCGAGGTTCTCGGAGAACGGCAGGCGCAGGCGGGCCAGCGCGTAGCCGGCCGGCACCGCCACCAGCAGCGTGATGGCCGACACCCAGAAGGAGATCGCCATCGTGTTGACGATCCAGTCCCCGTAGGAGGTGTTGTGGAACAGGAAGTCGAAGTTGTGCCAGGTCGGCGGCAGCCGGAACCAGAACGGGGCGGCGTCGACGAGGTAGAGGTCGGCGTCCTGCTTGATGGCGGTGATCACCATCCAGAAGATCGGAAAGATCGCGATCACCATGAACGGCGCCAGCCCGAGGTAGATGAGGACATGGCGCCGGATCGCCTTGGCCCGGGCGGTGCGGGCGACCTGCACCGGGCGCGCGGCCACGGTGACGGTGGCCATCAGTACTGCCTCCGCCGCAGCGCGCGCAGCAGGAAGAAGATCAGCGGCAGGAGGATCGGCAGCAGGAACAGCGAGATCGCGGCGCCGCGGCCGAGGGCGCCGCCACGGATGCCGGTGTTGTAGGCCAGCGTCGGCAGGATCTCGGTGGCGCCGTCGGGACCGCCGTTGGTGAGCAGGTACACGATGCTCAGGTCGGACAGCGTGAACACGGTGTCGAAGGCGCTGCCGATGAACAGGATCGGCGCGATCATCGGCACGATCACCTTGCGGAACCGCTGCAGGAACGTGGCGCCGTCGACCTTGGCGGCGTCGAGGATCTCCGGCGGCACCGAGGTGAGACCGGCCAGCAGCACGATGGCGCTGAACGGAAAGCCGCGCCAGACGTTGACGAACATCACCGACAGCAGGGCCAGGCCCGGCTCTCCGAGCCACACGGGCCAGCTCGCCGAGCCGTAGGGGCCGATCAGGTCCAGCCGCGACAGCGCCCAGTTGATCACGCTGAACTGCGAGTCGAACATCCACTTCCAGCCCAGCACGCTCACGGCGATCGGCAGCGTGAACGGCACCACGATGAGCGCCCGGATGACCTTGCGTCCGTGGAACGGCTGCAGGAGCAGGAACGCCAGCGTGGTGCCCAGCAGCCCCTTGAGGAGGCCGGCGCCGACGGTGAACAGCAGCGTGTTGCGCAGCGCCGTGTAGAAGACCGAGGTCTCGACCGCCGACCTGAAGTTGTCCAGGCCGACGAAGTGGGCCACCGGGGCGCCGGTGCTGGCGTCGCTCAGGGCCAGATAGAGCGAGAACAGGAAGGGCGCGCCGACCAGCAACAGGACGTAGAGGACGGCCGGCGCCAGCAGCGTGTAGCCGAACGTGTAGCGGCGGGCGGTGGGAGTGCGCCACCACGACACTCCCCTCGCCCGCCGGCCAACCTCGATCGCCAGTGACGTATCGGGCGACCGGCTGCCGCCCGTCGATACCTCGGTCATCCGCTACGCGGCCTTGTGCTTGGCATAGATGCGCCGGATCTCGCCGATCCCCCACTTCATCGTCTCCTCCACGTCGCCGCCGCGCGCCACGCGCGTGAACATGTCGGGGATGATGAACGTGGTGACGACTTCCTGGGCGGCCGGCGTCATCGGGCCGGGGAAGCCGAGGAACGCCGTGATCTTCTCCTGGTCCTGCAGCTTGGCCAGCTTGGCGTCGCTGCCCAGGTAGGGCATCGGCTTGGCGTACTGGCCCTTGAGGAAGGGCATGTTGTAGCCCAGGCTGGCGGCCATCGCTTCCTTCTGGCTGTCGGCGATCCCCTGGATGAACTCCTTGGCGGCCGCGACGTTCTTGGAGAACTTCCAGATCGCCCACACGTTCGGCTCACCGACGTTCCACGTCCCGCCCGGGCCGGCGACCTCCGGCACGACGAACGTCTGCTCGAAGACCTTGGGATTGGTGACGCGCGTCGAGTGGAACGCCGAGATGGCGTCGTGGATCCAGCTCGCCACGCCCGAGGCCAGAAACCGGTTGTCGGAGGCGTCGTCCCACGAGAACACCTCCGGCGTCATGCCCTCGTCGTAGAGCGCCTTGCCGAACTTCAGCGCCTCGCGCATCTCCTTGGAGTCGAGCGCGACGTTCTGTCCGCTGGGATCCGTCTCCTTGGCGCCGAAGCAGTACATCAGGGCGCGCCAGTTGTGATTGGCGTCGTTGCAGTGCGAGAACTGCATGCCGGTCGGATGGCCCTTCGACTTGAGCTGCCCGGCCGCCTTCCGAAGATCGTCCCAGGTCCTCGGCTCACCCAAGCCGACCGAGGCGAAGAGGTCCTTGCGCCAGAGGACCGGGATCGAGATGAAGTAGTCGGGGACGGCATACCAGGCGCCGCCGACCTGGGCCGCGCTCTTGGCGGCGTCGAGCCAGCCGCCATGCTTCTTGCCGAGCCCGTCGGCCAAGTCGGAGACGTCGACGAGGTTGCGATAGTACTGGCCGGTGAGGATCTGGCCGGCGTAATAGATCAGGTCGTGGCCGGCGCCGGCGGCGAACTCCGCCGCGTAGCGGGCGGGCAGCTCGAGGTGGGGGATGTGGTCGACGCGGACGTTGACGCCGTTCTTCGTCCCCCACTCCTTGCAGAACTTGTCGAACCACACGTCGTAGGCCGGCACGTAGTGGCTCCAGATGAGCATGCGAAGGTTGGTGCCCTTGATCTGCGCCGGCGCCTGCGTGGCCGACAGCATGTCGGCGAGGGTGAGACCCGCCGCGGCGATACCGGTCGTCGTCAGGAAGCTGCGGCGGCTCTGGACCGCGCTGGAGCGTTCGTCACTCATCGGGGGACCTCCTCCGGGTCGGGGCGATGGGGACCGTGGGACGGCTCGTGACTCCTCGTGACCAGGGATCGGTGCTAAAAGGTTAGTCTCTTTATCCGTTTGAATCGAATCTTGTCAAGGGGTATTTCCTTTCCGATGCGCCGCGCCTTCGTCGTCCTGGCTGCCGCCCTGCTCGGCATCGGCCTCTTCACCGGGGGCCTGGCGTGGCTGCTCAGCGACCCGCGCCCGCCGGCCGGGGCCTCTCGCGGCGAGCGCCTCTTCTACGCCTACTGCATCGAGTGCCACGGACGCGACGGCCGGGGCTCGTGGCGCGCTGCCCTCTTCCTGCTGCAGCCCGGCAACCTCGCCGAGCGCGTGCGCGGCGAGTCCGATCGCTACCTCTTCGACGTCATCAAGCACGGCGGGGCGCCGATCGGGCGACCGGGCATGCCCGCCTTCGGCTATCACCTCTCCGACAGCGACATCGAAGAGCTGGTGAAGTACCTCCGCACCCTGGGAACGCGCTAGGGCGAAGACGAGGAGTGCCCCGGCTTCGAGGCCCCCCATTTCAATCGATCACCTTCGCATCCACAGCAGCACGAGGTCGTCGCCGCGCGGACGCACGGCGAGCCGCACGCGGTCGCCCGGCTTGAGGTCGAGTGCGGCGAATTGCTCCGGCGCCGCGAGGATGGCCATGGTTTCCATCGGCCCCATGCCGAGAGCGGCCACGGCCTGGTGGCGTACGAGCACGACGCCGGGGGCGCTCGCGACGAACTCGCCCTGGACTTCGAAGGCGGCCGGCCGCAGGAGAGTCCCCCAGAGGCCGGCCGCGAAGGCCCCCACCAGCGCGACGAACAGGAGGGTCAGGAGCGCGCGGGTGCGGAAGCGCTGGCTCAGGTCGGGCGCGTCAGCGTTGCTCCAGGTAGAACTCCATCGGACGCCCGGAGACCGTCTCTGGCCGCAGATCGTCGCCGCTCACGAGCCACTTGCCGCCGCAGCCCTCGTGGACGGCCGCCGATGCCGGCCGGTAGCCGGTGCCCAGCGTGCCGCCGAGGACGGCGAGGCCGACGGCGCCGCCCAGCACACACGTGATCGCCCGGCCCGGCACCAGGACCAGGTTGACGATGACGGCCCCGACGTCGTAGAGGCCCCGGTTCCGCGAGGTGGCTTGCTCGGCACGCAGGGTCTCCTGGAAGAGATCGGCGGCTGGCGGCTGCGCGGCGGGGACCTGGCCGGCCGGCGGGGCCGCCTGACCCACCGGCGAATCCGCCTCAGCGGGTTGCTGGGCGCTCGCGAGCGAAACGAGCGGTCCGGCGAGCAGGAGCGCCGCGAGCAGCGCCGGTACGACTCGGGTCGTCTTCATAACCGCCCTCCTTGTGGTGCGGGCCATGGCCGCGGGCGAGGCGAGCCCGCGAGAGTTACCGCTGACCCCGGGGTGTCGGCTCGAGGCTCGACGGTCGGGGGATTTCATTGTCGCGCGAACGCCCGGGGTCGCCCACCAAATTTTCCGCGGCGCCCGAAGGGGCTATAATCCCACCACATTTCCCCGGGAGGCCACCGCCCATGAAGCTCGTCCGCTATTCCGTCAACGGTCAGTCTCCGCGCCTCGGCGTGCTCCAGGGCGACCGCATCGCGGATCTCCAGTCGAGCCTCGCCGCGAGCCTCTCGCGCCGCGGGATCGTCCGCGCGACCGAGCTCGCCGCGGCCCTGGTGCCCCAGTCGACACGCGCATTCCTCGAGGGCGGCGCGGCCGCCCACGACGCCATCGCCGCGATCAGCGAGTGGGTGACCGTCCCCGCCGGCTCCGCCCGGCTGCACGCGCCGATCGTCGATCCCGGCAAGTTCATCTGCATCGGTCTCAACTACAGCGACCACGCCGCCGAGACCGGCAATCCCGTCCCCAAGGAGCCCCCGATCTTCGCCAAGTGGAACAACGCGATCATCGATCCCGGCGAGCCCATCCTGCGCCCGCGCGGCTCCAAGCAGCTCGACTGGGAGGTCGAGCTCGGCGTGGTGATCGGCAAGCCGGCGCGCTACGTGTCCAGGGAGCAGGCGCTGGACCACGTGTGGGGCTACACGATCATCAACGACGCCAGCGCGCGCGACTTCCAGTTCCTCACGACGCAATGGATGGCCGGCAAGATCTTCGAGACCGCGGCGCCGGTCGGGCCCTACATCGCCGACCGCAGCGAGGTCCCCGACCCCCACACGCTGACGCTCAAGACGTTCGTGAACGGCAAGCAGGTGCAGAACGGCAGCACCAAGACGTTCATCTTCGACGTCCGCTACCTGGTCAGCTACCTGTCGGGGCTCATGACGCTGATGCCGGGCGACCTCATTGCCACCGGAACGCCACCCGGGGTCGGCCTGGCCATGAAGCCACCGGTCTTCATGAATCCGGGCGACGTCGTCCGCATGGAGATCACCGGGCTCGGTACGCTCGAGAACCCGGTCAAGGACGCCTAGTGTCTGGCAGCAAACGTGCACTTCCCTTAGGAGCGCCATGCTCGACCTGATCCGGTCGCTCGTCGTTTCCAACACGACCAAGATCGTGCTGCTTTCGCTGGACGGGCTCGGCGGCCTGCCGCGGCCGGAGACCGGCCGCTCGGAGCTGGAGACGGCCCGCCTGCCGAATCTCGACGCGCTGGCCGGCGACGCCGCCTGCGGGCTGCTTCGCCACGTCGCCCCCGGGATCACGCCGGGCAGTGGCCCCGGGCACCTCGGGCTCTTCGGCTACGACCCGCTCGCCTACCAGGTCGGGCGAGGGGTGCTGGAGGCGCTCGGCATCGAGTTCGACCTGCGCGCCGGCGACGTGGCGGCCCGCGGCAACTTCTGCACGGTCGACGCCGGCGGCCGCATCACCGACCGCCGCGCCGGACGGATCCCCACCGAGGTGTGCATCCGCCTCACCGAGCGCCTGCGCTCGATCCGGCTGCCCGGGGTCGAGGTGCTGGTGGAGCCGGTGCAGGAGCATCGGTTCGTGCTCGTCCTCCGCGGCGGCGGCCTGTCGGGACGGCTGAGCGAGACCGATCCGCAGGCGCTCGGCACGCCGCCGCTGCCGGTGCGCGCGCTCGAGCCGGCCGCCGCCCGCACCGCCGAGCTCGTCAACGCGTTCGTCGAGGAGGCGCGTCGCCGGCTGGCCGACGCGGCGCCGGCCAACATGGTGCTGCTGCGCGGCTTCGACAAGCTGCCGGAGCTGCCGCGCTTTCCCGAGGTGTACGGGCTGCGGGCGGGGGCGATCGCGGCGTATCCGATGTACCGCGGCCTGGCGAAACTGGTCGGCATGGACGTGCTGAAGACGGGCCGCACCTACTCCGACGAGATCGCCACGCTGCGCGAGCACTGGCACGCCTACGACTTCTTCTTCGTGCATTACAAGGACACCGACAAGGCCGGCGAGGACGGAAAATTCGACGCCAAGGTCGAGGCCCTCGAGCGCTTCGACGCGTTCGTCCCGTCCGTCCGCGAGCTCGGTCCGGACGTCCTCGTCGTCACCGGCGACCACGCGACCCCGTCGGTGCTGGCCGGCCACGGCTGGCAACCGGTGCCGGCGCTGCTCTGGAGCCGCTACTGCGGCGCCGATCCCGTCGCCGCGTTCAGCGAGCGCGCCTGCGCCGCCGGAACGCTCGGCACGCTGCCGGCCCACCACCTCATGCCGCTGGTGCTCGCCAACGCGCTCAGGCTGACGAAGTTCGGCGCCTAGCGGTGGCCGTCGTGGCATGCGGTTCCTGATCCGGCTCCTCGGCGCCCTCTGGCTCGCGACGCTCTTCGTCAGCGTCGGCTTCGCCTGGTACGAGGTGCACGAGGAGCGGAGCCGGCTCGTCGAGGACCTCCAGCGCCGCGCGTCCCTCACCGCCGACGCCGTGCGCGAGGCCGCCGAGCGGCTGGGGTCTCACCCGAGCCGGGCCGGCTACGAGCGGCTGCTCGTGCGCTTCTCGCGTCCCGACCGCGCGGTGGCGATCTACGACGCGTTCGGCTCGCCGATCGACGCGACCCCGGAAGTGCGGCGCGGGCTGGGCCTCATCTCCCCGCTCGTCAGCGACGCCATCCGGCGCAACGCGACGACGCGTGGCTTGCTGCCGGTCTCCGGCCGCACCCGCTTCGTGCACGTGGTGCCCCTGCAGCAGGAGGACCACGTCGTGGGCGCCGCCGCCGTGCTCGTCGACGCCGAGCCGCTCGACGCCAGCGAGTGGAACCTGTGGCGCCGCACCGCCGTGCGGATGGGCGTGCTGATGCTGCTGGTCACCGGCATCACGTGGCTGACGGTGCGGTGGTCGGTGACGCGGCCGATGGCGCGCATCGCCGAGTGGACGCGCCAGCTCAAGTCCGGCCAGCCGGTCGCGCCGCCGCCGGAGGCCGACGCCAGCCTCTTCGGCTCGCTGGCAACCGAGGTCACCAGCCTCGCCCGCACGCTGGCCCGCGTGCGGCTGGCCGCGGCCGAAGAGGCGCGCCTTCGCCTCAGCGGCGAGAGCCTGTGGACGGAGGAGCGCCTCAAGCAGTTCGTCGAGATCCGCTTCGGCGAGCGGCCGATCTACATCGTCTCCAACCGGGAGCCGCTCAGCCACGTCCGCGAGGGCCGCGCCATCGTCGAGGTGCAGCCGGCCAGCGGCCTCGTCACCGCGCTGGAGCCCATCATGCTGGCCTGCGGCGGGGTGTGGGTCGCCCACGGCAGCGGCAGCGCCGACCAGGTGGTCGGCGATCGCGTGGGGCTGCCGACGCGCGATCCCGCCTACACGCTGCGGCGCGTGTGGCTGTCCGAGCAGGAGGAGGCCGGGTACTACTATGGCTTCGCCAACGAGGGACTGTGGCCCCTCTGCCACATCGTTCACGAGCGCCCCCAGTTCCGCGCCGACGACTGGGAGGAGTACCGCCGGGTCAACGGCCGCTTCGCGGCCGCGCTGCTCGAGGAGATGGAAAAGGCCGAGCAGCCGATCGTGCTCGCCCAGGACTATCACTTCGCGCTGCTGCCCCAGCTCGTGAAGCAGGCGCGGTCCGACGCGCGCGTCGCGCTCTTCTGGCACATCCCGTGGCCGAACTTCGAGGCCTTCGGCATCTGTCCGTGGCAGGAGGAGATCCTGCTCGGACTGCTGGGGGCCGACCTGATCGGCTTCCACACGCAGTTCCACTGCAACAATTTCCTGGAGACGGTGGAGCGCACGATCGAGGGCCGTGTGGACTGGGAGAACTTCGCGGTCGTGCGCGGGCAGCACACGACGTTCGTCCGGCCGTTCCCGATCAGCGTGGCGCCCGTCGAGACCGACGGGACGGCCGAGGCCGACCGCCGCGCGCTGCGGGCCGAGCTCGGCATCACCGCCGACTGGCTCGGCATCGGGGTGGAGCGCGTGGACTACACCAAGGGCCTGCCCGAGCGCCTGCGCGCCATCCGGCGCTTCTTCGAGCGCTGGCCCGAGT
>Ga0209474_10001093_pt1 | contig 27476 bp, 26 predicted proteins | sample GraSoiAngelo_145_FD_185902 | JGI IMG/M metagenome (GOLD analysis project Ga0209474, IMG submission 185902) | Grasslands soil microbial communities from the Angelo Coastal Reserve, California, USA - 14_1009_05_20cm (SPAdes) (version 2) | ecosystem: Environmental > Terrestrial > Soil > Grasslands...
AGTATCCGAACTTCTCGCTTGGGAGCATCCTGCCTAATGACCACGCAAAAGGCAATGCCGCATCGTGCTGGTGCGTTGGGACTCCCCAGCAAATATTCAACAAGGTGAGGCGCGGATTTTACCGTGTTCGGCACTATCAGCATTTAGAATCGAAGCTGTTCCAGGCGGGGTGGAAAGTCTAGCCTTCGACATCAGCACACGCCAACTCACACGAATGCCAGCCCGGGGCAGGCTCACTCCCGCGATCTCGCTCGAGTAATTCCTCATGGCCTGCCATTTGCGAATAGGACCGATTGCGAATCTTGTACGACGTGCTCTGCTCGCGCTCGGTGACATAAGCGCGTGCCTTTTCTTCGCCTACAATCCCCTCCAGATCCAGTTCGCATACGCACTCAAACAATGCGACTCCCGCCGCTTCGACATGATCCGCGTATCTCAATGGAGCCGATGCCGGAACCCGCAATAGCAGGCGCTTGAGTTCATGCTTCCGATCCACGAGCGCATCCCGCATTCCACAACAAATCAAACGCAAAGAAGCACGTCCCCAGGTGTAGCCAAGGGTCCAAGACCTGTGGGAGACTATCCGCATGTCAGAAAAACGAACAAAAGCCGATAAAGCGCAGCGGCAAACAGACCAATTGGAAAAGAAGGCATCTCGCCGTCCTGCGCAGACTCGCAAAAAGAAACCGAGGCTGGCTCAACCCGAACCAGCCCCTAAGCGGACAAAATTCATTTCGATTTAGCGGTCGTGGTCATGGTCGTGATCTTTGTCATGGTCCTCGTCACGGTCGTGATGGTGCTTGTACCACCCGCGATGCCGCCCGTTGTCATGATGTCCATCACGATCGTCATCTCGGTCACGATCCCGGTCGCGGTCCCGATCCCGGTCTCCATCCCGATCACGGTCTCTGTCCCAATCGCGATCAGGTGTACGGTTGCCGCTCCAGGTTCCAGAACCCCATGTTCTGCCGCCCCCGGAGACAACGTTGCCGTAAGGAGTATTCGCAGGAATGCCGTAGTGCCGATACACGTCCTGCATTCGGCCTTCCATGCTGCGAACCTGGCTTTGATTGTTGGTCTGACGATAGCTCTGCCAGCGCGAGTAATAACTGTCAAAACGCTTTTGATCGCTTGTTGAAAGCCGAATTTGCGCTTGGGGGAAACACGGCAAGGTCAATGCCGCGAGTAGAGCCATGACTGAAAACAACTTCTTCATAAATTCTCCAAAGAGAGGAATCCAGCAACGTGCCTGGTGCCGTGGCGAGCATCGTCATCTTACAATCATGATTCCCGTTGATGCTCGGCACGCCAGTCGTGTCCCTTCGGTAACTAAGTACGATTGATAGCCAATTAACTGCCCTCCGCTCCATCGCGGCCTGCGTGTAGGAAACCATGCTTCGCATGTTCTCCTACCCTCGCCGCCCGCCAAGCGGACATTTCACTTGCTACAAAAACCGGACATTTTAATTTGCTAAGAACAGTGGGAATGTTTACCAATGATGTGCCTCCCCAGGTCAGCGTCTGCAAGTTGCTCGTGCGTTATTCGGCCTGAGAGTTCGTTGACGGCTGACTGCACTCGATTCGCCGCCAGTTCCTGCAACCGCGCTCGCAGTGAGGCTTCGCGTTGCCATCCGCCGCCGATACCGCTGTGTCGATTGCCGGAATCCATCACCTCACTGCGGCAGGCGCGTCCGCATGAGCCGCGCGTGTCTTTCGACAAAATCAAGCGGAGAATTTGATCAAGACCGTCAAATACGAGGAGTGAGAATCTCGGTTCACGTATATCTGACCGATAAACGGGCTGCGGCTCAGGTTGTCTATGTCACGATGCGCTGCGGGATCGAACTGGATGAACCACGGAAATTTGGGGAGCTTCTTTGCCACCTGACGACTGGGACGAGACAGCGGGATTGGAGACCGGACACTGATCCCAGTTTCCCGAAATATCCGCGCCTGCCTATCATCGAACGTTCAGTTCATGAGCCGAAGTTTGCGAACAATGCGTCAGATTGCTGAACTCATTGCTGTCCTGGCGTGCGGTCTGTTCACGGGAGCCGCAGTCTACGTGACTCCGTGGCACGGGGTCAGAATTCCGACAACGATGCCCAACTGGTAGAGAGTTACGCAGCGGCCGCGAATTCGCGTGGGAGCAATCTCGGCAGTGTTGTTGGGCGATATGACGGACGCCGTCCCAATGCCTCCGCCAATTAGGCGCCAGGCCACGAACTGATGGAGATTGGCGGCGAAGAGCAGGTCACATGACATGCTCTGGATTTGCTAAACAAGTGTTATTGGGCAGGCGCTTGCCTGCCCACGGTGCCCAGCACTGATGGAATCGTCAACCGCGCTGAAGTGCGAGTTATTGGCACGGTGGTTAGAGTTCCCGGGAGCGTTCAAAAACGCTACGGGATTTTCACGATCACCAGATCTTTCGGCTGTATCAGTGTTCCAAACGGAGAGCCCCCGATTGGAGAAAGCAATCCGGTGGAAGCGTTGGTGGAAGCGTTGATGGTGAAAACCGAGATGTTCCCTCCAACATTATTGGTTACATCGAGAAATTTTCCTGACGGATCAATCACAACCCTGGAGGGAGCGTTGTTTGCAGTGAAAGGAGAGCCGGTGATCGGGGTCAAGACTCCGCTGGCAGCGTCAATACTGAAAGCGGAAATCGTGTTGTCCAGAAAGTTGGCGATGAAGAGAAATTTGCCATCGGGCGTCACCGCAAGCCCTTGAGGATCTCTACCTACAGTAACCGGCGAGCCGGCGACCGAAGTGAGCGCGCCTGTGCTGGAATTCACCGTGAACGCCGCGACCTGATTATTGGCGTTTGCCGTCCCCCCCAGACTTACATACAGAAATTTGCCTGCGGGATCACTCGCCATAATTGAGGGGCCGGGAGAACTGCCCGCAGTAGGAAATGGCGAGCCACTAATCTGAGTCAATGCGCCGGTTGTGGCATTGATGGAGAAGGCGGAAATAGCTCCCGTAGGAGAATTCAGGTTGCTGGCGTACAAGAAATTCCCTGACGGATGCAGAAGCAGAAATGCTGGACTTGATCCGCCAACCACAAAAAACGGTGAGCCCGTCACCCGCGTGAGCGCACCGCTTGAGCCTATGTTGAATACCGAAATCTCATTTGAGTTGAAATCCGCGACAAAAAGGAATTTTCCGCCGGCATCAGTCACCAATCCCCGCGGACCGCTTGCATCAAGCGGAAAAGGCGAGCCGGTCACCTCGGTCAACCTCCCGTTACTGGTATTAACGTTAAACACGCGCACCAAGCTCCCGGTGAAGTCGGAAACGAACAGAAATCGCAACTGCGGGTCCGCTACTAGTCCTTCCGCGTCGTTTGGTCCGGGAAAAGTTCCAGCGTTCAGGCCCAAGGGTAGGGTCAGGGTTCCGTTTGTTGTGTCCACATTGAAAAGCGCAATCTGGTTCAATGCCGTCGTGTACAGAAATTCGGGCTTGACCGGCGGTACACAGTTGGTGCAAGAAGAAGATTTGCTACCTCCGGCACATCCTGCGAGCATGCCGAAAAGAAGGACAGCCGCAAGAGTTTTCGCGTTCGAGGGACTGGAACTTGTGTTCATGATATCTCCCTTAGCGACCGTGCTTCGGGCCCCAGGAGTTGTCGCAGCGCTTCGCAGGTATTCTAAAGGAACCGCCACCGTCGCGAAGTTCTGACGTGCGGGACCGCACGGTCGCTTGCCGCAGCAACAGTCTCAAACCTCTTCTCGATTCCCGGTTGCAAGTAGCTGATTCCGCGACCTTCAACCAGGCGGTGGAAGCCTTCGATAAATAGATATTTCTCGAACGGAGTCTTATTGCTGAAATGATTCTATAACAATGTCGGCGAACACAAGGCAATAACGCTGATGCCATACCTTCATTAAGTGCTAATACGGCTTTGCGTGCATCGGGGACACGGCCTCAGATTGTTGGCGAAGTATTCCTACTGCACCATTGGCCCGCCCCTCTTAGTTTGTGGTCTCATTTGCGCGCTTGCATGGTGTCTCGCTCCAGTTTCTCAACTGCCCGCAAACCAAATCATTTCGTTCATGAGAAAATCCTCAGCTTATCCCCGAAATGGGAACGGTCGACCGGAATAGGAGTAACAGGCAAGAAGAGATGGCAGCTGTCAAATCGAAAATCTTCATTGTTGTGGGCGCGTTCTTACTTCTGTGGTTCGCCCGGTTTGTCTGGGACTACTTTGATCCCACCATTGATGCGAACCAGGCAATGCAGATTCAACTGAAAGTGTTCGGGTCTGCGATGTACGAATACCACGCCGCCACTAAACGATGGCCGACGAAGCTGGATGATCTGGCGCAAACATCGCTTCCAAAGCGGAGCTACATCTGGCAACAGACTGCGACCACAATGGTGTTCCTCTGGCTGGACTTGAATCCTGATCCCAAATACAACGCCGACGTGCTGCTCACTTATGACAGAGGCTGGCTGTCCGACAAGCTAGGGAAACTCTGAATAAGTTGGGGTGATTTGCGGACGGAGCGCTTGCGGCCGTCAACGTGCTTGACCCCACATGGCGCTCACCAGCCGGGTTCTGAGCGTAATCGCCTTCCATGAGAAGGCCGGTCGGAGTCAAGTGGTTTCTTTGTCGTTCTTGTTTGTCACTCGTTTCTTCTCAGCTGCAAGCAAGTTGACGACACACCACCTTCCGCAAGAAGACCTCGACTGCCCGTTGACCTCCCCATCAGCGAGGAATGCAAGCATTCTCCTCACCTCGGCGCCGGGACCCGCGCCACAATGATGTTCTTCCTCACTTGCCTACTTTTCACTTGAGCTCGGGATTTATAGGGTATAAATTACTCAGGTTCTTAGCGTTCCCTCCCCCAGGTGACTCTTCGCGATCAAATGACTGGTTGCGATCAGCTGTCAAGAATGCTCCGAGCAATTTTGGTCCGTTCGGTCAGTTCCAGCCGGAATGAAAGGACAGCCGTATGAAGTGCATTCTCGTCATCGTTGCGGGATTGATGTTGGCTCCGTTCTCCTTCCCTGAAGACCAAACGAGCGGTACCCCAAGATTTTTCAAGGTTCCCGCGAACACTGCGATGCGGGTTCGAACTATGAACGAGATCTCCAGTGAGACGGCCCATGTTGGTGACGACGTTCAAATGGAGGTACTCGGAGACGTCATAGTGAACGGCTACGTGGTCATCCGAGAGGGCGCTTCCGCAGTTGGACAGATAAGCCGAGTCAAAGAGGCGCGCAGCATGGGCAGGCGTGGCAACGTTGCGCTGACCCTCAAATATGTGGAGGCTGTGACGGGCGAACACATTCTCGCCAGCGGCAGCCACGGGGAAAAAGCAAAGGGGAAAACCGCAGAGACGACGGCCGAAGTCGTCGTAAGTACTGCGGTGCTCGGAGCTCCCATAGCGGCCTTGTGGTTATTCGAAAAGGGTGAGGAAACCGCTATTCCACCCGGCACTGCATTTTCCGTGTATACCGACGGGGACACGATGATTGATCTATCGATGCTGCCACGAGCTGCGACAGTTCTCTTGACGGCGAATGGTGCCAATACGATCAAAGATACGCAGCTCACGGGGTTGCCTCGACCAACATCGGGTTCCTCCGTGACGGTCCCCTCTTTAGGTATTGTGGCCAGCACAAGGGTGAATGTTGGAGCTGAGGTCACAGGAGTTGTGCGCGATGGCGTAGCGGAAAAAGCGGGACTGCACGTCGGCGATGTAATTAACGCTGTCGATCGCAGGCCGGTGAGGACCGCGATAGAGCTGGCGGGAGAGCTATTGAACCGAGCACCAGGCTCGCAGGTTCGTCTTGGCTACGTATTCCTAAGCGCCACTTCCATTCCGGCCGATGGCAGGGGCAGCGGTGTTCTCATCTACTATCCCAAAGAAACCCTTGTCATTCTAGAACAGAAGCACTGATTTGGCTGGAGCTGGAAACCGTTTATACAGCGGCAACGGGATGCTGCGGTGCTATTGTAAAACGCCAGACACTCGTTGACGAACCGTGAGCCTATCGCCCGGTCCGCCTCAGACTAAGCCGCCCACTGCTTTTTGGGCCAAACTTCGACCGAGCATGTACGAAGGAGGCCAGGGTAGAAGGCCCACCTACATGATCATCTGCTTCCGACCTTGTGACTTGGTGCCGGGCTCGAAACCAGCTGCACTTTTCGGGAATCTTCACCGGCTCAGGATGGGGACTTTTGGCTTCGTAGCGCTAAAAAGCACTTCCCACTGCCTCGCATCTTGCCGAGCAGGAAGTGTTAGCGGCCATTCACGGCTTCAACACACGAAACAGATTGCTATAGTCATCCGTCCACAAAGGCAGGCCTATCGAACTCAACGCGAGATCCTTGGCGGTTCTCTCTTGTGGGCTGAGCACACGGTCAAGGAAAGCCGGGTCACGCGAGAGCAACACCCAATCACTGCGCGTGGTCACATCGCCATCGCCATCGGTATGAAGATCAGCGTAATGCAGCCCAAAATGCCCGGCAACCGTATGTAGAACTGGATGGAGATCCAGATGTCGGTTCGTAATGTGTACCACGATGACGCCGTCCGGGTTGAGGCTCGCGAGATAAATCTGAAACGCCTCTTTGGTGAGCAGGTGAAGCGGAATTGCATCGCCGCTAAAGGCATCAATTGCAAACAGGTCGAAGTGCTGGAAATCTCTCCGTAAAGCTTCCGATTCCATTGACAGGCGAGCATCGCCGAGCACTAGCTCGACCTTCCCTGCACAGTCCTTCAGATAAGTAAAATACCGTTCATCGTTGGCAACAGTGATTACGTCCGGGTTGATCTCGTAGAAGCGCACGTAGTCATCAGGTCGCGCGTAGGCCGCCAAAGTTCCAACTCCGAGGCCAATGACACCGATCCGCACAGGTTCGGCAGGATGTGATCGCTGAACTTCGAGCAACGCACGTCCTACGCCACTGGTGAGCCCATAGTAACCCGTGGCAAGCGTCCGCCGGTCGCCAGCATGAAACTGGAAGCCGTGCGCGATTCTCCCGTGATGAAGAGAATAGGCGCGGGCTTCCGGATATTCGGCGTTTAACTCTCGCACCGTGAGTACGCCGTAAAAGTTGCGTGCCCTCCAGGCGGTGCCGCGGACCTCGTCCTGCGCGCTCAACCAAAGCACGATGGCTAGCATCGTGAGAAACGCAGCGGAATAGAGGGGCACGGCTCTGAATCGAGATGGGTTGTATCCGCGCTGCCCCCAGCGGTTCAGCACATATAGAGCGGCGAGCAATGGCAAGACCGGGAAGAACTTGCCGAACAGCCCTTCCGAATGCGAAGGCAATGAACCTATTCCCGGCAGTATAGCTGCAGCGAGAGCCAGTGCGGGAAGAGCCCAGCGGCCCGAGTAAAGCCAGGAGTCACGGCCGCGCATCAATACCACAAACAGCAGAATCGCACACAGCCAGAGGCCAAACTGGTACTCCCAAAACGCGCTAAAGATGTGAGGGAACACCAGCGCGACCAGTACTCCTCCAGTAGCGCCGCCGAGCGCTACCATTAAATAAAACGACGTGAGATCGCGAGGGCCAGGCTTCAGGCGCACCAGCTCTCCGTGGCAGACCATACAACTTACAAACAGGATCGCGCTATAGATGGCAATCTGCAGGAGGATTCGATTCCTGACCCAGCCGTTTAGCAGGCAACACGCCAGGAAGATCCCGATGAAAAATGCCGCATGGAATGCGGTTCGTGAGTACCACTTTGCGCGATCGAACGAGATGATGAACGACAGCAGGTAAATGCTCAGTGGTATAACCCACAGGAATGGGACCACGGTCACTTCCTGGCAAATCTGGTTAGTAGTGGCCAGGAACATGACAGAAGCGCCTGCCGCTAAACCGACCCAGATCAGACGATCCGAAACGCTGGGAACATCGAGCGATTCTTCTTTGTTTGATTGAACGCTATCCGCGGTGGAATTATGCCGCACTTGCCCGGCGCAGTAAGCGCACGCGACGGTGTAGAAGACGAACCCCAGGCTCCACACGCGCGCTTGTATGCGTAATGGCAGCCACGGTTCTACCAGGAAGGGATAACTCAGCAGCCCGAGCAACGATCCGAGATTCGAGAGCGCGTACAGGCGATAAGGAGAAGCTCCAGGATGAGTGCGCACAAACCAGCTCTGCAGGAGTGGTCCGGTGGTTGACAATACAAAGTACGGCAAGCCAGCACTGACGCTTAAGAGCAGAATGACATGCCAAACTGGATGCTCGCTGTCGAGTGGGCGCCAGCTTACGCTGGGCAACAGCGGCGACTTCCACGCTGTAGCCAAGCCAGCGAACACCAGCAGGGATCCTAACAGGAGGAAAGCATGTAATCGAGCCTGGGAACGCGCTCCCACGCGACTCGCCAGGCCGTGGGCATAGCCGTAACCAGCGAGCAGCAAAACCTGAAAGAAAAACATGCAGGTGGTCCACATCGCCGGCGTACCGCCAAACCAGGGCAGAAAGTATTTGCCGGTGACGAGCTGGAGGGAGAATAACAGGAACGCGCCGAGACAGATGGTGATCCAGTACGGATATGGTGACGCGAGAGTTGCCGTGCGGGGCTCGACTTCAGGGATGACCTGCAGTCTTTTCATTTCACTACTCCAGTGGGCAGTCGGGATTCTGAATCTGTCGGGTCACGCTGTCAATGCACCAATGTAATCGCCTGCTCAGCATTCCGGCGGCGGGTTTCGAGCCGCAGCGTGCGGATGCGCCTTATTGTAAGTCTGCATCATGCCGCCCCACTGAGAGCCGCACATAAGATTTGCATGGCCGAGCAGACCTCGGCTCACCCTAACCATCGCCAGAATTACCGAATCAGAAAGTCCGGGACGTTAACGCGCAAGTTACTCTTGTAGGAAGTAGGTTGCTCTAGGTTACATGGTAGGATTGTTTGCTGTCTTGTGTCTCGCCTTCCAAGGTGCCCGTGCCGTTGCGCCATCAGAAACTGACCGTCGCCGAGCCTAAGCTGTCCATACCTGCCGATGTTCTCTAAACAGGCGGTCACGCCAGCGCAGCACGGGAATCTCGATCAGCTCTGACATCACAATCCCGAACGTGATGGCCAGAACCATCGCGATCCAGAAAGCCAGCGCAGAGCGCGCGAAGAAGGACACACAAAAGGAAAAGCCAAGCAGAGATGCCAGAGGTAGATCGAATAGGAATAAAATCCGATCTTCGCCATCACACTTGCAATTCGTCCTCTCCGGCTGTCGAACCACAGACCAGGACACCAGGAAACTGAAACCGATCATCAGCAGATGGGGTCCCGGAGCTTTCGAGACTCGATCAGCAAGAAACGCAACAGTGTGTTGCCTTGTTACTCACACGAACCGGGCATTGGCGACCGCCGCTTCTATAACGGGACGCATCCGCACGCCCGTATCAGCCCGGAGCGCTTACCGTAAACCGCCCACTGCCTTTTGGGCAAAAGCTCGGCTGAGCATGTGCGAAGCGGGGGCTAGAAGGCCCACCTACATGATCATCTGCTTCCTGTTCTCGACCTGCTGACTTGACGCCGGACTCGAAGCCAGCTGGACTTCGGGAATTTCCGCCGGTTGAGCTTGGGGACACTTCTTGGCTTCGTAGCGCTCAATCACCAACTGATCCCCCACCTCGGTGCGGCTCCTGAAGATGCTATGCGAGGGAAGCTCCAGCACGCTTTCCGCGCGAAAATTCGGCCGGGTAATCTTGAAAGGCCGAACTAGTTCACGTACACCGACAACTTTGAAGTCCTTGTCGATCAGTACCAGATCGAACGAGAACAGCATCCCGATGGTGTGAATCGCGTTGGCGGGGCAAATCCATACCCCACTGTCAGGCTGAAGAGATCGCCTGCCCAGCAGGCCGATCAGCCGGCTGAAGATCGAGTCGGCGATCTTAACCCGAAAGGCAAGAAAAGTTTCCTTCGTCTTGTTGTACACAAATACGTAGCGATCTCTTTGAGCCATGAATGCCTTCTTCAATGGGTGTTGAAGCTTTGTTTGCCCGGTTTCCGTTATCGCGGAGCCTTTTTCTTCATCCTGTAGATCAGAATGACAAGAACGACGACTGCTAGAATTCCGGATACGACTCGAATCAGTGTGACGTTGTCCATGCTTTTTCATCTCCTCGGGGATTTAACTTCTGTTGTTCTAATCACTCGACGATATGTCCGATATTCTTAAACACTGTCACTACTGCAGGCATCACGGTTGTGATCGCAATGTTCGGAAAAATAAAGAACACCAACGGTGGCACAAGCTTGATCGTTGTCTTCGCTGCCGCTTCTTCTGCCTGCTGTCGACGTTGCGTTCTCAAAGCATCTGAGAAATTCCCCAGCGACTTGGAAAGCGGAGTGCCGAAGCGGTCGGTCTGGATTAACATAGCCACAAAAGACCGGACACTTTCGAGATCGACGCGATCCGAGAAAGCTCTCCACGCTTCAAGGCGCGGTACTCCAGCGCGCTGTTCAAAATTGATCTGGAGTAGTTCTTCACTCAATTCGGGGCGGCTGACGTGAAGTTCCTGCCCCACGCGTACGATCCCTTGATCCAAGCCCAGTCCAGCTTCCATGCAAATTGAGAGCAGGTCGAGAGCATCGGGAAGGCCCAAACGAATTTTTTCTCTCCTCTTGCTGATGGCACGAGAAAGCCAGAAGTCTGGAATGAAAAAAGCAATAATAATTGTGAGAAAGAAAAAAAACAGCACATTGCCAGTGGGCAGCAAGACCACCAGAAAACCGAGTATGGCAGGAAGCGCAAGCCGTGCGCCAAGAAAAATGTCCGCATGGGCCGGCTTCCTGTAGCCCGCCAGCATGAGTCTTCGGACAAGCGCCGGATCGGCTTTGGGCGTCATCAGCTTGCGGATTGCGGCAAAAGGTCTTGCCATGAAATCTGTACTTACGAGCAAGCGCCATGATCGGCCTTCCGTTGGTTCTCCGCCGGCTCGCAAGTCACGCGTAACCTTTTCCAGCAACGCGCTTTGGGCCGATGAGTGCGGCAACATCATGAGAAGAAGCAATAGAAAGCCTACGAACGACGCCAGTGCGAGCAGTATTGTCATCGGTGTCATGATTTCAAATTTTGATATCAATAATCTTGCGAATGACGAGAATACCCACGATCATCAAGACCGCACCAAAATAGACGATGTGAATGCCTGTCGGATCGGTGAAGAGCATTTTCTCGTAATTCCAGTTGACGGTACTGATTAGCCCAAACATGATGAAAGGGGCAATACAGAGAATCCATCCAGTGATCCGACCTTGCGCCGTGTAAATCTGCAGCTGCCCGCGGAGCCGGGCCCGTTCTCTGGCTAGGGCTGCAGTTTTGTCCAGTATCTGCGCCAGGTTTCCTCCGGTCTCTTTTTGCAAAAGTATGGCCGTCGCCAGGAGGCGCATGTCATCGCGGGGGAGGCGCTCGATCAAATTTAGCATGGCATCCCGGAGCGGGAGACCAAGGGCTTGCTCCTCGGATAGAGCGCGGAACTCGCCGGCAAGAGGCTCGGCGATCTCTTGGCCTACCATTTCCATCACGGCCGATACGGCGTGACCGGCGCGCAGCCCGCGCGCCATCAGGTCAACCGCCTCGGGCACCAGCCCATCGCATTTTCGGAACCTTATCTCACGCATGATGTAGAGATAGAGAATTGGAGAAACGCTCAAAAAAATACCCACCACTGTGCTAAGTACGTCCGTAGGCATGAAGAACGAGGCAATCCAAGTGCCTAAGACCAGTCCAATGACTGAAGAAGCGAGAACGGTGCCAACCTGCCATGACTTTCCAGCTTGTTTGATTAACCTTGCCAGGCCTAAGGAACCGGGAATCCGGCGTATCAGTTCGTCCAACATCGGATTCGAACTCAGCGGAGCCTGTTTCAGAATTGTAGTTCCGTCCGGCGCCACCGCAAGGCCACGGCTACCTTTGATGCTCTCCAGATGCTGCTCAACGGCCGATTCAGTCGGTGTAGGTTTCAAGAAATATAGCAATACCCCAAAGCTGGAGAGTAGCAACAGCACGAAAAGTATTACCACGGCCATATTTGGGTCCTCAGCGCTGCACGTATAGCGAATGTTCGAATATCGAAGCCGGGACGTCGATTCCCGAAGCCTTCAGCCGATCCGCAAATTTCGGCCGGATTCCGGTAGCGGTGAACGTCCCCATCACACGACCATCCTGTGAAATGCCTTGTTTCTCAAACAGGAAAACATCCTGCATACTGACTATATCTTCCTCCATTCCCGTTATCTCGGTGAGGTGGGTGACCCGCCGACTTCCGTCACTCATGCGGGCAACTTGGATTAAAATCGTGATTGCGGAAGCGATCTGTCTGCGTACCGCCTTTTCCGGAAGATTTAGGTTGGCCATGAGAGCCATCGTTTCCATTCGTGCCACTGCATCGCGGGGATTATTCGCGTGGACGGTGGTTAAAGAGCCGTCGTGGCCTGTGTTCATGGCCTGTAACATATCCAACGCTTCTTCACCGCGGACCTCGCCAACGACGATTCGATCAGGGCGCATACGCAGGCTATTGATCACAAGCTGCCGCTGCTTAATCGCTCCTGTACCTTCGACGTTCGCTGGGCGGCACTCGAGCCGGACCACGTGCCGCTGTTTCATGATCAGCTCGGCTGAATCTTCGATGGTGACGATTCGCTCCTTGTCAGAAATGTAGCCGGAAAGCACATTCAACAAAGTAGTTTTGCCAGCGCCCGTTCCGCCAGAAATGACAACGTTCAAGCGGGATCGAACCGCACCCTTTATGAGCTCCAGCATCGGCGGGGTGAGCGTTTGATTTTTCAGCAGGTCTTCTTCTGAAATTGGAATGTGGCCAAAACGCCGGATGGAAAGATGTGGGCCATCGATAGCGAGCGGCGGAATGATCACGTTCACGCGCGAGCCGTCCGCCAGGCGGGCATCGACCATTGGCGAGGACTCATCCACGTGCCGGCCGACAGCCGAGACAATTTTGTCGATGATGTGCATCAAATGACTATCATCTTTGAAGCGGATGTTAGTTTCTTCCAAAACCCCAGCCCGTTCTATATAGACCTGCTTATGCCCATTCACCAGGATGTCGTTAATACCTGGGTCCTGCAAAAGCGGTTCCAGGGGCCCTAAGCCGAAGACCTCATCCAGAACTTCCAACGACAGCCGCTCTCTCTCTCTACCACTCAGCGGCGTCTGAAGGTTGGCGACAAGATCCTGAATCACCAGCAGTGCCTGGCTGCGGGTACGCTCGTCACGCACCGTCGCAACTTTCTCCACATCGATCTTATTAAGCAGATCGCGGTGGACACTCGATTTCAGCTCCTGGTAAACCTTAAAATTCAGTCCTGCCTTTTTCCCATTATCGGCAATGGGGACAGCCGCGACAGATAACGACGAAACTACATGATTCAAATCACCCATGATTCCCCCTGCTCACCCTTCGATCAGCGGTTCCAAAAACCTAGCAGCCCGCGTCCTTCTTTCTTTTTCTCGTCTGCGCCACTCTTCCTGCCGATAGCTGCAGCCCAATCATGCAAATTCTTTGCCACATCCGACGTGGGTAATTGGCTCTCCGGATCACCGCCGCTAATCGTCTTCACCACGTGAACGTATTGATTCGGCACCTTCCAGAAAATCTTCTGCCCGATGCTTTTCTCAATCTGCGCTTCGGTGATCAAGGCACGTTTCTGGTGCCGGTTCAACACTATCTTGATTCGGTCAGCGCTAATGTGCTTCCGTGTAAAGTAATCCGTCTGCCGGACGACGTTGCGCAGGGCTGAAACTTCTGCAACGGTTACCACGTTTACTTGATCGCAATGCCGAAGCAGTTCCAGATTCTCATCGTTCAGTCCTGGGGGCAGATCGACCAGAATGAAGTCATAGCGGGAGCGGACAAAGTCGATTACGTGGTTCAGAGCACTAGGCGCCATTCGGTGGGCCGGTTCAGTCCCGTGGGGCGCAGGGATCAAGTCCAGACCGCTCGAGTGGTGCAAGACGAAGCTCTGGAGCAGGTCAGCATCGAGGCGGTCCGTGTTCTCTGCCAGCTCAAAAAAATGGTAGCGATACTTGGTCAATCCCAGGTAAAGCGCGGCATCGCCAAAATCGGAGTGCAGGTCGAGGACCAGCGTCTTCCGACTGCAGGAACTGGCCAGCAAGGCTCCCAGTTGCGTAACCAGCGTAGTGACACCGCAACCACCCTTTGCACCGATAAAGGCCAACATCTGGGCGCGATCACTTTCCCTTTTTTCCTTCCGCCGGCCTCCGACCCGTGCCACCGCGTTGAGGAGCTGCTCGGGATCGAGCGGCTTTAGCAAATATTCGCTGCAACCGCTGCGCATCGCCTGAATGATTAAATCAGGCTGCGACTGCGACGACACCGCAAAGATTGCCGTTTCAGGCGCATCGGAGTGAATTGTTTCCGCCACCATAGCTGCACTGCGGCGATCGCTGTCGAAGTCCAGAAGGCAGATATCGGGCGGGGGATCTCCAATCCATTCGAGGACGGATTCGTGATCGTTGACACGGTAGTCGCTCAGATGTTTTTGCAGCCGGACCATCGCTGTGGAATCGGTAAAAAGCTTCAGGATCCCCCACGTATCCTTGTCCAGGCAGACACTGACTAGCGACAGCGGCTCACCCGGCGGAATACTGTCTCGCAATGACGATGCCCGAAGTGGGTTGTTCGAAGTCATTGAACTCATTTTGCGCTCGGAGCCGGGGAAGGCACTGATTCAGTTTTGTTGTGTCCCGGCATGGGCTCGTCAAACTTCGGCTTATCGAGAAAGGGGACGGAAAGATTAGGATTGGCGGGGGGAGGAGTTGTTGTATGCACAGGATCGATGATGTGGGGTGTCACCAATACCAGCAGTTCCGTCTTGCTCTTGTTGATGTTTCTCGACCGGAATAACTGCCCGAGCACGGGTATATCGCCGATCCCGGGAATTTTATTCAGTTGAGCTTGCGCTCGATTATCCAGGAGCCCGGCGATCCCGAATGATTGGCCATCCTTCAGCTCGATATCCGTTTCTGCACGACGCGTCGAGATGGCTGGGATGGTGAACCCTTGTATTGCCAAAGCATTGGTGAAATCCAACGTGCTCACCTCAGGAGCGACATGAAGCCGAATTGTCCCATCATTCGAGATGTTGCCGGTGAAATCCAATTTCACACCGAAGGGCTTGAATTGAATCGTCACAGCCGTAAAACCATTCCCCGGTTGAACTAGTGGAAACGGAAACTCCCCTCCTGCAAGGAATGTAGCCTTTTGGCCATTCAGTGCCATCAAGTTCGGCTCGGCGAGAATCTGGAGCACACTCTTCTGCTCGAGATCCTGAATCACCGCTCCAAAATGAATATCGAATCTGAACAGGAAGATATTCAGCACGTTGTTAAGGGTCTGGTCCGTCGTAAATGTACCACTGTGTGTACCGGGACCAGCTATATCAGTGATATGCTGCGGACCAAATCCTCCGAACTGTCCCGTCGTGGTCGTGCCGAGCGTATTGCCCGCTCCTGTTGATAGAAGATTCACTCCAAATTGCGCGAACTTGGTCCGGTCTACTTCGGCGAATTTGACCTCGAGTAGCACCTGGCGGTCGTGAGAAATGCCCAAGGTCAGCGAGTTCACGATCTGGTTCGAATACACCCCAGACATCTTAGCTAAATCCTCAATCATCTTCGGATCGGTAACCTTGCCGGTCAGAATCAGCCGGCCGCCATCGGCCTGCACGTCGATGTGCTGGTCAGGATAGGTTCGTTCAATCGCGCTGCGCAGACCTGAAACATCAACGTCCACGATCACGTCCAGCATTTGCGAGCGCCCGGACTGATCCCACAGGATCAGGCTGCTCGATCCGGCGGCTCGGCCTTCCACAACGATCTCCGTCGGAGAAGTGGCTAGGGTCTCGATTACCGCCGGGTTGCTTGATAACACTCGCGTGATGGGCGCCTGCACATTCACCACCACCGACTTGCCGACCAAAATGTGCAAGGCCTGACCTTCAGAGCTTATATTCTGCTGTGCCGAGGTTTGCGGCTGGGCCGTGCTCGGCTGCTGAGGCGGCGCATTTTGTTGAGGTGCGGCCTGCGGCTGCGGCGTGGCTTGCTGCTGGCTGGCAGGCTGCTGAGGAGCGGCCTGTGGTTGTGCCGGCGTCTGCGCAGTCGCCAAACCTGTTGCGATGGCCAGAAAGACGCTGGCTAAGATTCGTGTCGTCGAACTGTTCATTTGTCCTCACTAACAAGTCAAACCTGCGTGCTCAGAACTTCTCTACGCTTCGTTTGGTGCCTTCGATCACTTCCAGGACGTACATCTGCCTGGGAGGGTCTGCTGCACGCCTTGGTACTTTCTTGGTCGAGGGAGGCGCAAAACCGGAGGTTTTTCTGCTGCTACCAACTGATCCAAGCGGGTGGGCTTCAGAGTCACATTCTTCTGATCCACTCCACTCCGCAAGACAAACTGTATATTGCCTTGCATGCTGGCGAGCTGCAGCTTCTGTGAATCCTCGGGATTCACTAAAAGAGTAACGACGCTCACTGACTGAGGCTTTCCCTGAGGATCGGGCTCACTAGTCTGCCCTGCCGTTAGGACTTCAACGTCCTGAAGTACGGTCTGGGTAACCGGCACATTGTTACTGCCCGGAGGCGTGTAAGTGACCAACACATCCACGTGAGAGCCTGGATACAGGAAGCCGGCAACTCCTACGATTTCATTCGAGCGCACAGCGGTGGCCCGCATTCCGGGGGGTATTCGACCCGCTAGGCCAATACCAGCTCCCTCGACGCCAAGATTCCGCTTCAGAATGGGCTCCCTGGGTCCGAGCGCATACAACAGCGGATGTCCAATAACATCGTCGACTTTGTTGAAGGAGCCCCCCAGCGGCACGTCAGCCGGCCAATCAATCAACGTGACATCCTTTGCGGCCAGTGTGATGCCTGATGGCAACTCGCCACTGCTGGCTATGATCTGGGTGGTAGCACGCGAAGCACGACGTGCGTTGAGTTTCTTGCTGAAAAAGAACGTAACGCCAGCGGCTAACAGCGCAGCCATCAGGAAAGCAACCAATACTCGTTGTACGCCCGTAAATCACCTCCACCAGAAAACATTCGCGACACAATATAACGTGCCCATCGCAATCGCCAGTCCGTAGGGAAGTCGCAGTGTGCTCTCCCGTCGAACGTTCAGCGCCGGATGGGGCTGAAGACCAGAAGTCAAATGATGACGTATCAACTCAACTGTATTCAAAATCGTTGGCCGAACTTGTTTACGAGACAACACGCAAATCGCAGCCATCACTCCACCGATAATCGAAGCCGCGAGCAAGATGGTGACTACCTGCGCCACTCCTGCCCATGCTCCAACTGCGGCCATCAACTTCACATCGCCGCCACCCACACTGCCGAGCGCGAAGAGCACAAAGAAAACTCCTCCTGCCAGCACCACACCCGCAGTTCCGCCCTTTAGTCCTGGCCAACCGGACACTACAAGGCGCACCGCCAGTCCTGACAAGAGTCCGCTGTAGGTCAGCAAATTCGGAATCCGTCTGCCATGAAGGTCTTTTGCTGCTCCTACAATAGCCACGATCAAGGCACCGATCAAAAGATATTTCTCCACGAGTGCTCACGAAGGTAATCTGTGTGATCTGAGTGGCTGGCAGTTAGCAGGGAGGGCCAGTTTTTTGCAAATGTGCCCGTCTTGCCTGCCCAGCGCCGCTGAGGCGAGGGGAAGCAAGACAGTTGGCGTTACTGAATATACACGCCGAGAATGCTGCCGATCTTGGTCATGGCACTGTTCACACCGCTGGCCAGGCTGCTCATTCCTGCGGTCGCAGCAAAGGCCACCAGAGCGATGATCAGCATATACTCCACAATCCCCTGACCGGCCTCGTCTTTGTGAAGACGAACCACGGCATTTTGAAGCTGGTTAATCATTTGCACCTATATCCCCCTTTGGGCAAAATGAACCACGGTTCTCTGCACCACTCGTGTTGCGCCGAATGGGCAAAATAGAGCTGGGTTGGGTTTTCGGCACTATTACTTAATGTAGACGCCGAGAATGCTGCCGATCTTAGTCATCGCACTGTTTACACCGCTGGCCAGGCTGCTCATGCCTGCTGTTGCGGCAAAGGCCACCAGAGCGATAATCAGCATATACTCCACAATGCCTTGACCGGCTTCGTCGTTGTGCAAGCGATTCAGGGACTCGAGAATCAGGTTTTTCATTATTTTCTCCTTGGATTTTCGCTGGTTAAAATTCCCAGCAGCGTGGGGTCGCGATGGGATTCACCGAACGCTGTATCAATAGGCAAGTCACAGGCCAAAATGTCTGTACGCGGCCCCCACCAAAGTGCCAGCGGATAATAGTCTGAAAATAGAAGGTTTGTCGGCGAAGTGACATAAGTTGTCGATTCGGGTTCTATCGGCACCGGCTGGAACAAGAGAAACCCTTTTCCCTACGTGGTACTTTCAGGAAACCGTCAGCGAGAAGGTGGATACTCTTGTTTACACCGGCTCGGCGCGACGCCCGACGCCCTGAACGGCGCCCGTTTGATGGCGGCTTAGCCAGATCCTTGTTGAACCGCCGCCAGAATGGCAGCCAATATGCTCACCACAACAGTTCGCCACTAATAAGCATCTCCCGCCGATTCCGGTGAACAAAAATTGTGCCAAAAACGGTAAGGGGTGCAACTCGACGGGAGGTCGTAATGAGGACTTTCAGTGCTCTAACCGGCCGCTTTGGCTGTCACACCTGTTCCGACATTGATCATGCCTCACATCTGAGTGATGCCGAATGTATCGGGGAGTGATGCATAGAACTGTCATCAGAGTTCTCGTTCGCGTGCTGTTGGCTGCCGCTGTTCTATTTGTTTTGATCGGTCACAGCCGGAGTATTCAGGCCAACGTGGGCCGACGGGATTCGATTGAATACTGGACCGTTTCCCGCCTGCTTCTACAGCGGCAGAACCCATACGACATTGACCACATATTCGAAGTTGAGCGAGGTCACGGCTACAGGGAAGATCAGCCTCTGGTGTTGCTGACCCCGCCCTGGTCGCTGTTCATGATTTTGCCGCTCGGGCTTATGAACCCGCTGTGGGGATGGGCACTATGGCTGGCAATTTCTGTGGGCGCGCTCATCGTATCTATGCGGCTTTGCTGGAGGATGTACGGGAGGAGCGGCGTTCCGCAAAATCTGTTCTGGATGGTGGGATACCTGTTTGCACCGGTTCCGGCCTGCCTAGTGGCAGCGCAGATGGGGCTTGTGCTCCTGCTCGGCTTGGTATTTTTCCTGCTGCTGGAACGTGACCATCCATTTCTTGCTGGCGCGGCGTTGGTTCTGCCGTTTGCGAAACCACATCTGCTTGCGCTGTTCTGGCTCGCTCTGTTTCTGTGGGTGCTGACCCGGCGCAAACTGGCGCTCGCCGCAGGCTTCGCAACCGCTTTTGCTTTGGCGCTTGTAATTCCCCTGCTATTCGATCCTGCAATCTTTCACCATTACCGCGCGATGCTGCCCCAGGCTGCGGTGGATCATATGTTCATCCCGGCGCTCAGCGGAGTCTTGCGCGCCCTGTTTTTTCGCCGCCATTTTTGGGTGCAATTCCTGCCGATGGTTTTGGGCGTGACTTGGTGCGTGTGGTTTTTCGCGAAGCATCGAGCGAATTGGAATTGGCGCGAGCACGGGCTGCCACTGCTTGTAGTCTCAGTGCTCACCACCCCGTATGCGTGGCTCACGGATGAAGTGGTCTTGCTGCCTGCAATGCTGCAAGCTGCGGTCTGGGTGTACGAGGCTCGCGAAAACACAACCGTGATGACCCGTGTGTCGATCGGCTTGTTTGCGCTTCTGAACGCGCTATTGCTGTTCATCCTCTCCTTCAAGATTCCTTTTGCGACAGGGATTTACTTCTGGAGCAGTCTCGTCTGGGTGGGTTGGTATTTCTATGCGCGGAACCGCCCGCGAATATTGCCGGCAGGAACAAGCCATGGATATGCAGTCAGAATCGCTTGATGGGATACATGCCAATGGGTCGAGAAGGGGCTGGGCGGTGAATCGATCTCTTCCGTTCCTCAACAGCAATCCGCGCTTCCGAGGCGTTCGCGACTTCGTGGCTTGCGCCGGAGGCTTACTCTGTTGGACTGAAGCGGCCTGGGGGCAAAGCCGAGCCAATAATCAGCTTACAAACTTGAGCTTACATGAGGCGTTTTTCGGCGTTGTGGTTCTCGGGATCGTCGCAAACGCGTATTTGGTGGGCTTGTTTCATCCAGTATCGCCGGGCACAGGCGGCATTTGCAGACGATGGTCCCGCAAATGGGAGTTGTCGCCCCAGGATTTGGGGGCCTTCTCATGGTGGAGATTGGCTTTGTGGAGTTTGCTCTCACTCTTTTTCGAGCTGCTGATGATTCGCTGGATTTCGTCCGAGATCCGGGTCTTCGCATACTTCAAGAACTTTGTCTTGATCGCGTGCTTTCTGGGCTTCGGATTGGGATGTTATCTCTGCCGCCGCCGCGTCAACCTGCTTCTGATAGTCGTCCCGTTGCTGACATTTACTCTAATTATTAAGCTTCCCTGGGACAGCCTGCGGGTTTTCATATCTGTCATTCCGGCGTACGTGGGCGCAAGCTCGCAAGTGCATGTCTGGGGCGTTCCCTCTGAATTTTCCTTTCCGCTTCTGGCCGCTGCCTTGGCTGTTATCGTTCCGTTCTTTGGGCTGATCTGTTTCATCTTTATCCCCTTTGGGCAGCTTGTAGGTTGGTACCTCGAAAATAACGGCACTGGGATTACCGCCTATTCGGTAAACGTGATCGCAAGCTTAGCTGGCATCATTCTCTACACCTTGCTGTGTTTTCTTTATCAGCCTCCAATTACGTGGTTCCTGGTGGCGGGTCTGATATTGACCGGACTGCTTTGGCGCGTCCCAACTCTGCGGTGGGGGGTTGCTATTGCGTTTGTGTTCTGCCTGGGCTTGTTGAGCATCAACCCGGGAAAAGACCGCAGCACGTATTGGTCGCCCTATCAAAAATTGACATTGATTCGGCGGGAGATAAGTGGTGAGCCTGTCGGCTACGAACTTAGCACGAACGATAGCTGGTATCAGCAAATCCTCGACCTCTCGCCTGAATTTGTAAAGGCTCATCCGGAGCTGTTTGAGAGCGTACCTGTTGAATGGAACGCCTACAATATTCCTTATCATTTTTTCCCGCAGCCGCCATCCGTGCTGGTGCTGGGGTCTGGAATGGGCAATGACGTAGCTGCTGCTGTACGGAATGGCGCCAGGCACGTTACCGCGGTTGAAATTGATCCCCTGATTCTGGCACTGGGGAGGAAACTACATCCGGAAAATCCTTACGGTTCACCTCTGGTTCGCACGGCGCAGGATGATGCACGAAGCTATCTGCAAAACAGCAGTGATCGTTTCGACTTAATCGTATTTTCACTGCTCGACTCACATACCACTAGCTCCCATTTCTCGAACATCCGAATAGATAATTACGTTTACACGCTCGAAGCTCTGCAGGCTGCCAAGAAGTTGCTGAAGGCAGACGGAATCTTCATCATCAAGTTCCAAGTTGACACACCGTGGATTGCCGGGCGGCTGTACGGACTTTTGCAATCCGTCTTCGGGCATGCCCCCCTGCAGCTTGAGGCTGATTCTTCGTACATCGCGTACACCACTGGCGGGCGATTCTTCATCAGCGGCTCGGAGCACCACATTCAGGAAGCGCTCTCGGACAGGCGGCTTGCTGCGTACGTAGCAAAGCACAACGATTTTCAGATGTCGCCGGCATCGCTTACCACGGATGACTGGCCGTATTTTTACCAGCATGAACCTGGGCTGCCGGCATCGGTGATTATCATCTCTGTGGCGCTAGTCATTCTCTGCTGGATGCTGCTGCGCGACACGGGCGCTGGGCTGCGATCTACGCGTTGGCACTTTTTCTCGGCGCCGGATTCATTCCTTTTGCTCGAGGCCCAGATTGTCAGCAAAATGGCGCTGTTATTTGGAACCACGTGGATCGTGAATTCGATCGTTATTTCGGGCCTGCTTTTACTGATTGTCGCCGCCAATTTTCTGGTACAGCTCGTGCCTCGCTTCCCAGTCGGCATTGCTTATGTGGGGATCTTCTTAACCTTGTTTGTCAGCTATGCAGTTCCTCTCGAAAAACTGTTCTTCGCTGCAATGTGGGCGAGAGTGCTAACGGCCATGATAGTCCTCTGCCTTCCGGTATTCTTCGCTGGCATCATATTCGTTCGCAGTTTTGCTCGAGAGGGCTTTCGAGGGGAAGCTCTCGGTTCCAACCTAATGGGCTCCATGGTTGGGGGAATTCTAGAATCGGCATCGCTATGGACCGGGATCCGGTTTCTGCTCGTTCTTGCGGCCTTGCTCTACCTGGCTTCGTGGATCGCGCTTGCGGTTGAGAAACCAGCAAGGCTGCGACAAGAGAAAACATCCGAAGCAGATGTAAGCCCGGAGCGCGAGTTAGCGACGGCGCCGTAGCCGCTTATTAAAGGCGCGAAGTTGCCCGCACACTCTCTGTGTCTTCTTCGTCAATGAATGCGAAGCGTGTTACTACAAACAGCAAGACAGCCAGCGGGCCTGCCACCAGGTAAAAGTGGTTTGGGCTATAAGAGATACATATCGGCGCCACGAACATTAATGCCGCAGTACGTGTGCTGAAACGCCCAACTCGGTCGCCAGTCGCTTCCGAGTCGATGAACCGACTTAAGGTGATCGCGATTGGGATGAGAAGAATACTCAGATCGTGGATGAGCAAGTAGTAGCTCAGCAGGGCGCTGGTCAGAACAGCGATTAAAAATGCATCTGAATTCCTTTGGCAACCAGGGCGGAGGCTTGCAACTAAAAACAGGATCAGCAATGACAACCCAGCCGTAGCCCACGTGATCCAGTTCCCCGGAAGATGACCGCCCGCGATTCCGAATATCAGGCCACGCAGATTGGGCATAAGATTCGGGGGGAGTGGATACCAGAGGTGACCCGGCATCGGGCGCGACTGGGCTCCGAAAGTGAGCAGCGATTGCGCGTATATTCTTGCTTGAGCTAGCCCAACCAACAGCACTGATCCCGCTACGGCCAGCGTACCTGTGATCGCTGCACCCGCGGCGCATCGCCAGCGCCGCCAAGCCAGGAACAACAGCGCCACAGGGATCACTACATGAAACTTGAATGCCCCCACACCCAGAATTGCTCCGGCCGTGAACTCGTTACCACTCTCGAGTGAAACCAGCACCAGGGTGAACAGTGTGAGTAGGAAAATCGAATCCTGTCCCTGGATCAGTGCTGCGGCTATGGGGAGATAGGCGAGAAATAATGCCGCCGGCAACCAGCGATAAATTCGTGCCAGGTTTTCCAGCTTTGGCCGGAGAAGCTGATAGCTGACCGCGAGCAGGATTGCATTCAACCCGAGAAACGCGAAATATGCGGTCCGGTAACTCAGAAACGAAAACGGGACAAAGAGTAGGGCTTCATATGCAGGGCGTATGAATGGCAGAGCCATATCAGCCTGGCTCACAACTTTGTTCTGAAAATATCTTTGGGACTCGTAATCATACAACTCGTGTGCGTGTCCGGAGCGGACCATGTATCCAGCGGTGTAGAGTTGCCGGAAATCGGAGCGGCCGCCGAGGAAGATTGAGACCGTGAAAACCCAAGTCCACAAATGAATCCCGATTAGGTACGCCGGCAGACCCAGGGCAAGGGCTTTGACGTAGTATGGTGCTTGTGGCATTTTCGCGGTTGTTTCTGCAACAGCCAAAGAAAACTCCTCGACCTCGGACTGAGATGGAAATGATAACTTGTTCGGGCGAGGAGACGGCAGTGGCGAGGGAGGCACAGATCCCCATTCCTGAGCGCATAGTGCGAGGCTTGGCAGTCCTATTTGTGCTGACATTGTTATTGGGGTTTGTGGTTTCGAGCCTTCCGCAAAGGATTAGTGATCTGGATTTTTCTGAATACTACAGCGCAGGCCAGATCATACGGCAAGGTCTGGGCAGACAACTCTATGATTTGAAGGTTCAACTTGATTTCCAGTTAAGGATTGCGAAACCGCATGTCTTTTACAACCACCCCCCCTTCGAGGCGCTACTGTTCGCGCCATTCACGTTTCTGAGCTATCGTGCCGCGTACATTAGCTGGGTGCTCATCAGTGTGGGACTGCTGGTTTGCGCTGCGGTGATCATCGAATCAAATACCAAAGTAATTTTGGCATCGTCGCAGTATGCAAGAATGCAGGCCGATTTTGGCCTAGTCCTGCTGCTGTTTATGACCTTTGCTCCTGTGACTACCTGCCTGCTGTTAGGACAGGATTCACCGCTCCTGCTTCTCATATACACTCTGACGTTTGTACTTCTCCGTCGTAGGAAAGAATTTTGGGCCGGGTGCCTAATGGCGGGCGGTCTGTTCAAGTTTCACTTGATTGTGCCGTTCGTACTGGTTCTGGTTTTGCGCCGGAAATGGTCTTTCCTGCAGGGGTTCGTGCTGGTCGGAGCTACGTTGATTGTGATTTCGATCTCGGTCTCCGGACCGTCGGTTCTCGTGATATATCCCAGATTCCTGTTGCTTAATCCGATCTATCAGCAAGTTGCCGGCTTTGCTCCGGAATATATGCCAAACATCCGGGGATTCGTGCAGCTCCTCTTGAATGGGAGAGCGGCAGCTATTTCGGCCGTACTGATCGCCGGGGGCTCGGTGGCGGCGATATGGTTCTCGGCAAGAAATTGGAATGACGAACAGTTGGGGCTCTCCTTTTCAGCGGCAGTTCTAGCCGCGCAGATGGCCAGTTATCATCTCTATAACTACGATCTCACACTGTTATTACTTCCCGTTTCAATCGTGTGTGGAGAACTGGCCGGGCAGGGGCGTGCCCTCTTCAGGCCCGTGTTGCTCGTCGCCCTTATTGCCTTGTTCATTCCGCTGCTGCATCGTTTGCTTCTCCTGCATAGCATGTACGCGCTGATGTTCATACCGATTACGATGCTATTTGTCGAGATCATCCGGGTTAAATGCGAGTTGTACCAGCAAATGGCGCCAATGTGAAAGTACGAATCTTAGGTGCGTTCAACCAAATCCTGTCACGTTTTCACGATCCGAAAGAGAGCGGTAAACTCCTCGGCTGCAACAAGCTGCCCTGCTCTCTTTGAGCGGACTTGCCGGAGTGCATCAGCACAGCAAAAATGGAAACCGGAATCGCAACAAGATAAAAGTGTGCTGCGGAGACCGCCATGAGAATGGGGGCAGCGAGAACGAGGGCCGAAGTTCTGAAGAGATTCTGACCTTTCCCTTCCGAGAAAAGACAGTGATCAAGGACGAGAAAGAGAGGCACGATCATGATCGTAAGGTCATGAATCAGCAAATGGTAGCTGACCAGGCCGCTTGCCGTGATGCCCAGCAAAAAAGCATCCGTGCTTTGCAAGTGGCGGCCACACCAGCACGCCATTGTAGATAATTGCAAAGTGCGCGGCGAGAGGCTGGCACTGCCGACTCCGCACCAATCCTCTGAGATTGGGCATATAGTTGGGAAGAATGCCATAGGTGAATTTGTTCTGCTGACGAAAGACGCACGCTCATCGATATCAGCATTCTGATAAATGCTTTCATCTGGTTGGCTCCAACCATAGCGAATGAGAGCAAAATGCATGCGGTTGAACTAGCTGCAAAGCCACAGGACAACTGCCAGCGTCGCCAAGCCAGATGAAGCAACGCGATCGGAATCACGATCTGGAACTTGAAAATGCCAAGCCCCAGGTCACAACCCCGCTTTCACGTCTTGGCGCCCGTGGAGCGCTACAAAGGTTCCGATCAAGAGCGCGAATAGAATGACTGAATCCTGCCCCTGCATAAGCGCAATGCCGACCGGAAGAAATGTCACCAGCAAGACCCAAGGAAGCCACCCATAGACTTGCGCGAGATTGCTCAGATATGGCCGAAGGAGTCGATATGAAAATGCTAGAACCGCAAGATTGAAGACAAGAAATGCACAATACCCGACCTGATATCGAACTACGGAAAATGGTGCATAGAGTAAGGCTTCATGAGCGAGGTGGTTAAATGGAAGTGCAATTTGCTCCCGCGAGATCAGTTCGTCTTGGAAACGCTTTTGTGCTGAATATTCATAGAGCTCGTGAGCATGGCCCGATCGCATCATGTACCCAGCGATATAGAGCTGACGGAAATCGCCGTGCCCGTCAGCGATAATACGTACAAACCCGATCCATCCGGCAATTTGCAGACCCAAGAAAATAGCGGGAATCCCAAGAGCCAAGGCGCGCACGTAATAAGGGACGGCGAGCTTATTTTTCTCGGTTGCATTAATAACTTCTGCCGGCATATGTTAGATCCTTCGCTGAAGTGAGGCTAGTTTTTCACGCTGTACAATATGCATCCTCGGCAACGTTGGACCAAGACAAACAGGAAACCGCAAATCAGCAGCGACACGAGATAGAAATGTCCTGGAATGACGAAGACAAGCATCGGTGCCACAAGCATCAGCGCCGCGCTGTATTTGGCAAAACGTGAAAGCGCCTCGTCGTATTCGCGGCTAATGAAGCGATTCAGCGTCAGCAAAACCGGAATAAGCAGAACAGCCAAATCATGGATGAAAAGGTAATAACTCACGACAACGCTAGCGACAACTGCAATCAAGAACAGCTCCTCGCGTTTAGCATTGGCGTGAACGCGTGCCGCAACCCAGATCAGCACGAAAATTGAGCCCAGTGCTGTTGCGGCTTGAATCCATATTGCCGTTATGTGCCCTGCGAAGAGTCCGGCAATGAGGCCGCGCAGGTTCGCCATAAGGGTAACGCGAAGGGGAAATTTGATCGGATCTGTGGGATCTATACCCGCGCCCACCGATAAGAGCGAGTGGGCAAAGACAACCGTCTGAACCCAGCCGGCAACCATAACTGAGATCGCTGCCAGCACGAATGTCGCCATCGTGAACCCTGCCGAAAACCTCCAACGTCGCCAGAAGAGGAACAGGAGGGCGATGGGGATTACGATCTGAATCTTGAACAGTCCCATTCCAACGAGCAAACCGGCACTGAGATCACGCCCGCGTTGCAAACAAACCAGAGCTGCGCACAAACACGCAACAAGTAAGATGGAATCTTGTCCTTGCATGATTGCTAGGGCGATTGGATAAAAGACAAGGAACAGTGCGACGGGCAGGCCCTTCCACTCATTTCTGAGATTCGCCGTGTTGTCGTGCAAAAGCACAAAACACAAAGCTAATAGTCCAAAGTTGACAATCATAAACGCGAGATATGCGTTCCGGTAGGGCAAAAGCGAGAGCGGCGCGAAAAGCAACGCCTGATAAGCTGGACGAATGAATGGCAGTGCGCGCTCATCGTCGGATACCAATGAGTCTTGAATCTGCCGTTGCAGACGATAATCATAGAGTTCATGCGAGTGTCCGGTTCGCAAGATATACCCCGCCGAGTAGAGCTGACGAAAATCGGCATGGCCACGAAGGGCATTGGGGAGAAAGCTGAGCCATGCCAAAAA
>Ga0209474_10001095_pt1 | contig 27473 bp, 32 predicted proteins | sample GraSoiAngelo_145_FD_185902 | JGI IMG/M metagenome (GOLD analysis project Ga0209474, IMG submission 185902) | Grasslands soil microbial communities from the Angelo Coastal Reserve, California, USA - 14_1009_05_20cm (SPAdes) (version 2) | ecosystem: Environmental > Terrestrial > Soil > Grasslands...
TTTCCGTAATCCCTTACCGGGCAGGCGGTTGCGGGGAAGTGTCCGTTGCTCGCCACCTTTATTAGAAAAAATTCGCTGTTAAATTCGCTGATAAATTCGCTGTTCCGCGCACACCAGTGAATTCGGCCAGTTTCAGGATGAATCCGTTGCTCTACCTGGGAATGGGTCCCTGCGATCGCCATGCCCGGTTCGGGATGAAGCCTAGAAAGAACGCAAACAATCAGTGCAGGTAATTGGGTAGTATTCGCCGCTGCGGGGAACCCACATACGCCGTCGTCTGGACGAACAGCACACTGATGGGCAGGACTGCCTAAAACCAAGGCAGTGTGGCACAAGTTAACGTACCTGAGTTTCCTGAGACAACGCTAAACTCATTGGCATACATACATAAATCCTACTAGCCACATTTTTGCGAAATCGGCCAGCTCGCTCTTTCGGATGCCTCGCAGACCTCGATTCCTCAGCAAGCGGCGGGAGAAATACATTGCCGGATTCCAGCCATCCAGAGCCGACCCGCATCGAGCGGGGCAACTACACTGCTGACGTGTTGCACCACACAAACGCGGAGCCTTTCTGGTACTACGTCATTCAGCGCAAGAACTCCAACGAAGTCATTGATCTGGTGAAGTTCAACACTTACGAGGGAGCAATCGCTCGTGCGCAAGAAGTGTTGGTGAGGCTCAGTCAGCCAGCGAAAAGTGCGTGGCTCTGACGCGGAGTCATTTCTAGTGAGACCAGCAAGCCGAACTAAATAGTGCTCTTGGAAAACCCACCCGACCCGGTGATTCTTGCTCGCAGACGACTTGAAGTTGTCACAGGAAGACTCGACCAGCCATGCCGAGGCTGGATCTCCTGTGTGCGCGACTGCGCCGCTCAGTTAAACGGTAGAAGCTTCGGCTGGGGTAAACTTTGGCAACTTTACTGTCTTGATTTGCCTTGCGAGACCGAGCATTTTGAGCATCCATATCCCGTACCAGTTCATGTCAACTTCGTACCACTTCAGGCCATGACGCGACGAGGTCGGGTGAGCATGGTGGTTGTTGTGCCAGCCTTCGCCAAAAGTCAGCAACGCGACTAACCAGTTGTTGGTAGACATATCACGCGTTGAGAAACGTCGCGAACCCCAGACGTGCGTGGCTGAGTTCACCAGCCAGGTGGCATGCAAGCCAACCACGGTGCGCAGGAAGATACCCCACAGCAGAAATGGCAACCCGCCTATCGCGAGGAGCACGACTCCGAGCACGATCATGGGAACGTAATGGTACTTGGTGATCCAGATATGGAACTTGTCTTTCGCGAGATCTGGGACATAGCGGGCTAACGTCGAGGTATCGTGGTGCATGGATCTGCCCGTCAGAATCCAGCCCATGTGCGCCCACCACTTGCCATCCACCGGAGAATGCGGATCACCCGGCTTGTCAGAATACTGATGGTGGATGCGATGCGTTGCCACCCAGAAAATCGGTCCGCCCTCAAGCGCCAGAGTTGCGCACGCGGTTAGGGCGTATTCCACCCATTTGGGAGTTTTGTAGCCGCGATGAGTAAGCAGCCGATGATAGCCCATGCCAATGCCCAGACTTCCGGACACCCACCACAAAAAGACCGCAACAAAGAATGCTTTCCACGTAAAGAAAAACAGCGCCGAAACTGCCCCGATGTGAAAGGCAATCATGAAAAAGGCAGTAATCCAATTAATTTGACTGTCGAGTGATGGTTTCTTTGCGAGTGCCTCGATATGCATGATTTTCCTTCTCCATTAATTAGATAACGAGGCCTTCGAGATGAACCGTGCTCTTTGTAATACTTGCGTAATAGTGATTCCTCGTGGGATTCCCTTGAGAAATACTTCGTTTGAAGGCTTTTGGATGGTCCGAGAGCGCCTTGTCTCGCTGCTCACTAAACTTCGACAGCGAGCAGTTCAGGATTCCACTTAGATTTCCCAAGCGAGTCCACAACGTCCTGCGCCGTGAGTTTTCCCATCACCAGAGCCAGGTTGGGTTGGAGTGTTGTTTGGACGGGTCTCCGATCAGCACGCTGAACGTATTCAGCTCCGCGAGTACCGCCCCGGTTCACTTTCACGACAAATTTTGTGTTCTTCATAGTCCCTCTGTGTAGCTTTGCGTTCCCGCTGAACAAAGAATCACCAGCAAGAAAGAAACTGCCCGGTGGTGATCTCTCGCCGCCGGGCAGGTTTTGTGTTGTCTGTCAGATCACCTGTACGTTCTCGGCCTGCAGACCCTTCGGGCCTTTGGTGACGGAGAACTCAACGGCTTGACCTTCCTGCAAGCTGCGGAATCCGCTTGATTGGATAGCCGAAAAATGCACGAAAATATCGTCTCCGGACTGGCGGCTGATAAAGCCGAAGCCCTTGGCATCGTTAAACCACTTCACTGTTCCTTGTTCCATGTTGTTACCTGTTTCTATTTTGAATTTCTGCTGAGAAGGATCGTGGCGAGTGAAGAGGGATGACGCTGTCGCGGACCGACTATCAAATGCGGGTGAATCAAACTTAGCTGATATTGATTTGATGTGGCAGACCGCGTAAACGATTCAGTGCAGATTATGGATTCGCTCCACTCGGTCCTCTCCCGCGACTGCCCGCCGGACACTAAGATTGACGCGGCTGAAGACTCGAGCATATGCGGGTTGAGAGCCGAACACCATTTCGATTGAAAATGGTCCTACACGATCAAGAACAGGCCGTTGAAATAACGTTGAAAGACAACGATGAGAACGGCTACGCCTCTAGATCCGTGGATTGCTGCGGTTTCTCCCGCGCTTCATTTACTGTGAGCGACCGGCCTTCAATGTCTTTTCCATTCAGCAGTTCCATTGCGTGCTTGGCTTCGGCATCCGACATTTCGACAAAGCCGAATCCTCTTCCTTTTCCGGTATCCCGTCGCATCACTTTCGCACTGTTTACCATTCCATGCTGTGCGAATAGCGATTCTAATTGCGCGTCTGTGATGGTAAAGCCGAGATTACCTACATATAACTTCATCGGGCCTCCTTGAAGAAAAACACTGCCGAAAACTACAGCCTGTCAGCAACTCGCTCTCGTCATGCCAAATGCCCCGTCGCAGTCCTCATCGCAGCAGTGACCGTTCCCGGCGAGTTCTTCGAAGTGATGCGCTCTAGAATCTCAGCAACGTGATTGCTGGCCGCTGCGGCTTGTATTTCATCGGGTGGAGCGACCTGGACCAATCCATCTAGGAGCTCCATCGAGGCTGGGCAAAATCTTTCCTGATTCCGCATAATCACATCCAGCGTGCGAGCCAGAGACGCAGAAGAGTACGGCTTTAAAAACGTTATGCCCCGGGAGTGAGTTCCATTCGCCTGAATCCAGTATTCGCAAACTAAGTTCCAGTGGCCCCGCAAGGTTGACGACCAGAGTTTCAAATAGTCGAGCGAGCCAGAGGCTCCAGTTCGATACTCAACCTGCATCGCCTCGATTGGAGAGCCTTGCGCCAGTTCTTTCCAACTCGCACTGATTGCCGAGTCCAGTGCTCGGTCGAGCGTACTATCTTCAGTTGGTACTCTTTTTACGTCGATGTGACACCTCCAATAAATGTCTGTTGGAATCGCCCATTTAGTTTGAAAACCGTTCTCTCTCCTGTTGCACGGCGTACCCAATCACATCTTTATCCCGCTGGTTCCAGCCCTTTGCGTGCTGCCGGGCTGTTTGTTCGAAGAGCACCGGTTTCGAGCGATCGTCTGTCTGCGAACTTCCGAAATCGGCATATGAATGCGCACGAGCTGCCTGGACCAAGGGGTAATCTGGCGCTAACTCTTTCAGAGTGCCTGGATGAAGCAATGTGGCTAGCAGATCGCCGCTATCGCTTAGAGAAAACATGGCCGCAAAGGTTCTTATTTCCCGCGCTGTGGCAACCATACTCTGCAAGCCCATCTCTCCTACTGCTTCTCTTGCCGATCGTTCATCCTTGGCGTACACAATCACGGTATTTCCATCTTTCATCCTGAACGAGAACAGGGACATGCTTCAGCCTCCCAGCAGAGAAACGCGGTTGCCGCAGTCCGGACTCCGGCACGAGGATTGCTCCGACCGTTGCATCACATTGCCGGAAGTATGTGTCAGGACGACGATGCCGATGCACGCTCGCCAACCGGAGCAGCTCTCATACACTCAAACGCCTATTCCTAGGCATGAAGCTGGAGCGACAACTCAGCGCATGAATCGTTGTACATTCTCTGCAATCGGTCCATAGGGACCGTAGTAAATCCGAAATTCGACAGCTTGCCCTTGTTTCAGCGGCGACGGACTTGGTTGCATCGAGTCCTTATGCACCCGTAATACAATCCCTTCTTCACTGGTGATTGCCCCGATGCCGTCATGCGGATTGAATCGTGTCAATGTGCCTCGCATCTCAGTACACCTTTCTCGAAGACTTGAAGTTTAGTGCTCCGATTTCTCGCGATCATCTCCGCACAATCACGCTTCTCTAGCCGGGTGAGCGGCTTCCACTCGTTGGAGTTGTTCACGCCATTCATTACGCTTGGCTCGCAAAGAGCTGATGAATTGAAAATCAGCGTCGTGCAGACTGGGATGTTCCTCGTAAGCTTTGGCTTCAGTCTCACAAACGTCCGCCAGACGTTCGCAAAAATTGCGGTACAGCTTCTCGACCGGTCTCAGAGTCTTCCTCCTAGGGTTCTTGGTTCTGCCCCCGATTGCCGGGCGGGCCTCGTGGCTAATATGTCTTCAGCCTCGCATTCCACCTGACTTCGCACTTTCTACACTTGTCGTTTCGAAAGACAGCCAGCCAGGCGTGTCAAAGGCCGATGATGTCAAGGGAGATACACACCAAGCGTACCGCTTTGTAGCCATCAGTACTGTACAGTTTTGCTCACACAAGGCCGGCGGAAACGCGGATGGAATTCGATCACGTCCCGCAGAGCGCATTGCCAAATATGGAAGATAGGTTCGAAGCGTTAGAACGCAGCTGCTCACGTTCGAAGACTGAGTGATTCGCGCGTTCTTCACGCTTATTTAGGGATTTCTGTTGCGCTGTCGTAGGCCTTAAGCCGCGGGAATGTTTTCTGAAGATCTGCCCAGGCTAAGCGCGTCGCCTCCACGTCGGTCTTGCCAACGTAGCTATAGAAGTCCATCGCTTTCTCTCTCGCGCTCTCCTCTTCGACCGTGAGCTGCACTGGCCGTTTCTTCATAGGCTCATCCATACGTGTGAAGCAGTTTCGATGTTACGCCATTGCTGCATTGCCCTCGGATCAGGCGCATGTTGACTCTTGCTGACAGTCACTTTGGCATTCCGTTTGTGCAATCCTGTTAAAGCTATGCCGCAGAAAAAACCCACTTTAAGAACTGCTGGCCTCGAAAGAAACATTGCCGAAACCGCAGCCATCGCTGCTAGGGTGAAAGCTTCTGCGAACAAGCTTCAGGATACTGTTCATAAAGTGGAAGAAAAAGCTCAGCAGCTTCACGCAAAAATCCGGAACGAGCGCGAAGATGTGAATCAAGGCGCATCCAAAGTCGTGCGGGAATCAACTAAGAGCTATCGATCTCTACGTAAATTACGAAAAACAATCGCTTTTGGGCAGGCAGAGCTTTTCCAAATGCTCTAGCGGCCATTTTCTTTTTTTTTGTCTCAAACTGTACAAACCTGTACCAGTGGCGCTTACTCGCAAGAATTTCCAAGCGGCCGAGGAAGGGGCTACTTTGTTGCTGAACAAGGTTAGCGGAGCGTTCGAGAGGCGAGCGTTTATTGCTGCCGTCAATTTGGCGTAGCAGCTCGATAGACGCGAGAGCACTCCAAAGAGATCCGCGTCTCCATCAACAGGAATGATCACTTTGCAACTGCTGGAGCAGGCACGGGTACAACGCCTACTTCATCGGAAGTCGGACTCGGCACATCCCGCGCGGCTCGATGAATCCGTTCGGCGATGTTTTGCAACACTGTGCTCTTCTGTAAGTGCCGAGAATGGCCGGTTACGACTACGTACGGGACTCCAAGAAAGCGCCGCGAGTGGATACCGGTGATCTCAAATGCGTTGAGCTTCGTCGTTTGGGTTCTTTTCAAGACTCGTAGTGCAGCGCAGCGAATGGCAACATCGCTCCAGGACCCCCATGAAGTGCCTTGAAGGGCGCCACCGATAAACATGAAATTCCAGCCATCCCTTCGAATTTGGCGGTCTAGATCGTCGCCATTCAGATTCGTGATCGCCTGCCAGCCGGGGCAGAAGGTTTCTCTTTGCACCCAGACCGAATCGGGAATGAACGTGTCAGTCTCCATTAGAATGGTCCCAATCTTCAAAGGACTCAGCATCTCGTTAACCTCCACGAATTCCCCGGTTTGGGCGGCTTTCAAGGCGCCCCCGATGGTATGCAACTAAACCGTTGCGGCCAGACGGTCCATTTTCGGCTTTGCGGCTGTCGCGAGGCTCTCTTGAGTCACTCCGAGTAACAATGCCAGCTCTGCAATGTGCAGAGCTGTTGGCGCCCTGACTCCAGTTGTTAAGTCGCGCACACGCTGGATGGTACAGCCCAGGCTGACGGCAACGTCGTAGTCGCTCAAGTGACGTTGCTCCATTCGACGGCACAGCAGCCGGTTGAAAGACATTCCGTTCTGTCCCTCTTCGGGAACGCCGTGTTGCGTATCGGCGTCCTGAGACAGCTCGCTGGCCAAATCGTTCTCTCCGCCAGCGATCGGCGTTCTCCCGTTCAGCTCTTCCCGAAGAATCTCTCGCGTGCTGATCAACACGGCAAGAACACGCGGCGGAAGCTGTTCCCGCAATCCCAATGACTTGGGATTCTTAATCAATTGTCCTAAAGTTTCGTAGATCCCGCTAACTTGCGTTGCTCGCGTCGGAGTCGACATATTGATCTCCTGATGCGTTTACCGCATCGTACGGAAACGCCTTCTTAACTTGTATGGCATCAAGCGGGTTCTGACTGAGCGGTTTTATACAGTTTTGGACTGGCGAGAGATAAATATCCTTGTAACGGAACGATTCAAATTGCCCCGCAAATGAAGCTACTGTCGCTCCGCAGCATCATCTGCGCCCGAATATCCTGTAGCATCGGGAACGCCTGACGCAGGTTCATTGGGACAGCCTTCATCCGCCATGCCGCGCGAAGCTTCATTCAATGCTGCCAGGCGCATGGTTTTCTGTTCGCGAGTTTTTTTGATTCTCGAATCGCTGAGGATCAGCTTGCACGGGATGCTCTTTCCGAATCAGAATGCGTTTTCAGATGCCGGATGAGAAGCCGCGAGGTTGGCGCTTCTCATCCGCAACGGTTCGAGCTTAGGCGGTTGCAACTTGAGCCGTGGTCACTTTGTGTGAAGTGGAGCTAATCACGGCCGAAGAGCGCACCTTAGGTGGACCGTCCAAGTACCGATCCAAGGTCTTCAAAACGGTCGGATATGTGCTGCTGTTGTAAGCGTCGGCTTGCTCCTTGGAATCCCAGAAACTGATCGCCGTCACATAGGCATCGTTATCGCCGGACAGAGCAAGTTCGTCACGAAATCCCGCCTGTTTGCGCAGCATGGGTACGATTTCCTTTTCGAACGTCTGTTTGAAATCGTTGAGTGTGTTCGGCTTCAGGTGAATGGAAACATTACGAGCAAACATGGCAACCTCCTTAAGGTTGTAGTCGGTTGCTAAGAGGGGAAAACTTCAGAGGGACTGACTTAGTTCAGAGGATCTGAAAGAGGATAGGAAAACTCACTCAGCTGCCACCCTACGCTGATGCTACTCAGGAGTCAAACGAACTGCCTAAGTCACTCCGCCGATTTACTAGCTCGACAAGCTCTTCACAACGACTCACTTCCCGGCGTTCGATCAGTTATCGAGAGCAAGGCCATTCGTGGCAGGGTCTTTAACCGGTCGAGCACTGTATAGAACAGCTCACTCATCGCTTCCTCCCTTTTTCTCTTCCGATTGGGTGCAACGGCTTTAGGGCTGCCAAGTGCGGGAGAGAGCCGCATAGGGGACTCTCTGACCTGCTGACCGTCGAATAAGGCGAGGGATCTTCAGGAACTTGCGCGGTAAAAGAATGCCGCGCAAAGGACGAGCAAAAAAAAGGAGGCGACGTAGGCCGCCTCCTACTTATCTAACCAAATACGGGTGTTACGCTGCCTTAGTTTGAGCCTTGGCTTCGAGTACCTTCTCACGCCCAACGTTGACTTTGATCTGCTTGGGCTTGGCTTCCGCTTTCTTGGCGAGATGTATGTTCAGCACGCCCTTGTCATAGTGTGCGCTCACTTGCGCTGGATCCACTGAAGGGGGCAGGGTGAATGACCGGGTGAAGCTTCCGTAGTGCCGTTCCACACGGCGGAAGTTTTCCTCCTTCTCTTCTTTCTCGATCTTGCGCTCGCCCTGCACTGTGAGCGTGTTGTTCTCGATGCGGACATCAATGTCATTTTCGTCGATGCCCGGGACTTCGATCTTTAATGTGATGTTGTGCTCGTCTTCGTAGATATCTACCGGCGGTGCGAAGCTGGTGGTTGTCAACGCTTCTTCCGGGGCTTCGGAGCTAAATAACTCGCGGAAAAGGCGGTTCATACGGTTCGTGCGGTCTTGCATAGTGGAATACTGGCGGACGGGTTCCCAATTGGCTAAAAGTGTCATAACGCAGTTCCTCCGGAGGGGTGATCTAAGAGGTAAAACTTCAGATGGGCTGACTTAGTTCAGAGGACCTGAACGAGTAAGGAGTAGTAGCTTGCTCAATAACCAACGTAGGCTTGTGCGCTACTATTGTCAAGCGACCGTCGGGCGGATACTGGGCCAGTTTAACGCTTGACCACTCCCATTTCCATTACCTACGGAGTTGGTGTCGCCACCATACTCTAATCCGCCCAATTTGTCGGATGCCGGGGGATCGGCGTTTTGGACTTGCAGCCGCCCGCGATGCTCCGCAGCGATTACTTTCTCGTCCAGAATGCCATCGCCGTCGCACCTCGGGCAGATCATGGAACGATTTACCGTTCCCACTCCCTTGCACAAAGGGCATTGCGCGATGTTCGCAGTTGTCATATCGGCACAATACTCTGAGTGTCAACTCTGTTCTGAGCAGAAGTGCACACGTTACTGGGCGCCCCGCGCCGGTTCTGAACGCACTACCTCCAGATCATGCTGCGGCCGGGGCGTGCACGACGATCGGTTTCTTTACTTTCTTAGGCCGTCTCTTGCTTTTCTGCAGTCTTCTAGACATATTTGAATCCTACGCAGCAATTAGCGATGTGTGCTGAGCAATTCTGCACATGACTGCGCTCGGCTTGACTGTATCCCGTATCACGCGGCTTGAAGGTGTTTTTTCAACGCAAGTAGCCAGTTGTCAAGCTGCCCACGCCGGATTCAACGCCGGGGGTATCTTTCAGGTATCGATCATCTCTCAGCTCTGACAGCATGAATGACGCGACGTCGGCCCGCGAAATCCGATGGGTGAACAACAGGCTTCCGATGTCTTTGCCTTCGCGAACCACACCAGTCTGTTTGCCGTTGGTCAGCGCGGCCGGCCGAACAATAATCCAGTCCAGGCTGCTTTGCATGATGCACTTCTCTTGCAGTTCCTTATCCTGAAAGTAGAAGTAGAGCAGGAGAGGAATAAGAAAGAACGTGTAAAGGATCCCGAGTCGACCCCGGCTGTCACCTACTCCAAGCGAGGTTTCACACACAAACCTTCGCACCCTGCACTTAGTCATGGCCGCAACGATATTCCTGGTACCCCTCGACAATATGGAAGTCTTAATTAGCCATCGTTTGTGGCCGAGCGCCGAGAGGACTGCGTCCTGTCCGACGATGGCAGCCTCGACCGTGCCATAGTCGAGCACATCCCCAATTGCAAGCCTCAGTCGTCGGTGCTTGACGCACATTCGAGAAGCTTTGCGCACAAAAGCTGTGACAGTGTGCCCTTGGTCAAGCGCCTGCTCCACGAGAGCGCGCCCGGTACCTCCGGTCGCGCCGAATATAACCAAGTTCATGTCTGATCCTCGCTCGAAACACCAGTTGCGAGCATTCGTGTGGCTGCAGATGTCTCTATGCTTCGAACTAGCGGCTCATGGTTATTGCGAAACAGATCAGAAAGGCGGCGATGGTTGGCACGCAAGCGAATGCCATGATCTGCATCCCGTCATCCGCAGTCAGATGATAAAGATCTGAGACTCTGCAGCTTTGGTTGAGGGCAGCAGAAGCTGTTTGACGCCTAAATATGACATTTGGGAAGGCCATTCTGGTCCTGATTTCCTGATGCGCAATTCCATTAGGCGCTTGCCGACGAACCGGGACTGTATAAAACAGCTCAGCGCCTGGGGATGTGGAAAAGCAATACTCTTCCCACAGGTCTCTTCGGACAGACGTTTCGCCGCCTGGGTGGTGAAGAGTGCTATTAGCCATGGGCGGAGTTGCAGCGAAGCCAGAAGAAATCCATCACGCCGCTGCAGATTCTAAATAGCCCGTTCGCCAGAGCCATAGGTGCACAAGATGATCAATCGGCGTAAAACTCGTATCCTGCTCGATAGTGGAGATCCAGACGAGACGGTCCGAATCAGAGGCCTGCTCGGGTATCTGGATGGACAAACAACGAACCCGCCTCTAATTGCCTCGAATCCACACGTCGTGAAATATCTTGCATCAGGGCGCCGATTTACTTCGCACCAGGAGAGCGAGGAATACAGAAGCATCGTTCAAGGCATTTCCCGATTCGTCGGATCTGCGGGCGTTTCCATAGAAGTATTCGCCGACTCGACTACTTCCGCCGAGCACATGTTTGAACAGGGACGCGAGATGTACGCCTGGATCGACAACGCGTACATCAAATATCCATGTACAGCCGAAGGGATTCAAGCGGCACAAATGTCGGTTGCAAGTGGGATGCGAGTGAATATGACCTTGTGCTATTCGCAAGCGCAGGCAGCAGCCGTCTACTCGGCCACGAAGGGAACCGCAAGCCCCGTATATGTTTCTCCGTTCATTGGACATCTCGATGGAATCGGCAAGCCAGGAATCGATTTGGTGAAGAATATCCAACGGATGTTTCTGCAGGGAGACGGACACGTGCTTCTTCTGGCGGCAAGCATTCGCAGCCTGGAACATCTTGTTCACTGCCTCTCCATCGACGTCGACATGATAACAGTCCCGTCATCGATTCTAAGCCAATGGGCCATCGCGAACTTTCCCGTTGTGGGCCCGCCGATCATGCATGCATGGGCCGGGGACTCGATTCCCTACGAAACTCTCGACCTGGAGCAGCCCTGGGAATTGTTCGATCTCTCACACGCGCTTACCACGCAAGGAATTGAGCGGTTCGCGCACGATTACGAGCAGGCGCTGGCCCCTGCGAGCTGATCTCCCAAAACAAGTAAAGCCAACTATCACGCTTGGGCGAATGCCAGAATCATTTATTAAGTCGTGCCTCTAATTGCTTCATGGCGCACTCGCGCAACTAAGGCGCATTCGTTTCGAAGTTCAAGAAAGGAACAAAGTGATTTCAGACGCTGCAATCGAGATATTCAAGAGCGCATCCATCCAACCGAGGTTTCTCACCTTGACACATGAGGATGTCAGCCGGCTCGAGTCTCTTGCCAAACAAGTGAAAGCGGTTCTCGATCGCGGAGTCGCGCGAGACGAAACTCCCGAATGGCTCAAGCCTCACGCAAATGGAAATGGCACGCCCAAGTAGCTAGAGCGGCGGAGCGGACCCCTCGTTGGGGCGACAACTGCGTTCCTCCGTCATCGGCCCTTCCAAGATGCAGCAGCTCGCATGAGCGGCGCTGGGAGGCCGAAGTTGACGAAATTGCGTAAACTTATTGTTGGCCCTTCAGGAGGCTGTGCCATGGCGCGTCGCTCATCGAAATCAAGACTCAAGCCCTCGACCTCAGGTGCACGCGCCCAGGAACTCAGTAATCGAAACAATGGCCGCGCACCTCGCGAACCTCTCGCGTTTGATCCACAATTACTCCTAAGCAAGCTGGGAACCGCAAAAACCGTTCATCAGTATCGTGACAAGCAGGCGGTGTTTTCGCAGGGGGACGCAGCTGATGCGGTCTTCTATATTCAAAAAGGTAGAGTGAAGCTCACCGTGGTTTCCAAGCGCGGTAAGGAAGCTGTAATTGCAGTCTTGCAGCAGGGTGACTTCTTTGGCGAAGGATGCCTGGCAGCTCAGCCGCTACGTATTTCATCGGCGGCTGCCCTGCAGAACCTGACCATCATGCGACTCGAGAAAAAGACCATGGTGGGCTTGCTGCATCAGGAGCCGGAATTTGCGGAGATGTTTATCGCGTACCTGCTCTCCCGCAACATTCGCATCGAAGAAGACCTGGTGGACCAGCTCTTCAACTCCAGCGAAAAACGCCTGGCGCGGCTGCTTCTCCTGCTTGCGCATTATGGCAAGGATTCAAAGCCCGAGACGGTCCTTCCCAAAATGAGCCAGGAAACACTGGCGGAGATGATCGGCACCACGCGGTCCCGAGTCAGTTACTTCATGAACCGATTCAGGAAGATGGGATTCATCGATTACAACGGCACCTTGCACGTCAATAGTGCGTTGCTCACGGTTGTTCTTCGCGACTAGCTATGCAGCCTGCGCCGGACTTAAAAGAAGTCAGCGCTGCATTTGTTGTTCCTCTTCCTTAGTTCACGCCCAACGATTCAATGGGTGGTTAATGATTTCCGTTTTCCTGTCGGCACTGAGTTCGACAAATCCGCCTTGCGCCGCAGAAGAAGGCGATGAGCCTCCAGTCGCGCTCCTTCGATACGGAGCACTTCAGCTCTGGCCTTGGCAGCCATTTCGTCCAGCAGTTTAGATCTTTTCACGATGTTTCTTACAGTAAGCCTTCGTCTCTTCCAGGTATGAGCAATTCGGCACACACAATCGGTAATAGACCGGCACTCCTGGGGCTTGCATAAGGTTCTATGTTCTTCGACTTCTTCTGGAAACCGCTCTGAGCTGTTCTATACAGTCGGGGATCGGCGCGGAGACTGTAATCCTAGGAGCGGGAATCCGGATCACCGTCTCTAACTGCGACGTCCAATCGGAAAATCCACTGGACACGAAAGTCTGTTCACATGTCAGCAGAAGCTCTCCAATGCGAGATCAAACGTCTCACAGAAGTGTGTGACGAATTGGACTCTCTGGCAAACCAGCATCCATTCGTAGGAGAAGCGTTGCTAGGCATTGCGGGGAGTCTTCGCAATAGCGCCACGTTACTGGAATTGCTGGTGGCTACTAGGTTCTCGAACTAAGACATCAGATCTCCACGTCGCAGCAATCAGTGACACCGCGGCTTTCTCCATTCTCCTGTTCCATTTTGCTCAGCGCGAGGAAGCTCCATTCGGTTCAATGGGATCTAGAGACGTGGCACATCGGTGCCCGTTCGGAGGCAGAGGTGATTGTGAATCGAAACAGTGAAGCTTCAGACAGCACAAGCATCAGCCATCTGAATCGCTTGCCAGAACTAGCGATTTCCATTTCCCAATTTGATCTTCGTCAGGAAATACGACTGCTCCGCAAGGAAGGGTCGTGGCAACGAGGGACAGGTCGCAGTTCCAGGACGCTTGTGAAGCAGCAGGACTTTCGCATCGTTCTGGTTCTTATGAAGGCCAAAACGCGTCTGACCGAGCATCGGGCGAATGCAAGAATCTCGATCCAGACGGTATTAGGACGCATCCGGGTACGGGTTCGGAACGAAAACATGGTCGAACTGCCGGTTGCGGGACTACTCGCTCTGGATTCGTCGATCCCATACGATATCGAGTCTCTGAGAGAGAGCGCATTCCTGCTCACGATTTCCTGGCCAAGGCAATATGCGACGTGGGATAGCGAAGAGGCGATTGAGGAATAATCGGAAGCAGCTGCATACATCAGTATGAGTAGGAGTCCGGCTTGAGGACATCGAAGAAGCGAACAACGACACTGCTCCAAATGGCAGTATGTATGGCGGCTACCCCGCTTTTTTCGCAAGCCCAAGAGATGCGAGCCCAATGAGCCTTATATGCTCCGGCGTTGTGAGCTGTTTTGACCAGATCGCATGCCTTATCAAAGCTCATAATCTGATCGGTGAAGTTATGCATTTTCTGCGGCAAAGGTCGTAACGGCCTCGCTCAGGAGGCTTCACGCGCACGAGTGATGTAGGCGCCAATTACGGCGGCAGATCTCTCTTCGAACCAACAATCCGCACAAGTCTTGCGCCGATTGCAAATGTCTCAAAGAAAGCGGGCGAACATGAGCACGAATATGCTCAGCACCGTGCGACTCCTGACAGCGGCTTTCGTACTATCCCAAGCGTGCACCATCGCACAACTATCTGCCCACGATCAGAATCTCGGCGCTTGTAAAGATGGCTGGTCATTGTGCGATCGCAGGACTCTAACTCCAACTGAACTCGCTGAAGTGAGTCGAGCGCGCCATTTCAAAAATATTGCCGATTGCCGGAGCGGATTGCCGTCGTGCGATCAATCGCAACTCACTCCTTCGGAGGCCAATTCGGTAGCCGTCGCTAACTACCAGAGGAATCTCTCCGACTGCAAGTTTGGTTTGGAGTCTTGCGATCACTCCAAACTGAATCGCCGGGAGGCGATCATTGTCTCCGATAGCGAACGCGAACGGAACCGGTCCAGTTGCATGGACGACCTCGGCGCCTGCGAGCCATCGCAGCTCACCGCCGGACAGAGGATAGAGTTCCTCCGCGTCACGAAACGACGAAACATGTCAAATTGCCAGAATGGTTCAGATCTCTGCGACTTTTCAAAACTCACACCTTCGGAGACCAGGCAGGTGCAAGTCTCTGCGCATCAGCGTAACGACGAGAACTGCCGCAACGGCTGGGGATCATGTGACCATTCAAACCTGTCGCCGCTTGAGTTGAAGCATGTGCTCTCGCTTGAGCACCAGCGCAATCTAGAGAATTGCAGAGAAGGCGAGAGCTCTTGCAACTTTAGCGAGCTTAGCCAAGCCGAGAATACCGCCCTGCAAAGCAGAGATCACCAACGAAACCTGAAGGCATGCACTGAAGGCATCGGTTACTGCAACCGTTCTTTTCTGACAACGCTGGAACTCAACTCTCTTCCCCCAGAACAGCCGGCGAAAAAGTAATACGGCGCACAAGGATTTATGACTGCTAACCGAGCACTGGAAGGTGATTGCTGAGCGCACAACAAGACGTTTGTAAATTGTCCGACGTGGTTGCCGCCAAGATTCGGGCCGGGGAGATGTTCACCGCTCTACGAGCTGAAGGTTTCATTTCAGCGCACGTCGTGCGGTGTCCGGGTTGCGAGTGCAGTTATCGTATCTTCTACCGTTATCCTGAGGCGGGACCATCCGCACGCGAGCGACAGACGAGAGCGGTGTTTTTCGGCACTCGCATCGCAAAGTCACATCCAAACCACACCGAGGAATTTATTGATGCGCACGAGTAAAGGAGCCCAACCATGAGTGCGACATACAGAATTTCCAAGTCGCCGTCGGCGCAATACGCCGTGGTTAGGAACGGAGGAAGCTCCGCAATTCTTTCAGCCTCGGAGTTGCGCCAGCTCTGTCAAAACATGGGCCAGCCATATGCCCATCTCATGGCCGAGCTTGAGAACAATGACGTGGTGGAGCTTACGGTCGCATGGACAGATCCAGCGTCCATCGATCGATTCGAGTGGATCTGATCTGTAACGTATCAAAGGAGAGTCGCTATGGAAGTTTCAATCAAGCCTGACGAGGAGCGGAAAGAAACCCCAGCTAATCTGGCTGCCGAGAATGCCGTTTCTAAAAACAAGAAGGCCGCCGCGTCAGGGGATCGGCAGTCTGGTGAACGCACGAATACCGCCCGCAAAGACCCGCGTGCTGCGCAAAAACTAGCCAGGAAAAAGAGAATGAAGGCCGCCCACCACCGCAGGTTGAAGGCCTCCCACGCCAAGGGTTAGTTATTTTAAAGGCGTGCTCGATGACCTCAGTTGCGAACCGCTTTGGAGAGATCTAATCGACCGAGACTTTTCTCAGCAATGTGAAGTTGCCGAGCATTTTTCCCACGCCAAGCGCAACGCTGCAAAGAGGGTCGTCTGCAATGGAAACCGGTAGCCCGGTTTCGTCTCCAATGCGCTTATCCAGATTCGCCAGCAATGCCCCGCCGCCGGTGAGAAGGATGCCACGATCGCTGATGTCCGCTGAAAGCTCGGGTGGAGTACGCTCTAACGCGGCCCGAATCGCGTTCACGATGGTAGAAACACATTCTGCCAATGATTCTCGAACCTCGCCGTCGTCGACTGTGATTGCTTTCGGTACACCTTCTACGAGGTTACGGCCTCTGATTTCCATCGTGCGTGGTTTCTCGAGTGGGTAAGCGCTTCCAATTTCAATCTTGATTTGCTCGGCAGTCCGCTCACCGATCAGTAAGTTATATTTTCTCTTCACATAGTTAGTGATGGCTTCATCCATCTGATTACCTGCCATCCGTAGCGACCGCGAATAGACGATGCCATTGAGCGATATCACAGCGATGTCAGTCGTACCGCCTCCGATATCCACGACCATATTGCCTATAGGCTCGCCGATGGGCAGGCCTGCACCGATCGCGGCCGCCATGGCCTGTTCCATCAGGTGAACTTCGCTCGCGCCGGCACGGTAGGCAGAATCGGTGACCGCGCGCCTTTCCACTTGGCTAATTTCCGAAGGGACCGCGATAACTATGCGTGGGTGCAAAAACATTCGACGTTTGCATGCCTTGCGAATGAAGTAACTCAGCATTCTTTCGGTGACTTTGAAGTCAGCGATCACACCGTCCCTCATAGGCTTAATGGCCACGATGTTCCCAGGAGTGCGGCCCAGCATTTCCTTTGCTTCTTTGCCGACTGCTTCGACTTCGCCCGTGTTCTTGTTGATTGCCACAATTGACGGCTCATTGACCACGATTCCCCGGCCGCGCACGTAGACGAGCGTATTGGCGGTGCCGAGATCGATAGCAAGATCATTAGCCAGGATTGTGGACAGTGAAGGAATCCTAAGAAACCGCCATCCTGGATAATGCCCGTCGAATGACATCACGGTATGTAGACGAGGATCGGAGTAGTAGATTGTTGAGGGGAAAAGGGCATGGGAGAACACTCAAACCGGTGGTGATTATCTTCGCGTTGCGAGCTACGAGGTGGAATTATGCTCACTCACATGAAGTAGCCAAGGCGGAGGGTAGACCATCGAACTCGTCCCTGAGCCGACCCAGAACGTTCATTAGGTCGGCATCTTCTCCACATTGGATAATCGTGAACGGGAAGATTGAAGTATCACGATGCCTTATTCCCATTTCGCTGCGGAATGGGAGAAGCGTCGAGGACTCGCTTGATAGTGCCGTATGACTCGCCAATGGTAGCTGCCTTTCGAGAGGAACACGTCTGGAAGCACTCTCGCCGGCAAACTCCTTACTGGAAACATCAGTAATTGTCGCAACTACCGGTACTTCTGGAACGCATTCAGACTTCGGTTTGCCTTATTTCTCAACGCGCTCGCTCTCACCCGGTGCGACAAGGCGGCTGCTCCAGAGAGTCGCCGTTCAGGTCGAGTATCTCGACAAGCCCTTTCACAACGACTCACTTCCCGGCGTTCGATCAGTTATCGAGGCTACGGACATTCGCGGCAGCGTTTTTAACAACAGTAGCGAACTGGCGAATAAACCCGCGCAGACAATGTTGGCCGTCAAATGCACATTGGAGGACATGGTCACGGGGAACACGGGATTAAAGAGCGCGCAAACCGCGAGAAATACCGCGATCCAGACGTAGTTTTTCAACTGAATCGCCTGGCCGACTACAACCAGCGCCGCCACACAGACGAGAAACGACAACAACGCTTCATAATTCGGAGACCGCCAGAACAATGCAATGATTAGCCCCACCACCGCGATCGCTTTTAAGACTGCCGTAAACATGAGAGGCTCCTTGATTTCTTCTCTACCTGAATTACACGCCTCTTACAGGTCGAGCACTGTATAGAACAGCTCACTCGCTCTCCATCGAAACTTCGCCAAGTCTCGTTTCGAGACAACTTCTCTTGTTGTTGCCCCGGGGTAAATTCAAGCAGTCGGCAACCGATGTGTAGAGAACGCAGTGGAACCGGATATTCGTCTTCTCCCAGAGTGCGCTAGGATCCATGGTTCTCACGAAGTTCGACACAGCCCTGACTCAACCGGTATTCGTTGCAGTCATCGGCGGAAGACTTCAGTCGAAACGTTGGAGGGGAATTACCGAGGAAGGAACATTTCTGGCGTCTTGCGCTGCGCAGGGAACTGTCCGCGCTTGTCGGCGGCGGTCTCTATGCGGTGTTTTTCGCGTTTGGCTTGTGCTGAGTACGCATTTCTCTCCCGGTTTTGCGCCACACGTGGCACATGGGACCGCCAACATTTGCTTTGCGGAGACTCTAGTGCTGCTCATGCTGGGAGCATTGTGCCAAATGCAGTGGCGCGGAAACTGGTCAATTGTGCACACTGACCGTTCACCTGTCATCGAACGCGGCTGGGTGAATGCGCACATTGAGCTGTTCTATACAGTGCAGATCCTGCAGGACGCGTGTAATTGAGCTGCAGTCCACGGACGCCGCTAGCAAGGAAAAGGAAGCCAGTGTATGACGTTATTCATTTTAAGAATGAAGAATGGCGATTGCCTCATCACGAGCGCACACGATGAGCGGTCGGCAGTTGAGATTGGGAAGAGGATAGGCTTGCAAAGCGAACTCGCCAGCGTTCGTCCTCTCACCCACTTTGTCGCGCAATTCACACTGACAAAGACCGGGCAGTTGCGGTCCACTCTCTTTGACGCGCAGACCATGTCCGAACTCGGAGTTGAATATCCAATCCTTGAAGCCGCACGTGCCAGTTCCAATGTTGTAGTTGGAACGAAGGGGAACATCTCTGAGCCGGCTCACCCATTGCCGGAATGGGAACAGCACGACAAAGACCTGATTGCCTTTGCCGTCCAACAAGAACGCCAACGCTTATCGAACTGAGGTTAGCATGCAAGTTGCCAGAGTTGCAGTTCCTCCCGTGATCGAAAAACGTAACGCTGTTCCCTGGCTGTTCTTCGTCTTCGGCTGCCTGGTATTTGCCTGGCTGTTTGAAAGCAACGCAGGATATGCGCTGGGAGTTCTGGTCTGTGGTTCCATAGTCGTGGCGGTTCTGGAGAGCGCCTATGCTGGAATGTACTGGTGCACTGCAGCATTTGCAGCACTCGCGGTTGTGTTCAACCCGTTCGTTCACATTCTTCGCCCTTTGGATCCTGCGGTCGCCGCATTGGCCATGGTCGCGCTCTCGCCCATGCTGCTGCTCTTCGTTTGCAGAAAGGCCGGATCGTATATACGTTCTCTGCCTGACGGCACGAGATGGTGGCTCGCCGGAGTTCGCTCTGTATTGGAGTTTGTGGATTAAAGATCTTGTTCCTCGAATCCCCATAAGAGCTTCGGCGAACTCCGCATCGAGGATTCCGAAGTCAGCACCATCGTCGCGAAACATATTCCCTGAAGCAGGAAATTGATTGGTTAAAATCACGTGGGTTCCGCGTAGCTTATGCTGATAACGGGTTGCGGTAAAAACTGAGTCCGATTGTTCGGTGGCCTCACCTTGTGATGTGTTTTTGCAACCCAATTTCAGGTCGGTTGCGAGGTCTCTTATGAAAATCACGATCACTACACCTGCGGGACATATTGGAAGCAAGCTGGCTGACATTCTGCTCAACAATGGCGAAGCGCAGGTCACCGTACTGGCGCGCACTCCGAGCAAGGTGGAACATTTGGTCACGCAGGGCGCGCGTGTAGTCGCGGGCGACCAGCTCGACCCTGGCGCCCTGGACAAAGCCGTTGACGGAGCTGAGGTCCTGTTCTGGCTTGTCGGTATGGACTATACCGCCGCGAATGTACGCGCCCGCTACAACCAGTTCGCCGACGCGGCGTCAGATACTTTGCGGCGGCATCCGCAGTTGCGCATCGTGCACCTGTCGAGCGTCGGCGCGCAATTGCCCGAGCGGACGGGGCCAATTAAGGGACTCCACGATGCTGAGCAGAAGCTGAATTCCGCAGGCAAGGACGTGATCCATTTGCGGGCGAACTATTTTATGGAGAACGTCCTCTCCTCGTTGCCGACCATCGCGGCGGACGGCGCAATCTATTCCACAGCGCCCGGCAGTGTCACAGCCGAACAGGTTGCGACGGCGGACATCGCCGAAGCTGCAGCACATTATTTATTGCGCGGGCCACGCGGACACCACGCAGTAGACATCCTCGGGCCGGAGAACATCAGCTTCGATCAGGTCGCAGCTACTGTCGGCGAGGCCATCGGCAAACCAGTACGCCACGTGCAGATCCCGCCCGACGCTCTGAAAAATGCACTCACCTCGGCAGGACTGTCCGCAGACCTGGCCGCGCAGTTGCTTGAGTTGCAGCAGGCGATGACAGACGGAGTGCTGCGCGCAGTAGTCGGCGATCTGCGTTGGAAAGGCAAAAGCACCTTCAGGCAGTTTGCTAACGAAGTGATTAAGCCGGCATATCGACAAGCGACAGCAGCGGCATAGCGGGAATTTGCCGGTAGCCCTCAACCTGGGCTCACGCTGCGCTTTTCGGGGTCCCCAGCAACTCGTGTCATCCTGAACTTGCCGAAGGATCATGCGGTTGGCCCTGGCTGTTTGTTGCTGGGGTGAGGGCTGGCCTTCGGCAGAGAGGAAGGGAATGTCAGTCTGTTTCGGAGTTTCCCCAAATTGGAATCCAACTCCCAGGAGTCGCATTCACCATCGCTGCCCACCCTCCGAAAACGCGGAGGGTAGGGCACCCGCTTTGTGGTTCATTACGGGAATGCAAAGGCAAGGGCAGGGCACCCGGCTATTGCTGCCCTGGCCTGGAGAATCCCTGAAGGGGGATGATGGGCTTCGACCTGATATAGGCCTGGAGAGAGCAGGAGGAAGCTGAATCTGACTTGCTCGTCAGAAGTCCCAGACTGGAACTCGTTAGTCTGTTGTTTGACCAGCCGGATCACAACTCCAGGTAGGACCACTCCAGATGCATCAAGCGTTACGCCTGTCAGGGCACCTGTGGACGAAGTCTGACTGTTCACGTAGCTGGAAAGAAGCACAACAAGGCAGATGCCTAGTCGGAACCTTGGCCAGAGACCGGATCGCAGGAGCCTATGTAATTCATTGCGCTTCAGCGACCTTGGAATCGCAACGGATCCGTCTACAACACCGGTATGGGTTGCCAACTACAGTATTTGGAGCGGGAAGCCTATCGGAAATAGCATCTTCTTCACCGCAGGCAACCTGTCAGAAATGAGAGGGCCTTGGCGAAATTCCTCGCCCCAGCATATTCGATGAATCTAACATCCATATTCGTCCCTTCGCGCTATACTTTGCCTCTCAATCAATAAGGAATGTGAAATGGGGATGATCGACTGTAGGCTAGTGGAATAGATTTTCGCTCTTGCCTGTGTCCTAATTCATTTAGCTCTGCTCGGTGACGCTCTGAGTCGATTGTTGACGTGTCGTCCAACTTCAAACAGCCGCTAAAACGCTCGGCCTGGTATCGCATCGGGCGTCTGAGCGAATTGCAACTAATTCTAATCACGATGACTGCGGTTTTTCTAGTGCCGTATTCCACTGGGGCCGCATCCACCAGAGAAGTTAAACGCGTCCTCATTTTTTACGAATTCGGTTTGTCCTCTCCTGGTATTGAGACTATCGATCAAGGAATCCTTGCCGCCCTAGATAAGTCGCCGTACCAGATTGAGCTTTATCGCGAATACCTGGAGACGACTCTATTCCCAGAGGTAAGTACTCAGAACGAATTTCGAGAGTGGTACATCCACAAATATCAACAGCGCAGGCCGGACTTGATCATTACTGTTGGGCCATCAGCACTGCAGTTCATGGTTGATGCTCACGCGAAATTCTTTAAGGACATTCCGATCGTCTTTACTACGTCAGCGACAATGGCTCCCGCCAAGCTCGACGCGCAGTTTTCCGGTGTACAAGAAGACAACATTGAAGGAAGGAAGACCATCGATGCTGCACTGCGCCTCCAGAGTGGCACGAAACACGTGGTCGTTGTAGCAGGAACCGCTCCTTATGACCGATATGCGTTGGCAGAAGCCAGGCAAGATCTGCGTAGTTACGAATCGAAGCTCGACATCACCTACCTTACAGATCTGACGATGCCGCAATTGCTTGAGAAATTGGAGCATCTCCCGGAACACACCGTCGTTCTCCTCACCAACTTCGCTCAGGATGCCACCGGCGCCAAGTTTATAAGTTCAAAACAAGCGGCTCCGATGATTGCCACTGCCGCGAATGCTCCCGTCTTCAGCCTTTCGGATGTGGACGTCGGCTACGGGGAAGTGGGAGGTGACGTAATCAGTTTTGCCCAGGAAGGCCAGATCGTCGGTGACACCGCCCTAAGGGTTCTGAACGGAGAAAGGGTAGAGACCATCCCTATCGTAAAAATTCCAGCGGTCTACCTGTTCGACTGGCGAGCCCTGAAGCGCTGGGGACTTAAAGAGGAGAACCTTCCTCCCGGGAGCATCGTCCTGAATCGGGAACGTACGGTTTGGGAGTCGTACAAATGGTACATCGCTGGCGGCGTTTCTCTCATTGTGCTGCAGGCTCTGCTTATTGGCGGTCTGCTATGGAATCGCGCGAGGCGCAGAAAAGCCGAAAACGAGGTCCGCGAAAGTGAGCAGCGTTTTCGCCATGTCGCCAATACTGCTCCGGTGATGATCTGGATGTCGGATACCGATAAGCTATGCACCTACGTCAATCAACCATGGCTTGACTTCACCAACCGGAGCCCTGCGCAAGAACTCGGGAACGGGCGGTTGGAAAACATTCATGGTGAAGATGTGGCCGCATGCTTTGATACCTACACCGAAGCCTTCGATCGCCATGAGCCTTTCACCATGCAGTATCGGCTGCGGAGGCACGACGGAGAATACCGATGGGTGTTGGATACAGGCATTCCGCGATTTGATGGGAATAATTCTTTTACCGGCTATATCGGGTCCTGCGTGGACATTACCGATCGCAAGTTAGCCGAGGAAGCTCTGTCCAGCGTGAGTCGCAGGCTGATTGATGCGCAAGAGCAGGAGCGCGCGTGGATTGCAAGAGAACTTCATGACGACATCAGTCAGCGCATCGCCATGGTTGGGATTGAGGCGGATGCTCTTGAACAGAGGATTCCGGATTCGGCGATGGAAGTTCGGAGTTCTTTAGACGAACTTCGACTTCATCTCTCGGAAATTGGCTCGGAAATACAAGCGATTTCGCATCGCCTGCACTCTTCGAAACTGGAGTATCTGGGCCTCGTTCCAGCGTGCAAAGGTTTCTGCAAAGAAATCGCCGAGCATAATGGCATAACCGTAGAGCTTACAAGTGAGGACGTCCCGCATGACCTGCCGAGGGAAGTTTCTCTGTGCCTTTTCCGAGTTCTACAAGAATCTCTGACCAACGCCATGAAGCATAGTGGTTCTCAACGTTTTGAGGCACACTTGCGCGGAATATCAGGTGAGATCGAACTCAAAGTTCGCGATTATGGAATAGGTTTTGATGCAGTCGCTGCCATGGTTAGCAGGGGTCTTGGACTTGTGAGTATGCGAGAACGGGTCAGTCTGGTGAAAGGTGTGCTGTTAATTGCGTCACGGTCGGGAGGTGGAACGGAGATCACTGCTCGGGTTCCTATTGCGACCAAAGCTGTCGGTCAAACGGTATCAATAGTGGCGTGATCATGACAGAAAAGAAGGTGCGATGTCCGCGAGTTTTGGCGGCTGACGATTTGCCGGAAGTTCATAAAAAAAAATCAGAACTCGATTTCATTATGGACCGTCGTTACGCTCCCCGATTCTCTCTAAGGTGTTCGCTGCTGATTTGAATTCGGACGGATACCCGATCGCATTCCAACCGAGAAGACACAGATGAGTGCGTCGTACAACTGTCATTTTGCGATAGTCGAAGAAAAAAGCGGTTTCCTGCTTGGCGCGATTTGACGCTTGCTCTGGACCAATAATCGGTCGAAGCTTCCTTTCTGCTCGCCCCGTGGTCCGCCCCAGTTTCGGCATGGGGAGGGCTTGGTGAGGGGCGTGCCAAAGAGTGATCCAGTGAAAGCGTGATTGGCTATGTGCCCAGTTTTTCTGGTTCTCCGACATAGGACTCCAATGCGTTTCAGCCGGCGGTCCGCCCGAAGCATTCCCTGTCCCAATTTGACAATTCCACATGGCGCAATTGATAGGTGCGGTACTTACAGAGTTAACAGGTAAGCTGGCGCTCGATGATGCGGAATAAACTGCCACAAGGAGTTCGAGAGGATAAACAAATGACTCGACTAGCCGTCGGATAGGAAATCGGGCAACAAAATCCAGCGCACTGAAGATACGAGGGAGACGCAACGCCTAGATATTACATCGCTTGTAATGTTTGGCTGAGGTTGACAGTTGTTGCTGGACGGACAGAGTGTTTATTTACGCTGTTATCAGGGCTTTTCCAGCGTCCCCACCGATGGCGTTCATCTACAGTTTTTTCAAGAAAGCTGCGACAGTCGTTCGGGATTTATCGGTGCCCGTGCGCAACGACGTGAATTGCCGAGCATGAAATTCTGGCCTAGCAAGCGCGAGACTCGCCTGTCTGATCTTCTTAAAAGGTGAAGCTTGGAAACATTAACAATACGGATTCTTGTGGTGGAAGATTCCGAGCCGTTTCGAAAATTCATTTGTGCGACCCTTGGAAGAAGACCGGAATTTCAGATCGTCGATGTCACAGACGGGCTAGAGGCGGTTCGGAACGCTGAAGAACTCCAGCCGGATTTAGTTCTGCTCGATATCGGGCTTCCATCACTGAATGGAATTGAAGCCGCTCGAAGAATCCGCAAGCTCGCAAGCGAACGCAAGATTCTATTTCTAAGCCAGGAATCTTCTTTCGACATTGTACAGGCAGCCCTTGGCACGGGCGCACAGGGGTATATCGTCAAGACTGATGCTGGAAGCGAGCTACTTGATGGAGTCGACGCCGTTCTCGCGGGTGAGAAGTTTGTCGGCAGAAGGTTCGCCAGTCATGATTTCGTTGGTGCTTCGGGCGCTGTACCCGCCAAACGCTTGCAGCGCAATGGCAGTCACTCCCAGCTGCAATGGAACAAGGAGATCGTGCGTAGCCACCGTGTGGGATTCTATTCTGCCGATGCAAAACTGCTAGATGACCTAACGGAGTTCGTCGGGACTGCGCTCGAAGGCGGCAGCGCGACCATCGTTATCGCAACAGAGTCACACCAGAGCAGCCTTCTGTTGGCAATGCAGGCACGTGGATTGGATATGGGCGCCGCTATCGAGCAGGGGAGGTACGTCACTTTGGATGCGATTGAGGCGCTCTCGACATTCATGCTCAATGGCATGCCTGATTCATCTCTTTTTCTGAAGATCTTGGGCAGCCTCATTGCGACAGCGACGGCGAACGGACAACAAGGCCGCGTTGCAATTTTCGGAGAATGCGTGCATCTCCTGTGGGCGCAAGGCAACGCGGAGGCCGCAATTCAGGTGGAAAAGCTCGGTAACCAGCTAGCCCAGAAATACAGTGTGGACATTCTGTGCGCGTATTCTCTCGACAGCGTTGAAGGCGGAATGGACAGCCATATCTTCCGAGAAATCTGTGCAGAGCATTCAGCCGTTTGTTCCGGCTGAAACGGCTAATATCGGGTGCCTACCTGTTAGTACCTCAGTCAAAACAATGGGTGACACTGGATTGGGTGCAGTTGTTAAAGCCAACATTTCACCCCGCTGCACGTGCGAAAGGGCCTAACGGGCAGAATCGAAATGAGACTTCACGGATCAGTACGGCGACGTTGATTCGTAAGAATCGATTCACTGTAACCCTTGGATCACGGGGTACTCGGAAGTTAGCGTCGAGCAGTGATACCAAGGAGTTTTATGCCTTCGGCTGAATCGGTGAACCTTCATCCTCTTTTTATAAGGATCAAATTTTATAAGGATCAAACGCGGTGGCAGCCTTCTTTAATCGTTGATTTCAAAAGGAAAGCAGCCTGCACTGATCAACTCTCAGGGAACAACTGGGCAACAAGCGTCCGCTTACGATGACGCTCCGCGTGCCATCGGATAGGGCCTGCCAAGTGGGTTCATTATTGAGATAGAGCAGCTTGCTGAGGTCGTCTTGATCCAGTTCCACGAGCCGCCATCTCACATCACTCGGAAAGCGGAGAAATAGCGATTGATTCAGCTTGTAACCACGGAAGCCCAACAGCCGAGCCGGGTGCCCTGCCCTTGTTTCTTGCTTTCCTTTAACGAACCCAAAACGAGGATGCCCTATCCCTCCGTCCGCCATTCGGAGGGTAGGCTGCGATGATGCGTGCAAGAAAAGCAGCAATCAGCAAAGGCAACGGCAAGGCAAGAAAAGCAGCATTCGGCAATCAGCTAGGGCAAGGCAAGAACAGAAGCAAAAGTGCGGGATTCACATTTGTTGCCATCGTGTACGACGATCACGCAGCCGGGTTTGTCTGTCCTGATTTTCTTCACGTAGATGCCATTTGCTTTAGAGCATTTGGACCATCTCCCAGATGCGGGAGATGTGCTCCGCGGCGTCTTAAACCAACCGATGCCGCGAGCGAAGCTGGTCACGTGCGAAGGAGGTTGGCTGTTCCAGCTTCTCGTTGAGCCAGGCTCGCAGCTCGTATAGTTCGCCGGCGTCGGAGCCGGTTACATTTTGCCACTGCAGCGCCCGCGATATTGCCTGAAAGATTCCGTGCTCAACGTGGCGGTCCTCGTCGTTCCGGCCGATTACGAAGCGGTATATTCACGCTTTTCCGGAGGATCGTGACGCTGGGAGTCCTCGGTTTTGGGTTCAGGTGGGAGCCCACGGTTTTGGGTTTCAGGTGGGAGCCCACGCATTCATGCGTGGGAGAGGCTTTCAAGCCTCGCAAACGCGCGCATTCTTTTTTTTCTCCGGCTTTAGCCGCGCGGGGTTTCAGATCGGGAAGCCCCGGGGCTAAAGCCCAAAAATTATTATGCGATCGCCTCTTTGCAACGCTGAAGCGTTGTTCCCCCGCATGAATCCACCCCAGCAAACAAACGACGTTTGCTGGGGACCCCGGTATGCGGGGGCCTCCACCCGAAAACCTGGATGCAGAAGGTCCCACCTGAAAAGCCAAATCTGGGGGTCCTACCCTATACTGCGCGGCGGCCGGGATGAGATAGCCCAGCATGAATAATGGTGTCCCATTTTGATTTTGTTTGTTGAGCCCTGTTGGGGTACCTGGCTTATTCCGAGATAGGTTTCGAGGAGTGCCGCTCCTCCGGAGCTCGGGTTTTTCTTGTTGCTAACCCAGCATTTCATGCTGGGCTATCGTATTTCGGCCCTCCGGGCCTGATGTTCGGAGGCTGCTCAGATGTGATGAAAGCAGGCGTGCCTCCCAGAGGGTACATTCGTGCTCGAAGCACAGAACCCTGAAGGAGGCACGGAATGATCCACGTAGGAGTAGATCTTCACCAGAGATTTTGTTACATGAC
>Ga0209474_10001097_pt1 | contig 27432 bp, 29 predicted proteins | sample GraSoiAngelo_145_FD_185902 | JGI IMG/M metagenome (GOLD analysis project Ga0209474, IMG submission 185902) | Grasslands soil microbial communities from the Angelo Coastal Reserve, California, USA - 14_1009_05_20cm (SPAdes) (version 2) | ecosystem: Environmental > Terrestrial > Soil > Grasslands...
TTCGTCACCTCGGTCGAAACGATGCGCGAAAAGTGACTGACGTTACTTGTATTCTCAGTGTCGGAAAGGATCGGCATTTTCACTTTGTCGGCCCTGTAATCAAAATCACCCCAAACCAGTTTCCCAATTAACGGCGCGGAAAGAACTGCCTTCGGATCATATCCGTCGCGTGGCGCGATTGCTCTCAACTGATAGCCACCATTTCCCGGTTGATAACCGGCGTCTTTAATTCCACCAAGAGAACGATCCCAAACGATGATACTGCCACGCGGATGCCCAGCCGCGACGAGGCCATCGACAATCGCATTCACGACGTCATGGTGCGTCGTGAAAAGCTCGCCGCCAGCCGCGCAAATTTTAATTCCGATCTTGTCAGTCGGAGAAACCAGAGACGCCCACGCCTTCGCCACGTCGGGCTGGCCGGTCACAGCGAGGACAAGCCGATTGACCATTGCCCGCACGACCGACGGATTTGTCCTGTAGTCCTTGATTGCGTCCGAATCGCGCATGATATACACGACCGACGGCGTGGGCATCGGCTGCGGGGCTTGCGCAAATCCGGAGGCGGTGACGCAGAAAAGAACAAGAACTACGTTTCGCATCGAGAACCCTGCTTTGGCAGTGGCAACAGATTTTATGAGCAACAGCGCGAATCACAACTGGTCGGCTGTGGTGGCAGCCGGACCGGCCGCTTCTTCCGCTATCGCAGACGACGCGCCTGCCACCGCAGAAACGATTAGACACCTATACGTTCATATTCCGTTCTGCGCGCGCATCTGCCCATATTGCGCGTTTTACAAAGACCTGCTCGATCGTTCCCAAACGGCGCGATTTTGTGAGGCTCTCCTGCGCGATCTCGACAAGCAATGCACCGCCTTCGACATGTCGGCCAAAACAATTTATTTCGGTGGCGGTACGCCAACCGCCCTAACGACTTCGCAGTTGGAATTTCTGCTCGAACGTTTTCACCAGCGACTCGACCTCTCGACATTAGAAGAATGGACAATCGAAGCGAATCCTGGGAGTGTTTCCGCGCGTAAGGCAGCGCTTCTGGGCAAGCTCAAAGTGAATCGAATCAGTCTCGGTGTTCAGTCTTGGGATGATGGATTGCTGAAGATTCTCGGACGCGAGCACAATTCGTTACAAGCTGAAAGGTCACTCCACACTTTACGCGATGCCGGGTTCAGGAACATTAATATCGACCTCATGTTTGGGCTTCCTGGCCAATCGCCCGAGCAATGGAAAGCGACGCTGGAAAAAACAATCGCGCTGCAGCCCGAGCACGTCTCTGCCTACTGCCTGACCTACGAGGAGGACACAGAATTTTTTCTGCGTCAGTCACGCGGGGAACTGAAAGCGAATCCAGATTGGGACGCCAGTCTCTTTGAAATGACGATGTCAATCTTGGAAGACGCCGGTTACGAGCAGTACGAAATCTCCAATTATGCGCGTCCCGGCTTTTCGTCGGTGCACAATCGCGCCTACTGGTCGGGCGAAGATTACCTCGGCATCGGCCCAAGCGCGTTCGCCACGGTCGGAATGCGGCGCTGGCAAAATCTTGCCGATTACCGCGCATATGCTGACCGCGTTCTTTCCAGACAATCGCCAATTGGCTCGAGAGAAGATCTCACTAGCGAGATGAAACGGGCCGAAAGAATCGCGCTTTCACTGCGAACACGCGAGGGAATCTCGGCTGCTTTGCTGAATGATCGGCAACAGACAATCGAAGAATTCGTTGGTCTCGGCTTACTTCAACAATCGAACGGCTGCTTCGTGTTGACGCGAGCGGGTAAGCCGCTCGCAGATTCAGTGACAGAAGCTTTCGTTTGATTGCTACGGACGGGTCTCCGGGCCATTCTCGATTCGATGGACGTAGTTGTAGCGGTTGAGCAGCCGCCGGATGTCACACCCCGATTCCGCAAAACGAACGTTCGCTCCGGCGACCGCCTCCAAATTATTCCACCACTCCGTAGCGGCGTTGCCGGCGTCCAAATTCTTCTACTGCGGCAACAAGGTCCTTCTTTGTAAAATCCGGCCACAGTTTGGGCGTGACATACATCTCCGTGTAAGAGAGCTGCCATAGAAGAAAGTTGGATAAGCGCATTTCGCCTGAAGTCCGAATGAGCAAGTCGGGATCAGGATAATAGCGCGTGTAAAGATGTTTGCTGAACATCTCGACATCGATCATCGCTTTGTCGATGTGGCCGAGCTCGACTGCGCGAAGCAAGCTTTTGATGCCGTCGATGATCTCAAGTCGCCCGCCGTAGCTCAGCGCGAGAATGAGGGTAAGCCCGTTGTTACTCGCAGTTTGCTCAATCGTTTTGTGAAGTTGTTGTTGCGAACGTTCCGGCAGATCAGTCAAGCGACCGATCGCCTGAAGCCGAACATTCTTCTCGATTAATTCCGGCGTCTTCTCTTTCAAAAACTTTTCCAGCAAACGCATCAGCGAGAAAACTTCGCGTTTGGGACGCTGCCAGTTTTCCGCCGAGAAAGCGTAAAGGGTGAGATATTCGATTTTCAATTCACCGCAACCTTCCACGCACTCGCGAACGGCTTGCGCTCCTGCTTCGTGGCCTTTGATGCGTGGGAGACCGCGCGTTTTAGCCCAGCGACCGTTGCCATCCATGATAATGGCGATGTGACGCGGAATCGTTTTCGCGGCAGAGGGCATGACTACAGAATGATAGTCTCGCCGCGCTCTGGACCCACGCTGACCATGGACAGTTTTCCTCCTGTTAGGTTGGAAATGTGTTTCACGTAATCCTGGGCCGCTGAAGGTAACTGAGATAGTTTGCGCGCAGAATGCGTCGATTTGTTCCAGCCCCGCAGTTGTTGATAAACCGGTTCGCAATTAGCGAGCTGCGTCGCGTCGGATGGAGGGACACTCAGGCGTTTTCCATTCAATCGGTACGCCACGCAGACGCGAATTGGATCGACATGATCCAGCCCGTCAAGGTTCGTAATCGCGAGTTCGTCAATCCCGTTGATCATCGTCGCGTAACGGGTTGCTACAACGTCGAACCAGCCGCAACGTCGCTTCCGGCCGGTCGTAGCTCCGAACTCGCGTCCCAATTTGTGAAGCCTTCCGGTGAATTGTCGATCTTCGGTCGGCAAGGCCCCCTCGCCTACGCGCGTCGTATACGCTTTCATGACTCCAACTACCCGATCCATCCGATGCGGCGGCACTCCCGTGCCCGTGCACGCGCCGCCCGCGGTCGTGTTTGAGGAAGTGACGTAAGGATATGTGCCATGATCGATGTCCAGGAATGTGCCTTGCGCACCTTCAAAGAGAATTTCTTTCCCGCGCTCGAGGGCACGATGAAGATAAACCACCGTGTTCTCGATAAATGGCCGCAACTTTTCTCCAACCGCGAGATAACTTTCGTTGACCTCACGAAAACTGATTGGCTTTGCGCCGAGCGCCTGGAGGATTCTGTTATTCTCGATCACCTTGGCTTGCAGTTTTTTTGAGAAAACAATCGGCTGCACCAAGTCGGACATGCGCAGGCCGGTCCGCGCGGCTTTGTCTCCGTAAGCCGGGCCAATTCCACGTTTCGTAGTCCCAATTTTGGCTCGGCCCTGGCTCAGCTCACGCTGCTCATCCAGTAACCGGTGGTAAGGCAAAACCAAATGGGCACAATCGCTAATGAGCAGATTCTTGCCGATGGTGATTCCCAATTTGCGCAGGCCTTCGATCTCCGCGACGAGCGCGATAGGATCGACAACAACGCCGTTGCCAATCACGCAGGTTTTTCCGCGCCGGAGTATTCCCGAAGGAATAAGGTGCAGGATGTATTTGGCGCCGCGATGAATGACCGTATGTCCGGCATTGTTGCCGCCCTGGCTGCGGACCACAATGTCGGCCTTGGCCGTAAGCACGTCGATGATCTTCCCTTTCCCTTCATCGCCCCACTGCGCGCCGATTAGGATCGTGTTTGCCATCGAAAATTGGAATTAGGGATGGGCAAAAAATTTTCCCGAAGCATCCGGCAGGACACACTCGGGACTGCCGACAAATAATATGTTGGCGGCGGCCGGTCGCAAGAGATTTTCAGTCAAGAGACGACTATGCTCGGCTGGGAAAAATGGTCCGCGGCGGTTGGGCGCGAGTTCGACTCGTAATTTTGTCGCGCACAAGCTCGAGAGCCGGTCATGACGTCGGCACGGCTTTGAACGACCGAACCAAACAACTTGCGGACCAGTATTGATTTCTCTTCGCGCAATTGGACATGCGGCGAACAATTCCGTCGGTTGAACGTTCGTTCCGAAGTTTACGGAAAATTACAACTTAGCGTAAACGCCGAGCAAAGGACGGTGCGATGGCGTTTTCGAATAAAAGTCGCTGACGAAACCCTCCCTGGTGCGGATCTCGACGTGACCGGCCGCGCGGTTGGCGCCGTAGACAAGCACCGACCCAACCGGCGCGGCGAACGGGTCGCTCACCGATAATCTTTTGAATCCGTAGTTACTGACGAGGTCCTGGGCGGCGTCTTTCGCGAGTTCGCTCTTCGGGCGCGAATCGATCACGCCGGAAGCGAGCAATGCCTCTTTTACATAGTGCCAGCACATCGAGCGCGAATGCGCATGCGCCCGTTCTTGCGCGATCGTCGCCGCTTGCATCAGTTTGCCATCGAGGTGCCGATCGATCTTGGCAAACGGGTAAACGATCTGCTTGGGATAATAGTGCGTGATGACGGGAATTGATTCCTTTTTGCCCTCTGGGGTTTTGTAGCTGTAATGGGCAACCGTTCGTATCTTTTTGGCTGTCCTTTCTTTCGTGACCACCTGCACCGTATCTTTCTTGGTCTCCCGGTCACGACTAGTTAAATGCAATTCTGAAGGGGCCAACTGGGCGGGAGTGGGAGCGGAGTCGCCATCAGGGCTATTCGCCCTGGAAGCGATTGGTTCTTTCTTGCGCAATGCCCGGTTTGCCGATTGAGGCGGGGTTGTTCGCTCTCCGCGAAGTTCTGCTTTCGCCGGTTGAGCAGGGGGCGATTCCTGTTTCCCAGTTTCGAGCATCGTTGGTCGGACAGGAACGGCAACGTCCGATTTCGTAGTGTGCGAAGTCGAGGCCCGTGATGCGTTCGTCTGCTCAGGCCGAGTTTCTTTTTTCTGCCGTTCAGCCGCGAGCGCTCCAGCTTTTGCGGCCTGCAAATTGGTTCCCGGTACTGAGCCTGTCTGTTCGGCAGATGTTTGGTTCTTTTCTCGCTCGGCAGCGAGTACTCCCGCCATTCGCATCTGTTCGACCGTGAGCACGTGGGGAGCTGATTTCTTTGCGCGAACTTCGGTCGCGGTCTCTGATTCTAAATCCGTTCCTTTAGAGACTGGCGTTACTGCAGGATTTGTTTTGGCTTCGCGAGCGACGACCACCTCCTGCGCGCAAATTTGTCCTGTAATGGCAAAGCCGCAGAGCAACGCGGTGAGAAATTCTCTCGACATTAACGCGCCGTGATAAATGAATTCGGCGCGATTGGCAAGCGATTAATGCAAAACGCCCGCGAGTTTTAAGCAGTTGGGCGCGTGATCTGAATCACCGGCAACGGAAAGCGCAGCCGCAATTCGTCTTCGAGATAGATCTCGACGTGATGCATCCCATACTGTTGAAACTGCACACCACCGAAATAATGAACGTTCGTCGCGTGCCCTTCCATCTCCTTCAACACGAACTCGACTTCGGCTTGCGCGATCACCTGCTGTTCGTCAACGCCTACAATCCGCGATTTCTGTCGAAATTTTCCAGCCCCGCTACACCAACGGGCCCAAATGCAGAGCCGCATATAGTTGATCGGCAGCGCCGGCGCCGGAATGACATTGAGCACGCCCACGAGTGTTTGCATCCCATTGAATTCGCAGCGCACATCTTCACAAAGAACGGCGCTCTGCAGATCGGGAAGAACAACGTCCGTTTCCATTTCCAATTGATCAGATCATTCCGCGCACCAGCAGCATCAATATTCCGATTCCGAGCACGATTCGGTAGAGAGCAAACGGCACAAATCCCCGAGCCCGCACCCAATGCATAAACCAGGCGACCACTCCTAGAGCTACAAAAAATGAAACCACAAATCCGATTGCGAGCACGATCCATTCATGATTATCCATTTTCAGCGGGGCGAGGTTCACCTCATGATGATACGGGATCACCGTCTTCACAAAATCATACCCGGTGGCCATCAGCATCGTCGGCATCGATAGAAAAAACGAAAATTCGAGCGCGGCGGGCCGCGACATGCTTGCCACTTGCCCGGCGGCAATCGTGGACATCGACCGTGAGGTTCCCGGAAAGATTGCGGAAAGAATTTGCGCTGCGCCGATCCAAACCGCCTGCGGCAGGGTCATTTCCTCCATCTGCGTGACGCGCGGCCGCGTAAAAACGGCGTCAACCGCCCACATGATTATTCCACCGATAATGAGCGCCCAGGCCATAACCCAGAGATTTTCCAGATTTTTGCCGATCTGTTTCGTTAAGGCCCACGCCGGAACTGCGGTGACGACAAAAGCAATTAGCGTCAGACTCAATGGATGGGTCAAGACCGTGCGATCGCCACGTTCGCCTCTCGGAAACGTGAGAAGAAACTTCAGGATGCGTTCCCGGAAATAAACAGGTAGCGCCAGAATTGCGCCCAGCTGAATGACGATTGTGTACATCTTCCAGAAACCATCGTGAAGATCGATTTTCAGCAGCGCTTCCGCGATGCGTAGATGCGCGGTTGAGCTAACCGGAAGAAATTCGGTGAGCCCTTCGACGATACCGAGAAAAACCGACAATAAGAAATCGTGCATGTGTTGAAGTGCTAAGACATCGAAATCGGTAACAGTTAGAGCGCCTCCGCACCTCGTTCGTCCGTTCGGATCCGGACCGCTTCTTCCACTTCCGCAACGAAGATCTTGCCATCGCCAATCTTTCCGGTCCTGGCGGCGCCCAAGATTGCTTCGACCGCACGCTGCGCGCGATCGTCCGGGACCACCATCTCAAATTTCACTTTGGGCAAAAAATCGACCGTGTACTCGGTGCCACGATAAATTTCGCTGTGACCTTTCTGCCGACCAAAGCCTTTAACTTCACTCAAAGTCATTCCCTCTACGCCCACTGCCATGAGCGCTTCCTTCACAGGCTCGGTCTTAAACGGCTTGATGATCGCTTCGATTTTTTTCACCGCGCCAAACTAGAAGCGGCACTCCAAATGGCAAGCCACATTGCTGTCGGCCGCGGCCTACATCGCTTCTCAAACTTTCCGACCGAATTTCTTCTCGAGTTCGACAAGCGAAATCTGAATCATGGTAGGTCGTCCGTGCGGACAGCAGTAGGGCAGATCGCACTCGAGTAAATCCTGGATAAGTCTTTCGACCTCGAGGTACCGCAGCGGATCATTCGCCTTCACGGCGTGCCGACAAACCGTCTTGGCGATCATCTCTTCGCCTAATCGCATGGCCGAACTGTTGTTGGTAACGCTTTTGAGATCATCGATTACCTTGCGCATAAACTGCGTCGGATCTGAGACATTCAAAAAACTCGGGAGACTGTCGATCTTGAACGAATTCGGTCCGAAGCTTTCGATTCCGATTCCCATTTTTTGCAAGATCGACATGTTGCGCTCAATCCAGTCCGAATCGCGCGGGGGCAGATCGAAAGTCTGAGGAAGTAGCAGCTTTTGTGCTGGAACTCCCTGCTCTTCCATTCTTCGCTGCAAGTCTTCGAAGAGAATGCGTTCGTGCGCCGCATGCTGATCGACAAGGACAAGACCATCCGCGTTTTCCATCAGAACATAAAGTTTGTTGAGTACGCCTATGATCTGAAATTGCTGTGGAGTGGCATGCTTGGAACAAGCGGTTTGCGCTGCGCGGCCGGGGTCATCGACCGCAGTTACAGATTCTCTGCGATTATCCGGGACGGGACGCGGAGCAAACTCGACCGGCCGGTAGCCGGCCCGGACGCTTTCGGGGCTGACCGCAGCCGCAAGTTGTGGTTCAACCATCGCTGGCGCCGGAATCTTTATCACGGCTGGCGGTGACGCCGGCGGTGCGCGAAATCTTTCCTGCCACTCAGTCCGGCTCCGTTCCAATGTTTGCCGAAGGCAGTCGATAATCGCTTCACGCACTCCAGTTAGATCCCGAAAACGAACTTCACGCTTTGTCGGGTGAACGTTTACATCGACGGCGGCCGGATCAAGATCGAGGAAAAGAAACGTAACCGGATATTGTCCTTTCATGAGGGCGGTGTGATAGCCTTCGCGGATAGCGGCAGTGATGAGGCCGCTTTCGATCGCACGGCCGTTTACAAAAATGAGCTGCTGTGCGCGCGTTTGCCGGCTCAGGCCCGCTTGTCCGATAAGTCCGCTGATTTGAACTTTGCCGGAAGCATTACCGTCTACGTGAATCAGGCGTTCCAATAGCTCGGAACCGTACAAATCCCGGATTCGATCGCCAAGAGTTGCCGTTTCCGGGAGTTGAAAAACAAGCCGATCGTCTCGCAGCAAAGTGAAGGCAATCCGAGGATGCCCGATCGCCTGGAGATGAATCTGGTGCTCAACGTTACGGCTTTCCGTGTTTTCCGAACGAAGAAATTTTCGACGCGCTGGCAGATTATAAAACAGCGAGCGCACTTCCACTTGCGTTCCGGGCGCTTCACCGGCGTCTCGCACAACGTCAATCTTGCCGCCATTGACGATGATTTCCGTTCCCGCGATGGCCATTGGCTCACGTGTGGTTAAGCGAAAGCGCGAAACACTGGCAATGCTTGGCAAAGCTTCGCCGCGGAATCCAAGCGTGCCGATCGTTTGCAAGTCGGCGACCGAACGAATCTTGCTTGTAGCGTGACGTTCGAGTGAAAGGAGCGCGTCGTCGCGATCCATGCCAGAGCCGTCATCAATCACGCGGACGAGGGAAATTCCTCCACGATGAGTCATGATCTCGATCTTGCGCGCGCCGGCGTCGATGCTGTTCTCGATGAGTTCCTTCACTACGGAAGCGGGCCGCTCCACCACTTCGCCGGCCGCGACCTGGCTGGCGACGGTGTCTGGCAGCAATCGAATCCGGCTCATTCGCCCTTAATTTTAGATTTCGGCTTACAAATTGCGAAGAAAAACGGAGCCTGATGCGATTACAGCTTTTGACTTGGCGCAGCCGCAGCCTTAATTTTTAGGACGATGATTAATGTCACCGACAACGCTGTTCGACAGCTCCGAACTTTGCTTGAAGCGCGCTCAGAAAATTCTCGCGAAGGCTTGCGCGTCCAGATTGCAAAGGGCGGTTGTTCGGGGCTTCAATACGAGATGGCGCTCGGCGAAAAAAAGGAAGGCGACGCTGTAGTGGAGCGCGACGGGATGCAATTTCTTATCGATGGTGAGAGCATCCCATTCTTACGCGGCGCTACTTTGGATTTTCGCGATGGTTTGACCGGCGTTGGTTTTCACATTGTCAATCCAAATGCGTCTCGAACCTGCGGATGCGGGTCATCGTTTGAAACCGCGCAGTCAGCTTGAAACCGGCGGATTTTCTCGTTCCCGTTAAGTGAATTACAGCACTTCTCGCTACGAAGAGACATACTCGTCTCCACGGCGACGGACTAATTATTTCGGGTGGACAGTCGCTATTCTTCTTTTGACCGGCTTCGCTTTCGCAGCGTGGCTGGGCAGTTTTTATATTTTCGATCAGCCGGAACGCCCGGACAGCTACCGCATCTTACAAAGGCTCCACAAAATCGATCCGCCGAAGCGTTTCGAGTTGACTGCGGCGCCAGCCGGAGAATTCCTGAGCGCAAAACAACTCTACGATCGTTATGTCGGGATGGGCGCCGCCGAGTTGGCCAAGGCTAATGCAGAATTGGCGCGCAACTATGTTCGAAATTATCAGCAAGTGCGCGGCCTGGTGCCGTACGTAGTTGGCAGGTACACGATCGTGGAAGCGCGGGAACTCGGGCCTGGCGATGTCTTTAGCTCCGGCATGGTCGCACTGACAAACGCCGTCGATAGCGGCGAATTGCTCATGGAGCATGTCTATCCGGCGAACTCCGAGGTGCTGCCGTTGATGAAGAAGACGCTTAATGTTGGTTTGGAAATCAAGCTCGAACGCACACATGATCTTTCTTCCGTGATTCATGCAGAGCGATTGCTGGACGGTCGCATCATGATTACAGCTGTCCCATTGCTTTACGGAAGCTATACGGTCACACGCGGCCTTGGGACGTTCCGGCTTGAGCCCCCGCTTAGTCTCAATCTCATTGCCGGGTGGCCGTTATTTAAGGAGCATGCGCGCGTCAAAGCCGAGGAACGATACACCGATTACCGGCGAAAAACGACGGGACCCCAGGTCCCAATCGCCGCCGGGCCCACAGCCGCTCCGCCTCCACCTGCGGAAAATGAGCTGGTTCGAGTCGAACAAGCCAGACCGGTCGAGGCTCCGGCCGCACCGGCCATTCCGCCGAAAAATGCAAAGCTAGCGAAGACAACACCAGCGCCAAAGGGTGGCAAATTGGCGAAAAAAGAGAAGATGAAATCTCCGTCCCCGACGTCCACTCCTGCTCAGCCAGTCGTCGCTCAGAGATCGGCCGCGCCAACTTCAACACCGTTCGCCGTCGCATCGGCGCGCACCCCACCGCCAGCCCCTCCAATCGCCACAGCAGCTCCGACTCTCGCGGCTGCACCGAGCGTCGCCGTTACTCAGCCTCCGCCTCCGGCAACTGCGACTCCAGTTCCGGTATTGCCCGCGCAGCCTGTTCCGGCTGAGGCTTCTGGAGTGGCTCTAGCTTCAAACGCCGGCGGAGGCAGTTGGAAAACGTTTCCGCCCGGGAAAATGCCACTCGGCCGGCTCGTCGGCACAAGCGATCTGCGAGATGTGGCCGAGCATGGAGTTGCTGGCGAACGCGTCTATTTAAAAGGACAATTCCTCGTAAATTTTTCTGATGCCAATCGCGCCGTGCTCCGCCCGCGCACAAAATTAACGGACAAAGTGCTACATTTGGGGGCGGGTTCATCCACGCGTATTATTGTCGAATTTCCATCCGGCTACAACCCGCCGCAACAAGGCGCGACTGTGAGTCGAGATGAGTTGCGGCCCTACGAAATCACCGAGGTCCGTAAACAGGAAGACGGGCAGCTCAACGTCTTCGTGCGGGAGATCATGCAGCCAAATTAATGGGCGCCTGATCGCACAATCAATTTCTCGTCGCGAATTTCGATCCTACCAACGTCGTAATCACTCCGATATTCAGCGAGGTACTCGCCCAATCGTCGCGAACGATATGTCCAATCCAGGATACCGCGCGGTAATGGTTGACCGTTTATCGTGATGCTTTCAAAGCGCGGGTTCGCGAGAGAAGCGACCGCATCGGATTGAATTGTAATGTCCCCGTTAAAATAATATCCGGATCGGCCGACATATTCTCTCAGCGGAATGCTCGCCTGAAGGCGAAGGCGATTCCCATCGATCGACACATAAGTCTTCCCGCGAAGATATCGATTTACGGCAATCAAGCTGTTAAGGTCGTCTGCAGTTAACTCGATTTCAGCTGGCTGATCCGCATGAGTCTTCTGTTCAAAATCCCGCCACCGCTCTTGCACCGCTCGAATCTGCTCGTCCGAAGCAGCGAATTCAGGGACCGGTGCGGGCGCTTCTGCAAGCGAATGGGTCTTGGCCAACCAATAACCGCCGCGTGCTATTGCCGAATGCCGCTGAAAACCCCAATACAGACCGGCGAGACAAGCGACGGCCAGCACCATCGCAAAAACCACGAGAATAAGGCACCCTCGGGCGAAACAGCCCATTCCCCTGTTCTGCGGCGGCGCATCAACCCACCCGTTCATGTGCTCGGGCGCGATTCCACGTCGATCTTGGTCTGCGCTTCGATCAATTTGTCGTAGAGCGCATGCAATCCCTCCGAGAGCATGCGCGTGCCGCTGAGGATCGGCATAAAATTGGTGTCCCCACTCCACCGCGGCACGATATGCACGTGCAGGTAATCAACGATGCCGGCCCCGGCGCATTCACCAAGGTTCAGTCCGATGTTGAACCCTAGCGCTTTTGTTGCGGCGCGCAGAAGCGCTTGCGCGTGCACTACTAGATTCCAAAGCTCGACAATTTCGTTTTCGCCAAGCGCGGAAATGTCGGCCGTTTTGCGGTATGGCACCGCCATCAAATGACCAACCGCATAGGGATAACGGTTCATCATCAAGAACGCGTTTTTACGTCGGGTGATCACCAAATGCGCGGCGTCATCGCTCGCCCGTGCCGCCTCCGAAAGAAAATCCACATTCGCTTTTTCCCGCTCAAAATATTCCACCCGCCACGGCGCCCAAAGCGTTTCCAGTTCTCGTTTCGGGAATTCCATTGAGCTGCGAGAGTAAAATTATGCGTCGCAAAGTCGAGCCAGCATTTTCATCGGGCTCGTGCTGCATCCCAATCAGGAATGGAGCGAGCAGGAACGTGTGATCCTGAAAACAAGAGCTAATAAGATAAATGGAGGACGAGCTCTGTCTCGTCTACAGCTTGTCCGCGTTCAATCTCATGTCACGCACCCGGTCAAGCAGCTTTTTGGGCTTGTCCGTCGAAACAGCCGACGCCAGCGTCCCTGCTGACATGCCTCCGCTTTTATCCGCCCTCGGCTTCCCAAGCAACCGGATTATACAGATTTTATCTGCCTTTAATTGCAGATTTTTTGGGCCGAATTCTCGTTAGATGGTGAATTCCGTCTCTCGGCGCAGCCGGACAAGCCTGGTCGCGATAATCGTCGGCGGATTGCTGGCACTTGCTCCTGTTTTTGGGCCGCTCGCGAGGACGTTGCACTATTTGGACGACTTCATTGCTGAGCGGCCGCAGCCGATGCGAGCGCCGGACATCTCATTTTTCGCCGAGCTGCTGGCCCTGATCGTTTGTCCTATCGGGCTGCTCATCTTTGCCATATCGCTCGTTTTATTTATTCGAAGTGGCGGCCGAACCGCGCCCCGATCCGATGCGTAGTGTTGGTGTAATTAGTTCGTCCAGCTTACAGCCACGCGCATATGAAGCCGCGAGCAGTTGAAGACCCAAACATGCCACGCGCATTGACATGGGACGCAAACCATCTAACCAGACGATGCAGCTAACGCCTTCCCGTACCGCGTTCACATCTTATCATGATTAGATTATCTTCATTCCAGTTCAGCCTCGTCCGCCGGAAGGCGTAGCTAATCTTATTCTCGTTAGACGAAGCTTGCCGCGCCGTGAAAAGAACGATTGTAGCTTTCGCTCTGTGCACGGTTCTCGACTCGTCACATGCTGCTGAGTTTACGCGCCAGTCAGCGTCCGATTCGGTCGAATCGTTTGTCACCGCCGCTAAAACCTTTCCAGCCTGCTGCCACCAAAGGTGAATTATCTTCTCTCTTTATGATCCCCGAAATGGGCGAGACCAACCATGGCAAGCCGATTTCAGCCTCGGCCATTCAGTCCTGCGATGTTATCTGGTCAGACGAGGCTGCGGCATTGCTCATCGCCGTTGCCAGTCCGCCTACCGAGGCAACTCGCTCCTGCGTCGGGGTTCTATTTCTCCTTGTTCGGCGGGACAAGAGTTGGCGCATCGCCGACCTTCTGCGTTTTACTGCTACAGGCAAGGAAGCCGAGGTTTCGGCGGAGCTTACTGCCGGAACTGGCAGTGGCTACCATCTTGGTGCCGAGGGCATATCGCCGGTTGTCACCGTCAAAGAACCTCATGGTGGTCGCGGGTACGCTTATCAGATCTACGCGTCTTAAACGTTCAGCGCATCCAAGCTGAAACGCCTCGAGTTGAAATGACCGCCACGTCTGACTAGGCGATCCAACCAGCCGCTGGCCGGCGCACGCTTCACTTTTACATGACCAACCTACGTTCATTCCAAGCCAGTCTCGCTCTCGCCAGCGGTGGCTGATCTTATTCTCGTTAGACGCATGCCCGACGATCCGAAGGAACCACAATGAATGCGAACGCTAAAGCCTTGACTGTTGCCGCTTCAATACTGACACGTATCCTACTAGGCATGGCTCACGGTCAACCGCCGACGTCTGGTTTGCTTTCCGACGCTGTGCAAAAGCAGTTGATCGGCACCTGGAAAATCATGGCGTTCGAAGACCGGAAGGACGAACACGATCCAAATAGCGAATGGACGTATCCGTACGGAAGAAATCCGAAAGGATACTTCGTCTACGATAACACAGGACATGTGATGATACAGATTATGAAAACTCCTCCAAGTGCTCCCTTCGCTTCGGGCGACGATGAAAAGCCCACAGCCAAAGAAGTGAAAACGGCGTTTACCGGATATATCGCTTACTTCGGGACATACACTGTAGATGCTGCGAAGAATGTCGTCATTCACCACGTTGAGGGGAGTTTAAAGCCGAGTTTTATCGGGACAGATCAACCCCGCCCTTTCATCTTGACCGGCGATCATCTTATTATCGGCGACGACAAAACGTGGCGTAGGGTTTTGGAGCGTGTGAAATAACTGGTTTGTCTAACCAGGCGATGCAGCCAATCGCCGGCCGTTGTACTGCCTCGCTTCACTTTATGAGAATACTTCTGTTGCGCATTACGTTCGTTGACTCCTTCGCGCCCCGCTCAGTCGCCGCTACCTTGCGGCTTACCGTCTACCCCGCAGGTTCCCAGCACCGGTGTACTCGCCAGCGGTGGCTGAGCTTGGTCTCGTTAGATGTAGACACCTCGTCGTGTGAACGGAGTCGTAATCATCGGAATCTGCATCGCGTTTTTGGTGCTTCTCGTGTGGCTCATCTGGCCACGACGAGTTCATCGCATCAGGAGCACGGCCGCACTACTTGAGCCGCATATTTCCCGCCTCATGGGATCAACAAGCCAGACGTTTTTGATTGTGCACGTCGCAGACACCAAAGACTTCCTTCAGCTTACGGCCTCACCAGATGGGGCACAGATTGATTTTCCACTGATCACCGAAAGACAACGTGCGCTTGAGCCAAAGATTCGCGAGGCCGCTAGAGAATTACGCTTGGATTTTCGCGAAACGCTAGGGAGCGAAGGAAGCCGTTTTCTGGATTGCGACTTCGCAGGCACCTCTCAGCAAATTGCAAACGCTTGCCGCACGCTGTTGACACGTGTCTTCGGAATTTCAGAAGACGCACCGTTAGTCTTTGAAAGCGACGGCAACATCTAACCACGTTTGATTTTATGGAGCAGTTCTCGATCTTTGCCGCGCTCGCCGCCGCCAGCGGTAGCTCAACTCCGTCTCGTTAGATGCTGAATTCCGTCTCTCGGCGCAGCCGGACAAGCCTGGTCGCGATGATCGTCGGCGGACTGCTGGCACTTGCTCCTGTTTTTGGGCCGCTCGCGATTACGTTGCACTATTTGGACAACTTCATTGCTGAGCGGCCGCAGCCGATGCGAGCGCCGGACATCTCATTTTTCGCCGAGCTGCTGGCCCTGATCGTTTGTCCTATCGGGCTGCTCATCTTTGCCATATCGCTCGTTTTATTTATTCGAAGTGGCCGCCGAACCGCGCCCCGATCCGATGCCTAGCTTTGGTGTATTAGGTCTCTAGTTTGCAGCCATGCGCGGTCGCTGATCTTATATCTCGTTACGCCTAGCCCCATGGACGGCCATGGAAATTAATGGTGCGAGATGAGGAGTATGATGTTCGCGATCAAAGCCGGGGTTAGCGACCCGTGGGCGGAGACTTTCGCGTTCAGCGCGCAGAAGTCAATGTATGGTGGCAAGCACATCGCCAAAGGCGATACGATCTTTGTCTTCGCGAGCGAGAACGAAGGCGGGCCAGGTCTCATCGCGAACGGCGTCGTCACCTCGGCCAAAGCGATCGCAAAAAAACGCGGGATCGCCCGGCAAACGCCGCGCGTGAGCATCACCATCAGACGCACCGCGCTCGCGAAGCGGCGCCTGGGGCGGAGCAAGCTCAAGCTTTTTGCCGACTGGAACGACGGTCGACCCGAGACCGAGCTCAATTTCAAATTCTATCGTCAGGCAACGAACAAGATCGTCGGCATTTCGGATGAAGCGGCGGCGTTCCTCCGCGGATTCTTTTAACGCGGCCGATCTCGACATGAACACGATATGGCCTAACCAAGCGCTGGAGCGAACTCCGAAAGCATTCGCGAGCAGGCTGGCCATCCGCCTAGGCTTCGTGGCAGAAGGAGGCTGAGCTCGCATTTTACGCGGCCTACAGACTGCCGAACGTTAATCGATGAAAGAGCCGAACAAGTCGCTCGAGCCAACGTCCGGGCTGGCGCCGGGCCGTGGCTCACCTTGATCGTTAGGCCACTATAGCAGCTATGACCGATACCGTCGAAAATCTGATCCTCGATCTAGTGGAGTGGGTAGGACGGAAAGAACGCACCTACCAAGAGACGATAGATGCGTGGCGGACATCATGCCCGAGGCTTCCTGTCTGGGAGGATGCGACTGATCGTGGACTCGTGGAGACGGTTTCTGCGAATGGTGGTCCGCTGGTTCGCGTAACGGCAGCGGGTTTCGCTCTCCTGAAGGAGAAAAGACCGGATTACTACGAGGAACTGAAGCACAATATTTAGAGATTCATCAGGCGAAAGAAGACTATGATCCAGGGTGGATGCACTTGCGGAAACGTGCGGTATGAACTTCGTGTGGTGCCGAGCAACGTAGTGGATTGCCATTGCGCGGATTGTCGCAGGAGTTCGGGCGCCGCTTTTATCACATGGGGCAGTGTCGAGCGTAAGGACATTCGTCTTTTGTATGGCGAGATCAAAAAAGTGAGCGTCGCCAGCAGGATCAGGTGTTTTGCAGCCTGTTGTGGTTCACCGTTAATTTTGGAAGATTCAGTGGATGCAGATCCTGTTGAGATTACGATTGGGACGTTGGATCATCCGGAGGCATTCCCCACTACCAAAATCACCTGGTTGGAGGATCGTTTGCCATGGGTCACGATAGATCACAGTCTCCCGAAGTTTCAACGAGGATCCCAATCTGCCCAACTGTAGAGTCTCGACAACCTCGGCCGCAGGTGACGACCAATTCGAACCGGCTTAACCAGGCGATGCAGCCAACCGCTGGCCGGCGTACGTTTCCGCTTCGCTTTCTGAAATCACGTACATTGCAGGCCGAGCTCGTTGACTCCTTCGCTCCCGCTCAGTCGCCACTACCTCGCGGCTTTACCGTCTACCCCGCGATTTCCCATAATCGATCCGGCTGATCTCGATCGCGTCAGCAAGATGTAGCGCGGTGTGCGTTCGTCATTCTCAGTCCACGAGCGGATGCGCGAGGGAACCGATCCTTCCAAATCGCGCAGCAAGCGTGGCTGTTCCTCATCCGGCGCCACGACAGCGTCGATAATTCCGGCCTTCCATTTAGCGATCGCGTCCTCCGGTTCGACGAAGCGCAGCCGGCGCAGGTAAAGCAGGATGCCTTCGTCTTTGCCGCCGATCACCTCATAGCGCCAGTTATGCGCTTCCACTTCATGGCGAACCTCGCGTCCGAAAACGGCTAACGCGTCGCGATGAGTACGATATCCGGAAAACACTTTCGCAATGGTGTAGCTGCCCGTCAGCAAGATCGAGAAGAGCAGCGCAACTGCGCTCCATCGATAAACATGGGTGCGCCATTTTTCATCAGGCGAAGTGCTTACGAGCTGCGCCGTCAGCAGCAAACAGAGCGGCGGGATAACGGGAAAAATCCGATCAACGCGTTTGGACGGAATCAGCGACATTGCGAGCAGGCCGCCCAAGCTCCAGCAAAGCAACCAAACGGTTTCGGGAGACATCTCGCGAAACGCAGCAGTAATCCTCCATCGAGGCGAGCGAAGATGGAGAATCGCGACTGCAATTATCAGCACGCTCCACGGAGCAAATTTTTGCAACAGATGCGGCAGATAAAAATAAAGCGGTTGCGAGCGATGAATCGTTTCCCCGAAACGCGCGACGAATTCGCGCATTACAACTTCATTGAAAAAGCCAGGTTGAAAAGCGATACCGCCTACAACCCACAAAAGGAAAACACCGAGCGAAGCGAGCCAGGGCCACCAACCGCACCACGCGCTCGGCGTATTACTCTTTCGCCGCCACCATTCAAAGAGCCCGATCCCGGGAAGCAGAAACGCATAAACAATCGGCCCCTTGATCAACATCGCCGCGGTGAGCAGGGCGAAGATCAAGAATCGATCCCGCGGTCTCCAAGCTTCCTGTTTTTGAATTTTCCGCCAGATGAGAAAGCCGATCAGAAAAATCAGGAACGCCAGCGGCATATCCGTGCGGACGAGAGTCGCCAGACGCAGACTCAGCAGATTCAGTCCAAACGCGCTCAATGCAATCAAAGCAGCGACTGATCCATAAGCCATCGCCGCGGCGCGAAACAACAAGATTGAGACCGCAATCGCCGCAACAAAGGACGGCAACCGCCACGCTGCGTCCCAGGACCGCGTTAACTGAAAGAGACCCGCTGAGATCCATCCAATCAGCGGCGGCTTTGTCGCCACGTGTTCGTGCGGCGTTTGCTGATAGAACCACCGCCCCTCCTTAACCATCTCAAAGGAAGTAAATGCTTGTTTGGCCTGGTCGTAATCGTCGAGCTGCCACGGCAGATTCGCGATTAAGAATAAAGTGATTGTCAGCCCACCAACGATCCAGGGCGTGCGGTGATCCTGAAGAAATTTCTCCAGCCAGGAAGGTTCCATATGTTGCGGGAACTCAGTCGCGCCAGAGAACTGCCCGCAGTGGCGCGGCATCACCGCCGGCAATCTTTAGCGGCAACGCTACAAGATCATAAATGCCGGCCCCGACATTCTTCAGATCGAGAGATTCAATGATGGCGATGCCGGCACGAGCGAGCGCGTGATGATTCGGCAACGATTTCGAATCAACTTCGTCCACTGAGGGCAGATCCAGTCCCAGGAGTTTGACTCCATTTTTCTGCAACCAACCCGGAACATCGGCTGCGATCACCGGAATTTGATTTGGAAAAATCGCCGAATCGCTCCAACGACCGGTTTTGATAAGAAGCCGTGACGTCTCCGCGATCTTTTCAGATTGCGACCGCAGATCCTCGGTTGTGATCAAATGCTTTTCACTCGACCGCCCGAAAGCTTCCCCAAGATCGACAATCACCGCGCGCCCCATATAAACTTCGAGCGGTGCTTTCTCGATCGTTTCGCCATCGGTCTCGAAATGAAAGCGGGCATCGGCGTGGGTGCCGTTGTGCACGCTCGTTTTAATCGCGCCAAGATTAACCGCGGTTCCCTCCGCGATTTTCCCCGTGAGCTGAAACTGAAACGGCGTGTCTCCCGGCCAATGCGCGACATCATTCGATAACGTCCGCGAGATATCCCACAATTTCATCAGGTGACCAGCTTCGGCTCGATGCTAAAACACGTTCGGTAAATAGCGATCTAAGTCGCGCCCAATTCTTCGACAATTGCTCGCGCGGCCTTCTCACTCGCTCCGCCTTCGCCCAATTTGGCAACGATTCGATCGAACTCGGAAATCATTTCGTCTCGAGCGGCCGGATCATTGATCAGTTGCAGAGCGGCTTTCGCGATCGTGTTCGGTCTTGCTCGATGCTGAATGAATTCCGGCACGACTTCCTTATTCGCGAGCACATTGGGCATACCGAGATATTTCACGTCCACCACGAGTCGCGCAGCCAGATAGGTCGGCCACGCGACCTTGTAGATCAGCACATATGGAAGCCGAAAATACGCCGCCTCGAGCGTCGCGCTCCCCGAAGCAATGATCCCGACTGAAGCACGTTGCATGGTCGTGGCTGTTTCATCGGTAACGACACGAAAGGGTCCGTCTTTCACGTGAGCAGCCGTCAATGTCACCGAAATCTCGTTCGCGAGCGCTTCCGACGCCGCCGCTACTTCAAAATGCAGGTTTGCTCTTTGTTTGCGCAACTCGCCCACGGTCTCAATCAGGATCGGAAAAATCTTGCGCACTTCGCGGCGACGGCTGCCCGGGAAAAGTCCGATTAAATTTGGATCCCGCTCGATATCGATCTTGCGAGCCAGCAATCGCTCGACCATTGGATGGCCGACAAATTCCGTGCGCAGTCCGGACTTATTATAGAGCTCGGCTTCGAAAGGAAAGATGCAGAGCATGAGATCGAGAAAGCGCGCCATTTTTTTTATTCGACCACGGTCCCACGCCCATACCTGCGGGCTGATGTAGTAAATTATTTTTAGTTTTGCCGGTTGCCTTCGCAAGGCGCGGGCGAGGCGCAAATTGAACCCCGGATAATCGATCAATACGACCGCGTCGGCTTTGCTCTCCTCAATTTCGCTTAGCGTCTCGCGAAACTTTTCGCGAAAATAACCATACTTCTTGATCACTTCCCACAATCCAAGGACGGCCGCATCGGCGATCCAATTTTTGAATTTGTCGCCGGCGATCATACGCATCTCGGGACCGCCACGCCCGATGAAGTTAAGATGGTCATCGAGCTCGCGCAGCGAGCGCATCAAACCCGCCCCGTGGTTGTCGCCGCTGGCTTCGCCCGCGACAAAATAGATTGTGTTAGACACTCGAGGCGATTCGCTTGGTGATTTCGACCGCCAGTTTCAACGCCGCGGTCGCTTGGAACCCGGAAACGCGCGGCTCCCGTCCCGTGCTCGCGCAATCGATGAATGACATAAGTTGACGCTTGAGCGGTTCTTCGCGTTCGATTTCGACTTTATCGCGCGTAATCCGGCCTCCACTACGCCGATAGATTTCGCCACTCTGATTTTGATAATCGAGCGAAAGATAGGCGTCCTCCTGGAACACCCGAATCTTGCGCATCCGCTCGGGACTGATGCGACTGGATGTGACATTTGCTATGCATCCGTTCTCGAAGCGAAGCCGCGCGTTCGCAATGTCTTCGCCACGGCTTAGAACGGGCACTCCCACTGCATCGATCCTTTGCACGGGCGAGCGCACGAAGTGCAAAATAACTTCCAGATCATGGATCATGAGGTCGAGGACTACACCGATGTCCGTGCTGCGCTCCGGATAAGGGGAAAGCCGATGCGCCTCGATAAAACGCGGGTGGGTTAGATGCTTTTCAAGTGCACTCAACACCGGATTGAATCGCTCGACATGGCCAATTTGCAGGACGAGTCCATTCCCCGCCGCCAGCTCCACCAATTCGGCCGCGTCCGCGGTATTGTCGGTAATCGGTTTTTCAACCAGTAAATGTTTGCCTCGCGCAAGCAGAGACCGCGCAACCTCGTAATGCGTATTCGTCGGCGTCGCGACTGAAGCCGCATCAACCATTTCAATAAACTCGTCGAGCGATTTCGCCGTGACGGCGTCAAATTTTCTCCCGATCGCGTGCCCTCTCGCAAGATCGAGATCGTAGACCGCGCTAAAATCGGCCGACGGAATTTCAGCATAAAGACGAGCGTGGTTGCTTCCAATATGGCCGACTCCGACGACGCCAACGCGCAATGTTTTCATCGATATGGATGAACTCTAGCGTGCCCCATTTTTCAAAAACCAATCGTAAGTTTGCGCGATACCATCCCGGAGTGAAATCGTCGCCTGCCAGCCCAGATCATGCAGCCGGGTAACATCGAGAAGTTTTCGCGGTGTGCCGTCCGGTTTGGTTGTGTCCCAGGTGAGTTCACCATCGAAACCAACCACGTCACAAATCAACTCCGCCAGTTCACGGATGGAGATATCTTCGCCACAGCCGACGTTGATGATTTCCGGGGAATCATATTTCTCGAGTAGAAAGAGACAGGCGGAAGCAAGATCGTCCACGTGCAAAAATTCACGACGCGGCTTTCCGGAGCCCCATACGACAAGCTCATGAGCCTTGCGTATTTTCGCTTCATGCGCCTTGCGCAAAAGCGCGGCCAGCACGTGTGACGTCTCCAGATCGAAATTATCGTTCGGACCATAAAGATTTGTGGGCATCGCCGAAATGAAATTGGCGCCGTATTCCCTCGCATAGGCCTGGCAGAGTTTAATGCCGGCGATCTTCGCCACTGCGTAAGCTTCGTTTGTTGGCTCAAGCGCGCCTCCCAGCAAGGCCGTTTCTGGAATCGGTTGCGGCGCGAGCTTGGGATAGATGCAGGAGCTTCCAAGAAAGAGAAGTTTGCGCACCCCGGTTTCGTGGGCCGCGTAAATGATGTTGTTCTGAATCCGCAAGTTATCGAGTAGAAACTCGACTGGAAAATCGCTGTTCGCCTTGATGCCCCCGACCTTCGCGGCCGCAAACATCACGACCACAGGTTTTTCCTGCGCAAAGAAATTCTGCACCGCCGATTCATCCGCAAGATCGAGTTGCGAACGATCGCGCCTGGGCAAATTGGCAAAACCCTCTGCTTCGAGCCGCCGGATCAACGCGCTGCCAACAAGACCGCGATAACCAGCGACGAAAATTTTCTCTGATTTGTCCATCATAGCTTCGTCACGTGCGCTTTTAGCATTTTCTCTTTTTGTGCTTTGCGCAATCCTCGTGTCGTAAGCAATTTTGCTCGCGCCCCCGCGAGCGTCTGTTTTTTAACTCAGGCCCCGAGTCCATTATCGTCATTCATCGAGATCAAACCATACCGAAGTATTGGATGATCAATGACCGTGACCGCGCAGGTATCGGCGCGTTACCAAACACGGGCGAACTTAACGGCAGAACTTGGCCGTGGGATCACGGTGCGTTTGCCCTTGCTGAATTGTGAGTGCCCATTTTGAATCAGCGAATGTTCCGCATCTCCTTTCTTGTCGCCGCAGGCTGGTGTGTCGCCAACTGTTTCGCGGAGCAGAACGTGACGACGCTCGCGGACTCAGCCAAAGCGCCTGTCGATCAATTAATTCCCTGGTTGCTTGACGAAGATCGACAACTGCGCGGCATCGCATTTAGCAAGGTGATTCTCGACGCCACGGGCAAGCATGTTTTGGCTGTTGATCGAAAAAACGGAACTGACGAGCGCTTAATCAAGCAGATAAGTGCAACCCTTGATGAGACGATGCGGCGGATGAATGCGCCCGACAGTCCGATTCAAAAGGTCAGGCGCATCAACGAAGTAAGCAGTCAGGTGGAAGATTTGCTGCGAGAATTGCTCAATGCCACGCCCGGGCTGAGCTGCGATTTTCCTCGGACTGCCAGGAACAAAATTCAGCGCTCCGGTTATCCTGACCTTCAGATTGTCGATCTCGCGACCACGCGTGTCTTTTATCTCGATCCAAAACTTTATGCTCTTGGAAGTCGCGACGGCAGTTTTCGCACCTTCTACTTCGAACCGAAAATCGCGACGAACAAGGTTCGCGATGACGCCGTTCATTTGATCGCCGGCTTCGAGCACGAATCCCGAAAAGCTGGCCGTTGGAACTTTGTCCGCTGGGACCTGGTCGATCTCTCGCAATTTAAAGTGAAACTGAAAGCAGAGTTTCAGGGAAGCAATCACGACATGTATCGTCCAGAAGCGATTATCGCGACAAGCACGAAGACGCCAGATTGATTTGCGCCATGGAGGAAGATTAACCTTAATCGTCTGACGGGGCTGCGACTCGAGGATGACCCGATCGAAAGTGAACGAGGGTTGCCGAGAGCGGCAGCGGACGTAATGGTATCGGCGGTGATTATCGAGGCGGAGCAAGCATTGCAGTTCGATACGATTGACGACGTCATCAGCGATGTCGCGAGGGGCCGTATTGTAATCGTAACTGACGATGCCGACCGCGAAAACGAAGGCGATCTTGTTATGGCGGCGGAAAAAGCGACGCCGGACATGGTCAATTTCATGGCAACTCATGGCCGGGGCTTGATTTGTGTGCCCATTTCGAATGAGCGCGCGGAACAACTAGGCTTGCAACGAATGGTGGCGCAGAACCGGGAAATGCACCGCACCGATTTCACAGTGTCGGTGGATGCGGCACGCGGCGTGACCACCGGAATCAGCGCACACGATCGCGCCACGACCATCCAGGCAATCGCGAATTCGAAGTCAGCGCCCGATGAGCTCGTGCAGCCGGGACATGTTTTCCCATTACGCGCCAAGGATGGTGGGGTGTTACGGCGCGCCGGTCACACCGAGGCGGCAGTCGATCTTGCTCGTATGGCCGGATTGCAACCGGCGGGCGTGCTTTGCGAAATTTTGCACGACGATGGCACGATGGCCCGTTTACCGGAGCTAATGGAATTCCGGAAAAAGCACGGGCTGCGCATTTGTACAATCCAAAGCTTGATCGCGCATCGACGCGTCCGGGAAAAGCTCGTGGAGTTGGAACAGATCGTAAAAATGCCGACCGACTATGGTGATTTTGATTTACATTTGTATCGGGCGAAGCTCGACGGCGGGCATCATCTGGCGCTGGTCAAGGGCAAGATCGACAAGAGCAAACCGACGTTGGTCCGCGTGCACAGTCAATGTCTTACCGGCGATGTTTTCGGCTCACGCCGATGTGATTGTGGAAATCAATTGCACGCGGCGCTCCGCCAAATCCAGGAAGAAGGCAACGGCGTCTTGGTTTACATGCGGCAGGAGGGCCGCGGTATCGGATTCGCGGCAAAAATTCACGCTTACAAATTGCAGGAGGAAGGGCTCGATACGGTAGAGGCGAACGCCAGGCTTGGTTACCCAAGCGATTTGCGCGATTACGGCCTCGGCGCGCAAATCCTCTTCGACCTCGGTGTCCGCCAATTCCGTTTTCTAACGAATAATCCGAAGAAAGTTGTCGGGCTTGAGGGTTACGGCCTTGAGATGGTAGAACAGGTGCCCATTCGGAGCGAAGCCAATCCGCACAACATTAAGTATCTCGAGACCAAGAGAGTGAAGATGGGACATCTGCTGTAGGACGCTGGCCGGCCATGTCGATTTTGCACTTCGCAGCGCAATCCCACGAATTTGTCGTCCGGCGAATGACGAAGGTCGAAGGAACGGAAGAAATGTCGAAATCAAAACGGCGATCTTTCATCATTCGAACTTCGCCATTGATCCGTGCTTCGTCACTCATGCTTCGTCATTCCTAAATGTCGAAGACTGTTCCGCCTCGGCCCATTGTTATTGACGGGAAACGCACGTTCATCATCGTGGCCAGTCAATTTAATGCGCGATATGTGGAGGGGCTGGTCGACCATGCCAAACAAGAATTGCATGTCCTTGCACCAAACGCGGCGGTTTCCGTCCAGCGAGTGCCGGGGGCGTTCGAAATTCCTGTTGTTGTAGGTGAACTGGCGTCGAAGGGAATGGCGAACGCACTGATCGCCTGTGGTGTTATTTTGAAAGGAAAGACGGACCACGCGCAAAATCTCAGCCGCTCCGTCACCGACGCGCTGCAACGTGTCGCGATCGGTCATGGCGTGCCAGTCATCAATGCCGTCCTCAGCTTCGACAACGAAACTCACGCGCGCGACCGTTGCCTTGGAAATGAGATCAACCGCGGGACCGAGGCCGCGCGCGCCGCGGTCGAAATTGCTAATGTGATGTCAAAACTTCGCGGAAAATAATCTTATGGGCAAACGGCGAAAGGCACGCGAAGCGGCCATCCAATATCATTTCTGGCGCGACCTTCAACACGGCGATGGACCGGAGCAGATCGGCGATTTCTGGGAATTTTGCCCTGCTACGCCACGCGTCCGCGAGTTTGCGCAACCACTTATAGAAGGGATGGTGGTGCATCTCCAGGAAATTGACGAACGCATCCGGCGTTACTGCGAGAATTACGAATTCCACCGTATCTCGGCGGTCGATCGCAACGTCTTGCGGTTGGCGATCTACGAAATGCTTTATCGCGACGACATTCCGCCGGTCGTCTCAATTAATGAAGCGATTGAGCTGGCAAAAACCTTCGGCGGCGCGGAATCCGGCCGATTCGTCAACGGGATTCTCGATCGGGTAAAGAACGATTTAACGCGTCCGTTGCGTGAAGCTGTGCCATCCACGCCAAAATCCTAATCAGACAAATAAAATCGGAGTTGCCATTCACCGGTTGTCACTCCGAGCGCAGCCTTTGTTGTATCAAGCCGAGTCGAGACATCTCTTAATATTTGCAGCAAGGGATCCCTCCACTTCGGCTGGAATGACAGAATAGAAACAAATGAACTTCCTTAAATCCCTTGCTCAAACTTTCGCGAACAAACCGATCGATTGGGATGAACTCGAAGAGTCGCTCATCCGCGCAGATCTCGGTATGCCGATGACAACTCGAATCATCAAGGCACTGCAAGAGCGCGAGGCCTGGTCACTCGTTGGCATCAATGACATTGTAAAGGTCGTAGGCGAGGAAATCGGCCGCATTTTGCCGGAAAATCTAGCGCCCATTCAGCCGCAAACCGCCAAACCAAAAGTAATTTTGCTCCTGGGTGTAAACGGCACCGGAAAAACAACATCCACGGCGAAACTCGCTCGTTATCTTCAGCAAAATCGACACAGTGTCTTGTTGGCGGCAGCCGACACATTTCGCGCGGCGGCCATCGAACAGCTTGGCATTTGGGCCGAACGGCTCGGCGTTGAAATGATTCGCGGGCAATACAACGCCGATCCGGCTGCGCTTTGTTACGAAGCGTATCAAGCGGCGGTCAAGCGCGAGATCCAATTTCTGATCTGCGATACGGCCGGCCGAATGCACACAAAAACAAATCTCATGGCCGAGCTGGAAAAAGTGAAGCGCACGCTTGGGAAACAAGATCCCGCCGCGCCGCACGAGAGGCTGTTGGTGGTCGACGCAACGACTGGGAGCAATGCGCTTAGCCAGGCGCGCGAATTCCAAAGTGCAATAGGACTCAGTGGCCTGATCGTCACTAAACTCGACGGTAGCGGTAAAGGCGGAATCGTCGTCGCAATCCAAGATGAACTTGGGATTCCGACACGCTTCGTTGGAACCGGAGAAAAGATCAACGATTTCGCGCCGTTTGATCGCCGCGCGTACATCGGCAATCTGCTGTAGCATGATGATGCGTTAAACCGCTGAAGGAATTTGTGATTCCTGCTTTTAACCCTTTAACTCTTCAACACCTCCCATGCTTGGATTCATCGCGCGCCGCCTCCTCCAAATGGTGCCCGTGCTATTCATCATTGCGACGATAACGTTCTTCATGATCCGCGTCGCACCGGGCGGGCCGTTCGATACGGAAAGGAATACGACGCCAGAAATCCAAAAGAGCCTCGATCGATACTACGGCTTTAATCTGCCAATTTACCGGCAGTATTTGCGCTGGTTGGGCAACGCATTGCACGGCGACTTAGGGCCATCGTATCGCTACGCTAACCGCACCGTCAACGAGTTGATCGCGGAATCGTTTCCGATTTCGGCTGAACTAGCTTTTTGGTCGTTGCTGATCGCTTTGGCGCTCGGGCTCACTGCCGGGATCATCGCTTCGCTCCGGCCAAACAGTGCGACCGATTATATTGCCAGCTCGTTTGCCATGCTGGGGATCTCCGTGCCCAATTTCGTGCTCGGTCCGCTTCTCGTTTTGATCTTTGCGCTCAAACTCAACTGGTTACACGTCTCCGGTTGGGAAAATCCGATCGATCGCATCCTGCCCTCACTCACACT
>Ga0209474_10001098_pt1 | contig 27409 bp, 24 predicted proteins | sample GraSoiAngelo_145_FD_185902 | JGI IMG/M metagenome (GOLD analysis project Ga0209474, IMG submission 185902) | Grasslands soil microbial communities from the Angelo Coastal Reserve, California, USA - 14_1009_05_20cm (SPAdes) (version 2) | ecosystem: Environmental > Terrestrial > Soil > Grasslands...
TGCATCAGCGCCGGTCCTTTGGCGGATGCGCTCGCTTCGATCAGAAGCGGGTCCATTGCCAACCTCCCCTCCGGCGTCATGAATGCCCGCAGAGTGATCCTGATCTTGTCAGAGGGTGCAATTGAACCCGGAAGCTTCGAGCATGTCTTCAGATGGCGTCGAAACTGAGTGATCAGAGTAGAATTGACATCGGCTTTCTCCGACGCCGCCGCATCGAAGTAGGAAGAACCATCCGTAGCCACGGCTGCCGACGTCAGCGGCAGGCCCAACAAGACGTGATATTTGATCGAAAGATCAGGCTCGGGAGGCGTAAAGGCCGGGGACGGACCTTGAGGCCCACCCGCAATCTGTTGCCGGTCCAGGCTCGGTCTTGAAAGCGCGGCCTCATTTTGTGGCGCCCCGGCAGGCGATGGCGGCGCACCAACGGCTCCCGAGTTCGAAGACTGCTCGATGGCATCGGCGGACGGGAGCTCTTGCTTGGGATTTAAGTCGGCCTGCACAGCCTCATCCGGCGAGACAATATCCACCGTCAGCGGTTCGGCGGCGGTGACCGCGCCGAACGGATGCACCTCGGTAAAAAGCAGCAACAGCACCAAAGCCGAAAGATGAGCAAGGGCTGATGCCGTGATGCCTGACCTAATGATCTCCCGTGCTCTCATCTTACCAGATCAACACCTTCGACAAGAGGAGCCCGGATCGCCGACTGGTCTGTAATGATCGCAAGACCAGCCCGGGTGCGCAATGCTCGACCTTGCTAATCGCTTCTGGAACACTCAAGGTGGAAACAGCGTTTATAGCAGCTCAAGGAGTTGCGCCAATGCATTGGTATGTTTGCCCAGCCGTTTTGCTGGCTACTGTCGCTTTAGTGGGATCGATAGGGCCTGCTGCCGCACAGGATCGCATACAGGATCGATTCTGTTTGCAGGGACGCCAATGGGGCTATCCGGGCAATTGCCAGTTCTCCAGCTACGCCCAATGCATGGCCACCGCGAGCGGTACTGACGCTTATTGCGGGATCAATCCCCAATACGCGTTCGCGCCCCAGCGGCGTGGCCCCTATCGCGACCGATACTGAGTGGAGCCGATAAAAGGGGCTCGGTACACTCCGGGTGCGTAGCAGCCTCCTCGCTGACCCAAGGTCTCCAGGAAAGGTCGATTCGCATTTGATCGGCGATGCTGGCTAAGCTAGCCAGACCAGCTTTCAGTTCTCCATCGCTTCATAGATCAATTGCTTGAGCGTGCGCTGGATGCGCTGGCGTTGGGTGGGCGTCTGCTCCAGCAGCACGAAAAACATATCCTGCTTGCGGTCGATCACAAAGTAGCAGCCGCTGGCGCCATCCCATTTCAATTCGCTGAGCGACCCCGGGGGCGGCGGCTTGGCATTGCCGGGATCGGTGCGCACTGCCAGACCAAGCCCGAAACCGAACCCGTCGCCGGGGAAATAGAAGTAATCGCGCTCCACGCCCGAACCCGGGCCGACATAGTCCGTGGTCATCATCTCGAAGGCCTTCGGGCTCAGATAGGTCTTGCCTTCGAACTTGCCGCCGTCGAGCAGCATCTGCGCAAATCTCGAGAAATCCGACATGGTCGAAACCATTCCGCCGCTGGCGGATTCCCATTTCTTGACAATCTCGGGCCTGTTCTCGCGGCCAACCCGGAAATCACTGTCATTCGGCATCGGTTGGGCGAGCAGCTTCTGCTTTTCGGGATCGGTGACGAAGAAGCGCGTGTCCTTCATGCCGAGCGGATCCAGCAGCTTTTCTTTTTCGATCTCAAGTAGTGATTTTCCCGACACGATTTCCATAATCCGCGCCAGCACGTCGGTGGAATGGCCGTATTGCCAGAGCGAGCCCGGCTGATTGTGCAGCGGCAACTTTGCAATCCGCTCGGCGAACTCTGCGAGGTCGAAATCACCGGCGTAGAGGTTTGCGGCCGCATAAGCCTTGCGGACGAGGCTATCGCCATAAAAGCCGTAGGTGATTCCGGACGTGTGTCGCATCAGGTCCAGAATGGTCGGCGCCCGGTTCGGCGGAACCAATTCGAGCGTCTTGGTGCCATCATCGGCTTTTTTCTCGACGCCAACGCTCACATTAGCGAAAGAGGGAATGTACTTCGACACAGGCTCGTCGAGCTTGAGCTTGCCCTCGTCCACCAACGTCATAGCGGCCACGCTGGTGATGGCTTTGGTCATAGAGAACAAACGAAAGATCGTTTGATCAGTAATCGGCGCTTTGGATTCGACGTCCTGTACGCCGAACGATTGGTGATAAACCGGCTTGCCATGTTGCCGGATCAGCACGATTGCGCCGGGAATCTTGCCCGTTGCCACTTCGTTGTTGAAGAACTCGCCGACCTTCGCCAGCTTCTCGATGTTGAAATGGGCCCCGGAGGGGATATCGAACGTGCCTTCCGCGCGAACTGACGGCGCGACCATGATGGCCAGCAGGACGCAGGGCCAAAGAGTGCGCAACAAACGTCCCGAATTCATGCCGCTCGTCCCACAATCACCTGGCGGCAGTTTACCCTCCGACCTACTCGGCACAAGGGCAACGTAGTTCAGACCGGTCTTCGAACTCAGTCGTATTAGGGACATCTGCCGCTAATCGACGGGCAGAACGCCTGGCGAGACCAGCCCCAGCTTCCTAGGTGGCCGTCATCCAGGCCCGGGCTTCGCGTTGCGCGGTGGCGATGTCGCGTTCGGACATCATCTCGGCGATTTCGCGCCGCAGCCGAATTGCGTCGGTCCGGCCCTTAAGGGCCGCGAGGTTGAACCACTTGTGGGCCGCCACGAGATTAACCACGCCGGAGCGCCCGCTGGCCCAGTACAGACCCCGTTCGAACAACACGTCCGGTATGGAACTCGTGTCCACTGGTTTCGCCGTGTCGTGATCGATGTGTCCCTGAAACATCCCCATCTCCCTTGCTTGTTCTTTTCTTGTTCTTTGCCGCGCCCTGCTCGAGCGCGACTCCTGCTCCAACAGATTCCCCGCGCCGTTTGCTGGCTTACTTGCTTATTATGACGGATCAAATTTGAAGGGCAGTTTAAGGATCGCGATGAATCCGGCGTAAACGCATCATGCGTGCGTAAGCCGGAATTAAGAGCCGACGAGACGGGATGTTGCGATTGTCGCGACACTTAGGGTGTAAACAGCCCAGCTCTCGCTTGGCGAACGATTCGGGACGGTGATTTCGGAGGGGATTGGGAACGTCGAGGGCGCCAGGCGCTAGCTGCGCGGGCTCCTTAACGAGGGCGTCGGCGAACACGTCAGGACCAGATTCCACTTGGCAAAGAGCGCCCGTGAAATTGCGGATCTCAAGATCCGCACCGAACGAAGAAAACCTATTTTCTTCTGCCGGACCGATTTCCAATAACGAGTATTCGAAAAGTCGATCCAGCCGTTTGACCTGATGTCTCGCCGACACCCTCTTTCGTCGACCAGAGCCCCGATTTGAGATCTGCCTTTAGGAAAGCAAATCGCGCTGAAGGCTCGTGTGACGTGCCGGCATCAACCCGCCGGCATTTTTCTCAGGCGAGATTTACTTCTTCTTCTTGGAGACCCGACGGGTCTTCTTCGCAGTCTTCTTCACTGCGCTCTTCGCCTTCTTTGACTTCTTAGCTTTCTTGGCCATGTTGCCCTCCTAATGTAGTGAGATGGCTTAATCGCTGCGTGCACTCGGGAATCGAAATGCACTACATCCCGAATACACCAACACGTTGAAAAAAACAGCGTCCCGCTTAAGGAAGTGTTGACGCGGCGATCGGAGAGCACGCGTCGCGCGTCCGTTGTCAGCACCACAAGCATCGCTCCGATGATGCGGATAATGCGCCAAAATCACCTAACGCCGAATGGCAACGTGCAAGAATCGCCTGTGCGCCAGCGGCTTTCGTACTCTCGCATTCAACCGTCAATGCGTCGGTGATGTCATCCTGGTGCTGCAGAGGCGGCCGAAAGGGCTTTGCGCGGACTCTGAGTCGCGATGTTTGGCAATAAAAAAATTTTCGCGTTCGCCGCCTTCCCGCCTCATCCTCGCTCGCCAAAACCGGATTTTCGCGGGAATCGCGTGCGGCTGATTCGGGATCGCATTGGTTCGGCGCCTTCGATCCTTCGCCGGTTATGGTGAACGAGAGGTGCACTCGCGCATGCGTCAAGCCATGCAGCGGCCAGCGCGCGGCTCATCTCGACGTCGAGTTCAGATGCCGAGTTTGGATTTAAGGAGGTCGTTGACCGCTTGCGGATTGGCCTTGCCGCCGGACGACTTCATTACCTGGCCGACAAACCAGCCAACCAGCTGCGGCTTGGCTCTTGCCTGCGCGACCTTGTCGGGATTGGCGGCGATAATGTCATCGACCACCTTTTCGATCGCAACGACATCGGTGACCTGCTTCATGCCGCGCGTTTCGACCAGCGCGCGGGGATCGCCGCCCTCTTGCCAGACGATCTCAAATAGCTCTTTCGCTATTTTACCGGAGATGGTGCCCTCGCCGATCAGATCGACGATCGTTCCAAGCTGCCCAGCCGATAGCGGCGACGAGGAAATGTCGCGGCCTTCCTTGTTAAGTCGTCCGAATAGCTCATTGATGACCCAGTTGGCGGCGAGCTTGCCGTCGCGGCCCTTGTCCGCGAGTTTCGTCAGTACCGTTTCGAAGAAATCGGCGCTCTCGCGTTCGGCGACAAGGACGCTGGCGTCGTAAGGCGAGAGCGCGAGGTCGGCGATGAAGCGGGCCTTCTTCTGGTCCGGCAATTCCGGCAGCTTCGCCTTTAGTTCGGCAACGTAGGCTTCACTGAACTCCAGCGGCAGCAGATCGGGATCGGGGAAATAGCGGTAATCATGCGCCTCTTCCTTGGAGCGCATTGAGCGGGTTTCGCACTTGTTGGGGTCGAACAGCCGGGTTTCCTGATCGATGACGCCGCCGTCCTCGATAATTCCGATCTGGCGGCGCGCCTCGTATTCAATTGCCTGACCGATGAAGTTGATCGAGTTCATGTTCTTGATCTCGCAGCGGGTGCCGAGCGGACCGCCGGGCTTGCGCACCGAGACATTGACATCGGCGCGCAACGAACCCTTCTCCATGTCGCCATCGCAGGTGCCGAGATAGCGCAGGATAGACCGCAGCTTTGAGACATACGCTTTTGCCTGCTCCGACGAGCGGATATCGGGCTTCGATACGATCTCCATCAGGGCGACGCCTGACCGGTTGAGATCCACATACGACGTCGTCGGGCTGCGATCATGCAGTAATTTGCCGGCGTCCTGCTCCAAATGCAGCCGCTCGATGCCGACCGTGACGCTCGCGCCATCGGCCAGTTCGACGATCACTTCGCCCTCGCCAACGATCGGCGATTTGTACTGGCTGATTTGATAGCCCTGCGGCGAATCCGGATAGAAATAGTTCTTTCGGTCGAACACCGAGCGCAGATTGATCTGGGCGTTGAGGCCCAGGCCGGTACGTACAGCCTGCCGCACGCATTCCTGATTGATCACCGGCAGCATACCCGGCATCGCCGCGTCCACGAGCGAGACATGGGTGTTCGGCTCGCCACCGAATTCCGTTGACGCGCTGGAAAACAGCTTTGATTTCGAGGTGACCTGGGCATGGACTTCCAGCCCGATCACCATTTCCCAATCGCCGGTGGCGCCCTGGATCAGTTTTGTGCTTGGCGCGCTCATGATCTTGCACCCTCGAGCAGTGTGGAGGCGATCCCATCCCATTCGGTTTCGAGTGGGCCGGTCGCAACCGGCTTGGCCGCGCGACGGTACCAATAACCGGCATTGCCGAGATCACCTTCGATGCGGTGCAGATAAGCATGCACCCATGCCGCCTCAGCGCTCGGTTCGTCCTGCACGATTTTGTGTGCCTGGTCCCAGTCGCCGTTTGCCGCCCACCAGAGCGCTGCAAGCGGCGCGCCCAAGTGTGGCGCAGGTGCTGCGCCCGACAGACTGGTTTTGAACTCCGCCATATTCACCACCACCTCGTTGGTGTGAAGCGGCCTGCCGCCTGCTCGAGCACCTCGGCGAGAGAGAACAGCGTTTCCTCGTCGAATGGGCGGCCGATCAACTGCAAGCCGAGCGGCAAGCCTTGCGCGTCTTTGCCGGCGGGAACCGCGATGCCGGGTAGCCCCGCCATGTTCACCGTCACGGTGAAGATGTCGTTCAGATACATCTCCACGGGATCGCCGCCCTTCTCGCCGATGCCGAACGCCGCCGACGGCGTTGCCGGCGTCAGCAGCGCGTTTACACCCTTGGCGAAGCAGTCCTCAAAGTCCCTTTTGATGAGGGTCCGGACCTTCTGCGCACGTAGATAATAGGCGTCGTAATAACCGGCCGAGAGCACGTAAGTCCCGATCATGACGCGGCGGCGAACTTCGTCGCCAAAGCCCTCGGCCCGGGTGTTCTCATACATCTCACCGATGCTGCGGCCAGGCACGCGCAGTCCATACCGAACCCCATCATACCGCGCCAGGTTTGACGAGGCTTCGGCCGGCGCGACAATGTAATAGGCTGGTAATGCGTATTTGGTGTGCGGCAGCGATACCTCGACCAGTTCGGCGCCGGCCGATTTGAGCCACGCCCCGCCCTCACTCCAGAGCTTTTCGATTTCCGCGGGCATGCCATCGAGGCGATATTCGCGAGGGATGCCGATCCTCATGCCTTTGACTGACTTTCCGATCGCTGCCTCGTAGTCCGGCACGTCCCGATCCGCTGAGGTAGTGTCCTTGGGATCGTGACCGGCCATGGAGCGCATCAGGATCGCCGCGTCGCGCACCGTACGCGCGATCGGCCCGGCCTGGTCGAGCGAGGATGCAAACGCCGCGATGCCCCAGCGCGAACAGCGTCCGTAGGTCGGCTTCAGGCCGACGGTCGCCGTAAACGCGGCAGGCTGGCGGATCGAACCGCCAGTGTCGGTCGCGGTGGCACCCATGCACAACAATGCTGCCACCGCCGAGGCCGAGCCGCCGGATGAACCTCCCGGCACCAGCGTGGTATTGGCGCCGTCGCGCCGCCATGGATTGACCACGGGACCGAAGCACGACGTCTCGTTCGAGGAGCCCATCGCAAACTCGTCGTTGTTGAGCTTGCCCAGCATGACCGCGCCATCGCGCCAGAGCTGCGAGGTGATGGTGGACTCGTAGGTCGGGACAAAATTGGCGAGGATTTTCGAACACGCCGTCGTGCGCACGTCCCTGGTTGCAAACAGATCCTTGATCCCGAGCGGAATGCCCGCGAGCGGACCGCCTTGTCCTTTCGTAATGCTGGCATCTGCCTCGCGCGCCATGGCGCGGGCCTGATCCGGCGTTTCCATCACAAACGCGTTGAGCGCGCGCGCGGCCTGGATCGCCTCAAGGTGCGCGTTGGTCAGTTCAAGCGAGGTGAAGGATTTTTTCGCGAGGCCATCTCGGGCCTCGGCAAGCGTTAGCGATGTCAAATCGGTCATTTATCAACCGGGCTGCAAAAGAACGGCGAAAGCGTCTTGTCGTTGGCCGGGTCGTCGCGCAAATCATTGCTGCGCGCCTTGTCGGCGGCCTCAAGCGAATCGAGCACCGCGTCCATTGCCTTATCGGGGTCCGCGGCCTTTCCCTGCCGCTCCATCGCGTCGAGATAGTTCATGTAGGCCTGGTAAGCCTTTTCATCGTCGCAGAGCAGACACATCGGATTTCCCGCTTCGAGAACACTCTTCGAAAGAAGTTTTATTCCACGACCTTCGGCACCAGAAAGAAGTGATCGTCCGTGGCCGGCGCGTTCCTGACAATGTCATCGGCGATCTCGCCGTCATTGACCACGTCGGGCCGCTTTTTCATTTCCATCGGGGTAACCGAGGTCATCGGTTCGACGCCCTCGATGTTTACCTCGGATAACTGCTCCACGAATGCCAGCATGGCGTTCAATTCGCGCTGCAAGTGCGGAATCTCAGCCTCAGCGACCGCAATCCGCGCGAGATGCGCGATACGGCGGACGGTGGCGGCATCGACGGACATTATATAAGGCCTATAACGAGAGTATTTCAGTCCGCCGTATAGCAGAGGCAGGTTTTGCGCCGCAACCGCGAGCCAACGTTCTCAGGCGGCCAATTGCCTCAACCGGGCCAGGGCCGCCTCTGCCATTCCCCGGGTCAATTCCGACGCCGGCATGTCGCGACCGAGCCGAACCGCCTGCCCTGCCCAAAGATTGGTGAAATCGACCTTGCCGAGCTTCTCCGCAGCCGCCTTTAGTGGCGCCAGGCCGGTCGCGGCATGAGGAAAGGCCGGCGCATCGGCTGAAATCGGCCCAATCTCGCGCATGACGCGATTGGGGATCCCGCGCGCCGGACGGCCGGTCATGACGTTGGTAATGACAGTGGAATCGTCCAGCGCCTGTGAGAGGGCCGCTTGGGCCGGAGCACTCACGCGCGATTCCGGACAGCGAAGATATGCCGTGCCGATCTGCACGCCGGCCGCGCCCAGCGCGAACGCCGCCGCGATCCCCCGTCCGTCGGCAATACCGCCGGCGGCAATGACGGGGACTTTCACCGCATCGACTACCTGCGGGACCAGCGCGAACGTGCCGGGCTGTTCCCCGATATTTTCGGTGAGAAACATGCCGCGATGACCGCCCGCTTCGGCGCCTTGAGCGATGATCACGTCGGCGCCGTTTTCCTCAAGCCAGATCGCCTCCTTTACGATGGTGGCAGCCGCGATCACGATGCAGCCGGCCGCCTTGACGCGCCTCACCAGCGCGCTATCCGGCAAGCCAAAATGGAAGCTGACCATTTCGGGCTTCAGTTCCTCGATCACTTCGCACATCGCCGGGTCGAACGGCGAGCGATTGGCGGCGTTGACGGGCGCTGCCGGATCAAGCCCCAGTTCTTTATAATAAGGCGCGAGCCGCTGTTTCCACCCGGCCTCGCGCCTGGGGTCGGCATCAACAGCTTTGTGACAGAAGAAGTTCAGGTTGAGCGGAGCAGATACCCGCTGGCGGATGATGTTGACCTGCTCGCGGGCTTTTTCCGGCGTCAGCATTGCACATGGCAGCGAGCCAAGGGCCCCGCCCTGCGCCGCCGCGATCACGAGCTCAGCATCCATAATTCCCGCCATAGGCGCTTGGACGATGGGAAACTCGGTTTTGAAAAGCTCGATAATTCGGCGATCTGGCCACATGGTCTGCTCGTACAGGTGAGTTGAGGGCGGGCATCGGCGCCCGAAGACCAAACAAGATAGCACCCGAAACCACAGGCAAGCTATGCATTCCAGGGTCGCCTCTCTTTCCAGCGGCGCGGCCATCCCGGCCCTCTACGGTTACCCGCTTTGCACGCCGTCTAGCCCGCATGTTATGCGAACCCGATGCCTGCTTTCATTCTATCGCTGATCGACGCTGTCGCGCACTGGCCTGAGCGCGGGGCGCTTGTGGGCCTCGATCTCGGTACCAAGACCATTGGCGTTGCTGTCTCAGATGCCGATCGGCGGCTTGCGACAGGCGTCGAGACCATCCAGCGCACGGCCTTCAAGGCCGATGCCGCGCGCGTACTGGCCATTGCCGCCGAGCGCAACGCCGTCGGCTTCGTGCTAGGCCTGCCCATCAACATGGATGGAAGCGAAGGACCGCGGGCGCAATCCACCCGCGCGTTCGCCCGCAATTTTTCCAAGCTCACTGATCTTGCGATCGGGTTATGGGATGAGCGTCTCTCCACTGTCGCGGTGGAACGCGAATTAATCGGCATGGACATGAGCCGCGCCCGGCGCGCGGAAGTGATCGACGAACACGCCGCCCTGTTCATCCTGCAGGGCGCGCTGGACCGGCTGGCGAAGCTGCGCCAGCCGCGCTGACCTCGCGAAATCAGAAACTCACCCCGGCCCGGCCAGCATCACCGTTTGCACCACGGCGGCGAGGTTGTTCAGTCCATGCAGGAATATCGTCAGCCATGTCGAATTGAACCGATGGCGGAAGTAGCCGAGCAAGAGCCCGATCGAAAACACCTCGCCGAAGAAGAACCAGTCATATTGCAGATGCAGCGAGGTCCACACAGCCGACGACAGCAGGATGGCGCCGGAGGGCCCGAGAAACGACTCCGACCAGCCACGGTAGAGAAAGCCGCGCGCGAATAATTCCTCCGAGACAGGCGCAGCGACGCAGAACGCGACGACCAGCAGCCATAGCGCGCCATCAGCACGGGCCGATTGCAGCACGTCGACCATAAATCCCGGCGTAACCTCGCGTCCGGTCGCGCGCGACAGCGCGTCCCATCCCATCACCAGCGCAGCGAGCGCGATGGCCCCGATGACAAAATTGACCCATGAGGTTCCGCGCAGTGCGAGGTAGTCGGAAAACGGCGTTCGCGTGAGGCGAATTGCGATCCACAGCGCTGCGAGCACTGCAGGCAGCCCCGTGATCACGGAGAGCGAGATCGTCAGCCCGCCGCCCGCGACATGGATCGCCGCGGCCATGTCGATCGGCCCCTCCCGTCGAAACATGAACCAGGCCAGCACCGCCATCTGGCCCACAAACATCGCGGCGAACACGACGAGGCCCCACAACGCCGTGCCCCAGAACTTCCAGATGTAGGGTGCGCGTCGGACGGGAAGTACCACCGCGGGCATAGCTACCACTTCGGTATTGAGGGAATCCATCACTGGCTTTCGTTCGTGGAGGCATTTGTGCTTCAGGGCAGCGCACGGTTTAGCAAACCCCTGATATCGGCCGTGGCAAGATCGACAGCGCCATACATACTGCCGTGATCCGTGGCAAGCCTGGTCCGCGCGAACAACTCAGCATGCTGTGGCGAAACCTTGCTGAGCGCCGCCGACGCTGCAAGCAAGGCCAGCTTCTCGACCGCGAGCCGCGACACGCGCTCACTGTCCGGCCTGCGGAACACCTCAGCGATGAACGTGGTCGCGTTCGCAGCGCCGGGAAGACCGGCGCTTTCCTTGGCAAGCGTTTGCAAGATTGCGGACGCCGCGTCGTACTCGCGCGACAGTGCCCGCAGCACGTCCAGGCACATCACGTTCCCCGAGCCTTCCCAAATCGCATTGACCGGGGATTCCCGGTAGTGCCGCGCCAGAATGCCCTCCTCGACATAGCCGTTGCCGCCCAGGCACTCCATTGCCTCGTAAAGAAATCCGGGCGCGCTCTTGCAGACCCAATATTTGATCGCGGGCGTCAGCAGCCTCATGTAGGCCGCTTCGCCTGGATCGTTCGGCGCCTGGTCGAACGACCGGCACAGCCGCATCACCAGCGCGATCGAGGCCTCGACATGCAGCGCCATGTCCGAAAGCACCGCCTGCATCAGCGGCTGGTCGGCCAGGTGTTTCTGGAACACACTACGGTGTCTCGCGTGGTGCAACGCGTGCGCAAGCCCGGAGCGCATTAGTCCGGCGGAAGCAATCGCGCAATCCTGCCGCGTCAGCTGAACCATTTGAATGATGGTGCGGATGCCCTTGCCTTCGCCGCCGACGCGCAAGCCATAGGCATCGACGAATTCCACCTCGGAAGAGGCGTTGGAGCGGTTCCCGAGCTTGTCTTTCAACCGCTGGAAATGGATCGCATTGATCGATCCGTCCGGCCTGAAGCGTGGCATGAAGAAACAGCTCAAGCCCTCGTTCGCCTGCGCCAGCACCAGGAAGGCGTCGCACATCGGCGCGGACATGAACCATTTATGCCCGGTGATGCGATAGCCATCGCCGTCACGCACCGCACGCGTCATGTTGGAGCGCACGTCCGTGCCGCCCTGCTTCTCGGTCATGCCCATGCCGAGCGTCATGCCGCGCTTCGACCACCATGGCGCAAAATCGGGATCATAGGCGCGCGTTGAGATGACTGGCATCGCTTTCGCCAGCAGATCCGGCTGGGCTGATAATGCCGCAACCGAAGCGCGCGTCATCGTGATCGGGCACAAATGACCGGTCTCGACCTGCGCTGCCATATAGAATTTCGCCGCCCGCACCACTTCCGCCGGAGCGCCGGCAGGCTTGCCTTCGGCGGTCCAAGTGGAATTGTGAATGCCGGCATGCGCGCTGCGCGCCATCAGTTCATGATACGCCGGATGGAATTCGACTTCGTCGCGCTTGTTGCCCCGCGAATCGAACGTGCGCAGCTTGGGCGTATTCTCGTTGGCGATACGGCCGCGGGCCGCCATCGCGGCGGAACCCCAGTGCTGGCCAAACTCTGACAATTCCTTGCTCGCCGAAGCCCCGCCATTGACCGCCACTGCTTCGACGAGCGGTCTGTCCACCGCAAACAGGTCGACGTCTTCGAATGGCGGCGATTGGTTGAACACTTCGTGCGTCGCGAATGTTGCCTGCACCATGGCCGCGCCCTCCTGGTCGGAGATTCGGGAATCAGCTTACGCCGGAACGAGCCTGGTTTCACGAGGCCAAACCCTGGTACACGGCGCGGATCACTGTTGGCGAGGCAATCGCGGCGACTTTGCGGCCTGCCCGTTTACCGTGTTTCCGACAGATCGGGGGATAACTGGCGGCGCCACTATTGGCCCTTGCCCACCCTATGATCTCTGCCTATAGCTGTCGTTTTAATGACCCCTGCATCGAAATCGACCTTCGTCCTTGGTCACCGGCACCTGCTGGGAATCGAGGGGCTTTCCGTTGCCGATATCACCGGCCTGCTCGATCTTTCCGAGGAATACGTCGAGCTCAACCGACAGGTCGACAAGAAGCGCACTTCGCTTCGAGGCCGCACCCAGATAAACCTGTTCTTCGAGTCCTCGACCCGCACCCAATCCTCGTTCGAAATCGCGGGCAAACGGCTCGGCGCCGACGTCATGAACATGTCGGTGTCGTCCTCGTCGATGCGCAAGGGCGAAACCCTGGTCGATACGGCCGCGACACTGAACGCGATGCATCCGGACATTCTGGTGGTGCGGCACCATGCTTCCGGCGCCGTCGAATTGCTGGCGCGCAAGGTGGACGGCTCGGTGATCAATGCCGGCGATGGCGCCCACGAACATCCGACCCAGGCGCTGCTCGACGCGCTGACGATCCGCCGTAACAAAGGCCGGGTGGAAGGTCTCGTGGTTGCGATCTGCGGCGATGTGATGCATTCGCGGGTGGCGCGCTCGAACATCCTTCTTCTCAACACCATGGGCGCGCGGGTCCGGGTGGTCGCGCCCTCCACCCTGTTGCCGCGCGGCATCGAGCGGATGGGCGTCGAGGTGGCCCGCGACATGCGCCAGGGTCTCGAGGGCGCTGACATCGTGATGATGCTGCGGCTGCAGCGCGAGCGCATGAATGGTTCGTTCGTGCCTTCATCAGGCGAATACTTCCATTATTTCGGGCTCGACCAGAAGAAGCTCGCCTACGCGAAGCCTGACGCGCTGGTGATGCATCCCGGGCCGATGAATCGCGGAGTCGAGATCGATTCGATCGTGGCCGACGGCGCGCAATCGCTGATCCGCGAACAAGTGGAAATGGGAGTGGCAGTGCGGATGGCGGTGCTGGAAGCGCTCGCCCGCAACCTGCCGAACGCGTGACATCATGCTGACCGACCGCCGCCCGATCCTGCTCGCCAACGCCCGCCTGATCGATCCCTCGCGGGATTTTGACGGCATCGGCGACATCCTGATCGCTGACGGCGCGATCCGCGACTCCAGGCGGGGCATCGGCGCGGCCGGGGTCCCGGAAGGCACCGACATCATCAATTGCGCTGGCAAGATCGTCGCTCCGGGGCTGATCGACATCCGGGCATTTGTGGGCGAGCCCGGTGCCAGCCACCGCGAGACCTTTGCTTCCGCCAGTCAGGCCGCTGCGGCCGGCGGCATCACGACCATCATCTGCCAGCCCGATACCTCGCCGGTGATCGACAATTCGGCGACGGTGGATTTTGTCATGCGTCGTGCGCGCGACACCGCGATCGTCAACATCCAGCCAATGGCGGCGCTGACCAAGGGGTTGGGTGGCGAGGAGATGACCGAGATCGGTCTATTGAAAGCCGCGGGCGCGGTCGCATTCACCGATGGCGACAAAAGCGTCACCAACGCGCAGGTGATGCGGCGCGCCCTCACCTATGCGCGCGATTTCGACGCGCTGATCGTGCACCACACCGAAGACCCCAATCTGGTCGGCGAAGGCGTCATGAACGAAGGCGAATTCGCCGCGCGCTTAGGGCTGATCGGGATTCCCAACGCGGCCGAGGCTGTGATGCTGGAGCGCGACATGCGGCTGGTCGCGCTGACCGGAGGGCGCTACCACGCGGCCTCGGTGAGCTGCATCGAATCGCTGGATATTCTCAAGCGCGCCCGCGATGCCGGCTTGTCGGTCAGCGCCTCGGTTTCGATCAACCATCTGACCCTGAACGAAAACGACATCGGCCCGTACCGGACGTTCCTGAAGCTTTCGCCGCCACTGCGCACCGAAGACGACCGCCTCGCGCTGGTCGCCGCCCTGGCCTCCGGATTGATCGATGTCGTGATGTCCGATCATAATCCGCAGGACGTCGAGGTGAAGCGGCTGCCGTTTGCGGAAGCGGCTTCTGGCGCCATCGGTTTGCAAACCATGTTGCCGGCGGCACTGCGGCTGATCCACAATGGCGACATGGATTTCAAGACGCTGGTCCGCGCGATGTCGACGCGCCCCGCCGAGCTATTAGGGTTGCCGGGCGGAACGCTGCGCGCCGGCGCGCCGGCCGACATTGTCGTGATCGATCCCGAGACGCCGTGGGTGCTCGATCCCGTCGACATCAAATCGCAATGCAAAAACACGCCGTTCGACGAAGCGCGGTTCTCGGGCCGCGTGGTGCGCACGATCGTCGGCGGACGCACGGTGTACGAACATGTCTGATCTGCCCGGGATGTACCTTCTATGGAGCAACGGCGATGTCAGGTGACGCATTCCTGCCGGTGGCGCTGGTTTTCGGTTATCTCCTCGGCTCGATCCCGTTCGGGCTCATTCTCACCAAACTCGCGGGCACCGCGGACCTTCGCTCCATCGGCTCCGGCAACATCGGCGCCACCAACGTGCTGCGCACCGGACGCAAGGGCCTCGCAGCGGCGACCCTGATCTGCGACATGCTGAAGGGCACGTTGGCGGTCGTCGTTGCCGGTTACTATGACGGCCCGAACGGCGCGATGCTGGCGGCGCTCGGCGCCTTTCTCGGCCACCTGTTCCCGCTGTGGCTGAAGTTCAAGGGGGGCAAAGGGGTAGCGGTCTACATCGGTGTGCTCATCGGACTATTCTGGCCCGCCGCCATCGTGTTCTGCGTGATATGGGCTTCAACGGCCTTCACATCGCGCTACTCTTCACTCTCGGCGTTGGTTGCGAGTTTTGTGACGCCGATCTTCCTGTGGTGGTTCGGCCACCCGGCCCTGGCATCGCTGTTTGCGGTGCTGAGCCTGATGTTGTTCTACATGCACCGCGAAAACATCCAGCGATTGCAGGCGGGCACCGAGGGCCGGATCGGGGAGAAGGAGTAGCTCCTTTACTTGCGCGCGAGCGCCTCCTCGACAAAGCGCGCCGCAGCGAGCGCGCCGGCGTCATTGCCAAATCGGGCAATCACCTGCACCCCCACCGGTAATCCGCCCGTGGCGATAGTGGCGGGAACGTTGACGCAGGGAACACCCATCAAGGTCCAGAGCTTGTTGAAGCGGGTATCGCCGGTCGAGGCGAGCCCCTTCGGGGCAACGCCCGGCGCGGAGAACGTCAGCAACATATCGACCTCCTCGAATATGCGCCCCAGCGCTTTTCGGCCACGGTTCGCACTCCTGCGTGCCTCGTCGTACTCCGCCGGAAGGATGCCCTTCGTCTCGTCCAGCTTTGCACGAAGCAACGGCGGCATGGCCTCGTACTGCGTCAGGTATTCCCAGGCGAGCGCCTGATGCGCCTCGAACTCCTGCACGGTCTCGTGAGCTTGCCACGCCTCTGCCAATAGCTCCGGCAGGGCAATCGCGCGCACCGAAGCGCCGGCCCGTGCCGCCGTATCAGCCGCGACCCGCAAGGCCTCGCTGCTTGCCGCTTCCGGCGCGCCCGCAAAATCCTGTGTCACTACGCCGATGCGCGGTTTCTCGATTGCCGCACCGGGCAAAAGTTCGGGCCGATTGGTCACCGCTGAAAGGGCGCGCGCCAGATCGTTCACGCCGGCTGCGAACAGGCCTACGGTATCCAACGTCCACGAGAAGCATTTCACGCCAACGGTAGGCAGCAGCCGGAATGACGGCTTGATCGCGGCCACGCCGCAAAACGAAGCCGGCCGGATCACGGAACCACCGGTCTGCGTGCCCAGCGCGAGCGGGATCATGCCGGCGGCGACCGCGGCCGCCGAGCCCGATGATGATCCGCCCGGCGTATGATCCGGATTTCGCGGATTGAGCGTTGCGGCCGGATCGCGCGAGGCGAACGCCGTCGTCGCGGTCTTTCCGACAATGCTCGCCCCCGCCTGCTTCAGCATCATCACAACAGGGGCGTCCGCGCGTGGCCGCCAGTCCCGGTAGATCTTCGAACCCATTTCAGTCGGAAGGTCCGCGGTATCGATGATGTCCTTGATGCCAACGGCAATGCCGCGCAGCGGTCCTTTGCCTGACGAGCGGACGTTTTCGGCACGACAAACGAACGCGCCGATGGTCTTGTCGAGAGCGTCGATGGCTTGCAGCGACTGCGCGATCGCCGCATCGCCCGAAAGATCGCCGGAATCGATACGACGCTGGAGTTCGGAGAGCGAGATCATCGGCAGATTTCCTCGGAAAAGACCGGACCGGTTTTAAGGAGCGGGTCGGGATCGGGCCAAGCGGCACGGGCAGGCCCATCTCCCGGGAATCTCCGGATATCCCACACTCCGGGCTTGATCCACAGTTCGGGAGGGGAGCGCATGGATCAACCGACACCAATTACGACGCACCTGAATGATGCGCAGCGTATCGATTGGCTGCGGCTGATCCGCAGTGACAATGTCGGGCCGCGCACGTTTCGCTCGCTGATCAATCACTTCGGCAGCGCGCGATCCGCGCTGGAGCGGCTGCCCGAGCTGGCTCATCGTGGCGGGGCGACGCGCTCCCAGCGCATCTGCAGCGAGGAAGACGCGCGTGATGAGATTGCCGCCAGCAATAGATTAGGCGTTGCTCTGCTGGCCCCGGGCGAAGCCGGTTATCCGCCGCGGCTCGCCGCGCTTGACGATGCGCCGCCGTTACTGGGGGTGCGCGGTGCGCCACCATTGCTAGGTGTCCGCGGCGCACCGGAGGTTCTGATGCGACCAATGATCGGGATCGTCGGCTCGCGTAACGCGTCAGGTGCCGGGTTGAAATTCGCGGGCACGATCGCCCGCGATCTCGGGGAGGCTGGTTTTATTATTGTCTCCGGATTGGCGCGCGGCATCGATCAGGCCGCGCATCGCGCCAGCCTTGGCAGCGGCACCGTGGCCGTGCTCGCAGGCGGTCATGACAGGATTTATCCGCCCGAGCACGAGGAACTGCTGGCACAGTTGTTGGACGCCGGCGGGGCTGCCATTTCCGAGATGCCGGTCGGTCACGTGCCCCGCGCCCGCGATTTTCCACGCCGCAACCGGTTGATCTCGGGCACGGCCGTTGGCGTGGTGGTGGTCGAGGCCGCCCATCGCTCGGGCTCGCTGATCACCGCGCGCATCGCTGCCGAACAGGGCCGCGAGGTGTTCGCGGTGCCCGGCTCGCCGCTGGACCCGCGTGCCGCCGGCACCAACGACCTGATAAAACAGGGCGCCACGCTCAGTTCGCGCGAGCCGAGCGGCCGTCCCATGATCGGCTCGACGGCATTGACGCGATCACCTTGATCGGGTTCGGAATTCAGCGGCTCATGATCTGCGCTAGGGTCATCAGTCTGCTTGGCCCAAGCCCTGTTCTGCTGGACGATCTCATCCGCATGGCAGGCACCTCACCGGCGACGGTGCGCACGGTGCTGCTCGAGCTTGAACTTGCAGGACGACTCGAGCGTCACGGTGGCGGGCTGGTGTCGCTCACCTGATGCGGTCGAACTCTGGTCACCCTGTCCGCTGCAAGACTTTTTTGACGGGGGTACGCGAAATGGCACGCCGCGCAAGTTTTGGCTGCAATTCGCAACTAATTGGATACTAAACGGCGCTCTCCTCGGTCCCATCAACATCTGGCGATTTGACAGGGGGCTCCGCTGCACCCATGTTCGGAACGAAAAGGCCGGCGCGAATCCCGCGGAACGGGCCTTTATTTTTCCCGTAAGCCATTGGAATGACATGAATATCGTCATTGTCGAGTCGCCGGCGAAGGCCAAGACGATCAACAAGTATCTGGGAGCCTCCTACGAGGTTCTGGCCTCATTCGGCCATGTCCGGGACCTCCCGGCCAAGAACGGATCGGTGGATCCGGACGCCAATTTTCAGATGATCTGGGAGATCGACCCCAAGGCGGCCGGCCGGCTCAATGACATAGCCAAGGCGCTGAAGGGCGCCGATCGGCTGATCCTCGCGACCGACCCCGACCGCGAGGGCGAGGCGATCTCCTGGCACGTGCTTGAGGTCTTGAAGGAAAAGCGCGCGCTCAAGGACCACAAGATAGAGCGCGTGGTGTTCAACGCCATTACCAAGCAGGCGGTCTCCGAAGCCATGAAGCATCCGCGCCAGATCGATGGCGCGCTGGTGGACGCCTACATGGCGCGCCGGGCGCTGGATTATCTGGTCGGCTTTACGCTATCGCCGGTGTTGTGGCGCAAATTGCCCGGCGCACGTTCCGCCGGCAGAGTGCAGTCGGTGGCACTGCGGTTGGTCTGCGACCGCGAACTGGAGATCGAAAAATTCGTCCCGCGCGAATACTGGTCGCTGGTCGCGACCATGACGACCCCGCGCGCCGAAGCATTCGAGGCGCGGCTGGTCGGCGCCGACGGCAAGAAGATTCAGCGCCTCGACATTGGCACGGGCGCGGAAGCCGAAGATTTCAAGAAAGCGATTGAGTCGGCCAGCTTCACGGTTACCAGCGTCGAGGCAAGGCCGGCGCGGCGCAATCCGCAGGCGCCGTTCACCACCTCGACATTGCAGCAGGAAGCCAGCCGCAAACTCGGTTTTGCGCCGGCGCACACCATGCGGATCGCGCAGCGGCTCTATGAAGGCATCGATATCGGCGGCGAGACCACCGGTCTGATTACCTATATGCGAACCGACGGCGTGCAGATCGACAATTCGGCCATCACGCAGGCGCGCAAGGTCATTGGCGAGGATTACGGCAACGCCTACGTGCCGGAAGCGCCGCGCCAGTACCAGAGCAAGGCCAAGAACGCGCAGGAAGCGCACGAGGCCATCCGTCCTACCGATCTGTCGCGCCGGCCCGCCGAGATGCGCCGCCGCCTCGATACCGATCAGGCTCGGCTTTATGAATTGATCTGGATCCGCACCATCGCAAGCCAGATGGAATCCGCCGAACTGGAACGCACAACTGTCGATATCACGGCGAAGGCCGGCCCGCGCGTACTGGAACTGCGCGCCAGCGGCCAGGTGATCAAGTTCGACGGTTTCCTCGCGCTATATCAGGAAGGCCGCGACGACGATGGCGAAGACGAGGACAGTCGCCGCCTCCCCGCGATGAGCGAAGGCGAAGCGCTGAAGCGTCAGGACCTTTCGGTCACCCAGCACTTCACGGAACCGCCGCCGCGTTTTTCCGAGGCTTCGCTGGTCAAGCGGATGGAGGAACTCGGCATCGGCCGTCCGTCAACCTACGCCTCGATCCTGCAGGTGTTGAAAGACCGCGGCTACGTCAGGCTTGAGAAGAAGCGCCTCCATGGCGAAGACAAGGGCCGGGTCGTCGTTGCATTCCTGGAGAACTTCTTCGCGCGCTATGTCGAATATGATTTCACCGCCGATTTGGAAGAGCAGCTCGACCGCATCTCCAATAACGAGATTTCCTGGCAACAGGTGTTGAAGGATTTCTGGGGCGACTTCATCGGCGCCGTCAACGAGATCAAGGATCTTCGTGTCACCCAGGTGCTTGATGCTCTTGACGATATGCTGGGGCCGCACATCTACGCGCCCCGCGAGGACGGCGGCGATCCGCGACAATGCCCTAGCTGCGGGACCGGGCGGCTCAACCTCAAGGCCGGGAAATTCGGCGCGTTTGTCGGCTGCACGAATTATCCGGAGTGCCGCTATACTCGTCCGCTCGCGGCCGATAGCGAAGCCAGCGCCGATCGCATCCTCGGCAAGGATCCGGTATCCGGACTTGACGTGGTGGTGAAGGCCGGGCGTTTCGGACCCTACATCCAGCTTGGCGAGCAAAAGGATTACGAGGAGGGCGAAAAGCCAAAACGCGCGGGCATTCCGAAGAATATGTCGCCTTCCGATATCGAACTGGATCTGGCTCTGAAACTGTTGTCGCTGCCGCGTGAAATCGGCATGCACCCCGAGAGCGGCGAGGCCATTACCGCTGGGCTTGGCCGCTTCGGCCCGTTCGTCAAACATCAGAAGACCTATGCCAGCCTTGAAGCTGGCGACGAGGTGTTCGATGTCGGACTGAATCGGGCGATCACGCTGATTGCCGAAAAAGTCGCAAAAGGCCCGAGCGGCCGCCGATTTGGCGCGGATCCTGGCAAGCCCCTGGGCGATCACCCGACGCTGGGCGGGGTCGCCGTCAAGAGCGGACGTTACGGCGCCTATGTCACGGCTGGCGGTGTCAACGCCACCATTCCGAGTGACAAGACGCCGGACAGCATCACACTGCCGGAAGCCATCGCGCTGATTGACGAGCGGGTCGCGAAGGGTGGCGGCAAGCCCAAGCGTGGCGCCAGGAAAGCCAAGGCGGCGAAGCCCGCAAAAACCGAGGCGGACGCGAACGCGCCGAAGCGGATCAAGAAGATGGCTGTCAAAAAATCCGCTGCAAAGCCGAAATCCGATGCCGTCAGCAAGGCGCGCGCGCCCGTAACGTCCTCCGCCAAAACTTCTCCCGCAAAACCCGCGCCGGCCGCCAAGACGGCGGCAAAAAAGAGCGCCGGTAAGGCCCGGGGATAATGCCAAAGCGTCGCGACAGTGGCTTTCCGGCCCGGGACGCCATCGTCGCCTTTATCCGCGCGCATCCTGGAAAGGTCGGCACCCGCGAGATCGCGCGCGAGTTCGGCCTCAAGAATGCCGATCGCGCGGAACTGAGACGAATCCTGCGCGAACTCGCCGACGAAGGCATAATCGAAAAGCGTGGCAAGAAAATCGGCGAGCCTGCTGTACTGCCGGCAACCCTGGTCGCCGACATCACCGGGCGGGACAGCGATGGCGAATTGATCGCCAGCCCAGCCGAATGGGACGAGGTCGAAAGCGGCGAGCCGCCCAAAATCCGCATCCATGTTCCCAGACGCCCGCAGCCGGGCACGGCGGCAGGCGTAGGCGACCGCGCATTGCTGCGGATCGAACAACTGGATGAGCGCGAAGCTAGTGCTTATCGCGGGCGCGTTATCAAAGTCGTCGATCACGCCAAGACCCGCGTGCTCGGCATTTTCCGCGCCCTGCCAGGCGACGGCGGACGGCTCATTCCGGTCGACAAGAAACAGGCCGGCCGCGAATTGAATATCTCCAGGGCTGACACCAATGGCGCCGAGGACGGCGACCTCGTCAGCGTCGACCTCCTGCGCTCGCGAGGGTTTGGCCTTGCCTCCGGCAAGGTGAAGGAGCGGCTGGGATCGCTTGCTTCGGAAAAAGCGGTCAGCCTGATCGCCATTCACGCCCACGAAATTCCGCAAGCGTTCTCGCCGGCGGCGTTGCGCGAAGCCGAAGAGGCAAAACCACCCACGCTGAAAGCACGCGAGGATTGGCGCGACGTTCCGCTGGTCACCATCGATCCGCCTGACGCCAAGGACCACGATGACGCGGTTCACGCGCAAGCGGATCCCGATCCGAACAATAGAGGCGGCTACATCGTCAACGTCGCAATCGCCGACGTCGCATTCTATGTGCGGCCGGGTTCGGCGCTCGATCGCGATGCACTAGCGCGCGGCAATTCGGTCTACTTTCCGGATCGCGTGGTGCCGATGTTGCCGGAACGCATCTCCAACGATCTCTGCTCGCTGGTGCCGGGTGAGCCGCGCGGCGCGCTCGCCGTGCGGATGGTGATCGGCAATGACGGCCGCAAACGCTCGCACAGCTTTCACCGCATCCTGATGCGCTCGGCCGCCAAACTGCATTATGCGCAGGCGCAGGCGGCGATCGATGGCCGGCCGGACGATATAACCGGTCCCCTGCTCCCCTCCATCCTGCGACCGCTTTACGACGCCTACGCGGTGGTGAAGCGCGCGCGCGAAGAACGCGATCCGCTCGATCTCGACATTCCCGAACGCAAGATTTTGCTCAAGCCGGACGGCACCGTGGATCGCGTCATCGTTCCGGAGCGATTGGACGCCCACAAGCTGATCGAAGAATTCATGATCCTGGCCAACGTCGCCGCGGCCGAAATGCTTGAAAAGAAGTCGCTGCCGCTCATCTACCGCGTTCACGACGAACCGACACTCGAGAAGGTTCATAACCTTCAGGAATTCCTGAAGACGCTGGATCTTCCCTTCGCGAAAAGCGGCGCGCTCCGTCCCTCCTTGTTCAATCGCGTACTGGCGCAGGTCAAAGGGCACGATTCCGAACCGCTGGTGAATGAAGTGGTCTTGCGCTCGCAGGCCCAGGCCGAATACGCCGCCGAGAATTACGGCCATTTTGGCCTCAACCTGCGACGCTACGCGCATTTCACTTCGCCAATCAGGCGATACGCAGACCTGATCGTCCACCGCGCGTTGATCCGCGGTTTAGGGCTTGGTGAAGGCGCGTTGCCGGAAAGCGAGACCGTGGAAACGTTGACCGAGGTCGCCGCCCAAATTTCGCTCACCGAGCGCCGCGCCATGAAGGCGGAGCGCGAAACTGCCGATCGCCTGATCGCCCATTTCCTGGCTGACCGGATCGGCGCGACTTTTCAGGGCCGGATTTCCGGAGTCACCCGCGCCGGCCTGTTCGTTAAGTTGACCGACACCGGCGCGGATGGACTGATCCCGATCCGCACGCTGGGAAGCGAATATTTCAACTACGATGAGACCCGGCACGCGCTGGTCGGCTCGCGCAGCGGTGCCATGCACCGGTTAGGTGACGTCGTCGATGTCCGTCTGGTAGAAGCTGCCCCAGTGGCGGGTGCACTGCGGTTCGAGCTGTTGTCGGAAGGCAAGCTCGCCCCGCGCGGACGCAAACGCCAGGATGCTTCCAGGCCGCAAACCAAGGCCCATCCGGGGCGGAGCCCGCGCGATAGAGATCGCAAGCAGGGCAACAGCAGGATCGGGAACGCGAAGAAAGGCAGATCATGGAAACCGTGAGCGGCCAGCCGGTGGTCTGGAAGCGGGAAACCGGGCCGGCCGAAAAGCGCGACCTCTGGACCGCCTTGAAGCGAGGCTTGCGCTGCCGCTGCCCGCGCTGCGGCGAGGGCAAATTGTTCCGTGCTTTCCTGAAAGTCGCCGATCACTGCGCGGTTTGCGCTCTGGATTTCAGCCCGCACCGCGCCGACGATCTTCCGGCCTATCTCGTCATCATCATTGTCGGCCACATCGTGGTGCCGCTGGCGTTGATGATCGAAACCAACTACTCGCCGCCGGTGGCCTTACAACTCTCGATTTATTTGCCGATCACGCTGATCGCCTCGCTGCTGCTGCTGCAACCGGTAAAAGGCGCGGTGGTCGGGGTGCAATGGGCGCTGCGCATGCATGGATTCGACGAGCAAAATCCAACAGAATAGTTTGCATCTACGAACAAGAACCGAGATAGGCCGCCAGGCGCGATATGAGCGAGACTGAAAAGATCGAAAAGGAAGCCGATCACCATCCCTATCGGCGCCCGGTGGACGCCGCCACGCTGATCCTGGTCGACCGTAGCGCCTCCACGCCAAAGGTTCTGGTCGGCAAGCGCCACGACAACGTGGTGTTCATGCCCGGCAAATTCGTCTTTCCCGGCGGTCGCGTCGACAGGACGGATAACCGCGTGCCCGTCGCTGCGCCCATTCCAAAGGCGCTTGAGCAAAATCTTCTGAAGGGCAGCCCCAAGATCACGCCCTCGCGCGCTCGTTCGCTGGCAATCGCCGCGATTCGCGAGGCCTGTGAAGAAACCGGTCTTTGTCTCGGGCGAACGTGCAATAATGCTTCGCCTGACCTCACAGGCGCGTGGAAGCCGTTTAGCGAGGCAGGCCTGTTGCCCGACCCGTCCGGGCTGTTTCTGATCGCCCGCGCGATCACCCCGCCGGGCCGCGTGCGGCGCTTCGATACCAGATTTTTCACGGCTGACGCGTCCAGCATAGCCCATCGCGTCGAAGGAGTGATCCATGCCGATGCCGAACTGGTGGAGCTGGTCTGGGTAGAGATCGGATCGAAGCCGCTCGCCGACCTGCATGCCATGACCAAAAATGTCTTGGCCGAACTGGAAAAGCGTCTCGCGACCGGGCCGCTGAGCCACGATGCGCCGGTGCCGTTCTTTCATTTCTATGGCGGCAAGATGCATAAGGATGTGCTGGGCGCGTAGCTTTGCCGGCGTGCCCGCGGTCCGGGGGCGGGCGGTGGTGCGTATTCTCACACGAGACAACACACGGGTTCACCAATGACAAAACGTCAGTTGCGGCTGGGCGCTTTTATGCGGCCGGTCAGCATTCATACCGGGGCGTGGCGCTATCCCGCCGCGTGGCCGGACGCTAATTTCAATTTTTTGCATATCAAGCGTCTGATCCGGAAACTGGAGGCCGGGAAATTCGATGCCTTCTTCATGGCCGATCATCTGGCCGTGCTGAACATGCCGATCAATGCGCTCAAGCGCAGCCACACCGTCACTTCGTTCGAACCGTTCACGCTTTTGTCGGCGCTCGCCGGCGCGACCGAACACATTGGGCTGATCGCGACAGGCTCGACCACTTTCGACGAGCCTTATCATTTGGCGCGCCGCTTTGCCTCGCTCGATCACATCAGCGGCGGCCGAGCCGGCTGGAACATCGTCACCACTTCCAATCCGGACGCGGCGCTGAACTTCGGGCTCGAAGATCACATGGAGCATGCCGAGCGATATAAGCGCGCGCGCGAATTCTACGATGTGGTGACGGGTCTATGGGACTCCTTCGCCGACGACGCCTTCGTGCGCGACGTCGAGGCGGGTCTGTATTTCGATCCGGACAAGATGCATGTGCTCAATCACAAGGGAAAATACCTCTCCGTGCGCGGCCCGCTCAACATCGCCCGCCCGGTGCAGGGCTGGCCGGTGATCGTGCAGGCCGGCGCGTCGGAAGACGGCAGGCAGCTGGCCGCGGAGACGGCCGAGGCCGTGTTCACCGGCGGCGGCAGCCTCGCGGACGGACAAAAGCTCTACGCCGATATCAAGGGCCGCATGGACAGGCTCGGCCGCAACCGCGACCATTTGAAGATCCTGCCGGGCGCCTTTGTCGTGGTCGGCGAAAGCATCGAGGAAGCAAAGGAGAAACGCGCCCTGCTCGACAGCAAGGTGCACTACGACAGCGCCATTGCTTCGCTGTCGGTGATCCTGGGCACCGATGCATCTGGTTTCGATCCCGAAGCCCCGTTGCCGCCGATCCCGGAAACCAATGCGAGCAAAAGCGGCCGACAGCGCCTGGTCGACCTCGCCGCGCGCGACAAGCTCACGGTGCGCCAACTGGCGCAGCGCGTCGGAGGCTATGGCGGGCTGTCATTTGTCGGCACGCCCGTCACTATCGCCGACCAGATGGAGGAATGGCTGACAAGCTTCGGCTGCGACGGCTTCAATATCATGTTCCCGTTCCTGCCCGCTGGCCTTGACGAATTCGTCGACAAGGTCATTCCGGAATTGCAACGACGCGGAGTTTTCAGGCGCGAATATGAAGGCAAGACGCTGCGGGAGAATTTGGGTCTGCCGCGGCCGAAGAACCGCTTCTTTGACGCTTAGCTCTTAGGGAGGCCTTCTAGGCAGGAAGATGCGCCCGGAGAAAGGAACGTATCTGGCGTACCGCCAAAGGTATCCGCTCCTTGGGCTCCTTCCACGGAAACATGCTGACTTCGGCCTTTGGCGCGAGCATCGCGGCCTCCATCGCGACGGCGTATGGATGCGCCGGAATATCATCCGGCAGGATCAGTACCGGCGTCTGGCAGTTGCGGACGAAATCGCGCGTGACGGTGAAGACGAAATCGGCATTGGTGCGATACATTTTGGTCAGGAATTTATCGACCGTCTCCATCGTGATGTCGCTTCGTCGCGCGGTCAGCTCCGGACCCCAGTTCTTCATGTTTCCTTCGTAGAAAAGGTCGCGCATTTCCGGGCGCGAGCCGCTGGGCTGCGCCAGCACGGCCGCGACGACACGATCGGGTGCCCGGCGCAGCAGGTTCCAGATCATCGGGCCGCCGATGCAGAATCCGAAAACGAAGAACTTGTCGATGCCGAGGTGATCCATCAGGCCAAGGTGATCGTCGGTGTATGCGTCCCATGGCCGGTCGACTTCGAGCGGGCCGGAGGACTGCCCGCCACTGGCGTTGCGCAGGTCCGAAGCGATGCAGCGGTACTCTGCTTTGAACTCCTCCATCGGATTGAAGGGCGAGTTGCGGGTCAGGTTGGCGATGGTCGAGTTCAGTCCCCCACCAGCAATCACCAACAATGGGAAGCCGCCACCCGCCTCTTCAAAGTGAATGCGAACGGCGCCTTTTTCGTAGAAGCCCATGGTAGCTCCTCCTTGGCCGATCTGCTGAGCAAACAGGCGTGCAGGCGCGCTAGCCGCCGCCGTTGCAGCTACACCCGTCGCCAGTATCTTGCGTCTGATTGGATCCATAGCCGGCGTGCTTCCCGGTCTTTCGCGCAAGCCGCTGCGGCGCGCCAAGGTGGTTCATCCCTGGTGCGGAAATTTGTAGCATAGGTTCTGCGGGCAGTTGGCGGGAAAACCTCTGCCTGGCACGGCGGAAACCCGCTCCTTTTAGGGCCTAATCATCGGTAATCGCGCCGGTTTTTGCCCGCAAAACCTTGACTTTGGGCGATCAGAAGCTAGGTTGCGCGGCGAATGCGCCCTCTCGATGGGGGCTGGCGCCCGGTTTCCAAAATCAAGGGTTTTGCACATGGCCAAAGCGGTCACCATCAAGGTCAAGCTCGTTTCCTCGGCGGACACCGGCTTTTATTACGTCGCCAAGAAGAACTCGCGCACGATGACCGACAAGCTGGTCAAGAAAAAGTACGACCCGGTCGCGCGCAAGCACGTCGAATTCCGCGAGTCCAAAATCAAGTAAGTCGACTTCGCGATTGATGGATTTGAACGGGGCCTTGCGCCCCGTTTTTCGTGAGTCCGAAGTAGCTAAGCCGCCGCCGCTAAAGGCGGCTGCGTCGGCCGGATCAGAGCAAAAGCGATCTGGACAATTCCTCCGGCCAGGCCCAGCGCGACTCCGATCCGCCAAGCCATGGTGTAGGAGCCAAGCGAATCGTACAGCAGGCCTCCGCCGTAAGCGCCGAGGAAACTGCCAAGCTGATGGCTCATGAAAGCAAGCCCCTGGATCAT
>Ga0209474_10001100_pt1 | contig 27392 bp, 23 predicted proteins | sample GraSoiAngelo_145_FD_185902 | JGI IMG/M metagenome (GOLD analysis project Ga0209474, IMG submission 185902) | Grasslands soil microbial communities from the Angelo Coastal Reserve, California, USA - 14_1009_05_20cm (SPAdes) (version 2) | ecosystem: Environmental > Terrestrial > Soil > Grasslands...
AGATGCCGTTTTTCAAGGTCCAGCTGCACGGCCGCAATGCGCACCAGTTGCTCAAGGCGATCGATACGCCGCTCTCGATGGTGACGGTGACGCAGCCCAGGCTCGAAGACGCGTACCTCGCGGTCATTGGCAGTAACGATGAATGAGCTAGGTCCCATTCTCGCGATCGCGCAGCGCGACTTGATGAAGCTCCTCCGAGACCGTCCGCGCCTGGTTACGACGCTCGTGTTTCCTTTGCTCCTGATCGGTGTGCTTGGTGGCAGCCTGCAGGCAAACCTGGGCCGCAATGTCGGGTTCAACTTCCTGGCTTTTACGTTCACCGGCGTGTTCGGACAGACGCTGTTTCAAACGACAGCGCAGGGCCTCATGTCGCTGATCAGCGACCGGGAGAACGATTTCAGCCAGGAGATGTTTGTTTCGCCGATCTCGCGCTACTCGATCATCATCGGCAAGATCCTCGGAGAGGCCCTGGTGGCCCTACCCCAGGCCGGCGCAATTCTTGCTTTCGCGTTGATCGTTGGCATCCGGGCTTCACCTGCACAATTTGTGGGCTTGGCGATCGCGGGGGCGCTCATCTGTTTGCTGGGCGGTGCCTTTGGCGTCCTGGTGTTATCGAATCTCAGCAGCCAGGAGATGGCCGGCCAGATCTTCACGTTTGTCATGCTGCCGCAGTTCTTTCTCGCCGGAATTTTTAACCCGATCAAGGTGCTTCCCTGGTACCTGAACATCCTGTCGCGCATCTCCCCCATGCGCTACGCGGTCGATCTGGGGCGCAGCGCATTCTATGCGGGAAGTCCCGAGTCCGCCCGGACCGTACTCGACCCACCGGCGCTCGATCTCGCCGTGATGGCCGCCATGTTTGCCGTCTTCTTGCTGGTCGGAACGGCGCTGTTTGTCCGCAACGAGCGCAATCGTTAGGATCGCGGACCGCTACGCGTCGACGACGAGGCCTTGCAGCGGGCCCAGCATCAGGCGCGAACGGCGCGAAACGCCGGGAAGGGTGACCAGCCCGTGGGTCAACCGTTGGCCGCGCCTTCGTCGCTCGGCCTGTTCTTCGGCGATCGGTTTCCAGAGGCTATCGATGATCGTCGCCGCACTGGCGTCGAGTTCCTTCGACGGCCGGTCGAGATGCTCGGTCCACAGCCGGAGCCGTGTCTCGCGGATAAGCGATGGCTCGCGGATGACGACGTTCATCTCGGTGTCGTTGAACAACGAATGCTCGTTGAGGTTCGCCGAGCCAATCGTCATCCACGCATCGTCCACGATGCCGACCTTGGCGTGGACGTATACCGGTCGATCGGCCTGCTCACCGATCGCGTAGATCGTGCAAGCGAGCAGCCGTCCGCGGCCGTCGTCGGCCTGCACCAGCGTGCCCAGTTGGCCCCGGGTATCGTCGCCGCCCTCCGTGGGCCGCGATGGCAGCAGCAGAAGCAGCCGGAAGTCGGGGACGGGCGGATTGGCCACCTTGGCCCGCAGCACCTCGAGGATCTCCGGCGACCACAGGTACTGGTTTTCCAGATAGATGAAGCGCTGCGCCGAGCGAAGCGCCGTCAGGTAGACCTCCAGAATCCGGAAGTCACCGTTCGGGCGCTGCCGGTACATGTGGTCTGGCATCGTCCGTACGATCTGCACCTCGGTCGTACCGGCCGGGACCGACGGCACGTGACTCCGCGAGCGCGGCAATGGTTCGCCGGTCGTGGCTTCCCAGCGAAATCTGAAGTTTTCGGCGACGTCCTCCACCACCGGGCCTTCAAGGCGAACCGCAACATCGTGCCACCCGTCGGCGCTACGAACCGGATGATCGACCCGATCCCAACGGTCGCCCTGGAAGCTGGTCAGGTCGATGCCGCCGACAAAGGCGATCCGATCATCGATGACGATCGTCTTCTCGTGATGGCAATGCATCGGGCGCTCCCGCGCATCGAGGGCGCACTGGATCCGGCTGCCCGCGACGAGGCGATCCCTGACCCGACGGACATCGCCGCGCCACGGACGAAGGAGCGGCAGCGGCGCCCCGGCCCAGATCAAGATGCGGACCTCGATCCGGCCCGCCAGCTCGCGGAGCAGCTCTTCCAGCACGGCTGGCCTGTCACCGCGGGTCAGGGGGAAGTCGGCCGTGATATGCCAGCCCGTGATGTGGACATGGGAGCGAGCCGAGCGCATAGCGTCGGCCATCGCCGCAAGCGCCGGCTCGCCGTCGATCAGGACCTGGACCGCATTGCCGGGACGCGGCGGCGGTTCGCCGGTTGCCCACAAGTCGCCGTGAGCGTCGAGGGCGTGCGTCCAACCGACCCGGCGCAAGCGGCGTCGATGGTGGGTGATGATCAGGCGCTCGGTGACCTGGCCGAGCGCGCCGTCGGCGATGTCGAGCGGATTTCCTCGCGGCACCTGCGAACCTTAGCTGGTACGCTTCCGCGGATGTCGCATGCGATCATCCAACTGATCACCGCGGGTGGTCTGCTGGCGATCTTCCTGACGATGACCGCGGAAAGTGCCGGCATTCCGATCTCGAGCGAGATCGTCGTTCCCCTTGGAGGCGCGCTGGCCGCACAGGCGAAGCTTTCGTTCGTTGGTGTGGTCATTGCCGCGACGGCCGGCAATCTGCTCGGCTCGCTGATCGCCTACTTTCTCGTGCGGCGATATGGCGAGACGCTCATTCTCGGACCAGGCCGGCGGGTGGGCCTGACCAGCGGTCATTTGCGGATCGCCAATCGATTCTTCGAGCGCTTCGGGCTCTTCGCCGTCTTCGCCGGACGCCTGCTGCCCGTGATTCGGACCTATATTTCCTTCCCCGCCGGGCTCTCGCGCATCACGCCCGTGCCGTTCACGCTGGCCACCATCGCCGGCGCGATTCCCTGGAACCTCGTGCTCGCCTATGCCGGATACAAGCTCGGCCAGAATTACGAGCGGGTGGCGTCAGCCCTGGGACCGTTCACGCTGCCACTCGCCGTCGCGCTTCTGCTGCTCGTCGTCGCGGCCTACTACTATGGACGCCGGCTTGGAGAGGCGGAAAGACCCTAACGGACCGCCGCGACGATCTCGGCGTCGAGGCCCGGGTATTTCTTGAACTCGGCAACGCGTTCCTGCTTCAGCTGCTCCACCCAGCGCTGGTAGTCGTCACTCCGACCGGTCCGCTGGTAAAGGCGTTTCGGCTGGAGGACCTCGATGTCATCGATGCCGGGCACGGTCTCGGCCACGTCATAGCCGAAGTCGGGGTCTCGAGTCCAGCTGATGGTGCCCTCCGCAATCGTCTTGACGATCGCACTCGAGTACTCGATCGTGACCTTCTTGCTGTTTGCCTCGTCTTCGGGTCCACCGACCCGCCCGGTGTTCATCAGGTAGACCTCGAAGGGCCGCGAGCGGTGCAGCTCGAGGAACCGATTGCCCTGCTGCTCATGTCGGAGGGGGAAGAACGGGTTGGTCCCCGGAACCCGCAAGGCCTTGCCCATCTCGTCCTTCCCGCCGGCTGAGGTTCCCTGCGTCTCCCCCAGCATGAAATAGGCGGCCGCGTGTTCCGAGTCAAGCCGCGCGACACCCGGGATGATGTTCTCGTTGCGGTTGAGGATCAGGAGGACATCCACCGGCCCGATGTTGCGGGCGTCCTCATACCAACCGAGCGCCTCGAGGCCAAACGTCGCGCGCCCGTTCTGCGTGTAGCTCGCGTCGTAGAAATCGACCGGACCTCCCTCAACCTTCTGCGAGACGTTCTCGAGGTAGGCTTCCGGTTTGGTCACGGCGCCGTAGATCGTCGGCTCGTGCTTGGGATCGAGACTGAACGTCTTGGCGAAGCATCCGTTTTCGGTCCCATAGATCTTGCCCTTCGCCATCAGGGCAATGAAGTCATCCTGCACCGGCTTCGACTTGTTTTGCGTGGTGAACGTGGTCGTGGTTTTTCCCGTGCCGCTGAGGCCGACGATCAGGAAGACGCGCTTGTTGTCGCCCACCGGGATGACTTTGCAGCCCGCATGCATGGCGAGCCCGCCAGCGTCGTAGACCTTCTTGTTCCACATCCGCAGGCCGCCCTTCTTCGATTCCCCGAAGTAGTCCGAGTTGAAGACGCGGGTGATGCCGGCGTCCAGGTCGACGAAGATCGCCCGGTCGTTCGGATATCCGGGGGCCGTCAGGTTCGGCGTGTAGATCATCGTGACCTCTGGCTGCGCGCCGTTCGGCGGGTAGTAGAGCTGCTGCTGCATGCCGGCGATGTTGGCGTTGCGCGCCTCGACGATCAGGCGGGCGGGCGTCAGAAAGTCCGGGTCACTGCCGATGACGCCGTCGAGCACAACCATCTCCTGCTGGCGGATGTAGTCGTCCTGGATCTTCGCCCACTTCCGGCCCTCCTCGGGCCTCACGGTTTGCGCCGTGTGTTGCTCGGGGTGGTCGGTGACGATATAGGTGCTCTTGGTGCTGCGGGCGTCGACCCGCGTCTGGACGTTGAAGTTGTTGTAGACCGTGCGCTTCGCGTTTGGCATCCGCGCGGTCAGGGACTTGAGGGTTTCTGGGGTCGGCCGTTCGATCAGGCGCTGGGACTGCGGAATGTACCCGCTACGGACTTCGATCGTCACTCTTTACAGGATACCGGGCGGGACCGCTGCGTTCAGGTGGCGGCGCCCAACCCCATGACGCCAACCAATTCCTTGACCGAGTCGGCGGAGCGTTGCAGGGCGCTGCGCTCATCCGCCGAGAGTTCCAGCTCCACGATTTCCTCGACGCCGCCCGCCCCCAGCTTGACCGGAACGCCGACGAAAAGGCCCCGGATGCCGTACTCCCCTTCCAGGCGAACCGCGCAGGGGAGGATCTGCTTCCGATCGAGGATGATGGCGTCGACCATCTCCGCCACGGCGGCTGATGGCGCGTAGTAAGCGCTGCCGCTCTTCAAGAGGTTGACGACCTCGGCGCCGCCATCGCGGGTGCGTTTGACGATTGCCTCGATCCGCTCTTGCTTGATGAGCTTGCTGATCGGAATCCCGGCGACGGTGCACATCCGCGCCAGCGGCACCATCGTGTCGCCATGACCGCCGAGCACGTACGCCTGAACATCCTTGACGGACGCCTTGACCTCCTGGGCAATGAAGGTCCGGAATCGTGCCGTGTCGAGGACGCCGGCCATTCCCAGCACACGCTCACGGGGAAGTCGACTGACATCGAGCGCCAGCTGCGCCATCGCGTCCAGCGGATTGCTGACCACGATCAGGATCGCGTTGGGTGAGCGGCGAACCAGCTCCTGCGTCACCCCGCGAACGATGTTCATATTGGTCTTGACCAAATCGTCGCGTGACATGCCCGGCTTGCGGGGCACGCCGGAGGTGATCACGCAAATGGCCGAGTTCGCGGTCTCCTCGTAACCATTGGTGCCGACGATTCCCGAGTCGTAGCCGACGATGGGCCCCGCCTCGAGCATGTCGAGGGCTTTTCCTTGCGGCAGACCCTCGACGATGTCGACCAGCACGATGTCGGCGTAACCGCGCTCGGCCAGCCGTTGGGCCAGTGTCGCGCCCACATTGCCGGCCCCCACCACCGTGATCTTCGTGCGAGCCATCCTCTCCGTAACTTACACTCCGCGCCATGGTCACCGCGGCCGGTGGCGCTGAGCGTCGCCTTCTGAAAACGCTGCACGAGACAGCCGTCCGCGACCGAATTTCCTGGCGCGGCATGCTGACGCTGAGCGCCTTCTGGTTTGCGATTGCCTACACGATGCAGCCGCTTGGCGGCAACATCATCCCTCTGCTGGTGACCCGCTTCACCCATCCGATGACGCTGCACCTCGGATTGCTCAGCATCCCGCTCGATGTCAACACGTACGTTTCCTTGCTCGACACGATCGGCGCCGCGTTTGCGATCGTGTGGCAGCCGGCGATCGGTGCCCTCAGCGACAACAGCCGGTTCGTCCTGGGCCGCCGCCGCCCATACATTGCGATCGGCGTCGTCGGCGACATCGTTTTCCTGACGATCATCGCGTTCGTCACCTCCTATTGGGGCCTCCTCGTCGCCTATGTCTTCTTCCAGATGGCGTCCAACACGGCGCAGGGCCCCTACCAGGGGATGCTGCCCGACCAGATCCCGGAAGATCAGCGGGCCGAAGCCTCCGGCTACTACGGTCTGATGAACATGGTCGGCACGATCTTCGGCTTCCTCGTCGTCGGCGCCATCCTGATCCCGACCCATCACGTCAGGCTCGCCATCCTGACGCTGCCGCTCGTCATCGCCATCGCGGGCGCGCTGGTCATCTTCGGCGTCCCTGACCGGCGCCGGACGTCGCCAGTCACGCAGCCGCTCGGTCGATCCGTTGTCCTCAGCTTCGCCATCGATGCTCGGACCTACCGCGACTTTGCCTGGTTGATGGTGTCACGGCTGTTCTTTCTGATGGGCGTCGTCGGCATCTCGACCTACGCCTTCAACTTCATCCGTTTCACCTTCCATTACTCAGAGGGCCAGGCCTCGCTTTACTCGAGCGCGCTGCAGGCCATCGTCGTCGTCTTTGCCGCGGTTCTGGCCATGACCGCCGGATTCCTGGCCGAGCGATATGGGAAAAAGCGTCTGGTCGCGGCCGCGTGCGTGATCGGCGCCGCCGGCGCGTTCTGCTTGATCTTCGCCCCCAACCTGATCTCGATCCTGGCCTTCGGCATCGTCCTCGGCATCGCCCTGGGCACATTTCTGTCGGTCGACTGGGCGTTCATGACCGATCTGATCCCAAAAGCCGAGGCCGGCCGCTATATGGGTGTCTCCAACATCGCGACCGCGAGCGCCGGGTTCATCGCGCGCCCGATTCTTGGGCCCATCATCGATGCCTTCAACAACAACCGGACGAGCACGGTCGGGTATCGCATCATGTTTGGCGTCGTGACGGTCTTTTTCCTGATCGCGCTGCTTACCCTCCGCCCGGTTCACGAAGTGAAGGTGGAATAAGGCGCCTACTGGACGGGGAACGGAAGTTGCCACCAGGCGGGCAGGTCATCGACGGTAATCGCCGTGACCCATTTAACCCACCAGTAGCCCCGCCGGCCGGGCGCGATCACGCGCACCGGGAATCCGTGGCCCGGCTGCAGCGGCACCCCGCCCAGGCGGGTCGCCAGGAGCAACTGCGAGGCCTCGCGCAGCGGAAACCGCCGGTCATACCCGGTGATCGAGCGGACATGCATGCTCGAACCGGAGACGCCGCTGGGCAGGAGCCGGCTCAGCCAGACGCCCGACCAATCCTGCACTGAATAGAAACCTCCCGTGCAGTCCAGTGTCGCCCGAAGCCGGTCATCGAAGGCAAGGAGTTCGGCGTAAGTCCACCGCCGAAGGCCGCCGGCGCGAAGCTCGAGACGCCATGTGCCGGAGTCGACGACGGGAACCGAATCGAACAGCCATTGCGTGACCGGGAGGGCGTCGGCCTGTAATGACCCGAGCTCGTAGGAGCCGGTCAACCGGCGCTGCGCGCCCGGTAACGGGAGCAAGCGCATCAGGCCCTCAGTCGAGGCGTACGTCGCCGCGGCCGCCGCCATGACGGCACCGGTGCGCAGCAGATTTCGCCGCGAGAGATCGACGGCCCGAACCGGTATCCAGCGTGCCGCGAGATGCCAGACGGCCAGCGGAACGGCGACCAGGGCCGCCCCGACGTGAACCTCCATCGCACTGACATCCCCGACGGCGAGGAGCAGGCCGGTCGAGTGCACGATGCCGGCCAGGATGGAGGTGATGACGCTGACGGTGAGCGCCAGGGAGAGCCACCAGCCGGGCCGGCGGCGCCGGATACCCCGCCGCGCGATCACGCTCTTCCACGGTGTGAGCGCGACGATCGCGTAGCCGCTCGTGGCGTGCACGATCAGCGACCACCGCGACGGTGCGCTGTCGTAAAAGAACGCCAGCCAACCCGTCGTAAACGCGATCCCGAGGAGGGCAAACAGGATCTGGTTGGTCCAGCGTTTCACGGCTTTCCGTGGCCGGCCGCGGCCGGCTAGCTCATCGCGGGAAGGTTGACTTCGACCTCGGTGCCTTTGCCCTCGGCGCTCTTGACGGCGATGTCGCCGCGGTGGGCATCGACGATCCACTTCGCAATTGCCAGGCCCAGGCCGCTGCCGCCGTTTTCACGGTTGCGGGCTTTGTCCGCCCGGTAGAAGCGCTCGAAGATGTGCGGCAGGTCGGCCGCCGGTATGCCTTCGCCGCTGTCTGTGACGGTGATCCGGGCATGGCCGTTTTCGCGCACGACGCCGACCGACACCAATCCTCCCGAGGGCGTGTGGCGAAGCGCATTGTCCATCAGGATGAGCAACAGCTGGCGGACCCGCGTCGGATCGGCCTCGACGCGAACTCCGCCGTTGAGCTCCGGGCGCAAGTCGACGCCCCGCTCCTGCGCCAGGGGCTCCGCCTGGGTCATCAGGTCGCGCACCATCGCGTTCAGCTCCAGCGGCTGCCGCTCGATCGGAAGCTGCTTGGCGTCGGCCAGCGCCAGCGTGGTCAGGTCGCCGACGATCCGGTTCAGCTGTTCGACTTCGTCGATGATGTTGCGCGCGTACGCCTTGTTGGGGCCGCTCGCCCGCCGTAGCCAGGCCTCGACGTTGGTGCGGATCAAGGTCAGCGGCGTCCGCAGCTCATGCGATGCATCGGCGACGAACTCGCGCTGTCGTTGGAAGGCACGGCTGATCGGGCGCAGTGACCGAAGGGCCATCACCAACGAAGCCAGCGCGCCGAGGACGATCCCGACCACCGAGGCCAGCACCAGCTGGCGGGTCAGCCGTGAGAGCGAATCGTTGACCCAGGAAATCGGCTGGGCGACCTGCAACACGCCGACGACCTTGTGCGTCTTTGGATTGCGAATTGCGCTGGTGTCCACGACGAACAACTGTTGGCCGGCCATGACCTCGGTCTCACTGTGCGCGCCCGCCTTCGCTCGCGCGAGCGCGGGGTTGAGGGCGGGATTCTTGAAGAGGTTTTGCAGCGTCGGGCTGGGCATCACGACCTGGTTGCCGCTCAGCTGAAGCACCTGCATGAAGGTATCGGCGTAGCTCGGGTCGAGGATGAGCTGGGTTGCGTTGATCGTGTCGCCAGTGACGGTCAGGACATGGTCCGCTTCGACGACGGACTTCTGGAGGTAGTTGTCAACCCGGGCCTGGAGCGCCTGGGAGACCGTGAAGTAGACGATGAAGTCGAAGCAACCCAGGATCAAGACGAGCAGGACGAAGTACTGGGCGGCGAGGCGCGCGAGCGCGCCCCGGAACATCATCCCGACAGCCGGTAACCGACGCCATACACCGTCTGGATGAGCTTCGGGGAGCGGCCCTCGTCGATCTTGTCGCGGAGATACGAGATGTAGACGGCGACGCGGTTGGTTGTGCCCTCGAAGTTGTAATCCCAGACCCGCTCGGCAATCTGCGCCTGCGTCAGCACCTGGTTGGGATGGCGCATGAGGAACTCGAGCAGCGCGAATTCGCGGGCTGTGAGCTCGATCGGTGTGTCGCCGCGCCGGACCTGATGGGTTTTCAAATCGAGGATGAGATCCCCCACCTGCAGCCGGTTGGCGTGACCGTTGCGCTGCTCGCGGCGCATCAGCGCCCGCAAGCGGGCGAGCAGCTCCTCGAAGGCGAACGGCTTCGGCAGGTAGTCGTCGGCGCCGGCGTCGAGACCGGCGACCCGGTCGTGGATCTGGTTGCGCGCGGTCAGCATGATCACCGGCGTCTGGATCCGGTTCTGACGGAGCCAGCGGCAGACCTCCATCCCATCCCGCTTGGGGATCATGAGATCGAGAATGATGGCGTCGTAGCGCGCGGTTTCGGCCAGCGCCTGGGCTCGCTCGCCGTCGGCGGCAATGTCGACGGCATAGCGCTCGTCTTCAAGGAGCTGCTTCAGCAGGGTCGACAGCTTCCGCTCGTCCTCGACAAGCAGCAGATTCATTTGCGGATGCCTAAATGCTATAGCACGCGCGGATTAAAAACCGATTAGCGTGTATTCGGCTCCGAACTCGGCGGTTAGCTGGCGATCGCGGTCTGGGCCTGGGCGGCGCGCATCTGCTGGGCAGCCAGCTCGGCCGCGGTCAGCAGGTGGTTGCCCGAGATGCGATTCCCGCTCTCGACGAACTTCCCAAGGCTGGTGCGTGCTCGCCGGACATTCCACCCCAGGATGTCGCAGTATTCGACGAACGTCTCGCCGTCAAAGAAGTGCTCCGCGTCGGACTTATAGGCGTCCACGCCAAGATCGGCCACCGCCTGCCAGATCACGCGCGTCAACAGCGACTGCACCGCCTCGAGCGGAATATCCGGCTCTGCTCCTTTTTTCATCCCTTCCTCCGAACGACGACTCGGCACGACCCTTCGGCCGTGCTAATTCAATGATAGTTTGGCTACTGTAACAAGTGTTACCGACATTGTCAATGCTGCAGCTTCTGGTCCTTCCGCAGCCCGGGATGGTTGAGCGTGCCGGCGTGCCTGAGCCTCGCGTCCAGCGGGCTCAGCCGGCGGGCGGCCGAGCCAGGCAGCAGGACGATGTGGGGAATCCGCTCCAGGTGCTCGGCGATCGGCCAGAGGTCATGGTCCGACGTCATCCAGTGAAGCGGGTCAAACCGACTCAAGTTGACCGGACGGCCATGGCCTCGCAGCGTTCGTTCGCCGGCAAGATTGAAATAGTGCTCGAAGTACGACATCGCCAGCTCCCGGAGCGTCCGGTAGACCGGCTCGCGGTATCGGAGGCCGGTGAATTTGCTGGTCGCGATTGCGCCCCACAGGCCCTGGCGGCGAAAGACGGCGATCACGTGATCCTCATCGCGGACCGCCGTCAAATCCATGACCAGCGGTGGCTGACCCTGCACCCGCAGCGCCGCGGCGGCCAGCACGGCGCCCTCGATGCAGTTGGCGGTTCGATCACCCAGGACTCGCCGGGGCGACCGGAAGGTCTCGCCGTCGCCCTCCGTGTTGTAGGGAATGGCGTCCAGAAACGCCTGGATTTTGACCGGGGTATCGAGCCGGCGGCGGTAGATCGCAAGCTCCGCCGAGCTCAAGTCATTCAGCCCGCCGGCCATATACTGTGCGTAACTCCGCGAGAGCTTCCTGCGGCTGTGGTGAAATTGGTAAACACGCTAGGTTCAGGGCCTAGTGGGCGCAAGCCCTTGAAGGTTCAAGTCCTTTCAGCCGCATATCCCGGCTTTGCGCGCTCCCAATCCCCGGCCGCGGGGCAGCGTCATCGACCGACCTCGATGTACCAGTCGTTGACGTAGGCAAAGCGTTCCGTCGGCTCGACCGCCGCGTCGAGGTGCACGCCATGGATGCGCCGGCTGATCGCCACCACGTAGCGCGGCGTGTAGAGAAAGACCGCCGGCAGCTCCTTGGCGAAGTCCTCCTGAAACGTCGCGTAGGCCTTCGCCCGCGCGTTCAACGCCAGGGAGTTCCGACCGTCTTCCAGGTCGCCGTCGATGAAGACATTTTTCTTCATGCCGGAAAAGTTGAAGCCCCCAACATGGTTTTGCGAGGAATGCCAGAAGGTGTACACGTCGGGGTCCGGGCCGTTGTCAAACGCCGTCAACGTCATGTCAAAGGTCCGGGGATTGAGGTAGTCATGAATGAGTGATGCGGTGCTGACCGGGCGAACCTCAGCCTGGATGCCAACCTGCGCCAGCTCCTCGGACACCGCCTCGGCGACACGCTCGTAGGGCGGCACGTCACTGGACACGTCGAGGCCAAAGCTGAGCGCGGTTCCGCCCTTGGTGCGGGTGCCGTTGACCAGCGCCCACCCGGCGTCGTCGAGAAGCTTCGCCGCGCCCGCCGCGTCATGGGCCGGCTGCTGGGCGACGGGATCGTAGGCCCACACGATGGAGCGTGGAATCGGGCCGTCGTCGGGAACCGCTTGGCCCCCGAGGACATCGCGGATGATGGCCGCCCGATCGATCGCCTTGGCGATCGCCTGGCGCACCTTGATGTCCTGGAAGTAGGGCTCATCCGGCTTCAGATTCAGCACCAGCTCGGCATATTGATAGGTTGAGGCGCTGATCGTGCTGACCGCCTTGTTGCCGGCTTCGTGGTCCGCTGCCGACGGCGTCAGGTTGGCGAGCCCGTCGATCTCGCTGCGGTCGAGCGCGCCGAGCGCGGCCGCCTGCGTGGCGAAGCTGCGGATCGCAATCGTATCGATCCAGGGGCGACGCCAGGCATAGGGATTGCGCTCGAGCTGGATGCCATCGCTGGTCTGGGCGACGAGCCGGTAGGGCCCGGTGCCGACCGGGTTGAGGTTCGGCGACGCGGAGGCGAGCTCGCCCATCGACTTGCCCGCAAGCAGATGGGCCGGCATGATGTCGAGCAGCTCGAGGTTGGCGAGAAACCCGGCATTGTGGCCCGGCAAGGCGAACCGGACGTGCTGGCTATCAACCGCGGTCGCCACGATGTCCTTCCAGCTCTGATTCAGCAGGGCACCAGGAAATTGCGGATCTTGCACCGTGCGCACGGTGAACACGACGTCATCGGCGCTGACCGGGGCGCCGTCCGACCAGCGGGCGTTCGGGCGAAGCGTGAAGGCGTAGGTCCGCCCATCGGGACTGACATCCCAATGCGAGGCCAGGCGCCCCTCGACCGTCCCGGTGGGAAGCACCCGCACGAGCGGTTCGAAGAGCAGGGCGTCGATGTCGTTGCCGCCGGCCGTCGCCTCACCGTAGAGCGGATTCAGGGACCCAAGCTGGCCGACCACGCCCTCGGTGTATGCGCCTCCAGGACGGGGCGCCTCGGGGGCGAGGATGGCGCCGCGAAAGACCAGGACGAGCACGGTCAGGAGGACCAGCAGGAGCACGCCCGCCCCGCTGGCGAGCAGCCCGCGGCGGATCAAACCCGGATGTACACGACCGAGACCGCCACGAAGATCACGACCAGCCCGATCGTGGCATAAAAGAGGTTCTTTTCGAGCCCTCGTTTGGTGCGGTATCCACCACCCGAATCGCCGCCGCCTCCGATCGTCCCGCCGAGCCCGCTGGCCTTGGGCGTCTGCAGGAGGATGCCGAGCATCACGAGGAGCGCCAGCACGAGTTCAACGACGCCGAGGAAGGTTCGCATGGTCTGAAGCCGCTGAATTATAACCCCGATTCCGTCGGATTCTGATCCGCTCGCGCATTTGATCTGAGCCTTGACATATACACAAACTTGTATTACCATGCTGGCGTGTATGGCCCGGCCCAACGCCTCCGGCTGCCCCTCCTCCTCCTGGCGCTGCTGGCTGCTGCCTCCTGTGGACCGGGCCGTACTCCCTCTCCCACCCTGCCCGCCGTTGGCCAGCCGTCGCTCGTCCCGGCGCCGATCATGACCGGTGCCGATCAGCTCCTTCCCCTGACCTCGGGCCCGGCGGCCTTCTCGGCGATCATCGACACCCTCAGCCAGGCGCGTCGCTCGATCGACGTCGAGCTCTACGAATTTCAACGAATCGATCTCGCGTCTCTCCTCCTCAATGCCCATGACCGGGGTGTCGACGTGACCGCCATCGAAGATCCCTCCGAGCGGAGCAGCCGCACGATCTGGGCGCAGCTCGAGCAGGGCGGCGTCCAGGTCGTGGCTTTCCCGATCGAGCGGCTGACGATCGATCACGTCAAGCTCCTGATCGTCGACGGCACGCGGGCCATCGTTGGAGGCATCAACTGGGGCACGCATTCGATTCAGAACCAGGACTTCGACGTGCTGGCGACCGGTCCAGTCGTGAGAAATCTCGAGCGCGTTTTTCGCCAGGACCTGGCCCTCGCCGGCATTGCGGCCTTGATTCCGCCGACCACCGCTGACCGGTCGGTCCAGGTGCTCGTCACGCGTCCGGGCGACGGCATTCGGGCGGCTGCCCTCGCCGCCATCGCCGCCGCCCGCCACTCCATCGACATCGAGATGTACGTTCTCAGCGATCGGCTGGTGATCGATGCGCTCGTGGCCGCCGCCCAGCGCGGGGTCCAGCTGCGGGTCCTGCTCGATCCCACCCAGCCGCAGAACGCGGACACCATGGCGGTCCTCAAGCCGGCGGGTGCGACGGTGCGCTTTTACCTGCAGGCCGGGGATGAACTCCTGCACGCCAAGGCGGGCATCATCGATGGGTCCACCGTCCTGTTTGGTAGTTGCAACTGGTCCCGCTCCGGCTTCACGCGCAATCACGAGCTCGATCTCTTGATCCAGGACACAACCCTGGCCCGGGTCTTCCTTAGCCGAATGGCGCACGACTGGAGCGAGTCAACGCCCTAGGTCGTCGCCGTCCATCTCGCGAGCCGGCTGCAATCCGACCAGCGGCAGCAACGTCGGCGCGACGTCGCCAAGCTTTCCGCCATCGCGCAGCGCGTTCAGCGATTCGGCTCCGGCGACGATCAGCGGCACCGGGCTGGTCGTGTGCGCCGTCAGCGGCTTCCCAGTTTCGGCGTCGATCTTGAGCTCGGCGTTGCCGTGGTCGGCGGTGACGGCAAGAATGCCGCCGCCCTCGAGGACCGCCGGAGCGATGCGGCCCAACATCGCGTCGACGACCTCGACCGCTTCCACCGTTGCCGGAAACAGCCCCGTATGGCCAACCATGTCCGGGTTGGCAAAGTTGACGACCACAAATCGGTAGCTTCCCTGCCGCCAGCGGTCGAGCAGCTCGTCGGTGACGGGCCGGGCGCTCATCTCCGGCTTCAGGTCATAGGTCGCGACCTTAGGCGACGGAACCAGGAGGCGGTCTTCACCCGGGAACGGAGCCTCCCGCCCGCCGTTGAGGAAATAGGTGACATGCGCATACTTCTCGGTCTCGGCGGTGTGGAACTGGTGCCAACCGGCATCCGAAACGACCTGGGCTACCACGCCCTCGAGCGGCTCGTCGGCGAACGCGACTTCGGCCGGAAGACCCTTCTCGTACTCGGTGAAGGTGACAAAGTGCGCCAGGCGCGGTCGCCGCTTGCGCTCGAATGCCTGCCACTCGTCATCGGCGATGGCGTGGCTCAACTGCCGTGCCCGGTCGGGCCGGAAGTTGAAGAAGATCACGCTGTCCCCGTCGGCGATCGGCGGCACGGGGTGACCGCCGGGAGGTTCGATGCGCGTCGGGATCAGGAATTCGTCGGTCTTGCCGGCTTGATAGCTTTGCTTGATGAAGGCGACCGGGTCGGTGACCGTTGGGCCCGTTGCCTCGACCACCGTCCGGTAGGCGCGCTCGGTGCGGTCCCAACGTTTATCCCGATCCATCGCGTAATACCGCCCGCTGATCGACGCGATCCGGCCGGTCCCAATCTGTTGCAACTGCTGGAGCAGCGCCTGCACGTAACCGGCCGCGCTGGTCGGCGGTTCATCCCGCCCATCGGTGAAGGCATGAACGTACACGTCGCGGAGGCCGAATCGGCGCGCCATTCGCAAGAGGGCATAGAGATGCTGGTCGAGGCTATGGACCCCGCCGGGCGACACCAGGCCCATCAGGTGCAGCGCGTGGCCGCTCGCCGCCGACTGCATCGCAGCGATCAGCGTCGGGTTTTTTTCAAAGCTTCCGTCGTCGATGGCGCGGTTGATGCGGGTCAGGTCCTGATACACGATGCGGCCGGCTCCGATATTCAGGTGGCCGACCTCCGAGTTTCCCTGCTGGCCGGCGGGAAGGCCGACCGGTTCCCCGGCCGCCGCAAGGACGGTGTGCGGCCAGCGCTTCCAGAGCGTATCCCAATTCGGCGTGTTCGCGGCGGCGATCGCATTCCCGGCCGTTTCCCTGCGGTAACCCCAACCGTCGATGATGACCAGAACGAGCGCCGCCCTGGCTACACCCGCTGCGACTCGGTCACCTCGGCGGCTGCCTTGACGATCTGGGTGAAATCGCCGGCCTTGAGACTGGCGCCCCCCACCAGCGCGCCATCGATCTCTTGCTGTGCCATCAAGCTCCGTGCGTTAGCCGGCGTCACGCTCCCGCCGTAAATGACGCGCATCGCCGAGGCGGCCTCGCCGAAATTGCGAACCAGAAGGCGGCGGATGAGCGCCATCGTTTCATTGGCATATTCGGGCGTGGCCGCCCGTCCGGTGCCGATCGCCCACACCGGTTCGTAGGCGATCGAAAGGTCGACTGGATGTTGCAGCTCGACCTGATAAAGACCAGCCGTCATTTGCAGGGTGATCACGTCGGCTGTGCGACCGGCGTCGTATTCCTCGAGCGTCTCCCCGACGGCCAGGATCACCTTCAGACGATGCCGGAAGGCGGCTCGAACTTTGCGGTTCAGCTCCTCGTCGGTCTCGCGGAAGACCTGACGCCGTTCGGAGTGCCCGATCAACAGGTACTCGCACCAGCCGGCGAGCATCTTGGGCGAAATCTCGCCGGTAAACGCGCCCTGGTCCTCCCATCCAGCGTTTTGCGCGCCGACTTTGATCGGTGATCCGCGCAGCGCGTTGGCGATTTCCCAGAGCATTACCGAAGGGGGAAGAATCAGCACGTCGACGAGTGCGGCGTAGGGGCTGAGGTCCTGTCGCAGATGAAGCGCATACTCGAGCCCCTCCGGCACGGTGAAGTGCATCTTCCAGTTGCCCGAGATCAGCGGCCTACGCATCATGCGGCAATCCCGCAACCCCGATCATCCGGGCCGCCTGTCCTGTAGTGCGGCGATCCCAGGGAGCGTCTTCCCTTCCAGGAACTCGAGCGTCGCGCCGCCGCCGGTCGAGACGAACGACATCCTTTCCGCCAGATGCTGCTTTTCGAGCGCCGCCACCAGGTCGCCGCCACCGATGATCGTCTCGGCGTCGCTCCCAGCCAGGCCGTGCGCCAGCGCATCGGTTCCATGGTCGAACGGCGGCACCTCATAGACGCCCAGCGGGCCATTCCACACCACCGCCGCCGCGCCGTCACACGTCTGCAAGAAGCGCTCGACGGTCATTGGACCAACGTCGAGCACCTTCATGTCCGCCGGCACCGAATCGATGGCGACGGTCTCGGTCTTGACCCCGGCCCGCGCGTCCTCGGCAACCACGGCGTCGAGCGGCAACACCAGGCCACCGGCGCGCCCGGAGCCGCCCGAGAGGAGCGAGCGCGCCACCTCGAGCTGGTCTTCTTCGACGAGCGAGCGCCCCATCGAGAGCCCTTTGGCCTTCAAGAAGGTGCAGGCCATCGCGCCGCCGACACAGAGCCGATCGACCCGCTCCAGCAGGCTCCGCAGCACGCCGATTTTTGTCGAAATCTTCGAGCCCCCGATGATCGCGACCAGTGGATGCGGCGGGTCGGACATGACCTTGCCCAGGGTACGGATCTCGCGCTCCATCAGGAGCCCGGCCACCGCCGGCAGGTAATGCGCGATGCCGGCAGTCGAGGCGTGTGCGCGGTGGGCCGTGCCAAACGCGTCGTTGACGTACAGGTCGCCGAGCGAGGCCAGCTGCCTGGCGAACTCGGGGTCATTCTTCGTCTCGCCGGAATGAAAACGGACGTTCTCGAGCATGATGATGTCGCCGTCATGCATCGCCCCTACGGCCTGCTCCACCTGCGCGCCAATGCAATCATCGAGGTGCTCGACCGGCCTGCCGATCAGCTCGCTGAGGCGCTCGGCCAGCGGAGTGGTTCGCGCCTTCTCATCGACCTCACCGTCGGGCCGCCCGAGGTGGGTCATGAGGATGACCCGCGCATTGCGCTCGACCAGGTCCTTGATGGTGGGCACCGCCTCGCGGATGCGGGTGTCGTCGAGAATGCGATCCTCCTTGAGGGGGACGTTGAAGTCGACTCGAACCAGGACCCGCCGTCCCGCCACGTCGACGTCGCGGATGGTGGCCTTCTGCAGCCCGCCGCTCGTCGTGGCGTGGGCGCTCAGTTCAGCCGGTCGCCCATGAAGACGGCAAGGTCAACGACTCGACAGGAATACCCCCACTCGTTGTCGTACCAGCTGAAGACCTTCCCGTGGCGGTCGCCGACGACCATCGTCAGCGGCGCGTCGACGATCGACGAATTCGAATTGCCCTTGAAGTCGCTCGAGACCAACTCCTCCTCGGTCACCGCGAGGATGCCTTTCAGATCGCTGGCCGCCGCCTCCCTGAGCGCCTCGTTGATGGTCCCCACCGAGACCGCGTCGCGGGTCATGACGGCGAGATCGACGATCGACACGTCAGGGGTGGGCACCCGCAGCGAGATGCCGTGAAACTTGCCTTTCAACTCGGGCATCACCAGCGCCATCGCCGTCGCCGCGCCGGTGCTGGTCGGGATCATCGAGAGCGTCGCTGCCCGGGCCCGACGCAGGTCTTTGTGCGGTGCATCGAGCAGCCGCTGGTCGCTCGTGTAGGAGTGAACGGTCGTCATCAGGCCCGCCTCGATCCCGAAGCTGTCATGCAGGACCTTCGCCACCGGCGCCAGGCAGTTCGTCGTGCACGAGGCGTTGCTCACCACGTGGTGCTGCTTGGGGTCATAGCGGTCGCCGTTGACCCCGAGGACGATCGTGATGTCCTCGTTCTTGGCCGGCGCCGAGATGATCACCTTCTTCGCGCCGCCGCGGTCCAGGTGCGCCTTCGCCTTGGTCCCATCGGTGAACAGCCCGGTCGACTCGATCACGATGTCGACGCCGAGGTCACGCCAGGGCAGGTTGCCTGGATCCTTTTCGGCGAAGACCCGCACGCTGGAACCGTCCACCTTCAGGGCGTCGCCCTCGGCCCTGACCGCGCTTTGGAAGTTGCCCAGGATCGAGTCGTACTTGAGCAGGTGCGCAAGGGTCGGCGGATCCGTGATGTCGTTGACGGCGACGATCTCGAGATCGCGGCGCCCAAACGCGGCGCGATACACATTGCGCCCGATCCGGCCAAACCCGTTGATGCCAACCTTCACCGGCATGAAAGCCTCCTCGCTCGGCTGCGTGTGAGCCGAATCTAATTAGACCATTTCAAATCGGCACGGCAAGCAGCCGGCGCAACCGGTTGGCGACGGCGGCCCGGCTCAGCTGCGAGAGGTCGGCCAGCTCCCGGAGGCTGGCACGGGGATGCGTCGAGCGCAGCTCGGCAACCTCGCGCAGAGCGGCCGGTAGGGTCAGAAGACGCCGGTCGCGGGCCTTCAATCGCCGGATCGCCGCCGACTGCTGGAGGGCGGCCCGCATTTGCTTGTCCACGTTGGCGGTTTCACTGTTGGCGCGGCGGTTGGCCTGCCCGCGCATGTCCCGGAGGATACGGTCGTGCTCGAAGCGCATCACGGCACGGTTGGCGCCCATCAGGCGAAGCAGGCGAGAGATCGAATCGGCTCCCTTGAGGTAATAGACGCAGCGACCCCGGCGGCTCACGCGGCGAAAGCCGACTTCGGCGCGCGTCGCCGCTGCCTCGAGGAGCACGCTGCCGGAGGGTAGCGCCATCTCGAGGTGATAGGCGTCCGCCGGGTTACCGATGACGCCGCGCGCGAGAAAGGCGCCCCGAAGAATCGCCCGAGCGCAACAGGCGTCGGCCGAGCCCCGCCCCTGCGGCAAGGTGAGCCGGAGCTGATAGCTCGGTCGTTTCTCCGTCGAGCCCTTTTGGAGCGTGTCGACCCGGCCGCCCGCGGTCCTGGCCAGATGGACGATCTTGCGGGCGACCGCGTTGCGCGGGATCCGAAGGCGCAGCGCGGCCCCATCGGCAACCCCGGCAAACGCCGTGGCGAGAGCCGCCAATTCCGCTTCCTGGCAGCAGGGCCGGGCGGGCTGGACGTTGGCCAGCTCCGCCTTGACTTCGTCGGTAAACGAGGGCTTATCTCGCACGCGTAGACATTAAACTGGGCCGGTGCTGATCAAGATCGGCATCGATCCTGTCCTGGTCACGATCGGGGGTCTGAAGATCCACTGGTACGGGATCATGATCGCCCTCGGGCTCTATGCCGGGATCCAGGTCGCGCTGGCGGACGCACCGCGCCGGGGCATCAGCCGCGACCAGCTGATGAACGTGGCGTTGCTGGCCGCCGTCCTCGGCATCCTCGGCGGCCGGCTGTATTACGTCGTGCAGAACAACCCCTCCTTTTATCTGCATCATCCGGTGGAGATCATCGCCGTCTGGCAGGGCGGTATGGCCTTCTTCGGCGCCATGTTCGGCGGCGCGCTCGCCCTGATCATCTCGGCCTGGCGCTGGCGGATCCCGGTGTGGAGCCTGCTCGATGTCGGGGCGCTGGGCATGACGATCGGACAGACGATCGGTCGGGTTGGCAACATCATCAACGGCGACATCGTCGGCTACAAGACGAACGGCTGGGGCTTCGAATACACCAACCAACAGACGTTCGGTCCGCTCAACACGCCGGTGCAGCCGGCCAGTCTCTATGAGCTGCTGATCAGCCTGGCCCTCTTCCTGATCTTGTGGAGCCTCCGCAAGCGAATCCATCCGGAAGGCATGCTCGCGATGCTCTACATCCTGCTCTACTCGGTCAGCCAGTTCTTCATCTTCTTCCTGCGCGAGAACATCGTGATCCTCGGCGGGCTGAAGCAGGCGCAGGTGACCGCGATCGTCGTGATCGTCCTGACGCTCCCGATCATCGCCTATCTACTACGACAAGAGCAACGGGCGCGAAAGGCGGAGCCGCGGCCTTCTGAAGCAAACATGCCCGCCGGCGAAGTCGTTAGCGAAGCGTAGCCGGCGCGCGCCGACGCGCAGCCGTCCGGCGCGCCGCTAAGCCGCTCTCTTCCGACGCTCCCCCCGTTTGAGGAGGAGTTCGAGAAAGCGCTCGGGCTGAAACTCCGCCTTCTCGACGATCGACTCGACCTTGCCCTCGAGGCGCTGGCGATCTTCAGCCGTCAGGGTTTTCGCGGTGTGCACCAGGATCGGCATCCGGCTCATCTCGCGATCGCGGCGCAGCGCCGTCACCACCTCGAAGCCGTCCACGTCGGGCATCAGCAAGTCGACGATCAGGAGATCCGGCTTGTTGCGCAGCGCCTGCTCGATCCCGGCCTTCCCCCCATCGACGGCTGCCACGCGGACGTTGAATGGCTTCAAGATCGCCTTGACCAGGGTGAGCGCCTGGGGATCGTCGTCGACGACGAGCACGTTCGCGGGCATCTTGCGCGCCCGCTTCGTGTCGGCCATCAGATCGAAGCGCACCATCAGCTGCACCAGCTGTTGGCGGTCGATCGGCTTGAGGAGGACCTCGCACTCGGCGATGGCCAGCGGCGGGCTGTTCGGCGATGAGAGGAGCACCATGGGGATCTCCCTCGTCCGCGGGTCTTTGCGCAGCTCGCGGACGAGCGCCTGGGCTCCGCTCGGCGGGATCTGGCCATCGATGAGGATCGCCAGCGGCTGCAGGTGCCCCGCCTTCTCGAGGGCGCGCGGCCCGCTCTCGACGTAGACGACCTCGTAGCCCGCTCGCTTGAGGAACGGCTCGATGCGCTGACGGGACGCCTGGTCGTTGTCGGCAACCAGGATGTCCGGCGGCCGCCGATCGGTGTCGACGACGGTGCTCGTTGCTTCGGCCGGCGCCGGGCGGCTTCCGGTCAGGGCATGCACCGTTTGGCCAAGCTTGACCGCGCTGTCGTGCAGGTACTTGATGTACTCTCGCCGCTCTTCGACACTAAGCGGATTGGCACGTTCGTCGAGCAGGACGCTCGAGAACCCGATCAGGGCGTTCAGGCGGGAATTGATGATGTGGCTGGTCTCCGCGGAAAGCCCGGAAACCGCATGGCTGAGGGCGACGGGTGCGGGCGCCGGGCGCCGGCTGCGCTCCTCAGCCCCCTGCAGGGCCTTGCGCACCTGCTCCATCTCCTCGTTCTGTGCGGCGATCTCGGTCGCAAGCGCCTGTCGACGGACGGCCCAATCGGCTGCCAGCTTGTTCGACTGCTCCGTCATCTCCGCATGCTGGGTCTGCAGGGCCTCGTACTCCGTGCGCTCGCTGGCAAGATCCGCCTCCAGGGCGGAGGCCCGCTCCTTCAGCTTTTGCTGCTCCGCCAGCAGCTGTTCGCGATCCACGCCCCATTGAATCTGGTCGGCTTGTAACGCGTCCCGGTCCCGAGTCACCAGCCCCAGCTGCTCGCGCAGCTTGGCCAGGTCCGCGGCGCTGGTCGCGACTTCCTGCTCCGCCGCCTCGCGGGCGTGACGCTGCTGGTCTCGGTCGGCTGAAACCTGGTCCCGTTCCTGTTCCAGGCGGCGGACGGTGTCCCGAATACCGGCCAGGGCGCTATTGACGCCGTCCAGCTGCTGGTGGAGTTTGGCCGTTTCCTCCTGAAGGGCGTGACGCTCGGCGCCCCATGCCTGGCCGGACTGCTCATGGCGCGCCAGTTCCGCCGCGACCGTTCCGCTCACCGCTTCGAGGCGCGCCACGAATTGGCGCCCCTGCTCGAGGGCCTGGCCGAGGGCGCTGGACAGTTCGGCCGAGTCCGGCACGCCCCTATAACGCCGGTTCGTGGCTAGGCTGGCGCTCTTTGCGGGCTAGCGGTGGCTGAAGACCTTGCCGATCCAGCCACCCCCAGGCTTGGGGGCCCCTGGCTGGTCGGGGGGCAACTCCTGAGCCAGCACCTCGTTGCAGAGGGCGACGCACTGGTTGCAGATGTAGACGCCGGGGCCGGCGATCAGCCGGCGGACTTCGCTTTGCTTCCGGTTGCAAAACGAGCAGCGGTTGACCGGGTGCTCCACGGGACGATTATCTCAGAGGATTTCCTTGATGGCGACCGCGACCGGGCGGGTGATGCCCTTGACCGCCATCAACTCCTCGACGCTTGCGCTCCGGATGCTCTCCACGCTCCCGAACTGGCGAAGCAGCGCCCGGCGCCGGACCGGCCCAAGGCCACTGATCCCGTCGAGCACCGATTCGAAGGCATGCTTCTTGCGCACCACCCGGTGAAACGTGATCGCAAAACGGTGCGCCTCGTCGCGGATCCGCTGCACCAGGAACATGGCCTCGGAGTCGAGCGGCAGCCGGATCGGCTCGCTCTGTCCCGGGCCGAACAGCTCCTCCTGCTCCTTCGCGAGCCCAAAGGTTGGCACATCGGCCACCCCCATCCCCTCCATGACCTCACGCGCCGCCGACAGCTGCCCCTTGCCGCCGTCGACGAGGAGCAAGTCCGGGACGTGACTGAAACTCGGCTCCTCCGGGATGCCCTCTTCGGAGCGAGCCAGCCGGCCGAAGCGCCGGCGAAGAACTTCCTGCAGCATGGCGAAGTCATTGGCGCCCTGGACCGTCTTGATCCGGAAGTGCCGGTAGTGAGCCGGCTTTGGGCGACCGTCTTCAAAGACCACCATCGAACCGACCGGCGACTGCCCCTGGATATTCGAGATGTCGTAGCACTCGATTCGAACCGGCAGCTGGGGCAGTTCCAGCTTCGCCTGCAGGTCGTTGAGCAGCGAGCTGGTCCGGGCGGCGTCGTAATCGAGCGTGATGCGCATCTGGCGCATCGTCTCTTGCGCGTTGGCCGCCGCCTGCTGCAGCAGTTCTCGCTGCTTGCCCCGCTGCGGGACGCGCACGGTGACCTGACTACCGCGACGTTCGCTCAACCATTGCTCGATCAGCTCACGATCGGGCAGCACCTCCGGGACGAACACGTCCTTTGGGATATGGGTGGCGTTCGCGTAGTACTGGCTCACGAAGGCATTGAGGATGTCGCCGCTCGATTGCTCCTTACCGAGGCCGACGAGGTCAAAGTTCTCCGATCCGGAGAGCCGCCCCTCCCGCACACTGAACACGCGGACCGATCCCTGGGCGTTGGCGCGGGCCAGCCCGAAGAGATCCTGGTCGTAGCGGCTCATCGCCAGGACTTTCTGGCGCTCCGCCATTCGCTCCATCGCGTCCAGCCGGTCGCGATAGCGCGCCGCCGCCTCGTATTCGAGCTTGTCCGCCGCCGTCTGCATCTGCTGCTTCAGCCGGCGAGCCACCTGGTCGGACCGCCCGTCGAGAAAGCTCGCCACCTGTTCCAGTTGCTCGTGATACGCCTCGCGGTTGATGAATCCGGCACAGGGTGCAGGACACAGATTGAGGTGGTAATAAAAGCACGGCCGGCCGAGCGCGAACTCCGAGTCCTTGCAGCTGCGGTAGGGAATCACCCGCCGCACCGTCTTGAGCGTCGTCCGCAACGCGATCGCGTGGGTGTACGGCCCCCAGTAGCGAGCGCCGTCGGTGCCGGGACGCCGGACCAGCGTGATCCGCGGGAAGTCCTCGTTGAGCGGCAGCTTGATATAGAGGTAGTTCTTGTCGTCCCGCAACCGGATGTTGAAGCGCGGCCGGTGACGCTTGATCATCGTCTGCTCGAGGACCAGCGCCTCTTTTTCCGTCGCCGTGGTGATCACCTCGAACTCGTAGACCCGGGCGACCATGGCCGCAATGTGCTCGGGCAGCACGCTCGAGGCCTGGAAGTAATTCGGAACCCGGTTGCGAAGGCTGAGCGCCTTGCCGGCGTAGATCACCCGGCCCTGCGCATCGCGCATCAGGTAGACGCCGGGCGTCTCGGGCAGCGCCTTCAGTCGCTCTTTGAGATAGTCGGGCCGCTCCGTGATCGGAGCCGCCCTTTGCGTTGTGGTCGCCACGACCTCAGGCTATCGCCAGCTCCGGGTCGAGGACGCGCCGCAGGTACTGGCCGGTGTAGGAGCGGCGATTGCGCACGATCTCCTCGGGCGTTCCACAAGCCACCACCTCGCCGCCCTTGTCGCCGCCCTCCGGGCCCAGGTCGATGATGTAGTCCGCGGTTTTCAGTACGTCCAGGTTGTGTTCGATGACGACGACCGTGTTGCCGGCGTCGACGAGGCGATGGAGGACGTTGAGCAGGCGCTCGATGTCGGCGAAGTGCAATCCGGTTGTCGGCTCATCAAGGATGTAAAAGGTCTTCCCGGTGTCGCGGCGGCTGAGCTCCTCGGTGAGCTTCACCCGCTGAGCCTCGCCCCCGGACAGTTGCGTTGCCGGCTGCCCGAGGCGGATATACCCGAGGCCAACCTCGCAAAGCGTCTGCAGCTTGCGCTTGATCCGCGGAATCCGGTCGAAAAACTCGGTCGCCTCCTCGACGCTCATGTCCAGCACGTCGGCAATCGTCTTGCCGCGATAGGTCACTTCGAGCGCCTCCTTGTTGTAGCGCTTGCCCTTGCAGACCTCGCAGGGCACGTAGACGTCGGGCAGGAAGTGCATCTCGATCTTGATGATGCCGTCGCCCTCGCAGTTCTCGCAGCGGCCGCCCTTGACGTTGAAGCTGAAACGGCCCGGCTTGTAGCCGCGGACCCGGGCCTCGGGCATCTCAGAGAACAGCTCGCGGATGTAGGTGAAGACGCCGGTGTAGGTTGCGGGATTCGAGCGTGGGGTCCGGCCGATCGGCGACTGGTCGACGTTGATCACCTTGTCGATGAAGTTGAGGCCGGAAACTTCGCGGTGGCGACCCGGCCGGTCTTTGGCGCGATAGAAATGCTGGGCGAGCCTTCGATAGAGGATGTCGCTGACCAGCGTGCTCTTGCCGGAGCCGCTGACACCGGCGACGCAGATCAACTTGCCCAGCGGGAAGTAGACGTCGATCGTCTTCAAGTTGTTCTCGGCCGCCCCCCGCACCACCAGCATCTGTCCGCTGCCTTTGCGGCGATGCGCCGGCAAGGGGATCGCTCGCTCCCCACGCAGGAAGGCGCCGGTGATCGACTCGGCGGACTTCAGGATGTCGTCGAACGTTCCGGTGGCGACGATCCGCCCGCCGTGCTCCCCGGCTCCCGGACCGATATCGACGATGAAATCGGCCGTCCGCATCGTCTCTTCATCATGTTCGATGACGACCACCGTGTTCCCGATGTCGCGCAGCGACAGCAGCGTGTTGATCAGCTTCCGGTTGTCGCGCTGATGCAGGCCGATCGACGGCTCGTCGAGGATGTAGAGAACGCCCATCAGCTTGGAGCCGATCTGGGTCGCGAGCCGGATCCGCTGCGCTTCGCCGCCGGAGAGCGACTCCGCCGACCGGGCCAGGTTCAGGTAGTCGAGACCCACGTCGACCAGGAACTGAAGGCGCTCGCGGATCTCCTTCAGGATGCCGCGCGCGATCAGGAGCTCGCGCTCCGACAGCTTGAGGGTGGCGAACCATTGCTGGGCCGCCGAGATCGACAGCTCGCAGACATCCATGATCGATTTGTCCTGGACGGTGACCGCCAGGTACTCCGGCTTCAGTCGCTTGCCCTTGCAGACCGGGCAAGGCTTCGTGCTCATCAGCCGCTCGATCTCGGCGCGGATGAACTCGGACTCGGTCTCCCGATGGCGCCGCTCGAGATTCGGGACGATCCCTTCGTAGGAGGTCTCGTACCAGCGGCGCTGGCCTTCGCTGTTGTAGTACTTCACGCGCAGGGGATCGCCGTTATTGCCATACAGGATGATCTGCCGATCTTTGACGGACAGCCGACCGAACGGCTTGTTCATCGGAATCTTGTAGCGACCGGCCACCGCTTCGACCAGGTCGTTGTAGAAGTAGGATGACCGACCCCAGGTCCGGATCGCGCCATCGCCCAGCGCACGGTCTTTGTCGGGAATGACCAGGTCGGGATCGACCTCGAGCTTGCTGCCCAGTCCGGTACAGGCCGGACACGCGCCATGTGGATTGTTGAAGGAAAAGTTCCGCGGCGCGAGGTCCTCCATCGAGAAGCCGTCGTAAGGGCAAGCGAAATTCTGGCTGAACAACTCTTCTGCACCCTTCCCCTCATAGGGCGTGACCAGCACCAGCCCATTGGCGAGCTTTGCCGCCGTCTCGACGGACTCGCGAAGCCGGCTTACGGACGCCGGATCAACCGGTAACCGGTCGACATCGATTTCAATGTCGTGCTTCTTGTTCTTTTCCAGTGGGATCTTTTCGTTGAGCTCATAAAATTGACCATCCACCCGGACACGACTGAAGCCGGCCTTCCTGGCTTCCGTGAAGATGTCCTGATACTCGCCTTTGCGCCCGCGCACAACGGGAGCCATGATCCGAATTCGCGTGCCCTTGGGCATCTCGAGAATCCGGTCGGCGATCTGCTCGGTCGTCTGCCGGGTGATCTCGTGACCGCTGATCGGGCAGTGCGGATGGCCGATCCGGGCCCACATCAAGCGCATGATCGATCGAGATCGCCGGCGATAGGCCGTCGATCTGGTCGACATCGGGCTTGTCCATCTGCCCGAGGAACTGCCTGGCGTAGGAGGACAGTGACTCGACATAGCGCCGCTGCCCCTCGGCATAGATGGTGTCGAAGGCGAGCGACGACTTGCCCGAGCCCGACAATCCGGTAAAGACCACCAGCTTGTCGCGCGGAAACGTCAGGTCGATGTCCTTGAGGTTGTGCTCCCGAGCCCCCCGGATGACGATCTCGGTGTGCTGGATCGAAGCCTTGTCGCTGCCCTTGCCTTTAGCCATGCACTTTTGCCCTCATGCGGCTCGTCTTCGGCTTGCGCCACTGGCCGGACTCGGCAGCGGCCGCCGGGGTCAGCGCATGCCGGTATTCGAGCGCGTCGCGACGCAGGGCGACCAGCCGATCGCGCAGCCCCGCCGCTCGCTCGAATTGCAGGTCGCGCGCCGCCTTCTTCATCTGCCGCTCGAGGTCCTTGATCAGCCGCTCGATCTCATCCGGCGGCAGACCGGAGGCGAGCGTCGCGATGGTCTC
>Ga0209474_10001102_pt1 | contig 27383 bp, 20 predicted proteins | sample GraSoiAngelo_145_FD_185902 | JGI IMG/M metagenome (GOLD analysis project Ga0209474, IMG submission 185902) | Grasslands soil microbial communities from the Angelo Coastal Reserve, California, USA - 14_1009_05_20cm (SPAdes) (version 2) | ecosystem: Environmental > Terrestrial > Soil > Grasslands...
CCTTACCAACGTTAGCCCAGCATCTTTCTCAATTCCGCTTTGGCGACCTTCTCCAACGTCGAACGCGGCATCTCGTCGACAAAACGGATCTCGCGCGGCACTTTGAAGTCCGCCAGCGCCTTGCGGCAGGCGCTCATGACGTTGTCGTGCAGGTCCTTTGGCGCGCGCTCGACTCCAGCGGCCGGAATGATGAACACCACCGGCACTTCGTCGAGCATCGGGTGTTTCTTTGCCACCACAGCGGCCTCGCGCACTCCCGGCACCACCGCGATCACCTGCTCGATCTCGGAAGCCGCGACGTTTTCGCCGCCGACCTTGAGCATGTCCTTGGCGCGGTCGCCGAATTTCATAAAGCCGTCTTCGAGCAGGGTGACGCGGTCTCCGGTCACGAAATAGCCGTGCTCGTCGAAACTCTCGCCTGTGGCTTTCTCGTTATGGAGATATTCCTTGAACAGCGACAGCCCGGGAATGCCCTTGATCAGGAGATTGCCGGTGCCGCCGGGCGCCGTTGGCGAGCCGTCATCATTGGTCACGCGGATCGAATATTCCGCGGCGGCGCGGCCGATCGACATCGGCGAGTTCGGCTGGTCGACCTCGCCGACGATGCCGTGGGTGATGGTCTCGGTCATGCCCCACCAGCCGATGATCTTGATGCCGAATGCGGAAAATGCGGGCGGCTCGCATACCGCCGCCCCCCAAAGCCGGAATTTGTGCTGCTTGGGGATCTCATGGTCGAGCAGCGCCTTCATGCAAAACGGAATGGTTGAAGTCCAGGTGCTGCCATGCTCGGCGGCGACGTTCCAGAACCGGCTGGCGGAAAACCGCGGCTGGATAACGCAAGTTGCGCCCACCCAGAGGCTCGCCAGCATGGAATACGCCAGCGCGTTGGTATGAAACAGCGGCAGGTAAGTCTGATGCACGTCCTCTTGATGCAAATCCTCGTGCGCCGCGTTGACCTTGCCGCCCCAAAGCGCATTGGCATGGGTCCACAACACCGCCTTCGGGCGCGACGTGGTGCCCGAAGTATATTGCACGCTGCAGGGTGCCGACGGGTCGATAGCGCGTCGCGGCCGGTCGGCGCTGTCGCCGAACAGGCTCTCGAAGCTGTCACCATGCTGGGGTTTGCCACCCTGCGCGGGCGCTGCTCCCGCATCGGGCGAAATCACCGCAAGCCAGCGCAGGTTGCGGCAATGCGCCGAGATGGTTTCGGCATAGGCCGGTTGCGTAATCGCGGCGACCGCGCCGCAATGATCTGCGAAATATTCCATTTCCGCCGGCGCCGAGCGGGTATTGGTCGTCACCGCGATGGCGCCAAGTTCGACGCATGCGAACCAGGCGAGCATCGCCTCCACGCAATTATCCAGATGGATCAGGAGAAACTCGCCCGGTTTCACGCCGCGCGCTTTGAGCCCCGCCGCCAGCGCGCCGACGCGCTCATGGAATTCGCCGTAGGTCCAGGCCTTGGCCGGCGCATCGAATGGCGCCCAGACCAGGAAAGGGTGTTCGCGGCGGCTCTGCGAACGCATCCGCAGCAGCGATGGCACGTCCATCCCGGCAAACGGTCCGACGATGCCCGGCGCTGCCTCTGAATTCGACATTTATCCTCCCCGCAGCGTCGGCGGCTGCTTTGACAGTTTCTTGAGCGCAGTTTTGCCACTGGAGCGAGGCAGGCGCAAACCGGAATTATCGCACGCTCGCTGCCACGTCGTTGAATGTAAGGCGACCCGCGAATGCGCAGACCTGGCGGCCTGCTCTAATCCGAACTCGCTTCATAGGATGCAATCTCGATGAGGCTGCCGTCGGGATCGCGGCAATAAACCGAGCGCAGCACGCCGCGGGCGCCCTATTTCCTGACCGGACCTTCTTCGATCGGCACACCGCAGGCTTTCAGATGGGCTACGACGTCTTCGGGGGTACTCGCGGTGAGAAAGCACAGATCGTCACTCCCCGCGGTCTCATGGTCGGCGGTAAACCACCCGAGCTTGTCAGTCCCGATCGGTCGCACATTGATTTTCTGGTTGCCGAACATCAGCGAGGTACGCGGCGCCTTGCCTTGGCCCGGGTCGAACACGCTGATCTGCATGCCGAGAATTGTTCGGTACCATTCCGCGGAGCGCGCGACGTCGCGAACATTGATGACGAGATGATCGATCGCGCTTACCTTGACAGACATGAACTCATCCTTTGGTCGCGGTTGGTTGCGCGCATGCGCTATTGGCCGCTTCCCCCTTTGTTTGTTAAAACGCCCGCCGTTCGTCAACTCAAGAACAATGAAGCCGGAGCTCGGATTCCGGACATCAGGGAGCAGTTGGATGACCTCACCTCGCGCCGCGATCGGTGTTTTAGCAATCGGGCTTGCGGCCCTGATCTGGCCTGCCGGCGGCGCTTCGGCGCTGGATTATCCGACCCGGCCGGTGCGGTTTGTGGTGGGATATCCGCCGGGCGGCGCAACCGATATTCTGGCGCGCCTGATCGGGCAGCGGCTTTCGGAAAAGCTTGGCCAGCAATTCGTGATCGAGAACAAACCCGGCGCCGGCAATAACATCGCGACTGAGGCGGTGGTCAATGCGGAGCCGGACGGATACACGATATTGCTTGTCAACCCCGCCAATTACATCAACGCCTCGCTCTACACCAACCTCAAATTCAATTTCATTCGCGACATCGCGCCGGTGGCCTCGTTCAACCGCGTGCCGAATGTGATGACAGTCAACAACGCCGTGCCAGCGAAAACGGTCGCGGAATTCATCGCCTATGCCAAGGCCAATCCGGGCCAAGTGAACATGGCCTCTTCGGGCAATGGCACCTCGGTGCATCTGTCCGGCGAAATGTTCATGGCAATGGCTGACGTCAAGATGCAGCATGTGCCGTATCGGGGCGCGGCGCCGGCGATCACCGACCTGTTGGGCGGCCAGGTCCAGGTGATCTTCGACAACATGCCCTCGGTCATCCAGCACATACGTTCCGGTGCATTGCGCGCGCTTGCGGTGACGACGACGACGAGATCGCCGCAATTGCCTGACACTCCGACCGTCGCCGAGACCGTGCCCGGCTACGAGGCGAGCGCGCTGTTTGGCGTGGGCGCCCCGAAGAAAACCCCGCCGGAGATGATCGAGAAGCTCAACAAGGAGATCAACGAGGTGCTTGCCGAACCGGCCATCAAGGCGCGCCTGATCGATCTCGGCGGGGAGCCATTGATCAGTACGCCCGATGCGTTCGGCAAAATGATCGTGGCCGAAACCGAGAAATGGGAGAAGGTGGTCAAGGCGGCCGGCGCGCATGTCGAATAGAGTTCGCGGAAAATATTCAGGCGCAGGCTTGACAGCTTTTGGCTTGGGTCTATACTAAACCACATGGTTAAGTATAACGATCAAGCGCTGGACCGCACCTTTGCCGCGCTCGGCGATCCGACGCGGCGCGCACTCTTGGCCCGGCTCGGCAAACGCGACAGCCTCTCGGTGAGCGAGCTGGCGCAGCCGCTTCCGATGTCGCTGCCGGCGGTGATGAAGCATCTCGACGTGCTCTCTGATGCCGGACTGATCGCCCGCGCCAAGACCGGCCGCACTGTGGCGTGCCGGCTCACCGCTGGTCCGATGGAGCAAGCGATGGATTGGCTCAATCGCTATCAGCACTTCTGGTCGGAAAACCTCGACCGCCTTGCCGCTTTCGTGGAGGAAGACACATGGCCAAAACAAACGTTGCCGCCGACGCCGGGCTCGGCACCCGGCCCAGCCTCACGCTCAAACGCCGTTTCAACGCGCCACCGGAAAAAGTCTACGCGGCGTGGACGAACCCTGAAAAAATAGTGCGATGGTTTGCTCCCCCGCGGGTAAAGCCGGGCACCGAGCGCGCCAGTATCGATGCACGGGTAGGCGGCCGCTATCGGCTCAGCTTCGACAGGGACGACGGCGAGCACTTCGAGGTCGGCGGCGTCTATCGCGAGGTGGTGCCGAATGAACGGTTGGTGTTCAGCTGGGCATGGCATTCCACGCCTGAGCGCGAGTCGCTGGTTACGGTGTTGCTGAAGCCCGACCGTGAGGGCACGCTGCTTACGCTCCACCACGAACAATTCGTCGACCAGGCCGCGCGTGACAGCCATGAGCATGGATGGAAGGGCATGCTCGACAACATCGAAAAACATCTCGCCTGAAATGCCGCAACTACAGGAGCAGATCATGCAAGCACACCAAGTCGTCTCTCGTCAGGAATGGATCGCCGCGCGGAAAGCGCATCTCGAGCACGAAAAGGAATTCACAAAGGCGCGCGAACGGCTCAGCGCGGAACGGCGCGCATTGCCCTGGGTCAAGGTCGACAAGTCCTATGTGTTCGACGGCCCCAACGGCAAAGCAACGCTGGCCGATCTGTTCGCCGGCCGCAATCAGCTCATCGTGCAGCATTTCATGTTCGCTCCCGACTGGAACGAAGGCTGCAAGAGCTGCTCGTTCTGGGCCGATGGCTTCGAGCGCATGGTCCCGCATCTCGCCGCGCGCGATACCACGATGGTGGCGGTTTCGCGCGCGCCGTTGGCCAAGCTTGAAGCCTTCAAGGCGCGGATGGGCTGGACCTTCGACTGGTATTCGTCCGCCGCCAACGACTTCAATTACGACTATGCGGTTTCGTTTACGCCGGAGCAGCTCAAATCGGGCGACAAGGTCTACAATTTCGGCACCGTCGGCTTCCACGTCGAGGAGGCGCCCGGGATCAGCGTGTTCTATCGCGACGAGGCCGGAAACATCTTCCACACCTATTCATGTTTTGCCCGCGGCCTCGACATGATGAACGCCGCCTATCACTATCTCGACCTGACGCCGCTCGGCCGCCACGAAGAGGGTTTGCCCTACCCGATGGACTGGGTACGGCTGCGCGACAACTATCAGCCCGCGAGCGAGAAGGCGGCGTGTTGCGGGGGCTAGGAGCCGCGCTTGCCGTTGAGCGCCGTCATTCGAGGAAATCCTTCAGGAGCTTGATGGTGTCGGCCGGATTTTCTTCCATCAACCAATGTCCGGCGCGGGGCACCACAGCCTCTTGAACATTGGTGGCGGCGAAGCGCATAACGCTCGCCATCGTCGGACCGAACGACTTCTCGCCACCGACCGCCAGCACCGGCATCGTCAACAGGCCCTTGCCCAGGAATGCCTTGTTATCGATCGCGTCTTGGTCGAACGCCTTGAACTGCTCAAAACCGGAATGCATTGCGCCCGGAAGCGCATAGAGGCTGGCATAATGTTCGCGCGAGCCTTCATCGAACTTGGTCGGATCGGCTGAAAACTCGTTCCAGAAGCGGTCGAGGTAGATTCGCTCGCGGCCTTTGACCAGCCGCTCCATGTCCGGCCCCCCGAAGCGGAAGTGCCAGAGCAGCGGATTTTTCAGGATTTCTTCCCAAGGTCCAACGCCGGGCAAAGGCGCATCCAGCAGAGCAAATCTCGTTACGCGGTCGGGATGCTCCGCCGCGAAAGCGTAGCCAATCATGTTACCAATGTCGTGGGTGACGAGTTGCGCCTTTTCGATTTTCAGCGCGTCGAGAACGCCCGCGACATCTTCCCCTTGCGTTTTCTTGTCGTAACCGCCAGGCGGATGTGAGGACAGGCCCATGCCGCGCAGGTCAGGCACGACAACCGTGTGATGGTCCATTAGCGCGGCAGCGAGCGGCGCCCACATGTCGCCGGTCTCGCCATATCCATGAAGCAGCAAGACCGCCGGGCCCACACCGCCAAGGCGAACATGAATGGTCGTGCCGTTGGCCACGATTTCCTGTGTTCGGAATGATGCCGGAAACGGCGGCACTTGAGCCATTGCGGGGAGCGCAATCGCGAGCGCTCCGAGACCGCCGATCAGGAGTCTGAACATCGTGTGTCTCCCACCATCAGGGGCAATCGGGTGAGCGGAAGGAAACGTAATCCATGCGTCCGGAACGGACCTGTATAGACTGGCGCACTCAGAACCGTGTGATTGCCGCTACGGCCTCGCCGTCGAACTCATGGTGGGTGTCGGGTAACAGTTCAAGGCGCGAGTGCCGTGTAGACGGGGATTGGGGCACCAACTGGGCAAACGCCAAGAAATTAGACTTCAACATGTAACATCATTCCAACACGGTTATTGGTGTAACCCTCCTGTTGTGGGCGCCGGGGCGTAGCACAAAGGAAACGGTGAATGGCTGACATTGGAGCACTTGGAGCAACCTTCAACGATGCGACCCGCGCATTGGCGGGGGGTCTATGGCAGACGGCCGTAGAAGAAGGCGGGCAGGGCACAGGCAGCGTCAACCGCTACGTCAACGATCTGACGGCAGTACAACAAGGACTGACAGAGCTGAACGCTAACCCTAACCAGTTCACGGGCGATACGCAGACGCACGTGGACACGATCCTCGCTGATCTTGGCATGGCGATCACGTCGGCGACATCCTCCGTGAACGGGGGTGGCGCAGCGGCTGAAGCAGCACTGCGCGATGCACACCTTGAGATCCTGAACGTAGCCAACGCCGACACAAACCTGGCAGGGCTGCTGGGATTCACCCCCGCTCCCGAGGCGTTGCCTGATGGCACGCAAGTCAAGTTCGATCCGAACGCGACGTTCGCCGATGTCGGGGCGATCTTCAATGATTTCGCCAACAAGTCGCTCGGCGGCGTCAACGCAGACAACCATGATGTTCTTCTCAACGAAGCCAACGTCATGTTCAAAGACTTGGAGCACATGGTCAACCAGACCGGGGGCCAGTTCGACGGCCTGACCTATGTTCACGCCCGCGCTTTATTGTACCAAGTGGACTTGGAGCGGGATTACATCAACGGGGTTGCGAACGAACCCGGTGGTCGCGGCAGCAACGACAACATTCTGGACATGATCGATATTGTTCAGAATGACGACAATCTGGCGGCTCTGGCGCAGGATGGGTTTGCTCCATTCTCCGAGCCATTGCACGATACGCCCAAGTACACCGACGATGCCCCGCAGACTTTGTTCTGGGCCAACTTCATCGCGATGTCTAATTCCTTGGGAGAACAAGCCATCGCCGCTGTCACCAACCACGACGCGGGAGCGAGCGCGGCATTGGTGAAGGAGTTGCAAGCCTTCAAGGCCGATGTTGAAGCGTTCGATGCAGAACAAGGCGGTGTGTTCGGGGGGCGCTTCGACAACGAACTACTTGGCGACAAGGGCACGGTCGGAGCCGCAGTTAACATTGCGGTCGAAGGGTTGCACACCGGCGATCTCGATAAGGTCACGGCGGCTGCCCAGCAGTTGCACGACAACGCGGCTGACGTAGGCGGCAATAACATTCCGCTTGGAGGCGGCACGTATAGCCCCGATGCGATCACGGTGGCGGATGCGTTGTCGACGGCAACTAATCCTCCGGCGGCTCCAGCACTTGCACCTCACGATACGGTTGCGGCCTTCGACCCACATGCTGACTTGGCGCGCCAGCTACACGCCATACACCACCTCGCCTGATGAGATCTTGGGTTATATGTCCTAACATTAGCCCTGCTTGTGCTTGCGCGGGCACACGACACGACACCCTGCCAATGTCGTAGGGGTAGGGTCCCGACCGGGGGTAGGCCACTTGCCACCCCCGCTCCATTGGACGCATCGCCGGTCTCCTGACGGGGGCCTCACAGAAGCGTTGAACGGATGGCGTCATTCACCGGAAATGAAGCCATCCGAAAAACCGGCGAACGATTCGCGAAATACGACATCGTCGCGGTAGCGGGCTTGAAGGATGTGCTGCTCGGCCCGCACGGCTTTTGTTTGCTGGGCGCGTCAGTGCTTTCAAGCAGGCAAACTAAGTGATTGTTTTTATGGCGCACCCGACAGGATTCGAACCTGTGGCCTTTGCCTTCGGAGGGCAACGCTCTATCCAGCTGAGCTACGGGTGCGTTTAAGGGTTCATTTAGCCGATTGACCTGCGGGGGGCAATGTCCTGCTGGGCCGGTGGCGAGGCGCAGGAGCAAGGCCGTTCCAGAAACGGGTATTCCCTGCTATTTCAGCGCGAGAGGCCTTTCCTCGTCGAGAAAGCCCATCAGTTCGCGAAAGAATTGCATGCGGTTCTTTTCCATCATCACCGTATGTGTTCCTTCGCTCAGTTCGATTAGACGCTTGTAGGGCGTATTTTTTAACTGAGCAAAATGACCCTGCGCCAGGTAGCTTGGCAGATCTGCAGTATCAGCGTCGGCACTGAAATCTTGGTGGGATCGTAGAGCGCTTTGCCTGCAGTCCAATAATTCGCGTTGTCCTCGGCGACACCGTTAGGAGCTCGCAGCATCGGAGGATTCTGCTTTGAGGAATCAGGATCGGTGGCCCATGTGGCGTCCGCCCATGCATCAAATACGCCCGGCGGGATAAGATCTGCCTTCTTGTCTTCAGGAACGCCCTTTAGCCAGCGTTCCCTGGCGGAATCTTTCGAAACCAGACGGTAAGCTCCAAGTGGCGGTGCATTGGCGGCTGCAGGCGCACGCGGTTCGGTGCGAATCCATTGCGGTGCGTAAAGCACCAATCGGTTTACCCGGTTGTTATTTTCACTGGTGTAGAGTCCGGCAATCGAGGTGCCCCAGGACCATCCCATCACGTTGATTTTCGAGACGTGGCGCTTCTTCAGAATAAAATCGACAGCAGCGCCGAGATCGTGCGCGGCAACCTTAGTCGAAACAATCGGCTTGTTGGCGCCCGGTGGCTGGCTCATTTCAGTCGGCCTGGTAGAACGGCCATAGCCACGAACGTCGACCAGATAGACGTCGTAGCCGCGGGATGCGATTAAATCCATCATGGACATGCCCTCGATCGGCAGATCGAAGGCCGTTTCGGCCGGGTAAGTCGCGCCATGAACGAACAAAACAATCTTGTCCGCGGAAAAACGCCTGCTTGCCCGCCGGGTGCTTATTGCGAACAAAGAGTTCAACGCCGGGCTCACCTGATGGAATCATGGTGTCCGTTGTCTCAAGTTTTGCGCTCTTCGCGTCGGCGATAACGCTCGGCAAAACGGCGCTGGCTGCCAAAACGCTCAAAAACAAACCCGTTAAATTGGCGATCATCAAAGCCTCCCGGTGATAGTTTGACGGCAATGGAGCGCACCGCCTCTCGCTGCGCTCGCAATGACGGGACAATCTCTATAGCTGCTGCGCTTCGAGTTCGGCCAGAGTAAACGTTAGGCTTGTTTTTATCACGTGAGAAGCCGGCATTTCATATCGACCGCGCCCGTCGACACCCGGTGCGCACGAAAAGCAAAATGGCAGCGCGGGGGCGGCCAGTTGGCGGCGAGACAATCAAGCCACGGCCGAGACGTTCTCGCTGCCATCGGCTCCGAACAGGCGTCTTACCTCGGAAGAAGGCTTGGCCGCGCTGAACAGGTAGCCCTGCATCTCGGTGCAGCCCAGCCCTCGCAGCACTTCCTTTTGCCCAGATGTCTCGACGCCTTCCGCTGTCGTGGTCATGTTGCGCGCCGCGGCGATGTTCACCACCGCCTGCACGATCACCGATGAGCCGCCGATTTCCGTGATGTCCTCGACGAAACAACGGTCGATCTTGATCTTGTCGAATGGGAAGCGCTTCAGATAGCTCAGCGAGGAATAGCCGGTGCCGAAGTCGTCCAGCGCAATGCGAATGCCGATAGCCCGAAGCTGATGCAGGATGGCGAGCGCGGTTTCGTCGTCGCGGATCAGCACGGCCTCGGTGATTTCGAGTTCCAGCCGGTTCGCCGGCAGACCCGAGACAGCAAGCGCGCTGGCGATCTTCAGCGCCAATGTCGTGCATTTCAACTGCACCGGCGAGACGTTGACCGCGAGCCGCACATGGGCCGGCCAGCCGGCCGCCTCGGCGCACGCGGTACGAAGCACCCATTCTCCGAGTTCAACGATCAAGCCGGTCTCCTCCGCGACCGGAATGAATTCCGCTGGTGAAATCATGCCGCGTTCGGGATGGCGCCAGCGCAGCAGCGCCTCGCAGCCCGTCACCTGGTCGCTCCCGAGATCGACCACCGGCTGGTAGTGGATCTCGAAGGCGCCATCGACAAGCGCCTGACGCAAATCCCGCTCCAGCGAAAGCCTTGCCTTGGCATGTGCGTCCATTGCCGGCTCGAAAAAGCGATAGGTTCGGCGGCCGTTGGCCTTGGCGCCGTACATCGCCAGATCGGCATTCTTGATCAGTTGATCGAGATCGGTGCCATCCTGCGGCGCCAAAGCAATGCCGATGCTGGCGTCGGTCATGAGCTGGTGGCCGAGGCACTCATAGGGTTGACGGATCGCCTCATGAATGCGCGTCACGAATTCCACGACGTCGCCGGAATTTTCGACATCGGTCTGGATCACCGCGAACTCATCGCCGCCAAGCCGGGCGATATGGTCGGTATCTCTGATGCAATCCCTGATGCGCCCCGCCACGGCTTTCAACAGCTCATCGCCGACATGATGTCCGAGCGAGTCGTTGATGCCCTTGAACTCGTCGACATCGATGTAAAGCAACGCGAACTGCTGGCCGCGGCAGGCTCTCTGCAGTTCTTGTTCGATTCTTTCGCGGAACAGCACCCGGTTCGGCAGGTCTGTGAGCGCGTCGTAATGCGCCAGATGCGCAATCTTCTCGTCGGCGCGACGGCGATCGGTAACATCGTCGACGATGTTGATGATATATCTGGTCTGCCCGGCGTGATCCGGAATCCCGATGCGCCTTGAAGTAATAAAGCGCTGGCCCAGCGTCTGGGTTTGCCACGGGCTTATGTCCAGGAACAGGCCTTCGGGACTTTGCAGGGCTTTTTCATCGTCGGCGGCGATGGCATCGGCGGCCGCCTTGGGGTACAGATCGGGCGCCGTCTTGCCGACAATATCGTCGCGCGACAGCCCGAACTGAGTCTCGGCGACCCGATTGACCAGCACGTATCGGCGATCGCGCACGTCCTTTACGGTGATCTGGGTCGGAATGTGATCGATAATCTGCCGCAGGAAGCTGTAGTTGCGATCACGCTCCTGCTCGACATGCCGCCGCTCGGTGATGTCTTCGATCGTCGCCACCCACCCGCCATGCGCCAAGGGCTTGTTGACGACGTCAAACGAACGTCCGTCCGCGGCTTCCATGATGGTATGGGTTATTTTTCCCTGTGCGAGGTTCTGCAAGATGTTAGAGCAAAATTCCTCGACATTACCCTCAAACGAACCGGTTTCCTTACGGTGCCGGACGACGTCGAGGAAATGGCAGCCCGGCTTGACGACGTTCGCCGACAGACCGCACATGTCGATATAGCGTTGGTTGCAGATTACCATGCGCGCCGACTTGTCATACAGCACCAGACCCTGGGTCATGTTGTTGAGGGCAGTGTCGAGGCGATGTTTTTCCGATGCGAGCTGCTGCTGCGATTGCTGATTTTGCCGGTTCACCTGGCGGACGATCAGGAACAGAATGAAGGCGATCACCAAGGCCGACAGAACGGCGGCAGCAACCATGAAACGGGTCTGGGCCCGCCAGTCCGAGAGTACGACTGCTACGGTGCTGGTCGCCACGACGATGATGGGGAAGCGGCCCAACGGAGCCGCGGATCCGAGCCGGTCCTGCTGATCGACACCGCTTTCGAAACGCAGCGTTTGCAGACCGCCCTCGGACCGAACCTTCTCCAGCAACGGCGCTGTCTTTAATTTATGCCCGATCATCGCGTCGGCATGGGGACAGCGAGCCAGCAACGTTCCATCGCGATGGAACATGGAAATCGCGGCGCCGTCTCCGAGCACGACCGATGCAAAGAAGTTTTGAAAATTCGCCGAATCGATCCGCCGCGCCATCACTCCGAGGAAAACCCCATCGAGCCCACTCAGCCGATGCGCGATCACCGTGGTCGGCTTACCCGTGAAATAGCTCTGAACCGGCTCCCCCAGCGTAAGCTTCAATTCGCGGTTTGATTTGAGAGCGCCGAAATATTCGCGACCGGCGATGTTCACATCCGCCAGCGGCCAACCGCCGGAGGAGTTGATCAGTTGTCCATCTGAGTTGTAGATGTTCACGTCGCCGATATAGGACAGAACGCTGGCCTTGGACTTGAGCATCAGGTGCGCGTCGTAGGTCGACATCTCGCTGCTGAAAATCTCCGGCGAGGCGCTCCCGGCGAATTGCATTTTCGCGATCAGATCGGTCGCGAGGATATCGGCATCTTCGAACTGTTGGTCGAAGTGGCGGGTGAGCAGCAGTACGGTGTTTTCCAGTTCGCGTTCGCTGTTGCTCAGCGCGCGCTCGCGGAATTGGCCGATGATGAGCGCCGTGCTGATGGTGATCGCCGCGACCAGAAGAACGCCACAAAGGATGAGCCAGAGGACCGGACCTCGCCGGAAGGAGGCGGCGCTGTGATGCGGCGCGACCGCGGTGCTCTCGGACCTTCCAGGTAGCCGCCATATGCTGGAAATCGGCGTTCGCATTCCTCGACTCTCCCGAGGACACGCATACAACGCTCGAAGTGGCATACGCGTTAGGAAATCCGGTTACCCGGGACTTAATGGGGCTTCACGGAGCCGCAGCTTTCGCGTGTCGGATTGCGCCAGTCAGCCACGCCGCCGGCCCAATATCCGCCATTCAGGTCCCGATCAGGGTCAGGTGCCGACTAACGTCGGTACGGTTGATGACTCTGTCGCAACGCACTCGTTTTGCGAAAACTTAAGACGGCTTGCGCGTCCGGGTTCGCAGCCGGCCCACCACGCCGGTTGGAAAGAAATAGACGCTGGCGATGAACAGCAAGCCAAGCCACAGCAGCCACCGATCGGGATGCAGCAATCCGGGAAGCAATGGCAGCCCGGCATCGGCCGCGGCGTTGGAGGCAGCCCCCATCAGCGCCTGCAGATAGTTCTGCGCCAGAATAAAGATCGTAGCACCAATCACGGCGCCATAAATCGTGCCCATGCCGCCGATCACCACCATCAGCAATATGTCGAGCATGATCGCAAAACTTAGCGAGGTGTCCGGGCCGGCATAACGCAGCCACAGCGCGTTCAGCATGCCCGCGCTGGCCGCGACCAGAGCGGCGAGGCAGTTGGCGTAGGTCAGATGGAACACGGTGCGGAAGCCGAGCGCCTCGGCCCGAAATCGGTTCTCCCGGATCGCCTGCAGCACGCGGCCGAATGGCGAGTTCACCACGCGCAGCAGCCCCAGGATCATCGCCGCGCAGCCAACCAAGATGACGTAATAAGTCAGCACGCGGCCGTTGAGTTCGAAGCCGATTAGATTTTTAGGGATCAGCACCGTGCCGGGCCGCAGCAACTCCGGCAACTGGAAGCTGCGACCGTCCTCGCCGCCGGTGAGCCATGACAACTGCGAGGCCAAAACCAGAAAGGCCGATGCGACCGCCAGCGTGATCATCGCAAAAAATATCGCCTCGACCCGCAATGAAAAAAGTCCGATGGCGAGAGCCAGCAGCATGGCAAGCGGCAGGCCAGTCACGATAGCGGTGGCGACCGCGGCCCAGCTTGGGCCCATCGAGTATAGCGCGATCGCCACCGCATAGCTGCCGATGCCGTAAAACATGGTATGGGCGAACGACACCGATCCGGTGTAGCCGAGCAGGAGATCATAGGACGCCACCAGCGCTGCAAAGATGCAGATCTTGGTAGCGACGTTCATCGCCTTGGCGCCCGGAAAAACCAGCGGCGTGACCGCCAGCGCCGCGATAATGACCAACAGCAAAATAGACAGTGCGCGGCTGCGCGGGGGATCGCCGGAAAGCAACATCATCGGCTTGTCACCGCATACAGCCCGCGCGGGCGCCACATCAGGATCGCGACCATCAGCAAGATATTGGACACCAGCGCCAGCTTCGGCACCAGAAAGCCGCCATAGTTGGCCACCATTGCCACCAGCAGCGCGCCGATGAAGCAGCCGCCAATCGAGCCGAGCCCGCCGATGATCACCACGATGAAAACCAGCACGGTAAGGTCGTTGCCCATCGAGGCATGCACCTGCTCGCGGTACAGCGCCCACATCACGCCGCCGAGCCCGGCGAGGCCGGAGCCGACCATGAATACGCCCAGGAACAGCCGCCGGATGCGATAGCCGAGCGCTTCCACCATCTCGCGGTTTTCCACGCCGGCCCGGATCAAGAGGCCGATCTTGGTGCGGTTCAGAACCAGTTGAATGCCGCAAAACACGATCAGCCCGACCAGCATCGCCAGTACGCGGTATTTGGCAATCGCGATGTCGCCAATGATCAGGGACCCGCGCAGCGCTGTCGGCAGCGGCAGCGGAATGATCTGCGGCCCCCACAGCGCATACAGCGCCTGTTCGGCGACGATCAATCCACCGGTCGTCATCAGGATTTGCTTGAGGTGCTGGCCGTACACCGGGAGAATCAGTACGCGCTCGACCACCAGCCCCAGCGCGCCGGAGACCGCCATCGACAGGACAGCGGCCGGCGCCAGGATGGCGAGATTTGTCAGCAGCGAGTCGGCCTGTACCCACGTCGCCAGCGGCAGCAGCACCAGGGTGGCGATATAGGCGCCGACCGAGATGAAGGCGCCGTGGCCGAAATTGAGCACGTCCATCAGGCCGAACACCAGCGTCAGTCCGGAAGCCATGATGAAGATCATCATTCCCATGGCGAGGCTTGCGACCGTCAGCGTCACCCACGAACTTCCCGATCCGACCAACGGCAGCATGAGGAGGGCGACAATTGCCGGCAACAGCACTGGCAGAAGATCTCGCTGCGGTTTGGGCAGCGCTGCTGAGGCAGCAAGATCGGTCATTGATGCGCCTCCAAAGTGAGCCCGAGCAAGCGCTCTTGCAGCTTAACATCCGCTGCCAGCTCGGCCATCTCGCCACGATGGACGATTTTGCCGTTATCCATCACCAGAACCGTATCGCCGAGTTCGCGCGCGGCATGGAAGTTCTGTTCGACCATGAGTATCGTTGCTCCCCTGCGCTTGATCTCGGCGAGGCATTCGATCAGCGCCACCACGATGGCCGGCGCCAGTCCCTTGGTCGGTTCGTCAATCAGAAGCAGCTTGCGGGGCTCGACGATCGCGCGGGCGATGGAAAGCATCTGCTTCTGCCCGCCGGACAGCGCACCGGCGCGTGACAGCCAGAACCGCCGCAGCGCGGGAAAGAATCCGAACATCCATTCGAGCCTTGAATCGTCAAGCGGGCCCTCCCGCGCCGCCAGCAGCAGATTTTCTTTCACCGTCAGGTCCGAGAAAACGGCCATGCTCTCCGGAACGTAGCCGACGCCGAGCCGCGCGATGTCAGGCGTGGCGCTTTTTTCGATGCGTTGTCCGTCAAGCGAGATCTGGCCGGCGGAAGACTGCCAAAGCCCCATGATGGTGCGCAACGTGGAGGTTTTGCCGGCGCCATTGCGGCCAAGCAGCATGGTGGTCTGACCTTGCGCGACGCGAAAGTCGATGCCTTGCAGAATGTGATATCGCCCGACATGGGTATGGACACCGGCGAGATTGAGAAGGTCGGTCATGCCGCGCTCTTTCCGGGCGCGATGCCAAGATAAGCCTCCTGCACGATTGGCGAAGCGATTACCTCGGCCGGCTTGCCGTCCGCGACGAGCTGGCCATTGTGCAACACAATGATGCGGTCGGCCAGCGAGCGCACCACGTCCATCTTGTGCTCGACCAAAAGGATGATCTTGCTGGCGTCCTGCTTGAGCCGCGCGATCAGGTCCAGCACCACCGGGACCTCATCGATGCTCATTCCGGCGGTGGGCTCGTCGAACATAAAGACCTTCGGCTCGAGCGCCATCATCAGCGCGACTTCGAGCTTGCGCTGGTCGCCGTGTGACAGCGCAGTCGCCGCCACGCTCCGCCTGCCGCCCAGCGCGACCTTGTCGAGAATGGCGTCGGCGCGCGCGATCAAGTCCCTGCGCGTCATCCACGGCCGGAGCATGTCGTAATGCACGCCACTTTGGGATTGCACGGCGAGACGGACATTCTCTTCAACGCTGAGGTTTGGAAACAGGTTGGTGAGCTGGAACGCGCGGCCAAGGCCGGCGCGGGTTCGCAGCGGCGCGGAAAGCTGCGTTATATCTTCACCATCGAACAGGATGCTGCCAGCGCTTGGCCGCAACTGTCCGGAGATCAGGTTGAAATAGGTGGTCTTGCCAGCCCCGTTGGGGCCGACAATGGCGGTCAGCTCGCCCGGCCTAAAGCTGCAGCTGACATGATTGACCGCGACATGTCCGCCGAAGCGGATGGTCAGATCGCGGGTCTCGAGAGTATGGCTCATCAACTACCTCGCGGTACATGCGATGCGCTGCTGTCCTCGCCCCGGTTGCGGGGCGAGGTGTCGCGAAGCCCTCCCGCGTCAAGGACGAGGACGAGGAAGAAGGTCAGCGCTTGTTGCGGATCGGGACCGACATGTCCTCGATCTTGAGTTCACGTACCGGCTCGAGCACGGCCCAGCTGACGTTCGGGTCTACCTTGACCTTGAAGTGATACATGCTCTGCAGCGCCTGATGGTCTTCCTTGCGGAATACCATCTTGCCCTTTGGCGTATCGAACTCCATGCCTTCCATCGCGCTGATCAGTTTTTCGGTGTCGGTGGATTTCGCCTTGGTGATGGCGGCAGCCACGGCCATCGCAGCGGAGAACCCGCCGGCGGTGAAGAAGTCCGGCGGTGCGTTGAAGCGCTTCTGATGTTCGGTCACGAACCAGTCGTTCACCGGATTCTTCGGGATCTCATAGTAGTAATAGGTCGCGCCCTCCATCCCCGGCAGCCGCTTGTAGGCAGCCAGTGCCGGCAGGATGTTGCCACCGGTTGAAAGCTCGATCCCGTAACGTTTCGGATCCATATCCTGCAGCTTGGTCAGGGGATCGCCGCCGCCGGCCCAGATCACCCAGATGATCTTGCGTCCTGGCTTGTCTTTTAGGGCATCGAACAGGCGCTGGCCGGCCGCGGTGAAATCGGTGGTGGTGGTCGGCACGTATTCTTCGGCGGCCAGCGTCGCACCGGTTTTGGCCAGTGCTTCCTTGAATGCGGCGACGCCATCGCGGCCGAACGCATAGTCCTGCGCCAGCGTCGCAATGGTGACACCGGGCTTGCCGATCGCCACAGCATTCGAGATCGCATCCTGGGAGGAATTGCGCCCGGTACGGAAGATATATCGGTTCCACTTCTCGCCGGTGATTTGGTCCGCCACCGCTGGTTCGACGATCAGGATCTTCTTGTTTTCTTCGGCCACGGGCAGGTCGGCGAGCGCCGCGGCCGAGGACGATGTGCCAATCGCGATATCGGCCTTGTCGTCTTGATACGCCTCCGCAAGGGCTGCCTTGGACAGGTCCGGCTTGCTCTGATCGTCCTTGGTGATGATGACGATCTTGCGTCCGTCCAGCGTCATGCTGCCCTTGGTGGCATACTCAAGGCCCATGCGCAGCCCGGTTTCGGTCTGCTTCGCATAAGCTTCCAATGGGCCGGTCTTGCCATAGATCAGCGCGAGTTTCAGGTCGTCCGCCTGCGCGGCGCTAATCAGCCCTAGTGTGGCGGTTGCAAGGATCAGTGGTAAACGCACGGCAGTGCCTCCTGTTGCAGAGTTTCCGTCATCACAGCGATTTGCACAGCCTGAGCAATATTGCAAATTCGACGTTTTCCGACTCCGGATCATGTCGGCAAACGCCTAGCATAGCGATGACGGTGGCCAGACAGGGCGGCACCCGGCAGCTCGATCGCAACTGAGTTGTCAGGCCTTCGGAATCCGACACTGCATGGTGCAGTGGACCCCGGTTTTTAAAAAAGAAATCTCGGTCTTGCCGTCGAAAGGCCGGAGCGCCGATTTCAACAGCCTGGTTCCAAACCCCGGTGCTCCGACTTCTTCGACCGCAGGACCTTCGGTCTCGTCCCAAGTGATGTTGAGGCGATCATCGGAGACCCACCACGAGACCTGCAACAACCCGCGCGAGGAGGAGAACGCGCCGTATTTTCCGGCGTTGGTGGCAAGCTCGTGGAATATCAATGCCAGGCTCACGGCCAGCTTGGCGGGAAGAAACAGCGGATTGCCGTTCAGGGTGAAGCGAACGTGTCCGTAGGGTCCGAGTTCACTGAGCAAAAGATCCTTGATGTCGCAGCCGCTGCCGTCGACGCGTGCTATCAGATCGTCGGTCAGCGACAGCGCCCTTAGGCGCTGATCGATGCTGGCCCAGGCCTTCGGCTGATCATGCAGCACCTGACGAAGAACCGCATGAATAGTCGACAGCTTGTTTTTCAGACGGTGCTGAAGCTCGTCGACAATGAGCTTGCGATACTCCTCTTCCTGGATCAGGCGGTTGGCGATCTGCCGTTGCCGCGAGGCGATCGAGCGATAATGCTCGATCCCCCATATCGTGAGGCCGCACACGACCAGATAGATCACTGCAAGCGCCAGCCTTGCAAAGTCCACCGCGCCGTCCCCGAAATTGACGGCGACGCCCAGCACCCCGCCGGCGAGCGCGGTGGCGATGCCGACACGCAGGCCGCCGAAAGCCGTCGCAAAGAATACCGCCGGGAAATAGGGGGTGAAGAAGACGTCCGGGCGTATCAACGCGAGACACCATCGCGCCGCGGTCGCCATGGCGAGGCAGGATACGGCAAATCCGATCTTGAAAAGCGTCGAGGGTTGCGACGTTCCGTGCCAGCCCCGCCGAAGCTCGTCGATCCATTTCACCATGACACTCACATTACATCAGCCGATCGGCGAATCCACAACAAGGCCTGCCTAGAGCAGGGTAGGAGGTCCGCGCCTGCAAATTCCCGGGTGGTAATGGCTGACGGCAAGCACGGCTTGCGTTGTTCCCTTTGGCTGGAGATATTACCAGGCGGGCAGCATCGGAGGAGAACGACATGGGACGGCTGGATGGCAAAGTCGCTGTTATCACCGGCGCGACCAGCGGCATCGGTCTGCGTACCGCCGAGATTTTTGTCGAGGAAGGCGCGAGGATCGTCATCGCGGGACGCCGCGCGCCGGAGGGGGAGGCGCTGGCCAAAAAGCTCGGCGCCAACTGCATCTTCCGCCGCAGCGATGTCACGGTCGAAGACGAGGTTCGGGCTCTGATCGGCGAGGCCGTCGATAAATTCGGCCGCATCGATTGTCTGTTCAACAATGCCGGCGGGCCGGCGCAGACCGGCGGCATCGAAGGGCTCGAGGTCGGGCTGTTCGATGCGGCGATGGCGACCTTGGTGCGTAGCGTGATGCTGGGCATGAAACATGCCGCGCCGCATATGCGTCGTCAGGGCTCCGGCAGTATCATCAACAATGGCAGCATCGCGGGCCGGCTCGCGGGCTTTTCGTCCTCCGTTGTGTATGGGGCGGCCAAGGCCGCCGTTATTCACCTCACCAAATGCGTGGCGATGGAACTCAGCGAATCCAACATTCGCGTCAACAGCATTTCGCCCGGGGCGATCGCCACCGGCATCTTCGCCAAGGCGCTGGGTTTATCGGTCGAAGCGGCGGAGAAAACCCCCGACGTGATGCGCGAGGTCTACAAGACGGTGCAGCCTATTCCGCGGGCCGGGCTGCCCGAGGACATTGCTCATGCCGCGGTGTTTCTCGCCAGCGACGAATCCAGTTTCATCAGCGGGCACGATCTGGTGGTCGATGGCGCCATCACTGGCGGGCGCAACTGGACCCAGCAACAGCAAGGCTACGTCGCGCTGCGCAAGGCATTCGATCAGAGCGGCGCGTGATCGACGTGACGCTTACCTCTCCCGCTTGCGGGGGAGGTCGACGCGCTCGCGAGCGCGGCGGGTGGGGGAAGCTCTCTTCAGCTTGCTTCAGTGTGACGCGCAACTTTGCGCTACCCGTTTTCACACCGGCTTCAGCGTAAGGCGTAATCCATCGCGGGGCTTCGGGATCGGCCACATCTGCCAATCCGGCGTGTAGCCCGGCTCCAGCGACACGCTGAGATTCTGCAGAAAGTGTCGCGCGAAGCATTTCGCTTGCATGAAAGCAAAGTGCAGCCCGAGGCACATATGAGCGCCGCCGCCGAACGCCACCCAGGCAAAGCGGTGTCGGCCGCGTTGCGCTTCTTCGGTGAAGCGCAACGGATCGAAGCTGTCAGGATCGGGCCAGATCTCCGGCATGTGATGGGTGAACAGCGGATTGACGCCGACCATGGTACCGGCCGGAACCGCGTAGCCTTTGAAATTGAAATCGCGGACGGCGCGTCGCGGCATTGAAGGCACCGGCGGCTTCAAGCGCATGGCTTCCTTGAACGCCATCTCAGTCAGGTGCATGGCTTCGAGATTGTCGAAGCTCGTGGGCTCATCGGCGGCGATGCCCAGCGCGCCGACTTCGTCGCGCAGCCTGGTCTGCCAATGCGGATGGCTCGCCAGCGCCCCCACAAATGAAGTCAGCGACGAGGTCAGGGTGTCGTGCGCGGCCATCATCAGGAAACTCATGTGGTCGACGATGTCCTGGGTCGAAAGCAGCGCCCCGTTCTCGTGGGTGGCGTGGCACAACTGCGAGAACAGGTCTTCGCCGCCGCCCTTATTGCGACGGATCGGAATCTGTTCCGAGAAGTAGGCGACGATGCGTTCGCGGCCTCGCACGCCGCGCGCCATCTTGGTGCCTGGCAGCGGTTTGCGGATCACCGAGATCGACGCCGCGACCATGTCGACGAATGCGCGCGTGATCTCGTCGACCTCCGGGCCGATCTCGGCGCCGAGGAACGAAGTCGCGGCGAGATCGAGCGTGAGCTGCTTCATCGCCGGGTAAAACAGCATCGGGCCCGGCTGCGCTTTCCATTTCTTGACCTGCGCCGCAATCCCGGTGTCGAGCGCCGCGAGGTAAGATTTCATCGGACCGGATTTGAACGCGACCGACAGCGCGCGCCGATGCAACCGATGCTCCTCGAAATCGAGCAGCATCAGCCCGCGCGGAAACAACAGACCGAGAACCTGGCCCCAGCCGTGCGTCGAGGAAAACAGCTTGGCTTGATCGAACAGCACCAGCTCGTTCGCCTCGGGCCCAAGCAGCACCAGACTGGTCTCGCCAAAAATGTGGCTGCGATACACCAGCCCGTATTTGGCGGACATTCGCTCGACCTGTCCTTTGGGATCGGCGAGCACGTCGAGCGTCTTGCCGATGATCGGCCAGCCCTCGTCACCGGGGATGTGGGTCAGCGAGTTGCGCTTTGGCGGGGTAAGGGTAATCGCGGGGGAAGCCACACTTTGCATCGACATGGCAGTCGCTCCGTTATTCCCCAGACCATCATGGATCGCAACTTGTTGCGATCGCAGGATCCAGGCTAGCCAGTGACCCTTTGCGTGTCAGGCGCAAACTTCGCCGCCCTCGCACTGGCGCTCGCGCGTTGCCGGAGCAGATTCAGGATGCGCGCGCGACTCACGCCTTGGTTTTGCGTTTTGCGGCTTCCTTCTGCAGATCCGGTGCGTTGATGGTCGGGATGGCGACGCGGCCCGGGCCGGTAAGCGATAGAGCGGCGGCGGCCTTCTCGTTTTCCATGATCTTGGCCATCACAGCTTGGCCGGCGCGCTCGAACACCGCGCGATTCTCGATCACGAATTTCTGGGATTTGCGCAAGCCGTCGATATAGCCATTGATTTCCGGAACCACGTAGCGCGCCACCATGTCCCAGCTGCGGCGGGTATTCTCGGGGTTAGCCCAGTCGTGCACGAATCCGACGATGGTGCCGACCCCGCCACTCACCTCCATCAGGTTCTTGATGGTCTTGACCAGATCGTCAGGGGTGCCAATGGTGGAGGCGGCGGCTTCGCCACCTGCGGTCTTCTCCAGCGCATCCTCGGGCGAAGTAAACCGCTGCAACCCGGGCCGCTGCAGCGTTCCCACATTATATTCATTGTGCCAGCGCATCAGTCCGGCGCCGGCCTCGCGGTGCGCCTGTTCGCGGCTTTCGGCGATGTGCCAGCTCAGCAGCACGCGCCAATCGGAACGGCTGACGGTGGTGCCGTGCTTCTTGGCCGCGTCCTCGGCAAAACCCCATTGCGTCGGCAGCGCCATCAGGCCCTGCGTCGACATCGAGCCGAGCGAAATGATGCCGATGCCGTATTTGCCGGCCAGCGTCATTCCGGAAGGCGAAATCTGCGAGGCCACCACGAACGGCATCTCTTCCTGCAACGGCAGGATCTGCAGCGCGGCGTCGTTCATTGTGAACCAGTCGCTCTTCGCGTTGACGCGCTCGCCTCGGAACAGCCGGCGAATAATCGCGATCGCCTCGTCCTGGCGATCGCGCTGCGTCATCGGATCGATGCCGAGCGTATGAGCGTCCGAAGCCAGCGCGCCCGGTCCGGAGCCAAAGATGGCGCGGCCACCGGTCATGTGGTCGAGCTGCACCGTGCGCTGTGCGACGTTGAAAGGATGATGATAGGGCAGCGACACCACGCCGGTGCCAAGCTTGATGCGTTTGGTGCGCTCGCCGGCAGCCGCCAGAAACATCTCTGGCGATGCGATGGTTTCCCACCCGGAGGAATGATGCTCGCCACACCAGAATTCATCGTAGCCGAGCTCATCGAGCTGCTCGACCAGATCGAGGTCGCGGCGGAATTGCAGCATCGGATGCTCGCCTATCGGATGATGCGGCGCCAGGAAGGCTCCGAATTTCAGGCGTGCCATGGGTTTTCTCTCCGGAGTTTATTGTTTTTGGTTGGCGGTGTTCTCGGCAGGTCTGGTCCCAAACTACGGGGTGGGGCGAGCCAAGGCAATCGCTGAAAACCGCTGCTCAAGCATGGACCTGGCAGGGGCTGGGCTGGCATACCCTGTTCCGGAATTCTCCCGCCAGCTTTTCCCTCACAGCAATGGACAGTCATGAACCGCGTTCTCGCCCATACCGGCGCCCGATATCCGATTGTGCAGGCCCCGATGGGGTGGATTGCACGCACCCAGCTTGCGTCCGCGGTGTCGCGCGCCGGCGGTCTCGGCATTATCGAGACCTCATCGGGCGAAACCGAAGCCTGTCAGGGCGAAATCGATCAGATGAAAGCGTTGAAGCTACCGTTCGGCGTCAACCTGCCAATCCGTTTTTTGCGTGACGATGCGATGCTTAAATTCGTCTGCAACTCCGGCGTCAAATTCGTTACGACCTCGGCGGGCAGCCCGGCGAAATTTATTGCGCCGTTAAAGGACGCCGGCATCGTCGTCTATCACGCGGTGCCGACGGTTGAGACCGCCTTGAAATGCGTCGAGGCTGGTGTCGACGGGCTGGTGGTCGAGGGCGCCGAGGGTGGCGGCTTCAAAAATCCCGAGGAAGTCTCAACGCTGGTGCTGTTGCAGGGAATCCGTGCGCGCACCGATGTCCCGATGATAGCCGCCGGCGGCATTTGCGACGGTCGCGGCATGGCGGCTGCCTTCGCGCTCGGCGCCGAAGGCATCCAGATGGGTACGCGTTTTGTGAGCTGCAGCGAAAGCCCGGTGCACGCCAACTACAAGAATGCGATCGTCCAGGCCAAGGAGACGGGAACGCTGGTGCTCAACAAGAAATCGACGCCATGCATCCGCGCGCTGAAATCGGAACGCACCAGGACGATCTACGACGCCGGCCTTATGGCGCCCGGCGCGCTGAAGGGCATTCGCCACCTGTATTTCGAAGGCGACATGGAAGCCGCTCCCGCGCTGGCGGGACAATCGGCGGGGCTGATCGATGCAATCAAGCCCGCGCGCGACATCATCGAAGAAACAGTGGCGCAGTTTTTTGCGATCACCACGCGCCTGGGCGGATTGGCGTCGGCCAGGGGATTTGGGTAATTTTTTTGTTATCGCGCCTTACCCTGTTTATTCATTCAGCCCCAAGGTCGCCGAAGCTGAGGCCTCGCCTAACTCGTCGGGCTTGGGTTTGCCCTCGCTTTGTCGCGGATGGCGCGTTTGTGGGCGTCGTGTTTGCGCTTTGATCTCTTGACCGCCGCATTTTTGTCATGGAGGCGGCCCGTCGCGGACGCAGGTGCGTTAATCCTGGGGACCGACAGCATACGCTCTTTTTATTTTGCAGTGCAGCAACTATCTCTTGGCGACGCGGTTAAGAGGTCTCTCTCAAGGAGCTGCCGGTGTCACTCGCCAAGAACATCGAATTCCTGCGACGTTTGCCGAAGTTGAATGCACTCAATGGCTTTGGAGGCTACGGCCGAAATCTGAGGCCGGGCGTTCGCAGTCCTCTGGTCGAGACCACCGATTTCGGGTCCAATCCCGGCGCGCTGAGGATGTTCTCGTTTGTGCCGGGCAATCATCAGCAGCCGCCTGCACTAGTCGTCGTTCTCCACGGGTGCGGCCAGAGCGCGGCCGGCTACGATCTGGGTGCAGGCTGGTCGACGCTCGCCAAACATTACGGCTTCGTGTTGCTGATGCCCGAGCAGCAGCCCGCCAATAACGCGAACGGGTGCTTCAACTGGTTTAATCCGGAAGACACCGCGCGCGACAGCGGCGAAGCATGTTCCATCCGGCAGATGATCGCGCGGATGGTTCGCGAACACAAAATCGACGGCCGGCGCATCTTCGTCACCGGTCTATCGGCCGGCGGCGCCATGACGTCGGTGATGCTTGCAACTTATCCGGAGGTGTTCGCCGGCGGCGCTGTGATCGCCGGCTTGCCGTTTGGCGTGGCAAGCAATGTGCGGGAAGCGTTGAACGGAATGTTCCAGTCGCATTCCCGCCCGGCTTCTGAACTGGGCGATCTGGTGCGCCACGCTTCCCATCACAAAGGGCCCTGGCCGAAAATATCAGTGTGGCACGGCAGCGCCGATCGCACGGTCAACCCCGCCAACGCCAATGAGATCGTGAAGCAATGGCTTGACCTTCATCATCTCCCGTCGACGCCGATGTCCGAAAGCAATGTGGATGGCTATCCACGCCAGGTCTGGTGGAATGCGGACGGGGAAACTGTCGTCGAATGCTACACCATCACCGATATGGCCCATGGCACTCCGCTGGGGACCGCCGATAACGACCAGCGCTACGGCGCTCAGGGAGCGTTCCTGATCGACGCGGGAATCTCCTCATCGTACCACATCGCCAATTTTTTCGGCCTGACCGAACGGATTCACCGGCCCAAGGATGTTGAAAGCCCGGCTCCCAGGGTGCAGGCAACCGAAGCCGCGCCGAAAACTCCCGCGCTTGCTCCAATACCGGCGTCGCCGCCGCCCAATGTCACCAAGCTGCCGCGGCCAAGTCTTGCCAAGCTGCCCCCAAGATCACCGGCGGTTCGCGACAACCGCGCCGAGCCGCTGCGACCGCGACGTCGCGGCATCGACGTCGGCAGCGTCATTACGCGGGCGCTCACCGCAGCCGGCTTGATGAAATAACGGCACCTTTAGCGAGATCAGCGCGCGGGTGATCGTCGCCCCCCGCGCACCCAGCGGCGCTTTTGTTCCAGCGCCGGAAATATATTTTTGCCGTCCTGGGTGCCCGCATTTTGCTAGGACTGCGGCTGGACAGTTGGGTTACCGCTGCTCATGGGGCTGAACTTCACCGCCGATTACTCTCGATGCTGAACATCAAGAACTCAAGTCATGCGGATTTTCTCGCCGGCGGCGGGGAGATGGGCGCGTTGACGAGAGCCTATCGGTGGTCGACGAACCCGCTGGGAAGGCCGGAGAGATGGCCGCAGAGTCTTCGCACGGCGGTACGCATAGTGCTCAACACAAACCACCCGATGTTCATCTGGTGGGGTCCTCAACTGATCCAATTTTATAACGACGCCTACCGCCAGACGATGGGCCCCGAGCGGCATCCAGGCGCGCTCGGTCAGCGTGGGCGGGAGTGCTGGGCCGAAATCTGGCCCATCATCGGTCCTCAGATCGAGCAGGTGATGAGCGGTGGCGGCGCGACCTGGCATGAAAATCAGCTCGTTCCGGTCACGCGCCACGGCCGACTCGAGCAGGTCTATTGGACGTACGGCTATAGCCCGATCGACGACGGCGGTCGCGTCGGCGGCGTGCTCGTGGTTTGCCGTGACGTGACCAAGGACTATGTCGCCGCAGCCGCGCTGCGCGAGCGCGAGGCGGAGCTGGCGCGCGTGCAACAACTCGGTCGAGTCGGCGGTCTCGAGGTCGATCTGAGCACTGGTTTCCGCAATCGCCGCTCGCCGGAGTATTTGTCGATCCACGGCCTCTCGGCGGATGCGGGCACCGAGAGCCACGAGGATTGGGTCCGGCGCATCCACCCTGAAGACCGTCAAGCGACCGAAAAGAAATTCCGTGACGCCGTCGCAGGCAATGTGCGCGAATACAGCGTGCAGTACCGGATTATTCGTCCCAGCGACGGCGAGACGCGGTGGATTTCTGTGAAATCGACCATCGAGCGCGACGAGCATGGAAATCCGATCCGTCTGGTCGGCGCCCACACCGACATCACCGAGCAGGTCATGGCGGAGCAGGCGCTTCGGCAAAGCGAAGAGCTGTATCGCAAGCTTGCCGATCAGCTTGCCGAGCTGAACGCGACGTTGGCGCAGCGTGTCGAGGAAAAGACAAGGGAACGCGACCGGATCTGGAACGTATCGCAGGATCTGCTGGTGGTGGCGGACCGCAACGGGCTCTGGCAAACGGTCAATCCGGCATGGACCCGCACGCTCGGCTGGAGTGAAGCTGAACTGCTGAACCGGACGTCGGAATGGCTGGAGCATCCCGAGGACAACGGAATAGCGCAAGCGCAGATCAGGAAACTGGGTGCAGGCGAAACCACGGTCAAGTTCGAAAGCCGCTTTCGCCACAAGGACGGATCGTATCGCTGGTTGTCCTGGACGGGAGTCTCGGACAAAGACCGCAACTATGCAGTTGCCCGCGACGTCACCGCAGAGAAGGTGGCGGCCGAGCGGCTGAGAGCCACCGAGGAAGCCTTGTTGCAATCCCAGAAGATGGAAGCCGTGGGGCAGTTGACCGGCGGTATCGCGCACGACTTCAACAACCTGCTGACCGGGATTGTCGGCTCGCTGGATCTGTTGCAAACCCGTCTCAATCAGGGACGTCTCGACAATGTCACGCGCTACATCCAGTCGGCGATGACATCGGCGAACCGCGCCGCCGCTCTTACCCACCGCCTGCTGGCGTTTGCGCGCCGGCAGCCGCTGATCCCGAAAAGCGTAGACGTCAATCAGCTCGTGGTGTCGCTGGAAGATTTACTTCGCCGCACTATCGGCGAGACCATCGATCTTGCAATTGTCGCCGCCGACGATCTGTGGTGGACGCTGTGCGATCCCAATCAGCTCGAAAGCGCGCTGCTAAATCTGGCGATCAACGCCCGCGACGCCATGCCGGATGGCGGCAGGCTCACCATACTAACGTCAAATGCGCGCCTCGATAGCGTGACCGCTGGTATGCCCGCGCTTTCGCCGGGCGACTATGTTTGCATCGCGGTCAACGACACCGGGGTTGGAATGAGCGCCGAAGTAATGGCGCGGGCCTTCGATCCGTTCTTCACCACCAAGCCGATCGGGCAGGGCACGGGACTGGGTCTTTCCATGATCTACGGGTTTGCGCGGCAATCGAACGGCCATGTGACG
>Ga0209474_10001103_pt1 | contig 27371 bp, 23 predicted proteins | sample GraSoiAngelo_145_FD_185902 | JGI IMG/M metagenome (GOLD analysis project Ga0209474, IMG submission 185902) | Grasslands soil microbial communities from the Angelo Coastal Reserve, California, USA - 14_1009_05_20cm (SPAdes) (version 2) | ecosystem: Environmental > Terrestrial > Soil > Grasslands...
AACACAGCACGGTTTGCGCAAACACTTGCTGCCTGGGAAACCCGCGGAGCACCTGGCAAAGATAACGAATCTCCACGCGGCACGCGGAGGAGGCATCCGCCTGCCCACAACGCTCGCGCTGCCGTCGCAGAGTTTCTGCTTGATCCATCTCCGCTTTGGCAGCGGCGACTTCGTCGCGCAAACCGCGAGCCAATAACGCTTCGCGAAACCGGCCAAGGTCTTCTTGCCACACGATTTCTGAAGCAAGCGACGCGGCGTGGCCAAATTCGGGTGTGTGCATCAGCTCGAGATATTGTTCGTTCTGCGCATCCGCGCGCGTGGCAAGTTCATCGAGCCATTCGCCGAGATGGCGGTGACTCGTCCCTCCAAACTTAGCGAAGGCATCAAAAAAATGGTCGTGCGCCGTCACGCCAGGTGAAGGAACAAAGCCGCGCATCGAGAAAGCGTCTACCAGCGCGTCAAACAGATGTTGATCCTTGTACGCTTCCGCAGCCGGAACTTTCCCGTTTCCGCAGCCTGCTTCACCCGGCTTTGCGAACGAAAGGGAAGCGAGATTCACGCAAAGCTGATCTTCCGCAGCCGCGCGAATCCACGATTCCGCATACACCGCGCCGCTCAAATGATTATGCAAGTCCGCGCCTTTGGGCATTTTTTTCAGGAGATTGCGCAGCTGCAAAGGATTCACGCGCGCCGCTTCCAGGTTCAGAGTCCCCCGCCGCTCTCCTGCGGTTTGACCAGCAGTAGCTGAACGCTGCGCTTTGCTTTGCGCCCGCACCCAAGGCGTGAAAAGCAGAAGGCCAGCGAGGCAACCGATTCTTAGACAATAGGACGTACGTAGATGTTTCTCTCCAAAACACTTCGTGGCTGGCTCTTCCATTTGTCTTCCTCTGCGTCTGATGTAAACTCGCGCTCGCGCGGCACAGCATATCAGGAGACGGGGAAATTCTTTCGGAAAGAAGTGAGCCTGCTCATCTGGGCGCTCACCGTTTTATTCATCCTGCTTTACGCTTTCCTTGGCTCAGAATAGAGGGAAACCCATGCACCGGAAAATTGTCCTGAGCTTCGGCCTCGCCGTCGCACTGCTGAGCAGCGCCGGTTGCGAAAAGAAATCCACTGCTCCGGCGCCGCGAAGGCCCCTGCCTCCTGCCAGCGTTGACGCTGCGCGCATCATCCACGCGGACAACGAGCCCGGCAACTGGATGACCCACGGCCGCACTTATAGCGAGCAGCGCTTCAGTCCGCTCAATCAAATCAATGACCAGAACGTCGGCCGGCTCGGCCTAGCCTGGTCTCTCGACCTTGACACTCACCGGGGCCAGGAAGCCACGCCCATTGTTGTCGACGGTGTCATGTATTTTTCCACCGCCTGGAGCAAAGTCATGGCCGTAAAAGCGGCCACGGGAGAAAAGCTCTGGTCCTACGATCCCAAAGTTTCTCCCGAGTGGGCCATCAACGCGTGCTGCGACGTGGTGAATCGTGGCGCGGCCGCGTGGCAAGGAAAGATCTTTGTTGGGACGCTCGACGGGCGCCTTATCGCGCTCGACGCCGCCTCCGGCAAAGTCGTTTGGGAAACACTCACGATTGACCGCAAATACCGCTACACGATCACCGGCGCGCCACGCGTTGTGAAAGGGCGAGTGATTATCGGCAATGGCGGAGCGGAAATGGGCGTGCGCGGGTACGTCTCCGCGTACGATGCGGACACCGGCAAACTCCAATGGCGCTTCTACACCGTTCCGGGCGATCCCGCGCAGCCTTTTGAAAGCTCCGCGCTGGAAAAGGCCGCCAAAACCTGGACCGGCTCCTGGTGGAAACTCGGCGGCGGAGGAACCGTCTGGGAGTCCATGGCCTATGACCCCGAGCTCGACCTGCTCTACATCGGGACCGGCAATGGAACTCCTTGGAACCAGCATGCGCGAAGTCCCGGTGGTGGCGACAATCTTTACACTAGTTCCGTCATCGCGCTCCAGCCCGACACGGGCGTGTACGTCTGGCATTATCAGGAAACTCCCGCCGACGTGTGGGACTTTGACTCCGCCGAGCAAATCATTCTCGCCAACCTCGTGATTGACAACGTTCCGAAAAAAGTGCTTCTTCACGCGCCGAAGAATGGATTCTTTTACGTCCTGGACCGCGCCAACGGCCAGTTGATTTCTGCTGTCCCGTATACTGTCGTGGCCTGGGCCGACGGAATCGACCTCAAGACCGGCCGTCCCGTCGAGCACGCCGGCGCGCGCTACAAAGAAGGCGACCCCGGCACTCCGCTCGCTCCCGGTCCTTTGGGCGGACACAGCTGGCATTCGATGTCGTTCAGCCCGATGACGGGGCTGGTGTACCTTCCCGTGCAGGACGCCGGTTATCTCTATAAACCGGACGAGCATTTTCAAGAGAAGGCGCTGGCGTTCAATACGGCAACCGACGTTGTGGCTTCGGGGCTGCCGCAGAAGCCGGAAATCAAGAAAGCTGTTCTCGAGAGCATCAAAGGACATCTCTGCGCGTGGGATCCCATTCAGCAGAAAGAAGTCTGGCGCGTGGAGCGTGTGAGCCCCGTGAACGGCGGAGTGCTCTCGACAGCGGGAAATCTCGTGTTCCAAGGAACCGCGCAAGGGAATATCGAAGCGTATCGCGCGGCAACGGGAGAGAGGCTTTGGTTCGCCGACGCGCAGAGCGGGATGGTGGCGGCCCCCATCTCGTACACCGTGAACGGAGAGCAGTACATCGCGGTTGTGGTGGGCTGGGGCGGCGTGTTTCCTCTTGCCTTTGGAGAAGTCGCGCTGAAGTCCGGACGCGTGCAGAACATCAGCCGCGTGCTCGCTTTCAAGCTGGATGGCAAAGCGAGCTTGCCGCTACTGCCGCACCCCGCGCCGCCGAAATTGCATCCGCCTCGGGCAACGGCCAGCGCGGCGACAGTGCAAAAGGGAGAGGTTCTGTACCAGCGGTATTGCTCCACTTGCCATGGAGACGTGGCTGTCAGCGGAGGCGTGCTGCCTGACCTGCGGTATTCCGCGGCGCTCGGGAGCTCGCAGCAGTGGGGGGAAGTCATCCTCGGCGGGTCGCTGAAGTCCTTCGGTATGGTTTCGTTCTCGAAAGAACTCTCGCAGAAGGATGTGGAAGCTGTTCGCGCGTACCTCATCCTCCGCGCCAACCAGTCGGTAGCGGAAGCCAAAGCCAGCCGGAAGTAGCCGCCTCGCGTGAGACTCGGCTAAAACCAAAACCCGCAGCTTGAAAACCGCAGGGATGTGCGACGCCTGTCCTGCTTTGCCGCCTGGAACTCCTGCCCACGAGAAACACCGGTCACTAGAAGGAGAAATACGGCCCGCCTCCCCGACAGGTCGGGACAGACTGTCAGCTGCAGGCTTCAACTGTTTGCCCTGAGCGCAGCCAAAGGGCCGGCTGCCAGCTTTCGAGAAGCCCGAAAGGTGGTATGCTTCCGCGCCATGAATGCGAGAGGCATTACGCCGATCCTGAATGTTTCAGACATTGCCGCGAGCTTTGCGTGGTTCGAGAAGTGGGGCTGGCGGAAGTGCTGGGACTGGACGCCTCCCTCCGGCGACGCTCAGGGGAAACCGACGTTCGGGGCGGTGGGCTCCGGATGCTGCGAGATTTTTCTGTGCCAGGGAGGCCAAGGAGGCCGCGGCCGAGGCTCGAACGTCGCCACCTTCGGCACGGACGGAGACCAAACCGCAGACAAAGGCGCGTGGATGTCCCTGTGGGTTGAGGATGTGGACGCGGTTCACAAGGAGTGCGTGGCGGCAGGGCTCGACGTTACCTTCCCTCCGACCGACATGCCGTGGAGCGTGCGCGAAATGCATCTGCGGCACCCGGATGGTCACGTGTTTCGGATTAGCAAAGGATTGGAAGAAGAGTGAGGCGCGCAGGAAGAACCTACGGATTTCTCGCGCAGAGGCCGCGGAGACGCGGAGGAATCGGAGACAAGACGTCAGGCTAAAGCCCTGACGCTACATTGAGCTCTCGAAGAGGAAAAAGCAGGGGGATGCGGACCGAAAAAGCGGTATAGAAAGTAGGTTTGGCGCGCGGCACTGTATATTTTATGATCTAGCGCTTCGCTCCGGTCTTGGCGACTTGTCTATGCAACGCGCCCCATTATCGACCCTCATTTTGACAACTGGACTTGTGGTTTCGTTCGTCGTGTTTGGGGCAGGTCAAAGGCCGGACGAGCCCATACCTCCGCCATCACCGCAACCAGCTTTGAACCCAGAAGAGATTGCTGTGGAGCAGACTTCCGAGGGCACACGGCCCGCTGTGCCACTGCTGGAGAGCTTCGACGGATTAGGCTCGGGATTTCAGGGGCCGCAGGGTACGGCGGACTTTCGTAACCCGTCGGACAATAGTCTCGCTGTAGGCCCCAATCACATCGTGCAGACCGTCAACTCTCGAATCGCCGTGTACTCGAAGAAGGGCAGGAAGTACGACAAGACAGGAACCGTGTTGTACGGACCTGTGGCGACGAAGTCAGTGTGGACAGGGTTCGGCGGGGTTTGCGAGGCGCGCAACAACGGAGACGCAGTTGTGCGCTATGACCAACTGGCGCAGCGATGGTTGATTGTGATGCCCATCTTCTCGCGGATTGGCCCCGACGAATTTCCGAGGAAGACGGGGCTTGCTCCCGGCGAACCAGTGCCGCCGGGCCAGCTCGCGAAGGCGGGTGAGGCGTCGTCTCCAGGACCCGCTGCCGCACTTCCGGCGAATCCGCCCGCACCGCCGCCTCCGCCACAACGCGGACAAAGACCGCCCGAGAAGAAAGAAGGAGTCTGGGCCATGTGCTATGCAGTCAGCACCAGTCCGGATCCGCTCGGCACATATTACCGCTACGCTTTTGAGCGGACGTTGTTTCCTGATTACCCGCGGCCCGCGGTCTGGATCGATGGCTATTACCTGGCGACGAGCACGGGCGATGACGTGATTCAAAAACACGTGTGCATTGCGGATCGCACGAAAATGCTCGCGGGCCAACCGGCAACCGAGCAGTGCATCACCATCGACGGCGTGAATTTCCTCAACAATGCCGATATCGATGGCCAGAAGTTGCCGCCACCGGGATCACCGAACATCATGATGGCGACCGGAGGCACGCAGCTAAAGAACATTTTCAATGATGACGGCATCTATTTCTGGAAAGTTCATGTGGATTGGAAGAACTCCGCGAACACAAAGGCGACTAGCCCCACGAAAATCCCCGTTGCGCCGTATCACTACCTTTGCAACGGGCAGTTGACGAGTTGCGTCCCACAGCCCGATACGGAGCGGCGGCTTGATGTGCAAGGAGACAAGATCATGACGCGGCTGGTCTACCGCAGAGTTGGAGGGCACGAGTCGATCGTCGCGGCGCACTCAGTCGCAACGCGAGGAGGCGGTGGCGTGCGCTGGTACGAGTTCCGTCTCGACAAGAATCGAGACCCCGTGCTCTATCAGCAGGGTACGTACGCTCCCGAAGGGTTCTACCGGTGGATGCCGAGCATCGCTATGGATAAGAAAGGCGACATAGGCGTTGGATACTCCTTCGGCGGGCTGCCGAATTTCCCAGGGCAGCGGTTCGCCGCGAGGCGGGTTGACGATCCCAAAGGCCAGTTGGAGCTGCACGAAACTGTGCTCGCGGAAGGCGGAGCGTCGCAGAAGAACACGCTGCGCTGGGAAGACTACACTACGACGGCGATGGACCCGAGCGACGACTGCACATTCTGGTATGTCGGGGACTATTTGAAAGCGGGCGACACGAGTTATCGAACGAAGATCGGATCGTTCCGCTTGCCGAGTTGCAAAAGCGGCCGTTAGCCGCGCCGTCGAGCGCAAACGCGGTTGAAGCACGAGAGCAGCCGAATGTTCTAGCGCGCGGAGTTCTCTAGCCTTAAGGAGGCTGTCGTGAGGAAACTATTCTTAGTCGCATCGCTGGCGAGTGTGTTTCTGCCGGGACATGCGTTCGGGCAGAAACCGAACGCGGCGCGAGCCTCGGAAGGGAAAATTCTGAAGGTCCGGCCGCTGCCGTTGAACAGCGTGCGGCTTACCGGCGGGCCGCTGAAGCACGCGCAGGAGTTGGACGCGGAATACCTGCTGCAACTCGATCCCGATCGGATGCTGGCTTACCTTCGGCAGCGCGCGGGACTTGAGCCTAAGGGTAAACCTTACGGAGGCTGGGATGGCGCAGGAAGGCAACTGACCGGGCACATAGCCGGGCACTATCTCTCGGCAGTGAGTCTCATGTGGGCAGCCACGGGCGACGCCCGGTTCAAAGAACGCGCCGATTATATCGTGAGTGAGTTGAAAACGATTCAGGATGCGCAGGGGGATGGCTACCTGGGCGCGCTCCTGGACAATCAAGGCGTGGATGGAAAGGTGCGATTCCAGGAGCTCTGCAAGGGAATTATCCGCTCCGGCGGATTTGATTTGAATGGCTTGTGGTCGCCGTGGTATGTCGAGCACAAAATTTTCGCGGGACTCCGCGACGCCTATCGTTATACCGGCAATCGCGCGGCGCTGGATGTAGAAATCAAATTCGCGGGTTGGGTGGAGAGCATCGTCTCCAAGCTCGACGACGAGCAAACGCAAAAAATGCTGGCAACCGAGTTTGGCGGAATGAATGAAGTCACCGCCGATCTCTACGCAGACACAGGCGAGCCGCGGTGGCTGGCGCTTTCCGGAAAATTTGAGCATCGCGCGGTTATCGATCCGCTCGCGGCCGGCCAGGACATTCTTGGCGGAAAGCACGGCAATACCCAAGTACCCAAGATGATTGGCTCCTTAGCGAGGTACATCTACACGGGAGACGAGATCGACCGCAAAGCCGCCGTGAACTTCTGGGATGACGTCGCGCTGCATCACAGCTTCGCCACCGGGGGACACGGCAAGAATGAGTATTTTGGCCCGCCGGACAAGTTGAACGATTACATCGACGGACGCACCGCGGAAACCTGCAACGTCTACAACATGATCAAAATGTCGCGCACGCTTTTCTCGCTTAATCCGGAGATTCGTTACGCTGATTTTCACGAACGCGCCCTGTTCAATCACATCCTGGCCTCTCAAGATCCGGAGGATGGACGAGTTTGCTACATGGTGCCGGTTGGCCGTGGCGTGCAGCACGAGTACCAACAGAAGTTCGAAGACTTTACGTGTTGCGTGGGAACCGGCATGGAAAGCCATGCGCTTCATGGATACGGCATCTACTATGAATCGGGCGACAAACTTTGGGTGAGCCTGTATGTCCCCACGCAGGCGAATTGGGAGGCTAAAGGGGTGCAGCTCGAAATGAACACCGATTTTCCTCTCGGCGAATCTGCATCGCTTAAAATCACGGCGAAATCACCGAAGAGATTTACGCTGGCTCTGCGTCGCCCGTATTGGGCTGGCGCGGGCTTTAGTGTCAAAGTGAATGGCCAGGCACAGCAGGATCTTCCAAAGCCGGATTCTTACGTGGAGATTACACGCACCTGGAAAAGTGGCGATACGGTGGAATTAGTACTGCCGAAAACGCTTCGCAAAGAGCCGCTTCCTGATAATACTGAACGCTTCGCACTGATGTGGGGACCGCTGGTGCTGGCAGGGGACCTGGGTGCTGAAACATTCAGAGAAAGAGACGGCGAAGGATGGAGAGTTACTGGAAAGGCCCCGGTTTTGGTGGCGGCAAGCCAATCCGTAGAGAATTGGCTGAAACCTGTGGCAGGCAAGCCAGGAACTTTTCTAACTTCCGGCGTCGGCCTGGCCACCGACATCACCTTCGTCCCGTTTTATCAGTTACCTCGCCGGAAGTACGCGATCTACTGGGACATGTTCACTCCGGAAGAGTGGAAGAAAGAGTCCGAAGCTTATGCTGCCGAAGAAGAAAAGCAAAAGAAGCTCGAGGCGGCGACGGTGGCATTCGCGCAACCGGGACAAATGCAGACCGAACGCGATTTTAACCAGCAAGGCGAAGAAAGTTCCCCGGTTCAGCTTGAGGGTCGCTACGGGAGGCGCGGAACGAAATGGTTCTCCTTTGATCTGCCCGTCGAGGCAGGGCATCCGATGGGCTTGGTGGTCACCTTCAGCAATGATGCGCGCAGGAATGGCTCATTCGATGTCCTGGTGGATGGGAAAAAGGTCGGAGAGTACGCAACGGAAAGACGAAGTCCCGAGCAGGACGTGCGCTTCCTTGATGTGGAGTACGCGATTCCGCCCGAGTTGATTGAAGGCAAGCAAAAAGTAACGGTGAGGTTCGAAGCGTCCCCCGGGAGTGATATTCCCGGCGTGTTTGGAATTCGCATAGTCCGCGCGGACCAGGCGCGCTAGCTAAAGGATAAGAAAAGGGAATCGGCTGAAAATAAGCTGGCAGCGCGTCACGCGCGCTGATGCTGCTCGCGATGACGCTTGATGAACTCTTTCAGGTATTCGCCTGCTTCCGTAATGTGCTTCCACAACGCAGCGGAGGCTAGTTCGGGGTCTATTGTTTTACAAGCTTCAAGAAGTTCGCGGTGCGCCTTGCCTGCGCGGTGTTGATTGCGAGTTACAACAAGATGCAGGCGCGTGTAACGGTCGCAGTTGACATTCAGGTTCTTGACGAGCGCAAGCATCTTGGGCCGGTTCGCCGGCGCATAGAGCGCAGAGTGGAAACTCCAGTTCCAGCGGCCCCAAGACTCCATCTCGGAGTCCTTTTCCAGAGATTCCTCATAGTCGCGGAGGATGTCTTCTGCGCGCTGAAAATCTTGTTTTGTCAATTCGGGGATGGCGCAGCGAAGCATGTAGCATTCCAGCACCGCGCGCGTTTCGAACAATTCCATAATCTCCTCGGGAGAAAGCGCGGAGACGACAGCCCCACGGTTGGCTACCAGGGTGACCAAGCCTTCGGCGGCCAAATGGGTCAATGCTTCCCGGACGGGAATGCGGCTGATTTGGAATTCCGTGGCAATGGCATCCTGACGAAGTTGTTCGCCTTCGCGCAATTCGCCGCTGAGAATCTTCTCCCGCAATCGTTCGACAACCGCGGCTCCGAGAGACTGTCGCGGGATGGGTGACTTTTTATCATTTTCGCGTGGTGTGGTGAGAATTGAGCTGTGAGTCTGCATATTTGATTGCCGCTTGAGGTTCGTTTCTTTTTGTTGGGCGTTCATATTATAAGGCAATCACAAGGAATTCAGGTTGTACTTCATTGGGCAATGGGCATGAAGCATTTTGCGCGCGGGGATGGTGCCGGGGGCCCGGTTTGCACCGTTCGCACCACGGAATTCTCGCTGCCGGTGGCAGCATGACACACATTCTAGCTTGAGTGTCCGTGTCGCCTAATTCCAATGGCGTTTGGGTTGCCACACCAAAGGCTCAGCCCTGTTCATCACGGACCCTCTGAGTGGCCTTAGAGGAGCGCGGAGCGCAAAACGTGCTCATCCGGTCCGCGCCCTGCACAGCAACCGGCGAGTTTGCCGTCAATGACGACGACCGGAACGCGCAATCTAAGCAGGACTTGGCGGCGGCCGCTAAGGAAAGGAAGTCCGCAATTTGGGTTTTAGTTCATCGAATGCCAAGCTATGACTGTTCTCAAGTTGCAATTTGATTAAAATATTCGAAACATGAAATTTTGCCGTTCGCTCGGAGATGTTAAGCGTGCTGGAGATCTCTTTGTTGGTGGAACGACGCATGAGGAGCTGAAGGACCTGGCACTCTCGTGCTGTCAGGCAATGACCGGGCAAAAGCTGAACATCGAGCAGAGCCTTGGATTGTTTGGCGAACGCCAGCATGACATCCGGAGGTACCCAGAACTGCCCTTGCAAGATGCTGCGAATTGCCTGGGGAAGCTCAGTCTGCCAGGACTTATGCAATTCCACAAACCCGTCAATTCCCCAATAGAACAGCCGCAACTCATCTGCATAGCTTCCGTTGCCTGGCGGGAGCAACGCCAGAAACTTGCTGCTTGGTGACTTTGAGCGGCAGCGCTCAGTGAGGGGCCCCAAGTCTGCACGCAAGGAACATGCATCGAGAAGGAAGAGACGCGGAGATGCCTGCTGACGGGCGGCTTCGGCCTCAGTTAAAGCTGGAAGAAGCGTCAGAGTGCGAAAATCCCTGACGTGGGAGAGGATTCTCTCCACGGTCCGCACCAGGACCGGATGCGCACTGACAACCTGAATTCCAACCACCACGAGCAGTGTTTCCTATGGCGACTGGGAGGCATTTCCGTCTTGGCGGGCTCAGGACTTATTCAACATAAAGCTGGGCAGCACGCAGGGCTCTTACCATGCAAAATGCAAAGCACAAGTAAAAGGAGGGAAAGGTCATGGAAAAGTTTACGAGAAGGAGCCTCTTGGTCGCCAGCGCGGCCACTCCAATAATGACTGGCTTGGCTGGCACGGGCAGTGGAACCCCGGAGGATGGGGCAAAGCCCCATCCTCCCTATCACTTTGAAAACATTTCGCCGCGCGAGCTCATCCGCCGCCGCCATCTGCCAAACGTGGAATTGATCACGCACGAGGGCAAGCACGTCCATTTCTATGACGATTTGGTGAAAGACAGGCGAGTGGTGCTGCAGTTCATGTTCACGCAGTGCGACAAGATCTGCCCGCTGACCACGGACCATCTCGTGAAAGTGCAGAAGCTCTTGAACGACCGCGTGGGGCACGACATCTTTTTTTATTCCATCACGCTTAGTCCGGAAGAAGACAGTCCCGCTGCGCTGAAGGCCTATGCCAAGCAGCACGGGGCCAATTGGACGTTTCTGACCGGCAAGCCGGAGGACATTCTGTTTCTGCGCAGGTCGCTTGGCTTTACCTACAACAATCCAAAGGAAGATGCAGATCGCAACAACCATAGCGGCATGCTGCTCATTGCCGACGAACCTCTGATGCGCTGGGCTCATGCCGAGGGTGGAGCTAGGCCCGAATGGATCGCCAGCATCATCCGCAACGAGGCCGACTCTCCCTTCAAGGGTACAGTAAACGGCGCAAAGCTATCCGATCCCGCTGTGCATGTGAAATAGGTCGTCTGACGCAATAGGTACGCGTCCGCCCGGGAGCCTCTTGACCCTGCGACTTCTGCCCTTGGTTCTTTGTCGTGTGAGTCTGACTCAGCGTTGCGGTTGGGCTTCCGCGAGAGGAAGGCCGATGCGGCGAACAATGTCCGCAAACCGCGGATCACTTCGGAGTGGGTCGAGTCGGGGATCCACCCCGACAAGGGGCATTCAATCCGAACGAGCGAGGTATGCCTTTTGCAGCCAAGAGAAGGCCTGCTCCTTATCGCCTAATTGGGCATATACGCAGGCCACGTTGAAACCGCAAATGTAGCGGTCTCGGGCCTGTGCCACAATCGATCTAAGCATGGCGCGGGCCGTGTCTTTCTTGCCCGCCATGGCATATCCAGAGGCGACCTCCGCCAAGATAATGGGATTTTGGGTCGCTCTCACGGCGCGGTCTGCAGCGGCAATTGCCTCGTTTCGACGACCCAGTTCGGCCAACGAGAGCGCAAGAACACGCTCATCGCCATCTACTTTGGCCGCGTCAATTGCCCTCTGGTATTGCCGAGCATTGAACAGCAGCCACGGTGAGCCCATGTGGGGCTGCGGGAAGAGCGGGTCGAGCTTCTGGACGTAGTCCAATTGCCCCAGAGCTTCGTCTACGCGCCGGAAGACCAGGAAGTAATGAGCATACCCGGCATGCGCCCGGGGTAAATTCGGGTTGAGTTCCAAGGCGCGACGGAACTCCCGCTCGGCGCTCGACCAGTCCCAGTCAAATGTGAGTTTCACGTAACCAAGCGCAGCATGGGCTTCCGCGAGAGTATCATCAAGCTCGATGGCCCTCGCAGCCGCGGCTTTGGCCCTAGGCATTACTTCGAGCGGGGCGCGAAGAAATGTACTCTGTTCGTAGTAGGCATCCGCGAGAGCCGCGTAGGCCAATGAATCATTGGGGTCAATTGAGAGGGCCTGCTGGAAATAGTTGATGGCTTTTTCGATGCTTTCACCATGACCAGGAGTATATAGCCCCGCCGGCATGTGCTTGCGCAGTTCGTAATTCCCTCGCAAGTTGGCCTCATGAGCTTGTGGATTTACCGGACGCGCCTTTGCCAGTTGAATTTGTTCTTGTGGAGTCAGTTTGATCTTTACTTCGTTCGCAATCGCCTGTGCCACCTCGTCCTGCAAATTCAGGACGTCTCCCAGATCGCGCTGATAGCTCCTGGCCCAGAGATGCCGGTCAGTGGGCGCTTCGATCAACTGCGCGGTAATTCGCACGTGGTTGATCGAAGCGCCCACTGACCCCTCAACGATAGCGTCTACATGCAACTCCCGCGCTATTTCCGGCAGCGTTTTATTCGTTCCTTTGTAATGCATCGCCGATGTCCGCGAAATCACCCTGAGCGCACTGATTTGTCCGAGATTCGTCGTGAGCTGCTCCGTCATTCCGTCAGCGAAATAATCTTGTTCAGGGTCGCCAGAGAGGTTTTTCAGGGGGAGCACGGCCAGCGATTGAATTCGTGGCGAGGGGGGCTTTCCTAGCAGACGATCGCGAACACCTGACACATTGAAAGCCACCAATAAGCTGAGTGCAACAACGATGCCCGCTCCCAGAGTGAGGCGAAGCGTAGATTCGCGCCATGCTGTCGGAGAACGCGGAGGTTTCCTGATGGATGTCGTGAGCGGCACTGTTCTGGAGCCCGCAACGTCCATAGGCGCAATGAAGCGGTAGCCCCGCTTTGGCAGTGTCTCGATGTAGCGCGGCGTATCCGCATCATCGTTCAGGGCCGCTCGGACCTCGCGGATGCACAGGTTCAGGCCGTGCTCAAAATCAACGAAAGTTTCGCTTCCCCAGATTCTCTCCCGTAACTCTTCCCGCGCGATTAGTTGGCCGGGACGAGAGGCAAGCACCAGCAGGACTTTCGCCGCCTGCGGACGCAGTCGAATCGTATGGCCTGACTTGAGCAGTTCCCCAGTGGCGGCGTCGAGTTCGAAGACGCCGAAGCGAAGTGGAGGATTGCCGGAAGTGGTGGTAGCCAAGGCTTGGTTCCTCCAGGGTACCGAGGTAGGCGCATTATACGCCTAAAGAAACGCGAATACTCAACGCCACAAACAGCTGTGTTATGACTAACTTCGGCGCTCACCCAAAACTAATCCTGCGCGAATTGACTGCGCAGACCCGCGTGCTCGATAGTCTCGCGTGTTCGGTTCTCTCAGTGAAAGCAGACCCTAGGAGATGGCTATGAAAAAGATCACAGTATGTGTCCTCAGCCTTGTGGCTTTCTTGGCTCTTGCGGTTGGGACGGCGTTTGCATCCCACGATATGGCATGTTGCAAGAACCCCGCCATGAACTGTTGCAAGAACCCGGCTATGCCATGTTGCCGGTAAACGCGACGGACCAGTATTTTCGGCCTTGAACAACGCAACGAACCATCCAGCGTTTTGCCGGTGCGTGTGGTGTTGCCGTGCGTTTGAGGGCGGGAGTGTGTACCCAGTGGGTGATAGACCCGATAGGGCTTTTCACCTCTCGTTCAACGCTTGGTGCAAGGTTGAGGCGAAAACGGGAATCGTGAGTAAAGGCCATGCTTGCCGAGCGGTCGGATTTTCGAGTGTGTCGCGAGGAATGACAGGAGAAGAGATGAGAAAGCTGAGAATAGCTGCGTGTACGATTGTGGCAGCACTGTTGGTAGCGGGCCTGACCGTGCCATTCGGGGCGGCTCGCGCCGGATCTAAACACCATCTGAACTTCAAGTCAATCGATGTCGCATTGCCCAGTGTTACTTTTACCTCCGCCCTCGGGATCAATGCGCAGGGCGATATCGTTGGCCGGTACGCTGTGGGAAGTGTCGGCCATGGCTATTTGCTGAGTGACGGTACCTACACGACCATCGATGCTCCAGATGGCCTCGGCAGCACCCAGGCACAGGGAATCAACGAGGAAGGGCAGATCGTGGGGTTCTACACGGTTCCTGTTGCGAAAACGGTGGATCCGACGGGCGTTTTTACTCGGAGCTTCCTCCGGGATCGGGACGGCACCTTTTCCTCCATCCAGTTCCCCGGGTCCAACAACACGTTGGCCATAAAGATCAGTCCCGGGGGCAAAGTCGTAGGTTGTTTCCACAATTTGAGTTTCGATACCCCTACGACGATGCACGGCTTTGTGTTGCACGAAGGAAACTACGAGGAGTTCCCCATGCTTGGGAGCATGCACAATGGAATAGCGCGGGACGGACGGCTGATTGTCGGCGTGGTCTTTCCGGACATGGCTACCTTCCATGCCTACGCGGTGCACCGCGGAGTCACCGAAATGATCGATCCACCAGACGCAGTGGTGTCCGATGCTCGTGACGTTAATCCCTCTGGCGAGGTTGTTGGATTTTTCACCGATTCTGCGAATAAGACGCATGGGTTCCTGCTCAGAAAGGGCGAGTTCACTACCATCGACTTTCCAGGAGAAGACGTGGTCTCAACACAGGCACGCGGTATCAATCCTCAGGGCGACATCGGCGGGTTCTATGTATCTAAAGATGCTGCGGGGAAATTGCACACACACGGATTCGTGGCAACCAGAAACAAGGACAACAACGAAGACGACGACGACAAGTAGGCTAACCCAAACCGACCGCGAGCTTTGTTCTTTCATTCGAGCTGGCCATAGGTTTCGGAAAATCTCGCGCTTGGTCGATGTTGCGCGTCAGCTCGGTACCATACGGCTTCGATAGGGCGGCAATCCTTGTGACGCGGAAGAACGCTGCAAGCAGCGCTATTGTGATTGTGGCCTCGCAGTGCCCCAGAAACAGTAGGTCCATGACTTCGGGAATGGCACAAGATACCCAGACTCGATCTGCTCGATTTGAAAACCGCCCTCGGAGATGAGAGATGGAATATGCCGCGTCACATGACAGCCTGCGAAGAGGCAATGAGGAATCGGTTCTGACCATCGCTGCCAGCGCTGAGTTGACGGCTCGGGCGCAAGCCCGTGTTCAAAGAAAATGAACTTGCCGCTGGACCGCAGTACGCGTCGAATACCTCGGATAGCATCCATTACGCCGGGAATCGTGCACAGCGTAAAGGTACTGACGGCGTTATCGACGGAAGCATCTTCTAACGGGATTCGTTCGCCCGGACGATCAAGGAACTCAATATTCAGATTAGTTTGGTGGCGATGTTGTTCCGCGAGACGGACCATGCCACGGTTGGGCTCCAGGGCATACACTTTGCTTACTGTCGTTGGATTGTAGTGAGCGAAATTAACACCTGGTCCCACGCCGACCTCGAGAACTGTGCCCTGAGCCAAAGGAACAATGCGCTGGCGAACTTCTTGAATAGGCTTGGGATCACCAAGGCTGCTTACCAGCCATGGATAGATGTGTTCGTTATAGAACCGCATTGCACAATTTACTTCGCTTCAAGCCGGCAGTAGCAATACAGGAACTGTTGTATCGTGCCGAACGGCGTCTCGTGCAACTCTTTCGAGCTTTCGACCAATCGGAAGCGCGTGCCAAACTCTTCGTGCAGGGCTTCGGCGTCGTAGCGGACGACATCGAGACCGCTGCATTTGGTTGGGCCTTCTGGTCCGAACGTGCTGACGATGACATGGCCGCCGGCCTTAACCGAACGCGCGACTTGCCGAACGTAGGCGGCCCGTTGTTCTGGCGCGGTGAGGAAATGAAAAACAGCGCGGTCATGCCACACGTCATAAGCCGCCGAGTGCAATTGGACCCCGGTGATATCTGCAGTCACCCATTGAACTCGACCTGCGACCTGTCCCAACCTCTGCTTGGTGGCGTCGATCGCTACCTGCGAAACATCCAAGACTGTGACGTTTTGAAATCCTCTCGCGAGCAGGTCATCTACAAGTGTGGATTCACCTCCGCCTATATCGATGATAGACGCGGAGGGATCACTGACGGATCGTTCGATTAAGACGATTGAAGTTTCCAGGTGCGGACGATACCAGCTCAGCTGATCCGGCGCCTTGGTGGTATAAACCTTCTCCCAGTGCGTCTTTGTATCCATGATGCAATTGTATAACGCCTTTCAGGTGTTATAGATTTGGGAAATGCGGTCGCTCGGGATTGTTGGCATTCTTCTTATTCTGGTCCAAACAGGAGACCATCCCGCCATTGAGGTTGGCGAAGATCGGTTGCTCAGTGTGGATGGCCCTGAGCGACCTCTCGCTGAATCACATTTGAGTGCGGACCCCAACAATGCGAATCATCTACTCGTCGGCGTGATCCAATTTGATTCTCCCGATGGAAACAATCGCACATGCGTGGCGTGGGCCTCATTTGACGGCGGGCAGCATTGGATTCGGCGCGCTCTTCCTGTCGAGTGCAGCGGTGACCCATGGGGAGTCATACTCCCGGATGGCTCAGCGATCATGGTGGTGCTTGGCTACGTAAAGGGCCGGGAAGATAACGCTTTCTTACTACGGTCGCCCGATGGCGGGCGCACGTGGCCTGAGACGACGCTGGGTCTTGGATCACACCACGATCATCCGATGGTAATCGCGCGAGGCAATAAGGTCTACGTGGCGTCAGGGGGAGGCGTGCACAACAGTTCCAACCAGCACCGAGACTCCGTCTCCGTTGCCCACTCGGGGGATGGCGGAAGGACCTTTGGCCCGCCGACTGAGGTCATCGCGAGCAACCTGGGATATCAAGCAGAAGGGCCGGTGGTTCTCAGTGACGGCATGTTTGTGGTTGGGTTTCACGATTACTGCTGCCAACATGGGGACAAATGGCTTCTCCGACCTCGATCATGGCTGATTCGGTCCAGCGATGAAGGGCGAACTTTCTCCGAGCCGCTTCTCGTCTCGGAATCGTGCGAGTCACGTGGCGGATGGCCCTCGATGGCAGTGGATGGGAAGGATCGCCTTTTCTGGCTATGCATCGCCGACAAGTTCAACGGGGTGCTCGTTCAACGTTCCGACGACCGAGGCGAGTCGTGGTCGCAACCCCTGCGCCTGAATCATAGCGAAGCCGCGCATTCCTTCACTCCGAGCATCACTGTCAATAAGGACGGCGTCATCGGTGTGAGCTGGTACGAGATTCATGATAAGAGTTGCTTCGATGTCTATTTCACGGCTTCACTCGATAGCGGGAAAACGTTCCTGCCGGAGGTTAGAGTGTCGAGCGCTACGTCCTGTCCCGACACAGCTCAAAATAAGGGGGTATTTGACAACGGAACCTTCGGGGCTGGCGGTGACTACAGCGGCCTGGCCGCCACGTCGGACGGGATGTTTCATGTCGTCTGGTCTGATGCCCGCTCAGGCATTTACCAACTCCGGACCGCAACAGTCAGTGTGAAACGTTAGGGCCACTAATTAAAAGGCGCTTACCTTCTTCCCCAGACTTCCGCATTGATCATACGCCATAGTTTTCGGTAATCCTTCGATCCGGCCGACCTTGCCTATCAGCTAGCGGATCGTCGCACTTGCCGAGTTCTGAGCATAGCCGCAATCTGGGAGACCAACACAATTCCAAATACGAGGTAAAGACCGGCCCGAAAAGGCGTAATACGCTTCTCAATCTGCTGATAGGCGATGGCGTGCGCGGCAGTTAACGCGGCCGATGCATACGCCCACCGTTGAAGTGATTTCCAGCGTTCGACCCCTAGCTTGCGAAGGGAGACGTCATTGGACAGCGCCAGGAGCAGAGCGAAGACCAGAGTTGCAACAGCGCCCGTGTAATTTCCAAATCCGAAGGCGTCTCGCCGCAAGTGGTGGCGAGTATCAAGGAAATACAGCCACATCCTGCCGCGCAAATGGACGTTGAGGCCGACCGCTGTATGTACCAGTACACAGATTCCCGCCCATATTCCCAAGTCCCGCCGCAGATCAAAGCTAACCGGATTGGGTTTCTGGCACAGCACATTGAGCGGGCCCAACAACAACGCAGCTGCCGTAAGAAATAGCGCAGGGTAGGCTGTCCCAATGCTTAGCTGAGAGATGAGATCGCGCTTAGGAAAGAAATGCATGAAGATGACGGTCAGCGCAACACTCCCGACACCGATGAGAATGTGATGGAACAGACGGCGCCGCAGACGATTATTGAGCATTTGAAAATTGTGTGGCCAATGCAGCCGGGTTGTAAACTGACGATATGAGTGGAACCGCCGTTCTGGAACGTGCCGCTGTCGTGCGCCGTGGGCGCAGGCTCGAACACTTCACCATCACTTGGAACGCCCTAGAAGGTCTAGTGGCTGTCGTGGCAGGAGCAGTGGCAGGCAGCATTTCGCTTGTCGGCTTTGGAATCGATAGCTTCATCGAAGTCACGTCGGGCTCGGTCTTGCTGTGGAGAATGTCCGTTGACGCTGAGGTTCATCAACGTGAACGAAACGAGAAACGCGCGCTTAAAGTTGTCGGTGTCTGTTTTTTGGCTCTGGCGGCGTACATTGCCTACGAATCCGCCGCGGATCTACGGTCTGGGCGAGCTCCAGAACACAGTATGCCCGGAATAATTCTGGCTTGTGTCTCGCTGGTTGTAATGCCTCTACTCTCGCGGGCAAAGCGAAAAGTGGGCCGCGCTCTGGGCAGCTCCGCCATGCATGCGGACGCGAAGCAAACGGAGTTTTGCACTTACTTGTCGGCCATCCTGCTAGTGGGGCTGCTGCTTAATACTTTCTTCGGTCTGTGGTGGGCCGATCCCGTGGCGGCCCTTGTGATGGTCCCCATCATCGCGAAAGAGGGAGTGGGGGGATTGCAGGGTAAAACCTGCGAGGAATGCCGGACGGGATAATTACTTCTGCGGAAGCTCGTCGGCTATCGTTGGGACGTCATGTGTCCGGTGGTCGACGATTTGAAAGAGCAGAAAGGCGTGCACGGAGTCCGTTGTCTCCGGACTGGACGTGACAAGCCGGATCCTCGCGCCGCGATCCGTTTCCGAGAATTCGTAGCGAATCTGTTCCTTGAGCCTCGTCATGGTCGCTGTGCCCGGTGGGTTGGTGTCGTGAATGAGCATCGGCGCCTTGAAATTCCCAGAGGCAAACATTTTGACGATGTGTCCCAAGTGAGTCCGAATTTGATCGATGCTCGTTTTATCTTTCGGGTCGGTGGCCGTGACATCGATTTCTCCTCCGTCGTTGAATAATCGGAAATGATGCGTGGTACCTTCGTGCGAGAAGCCCATGACATGGTCCCCACGCTTGACGACGCCTTCCGAGCGCTTGTCCCGTTCCGGTGATGAATTCTGTTGAGCGCTCGCCATTCCTGGAAGGATGGCCAGCGATAAGAGAAGCGGCAACGTGCGCATGATTTACTGTCCTTTCTTCCTTCGTAGCTTCGGGAGGCCTGAAGCAATCCTGACACGCGGTCTCGGTGGCACAGCCTCCAGCAACCGTGCTACTTGACCTGTTTTGTCTGGCGCAGCCGCTTGTCCCAGGCCTTTGACAGTCGGTTCATTTCGACGCGTTGGGAGACCAGATTCGTGATTTGCTCGTCCACGTCGCGAATCTTGGAATGCATCAAGGCGCGAACGTGACGACAAGATGCTCTGCCGGTGTCTCGCACAGCCAGAATGGTCCTCAACTCAGAGAGGGAAAAACCAATCGTCAAGGCGCGTTGGACCAGTTCCACCCTAAGCTGAGATGTCGGAGGACACTCCCGATAATTTCCGGCCGTGCGCTGCGGCAGAGGCAAAAGTCCAAGACGCTCATAGTGCCGCAACGTATCGGTGCTTACGCCCGTGAGATGCGCTAATTGTCCCGAACGCATGGAATACCCCTCCGCGAGAAGAGTCTAAACGCAGGAACAGATTCCAGGGTCAAGTCGAAAGTGATAGTTATTTCGACGCGGCGACTTCCTGAACGGACAGCGTATTGCCCTTCAGAGTTCCCTTAACCGTGACTCTTTGGCCAGCGAGCTTCGAGAGTTCCGCTTCATGTCCCTCCAAGGTGTAGAGCTTTTTGTCCGCGGCCAGCGCGTACTTCATGCCGTCCTTCACACACATCCGGGTGCATTCGGCGGGCGTCTTGTCCTTGGCCATGTGCGCGGCACCGCACATGGAGTCCGTGACGACTCCGTTAAAGGATTGCTGCTGTGCGAACGCGATAACCGCTCCCGCGAGTGCAAACGTGAGTGCCGCGGCGACATTTGTTCTGCTCTTCATTTTCATTGCTCCTTTTGTCGGTTGTTTTTTTATCGATCAACTCGGCGACTTGAAGGTATTGAGCCGCCGGGTTGTCAATCCGTTCTCGCCTCGTTGCCCTGCAAGGTGAGCGTCCCGCGGCGCAAAGCACGCTCTTTCATCAACGCGAAGAACACCGGCACGAGAATCAGTACGTGAATCGTGGACGTGATCATGCCGCCGACAATCGGCGCCGCGATGGGCTTCATGACGTCGGAGCCGATGCCGCTTTCCCACAAAATAGGAATCAGACTAGCCAGGACGACGCAGACGGTCATGAGCTTTGGCCGGAGGCGCTGCACGGCGCCCTCAATGACGGCTTCCTCGATGTCCTCGTGCTTTAAGGGATGACCGGATTCGAGTCTGCGATTGAGCGCTTCGTGTAGATACACGACCATGACGACGCCTGTCTCGACAGCGATGCCAAAAAGGGCGATGTATCCGACCCACACCGCAACGCTGAAGTTGTAACCCAGAAGCTTTTGGAGGATCAGTCCGCCCGTGAGCGCATAGAGCGTCGGAAAAATGAGGACCGCCGACTCCGCGGCCGAATGGAAGACCATATAAAGGAGCACGAAGATGACGAAGAACACGACCGGCAAGATGACTTGCAGCCGCTCCTTGGCTCGCAACTCGAACTCATACTCTCCCGCCCACTTGTAGGTGTTACCCGCGGGCAGCTGAAGTTTTTGCCTGAGCATGTCGTTGGCGGACTTGACGAAGTCGCCGTAGTTCCTGGAATTCAGGTCGATATACACGTAGCCTGTTAGGGCTCCATCTTCATCACGGATCATGGCGGGCCCGCGTGAAAACGAAATCCGCGCCACTTCCTCGATAGGAATTTGTGCGCCGGAAGGCGTGGCGATCAGGACTCTTCGCAGATCATCTACGTTGTCCCGGAAGTCGCGGTTGTAGCGGACATTCACTGGATAGCGTTCGCGGCCTTCGATGTTCTCGGTGACCATTTCGCCGCCAATTCCCGAGCTGACGGCCTGCTGCACGTCGGCAACCGTCAGGCCGTAGCGTGACGCTTCCTCGCGGTTCACTTCGACGTTGACGTAAAAGCCTTGTGACACGCGTTCCGCGAAAATCGAGCGAACCTCGGGCAGCGAGGAAAGCACCTGCTGGATCTGTGCGCCGGCTTGCTGAATGCTTTCCAGCGTCGGACCCTGGATTTTCATGCCGAGCGGTGTCTTTATTCCGGTGAGTTCCATGTCCAAGCGGTTTTCGACAGGCATAGTCCACGTATTGGAAAGACCGGGAAACTGCAGCTTGGCGTCCATCTCCTGAATCAGTTTTTCGTAGGTCATTCCTGCCCGCCACTTCTCGCGGGGCTTGAGCATGATCGTCGTGTCATACATATCGAGTGGCGCGTTGTCGGTTGCGCTATCCGACCTTCCTATGGTTCCGAACACGGTTTCCACTTCGGGAAATGTGCGAATGATGCGGTCCTGTTCCTGAAGCAGTTGCGAGGCCTGCCGAATGGAGATTCCTGGCAAGGCCGTCGGCATGTACAAGGCCGAGCCTTCGAACAACGGGGGCATGAATTGGCTCCCGATCTTGAGGGCGAGCGGAAGCGTAAGAATCAGGAAAATCAGATTGATGAGCAACGTGGTCTTTCGAAACCGCAGACAAAGGCGGAGCACCGGCAAATAGAGAGCCTGTGTCAGCTGTGAGAGCGGATTCTGGGACTCCGGCCGCAGTTTTCCGCGAATGAAAAGAATCATGAGCACCGGGACAAGGGTGATGGCCAGCAGCGAAGAGAAACCGACCGCCAGCGTCTTGGTCCAGGCGAGCGGCCGGAACATCCGGCCTTCCTGTGCCTCCAGCAAGAAAACCGGGAGAAACGAGACGACGATGATCAGAAGCGAAAAGAAGATGGCGGGCCCGACCTGCTTCGCGGAGCCCAGGAGAATCTTCCGCCGCTCCGACCCTGAAATCGGCACTGAGGCATTAGCTTGGCGCTCCGAGAGCTGTCGGTAGCCGTTTTCGACCATCACGATGGCCGCGTCGACCAGGACGCCGATGGCGAGTGCGAGACCTCCAAGCGACATGATGTTCGAGCTGACATGCAAGTAGTACATCGGGATGAAGGATGCGACCACGGCAATCGGCAACGTCAGAATGGGGATCAAGGCGGAGCGGAAATGAAAAAGAAAGATGACGATGACGACGCTGACGATGATCGCCTCTTCCAATAGGTCGCGCTGGAGCGTTTCAATAGAAGCGCGGATCAACCCGGAACGGTCGTAGCCGGCAGCGACTTCGACTCCGGCAGGCAAGGACGGCTTGATTTCGACAAGCTTCTTCTTCACGCCGTTGATGACGTTCAAAGCGTTCATGCCATCACGCATGACGACGATTCCAGCAACCGTCTCGCCTTCACCTTGCCATTCCGCCCCTCCTTCGCGAATGTCAGGACCAAAGGTGACGGTGCCAAGGTCTCGAAGCCTGACAGGCGTTCCGTTCTTTGCTGCAACGGGCACGGTTTCCAGGTCGCTTAACGAACGCAGATACCCGAGTCCGCGGATCATGTATTCCGCGCCACCCATTTCGAGCACTCTTCCGCCGACTTCATTCGTGCTGGAGCGAACTTTGTCAATGACCGTGGAAAGGGGAATGCCGTAGGCGCGAAGTTTGTTCGGGTCGACATTAACCTGGTACTGCTTGACGAATCCTCCGATGGTCGCGATTTCCGCAACTCCAGGAACAGTTTCAATCTGATAGCGAAGATACCAATCCTGAATGCTGCGTAATTCGGCCAGGCTGTGTTGGTGCGTGCGATCCACGAGAACGTACTCGTACACCCATCCAGCACCGGTCGCGTCCGGTCCAATGACGGGATGGACATTGCCCGGCAGCCCTCCTTCGATCTGCTGCATATATTCAAGGACCCGCGAACGCGCCCAATAAAGATCCGTTCCGTCTTCAAACACTACGAAAACATAGGAATCGCCAAACATTGTTTGCGCACGCACGGCTTTGACGTGCGGTGCGGCGAGGAGCCTCGTTACGATCGGATAGGTGACCTGGTCCTCGATGAGGCTTGGCGGCTGGCCAGTCCATGAGGTATGAATGATGACCTGCACGTCGGAGATATCCGGCAAGGCATCCAAAGGAATGCGGCGCAACGACCAGACTCCTGCGAGCACAAGCAATAGCGTTCCTGTGAAAACCAGAAAGCGATTTTTCGCGCACCAATCAATCCAGCGGGAGATCACGTTTACATCCCTCCCGTCGCGTTCACTTTGAGCTGCTTGCTGGCGATGACCTGGCCGTTCTTATTCGCGACGATGGTGACCTGCCACGTTCCGCCACTATAGAGTTGGCCGGAGCCTTCATACATTCCGTTTCCCTTGTCGGCAAGTGAAACCGGAGTGCGCATCGCGGCCATGCCCATCGCGGGCATGGCAGGCATGAAGAACGTAACGGAGACTTCCGCACCGGAAATCGAAGCGCCGCTCGCATCGCTCAACTTCACTCGAATCGTGTTGCCGCCCTTGCGAGGAGGAGTTGGGTCGGTGGTGAGTTCGACATTGCCCTGTGGCGCGTTCATTACGCCTGCAGACCCGGCGCCAGGCGGAGGTGGCACGAAAGACCCGAGCGCCGCTTGTAATTGACTCTCCGAGTCGATTAAGAAATTCGCGGACGTGACGATCTCTTCGCCTTCCTTCAGGCCCTTGAGCACGATGAAGTCATCGCCGGCACGCGGGCCCAGTTGCACTTCCCTCGGCTCAAGATAACCGTCACTGCGATTTACGAATACGACCTGCCGCGTCCCGGATTGCAAAACACCGCTGGCGGGAATGAGCAATTGCTTTCCCATGGGGACCTTCAGCGTGATGTTGACAAACATCCCGGGCGTGAGTTTCAAGCCGGGATTTGCGAACTCCAGGCGGGCACGCACTGTCCGCGTCGTCATGTCGACTTGCGGGTAGAGGAAGTTCACGCGCCCTTCGAAGACACGGCCCGGATACGCATCCACGGTGAGTGTTGTGCGGTTGCCGACTTTGATTCTTCCCAAATCGCTTTGGAACACTTCGGCAAAAACCCATATGGTCGAGAGACCAGCGACGGTATAAAGGTGCGTTTCCGGCTGAACCGTGAGATTCGGCAAGGCGTTGCGTTCCGTGATGTAGCCCGAAACCGGAGATTCGATTTCCAGCTCCTGCTGCACTTGGCCAGAGGATTCGAGCCGTGCAATTTCGCGTTGCGGCACGCCCCACTGCTTCAGCCGTTCCGCGGCAGCTTCCAGCAGCGAAGCCGCGCTTTCCGTGACGCCGGGAACCGTGCTTCCGATCACGCGCTGCTGATTTTGCTTTGCCACCAGATACTCGCGCTCGGTCGCCACGAGGTCCGGACTGTAGATGGTGAAAAGAGGCTGTCCTTTGCGCAGGAATTGGTACGTTGCATCCGCGAAGACTTTTTGGATGTAACCGGAATACCGGAGTTGCACGTAGGAGAGACGTGTTTCATCGACCGCGACATTCCCGGTCACTCGGATTTCGTCGTCGACGATCTTGCTTTCGACGCGGCCCATTCGAACGCCAATGCTTTGCAGCCGTTCGGGTGAGAGTTGGACCGGCACGAGCGCGGTCTCATGCGGAGCCATTGGCGCGTTCTCCCCTCCATTCGGAGAGTTCTGAGCCATTTCCTTGGCGCTAGCCGCCATAGCGGCTTGCATCTTGGGCTGCCGTCCCGAGCGCCACCACAGCCACCCGAGAACCGCGATGAGCGCGAAGTTGCCCACCAGGGCAATAAGAAAAGCATATCGATAATTTCGCATGGTCTGATTCCTTTCCTAGCGCAGCGCTAGTCCGCTCATTTGTTCCAGCCGAGCGATCGCGGTCTCGTATTCGGCCAGGTTTTGGTAGTAGTCTTCGTCGAGGTGCAGCACGTCCAAAAACGCGGTCAGCACAGCTTGAAAGTCCTGCTTGTTCGACTGATATGCCGCGAGACCCGCTTGAAATTCCGCTCGCGATTGGGGCGAAAGGCCTTCGCGGTGAATCTTGAGCAATTCACCGGTTTGCTGGGCAATGACATATTGCGCGCGCAGTTCCGAAGCGATTTGTTGGGACTGAGCCTCGAATTCGCTGCGGGCACGCAGTTGCTCCGCTTGAGCCTGTGCTAGCTCAGGCCTCTGCTTACGTCCGCGATAAATCGGTACGCGGACGCCAAACGTCAACATGTAGTACGCGCGGAACTGCGTCGGGTCTGTGCGTTGCCACATGTACTGTACGTTGAAGTCGGGGTAGAAATCCTTGCGCGCAAGGTCCACCTGTAAGGATTGCTTTTCAATCACCTTCTGCGCGCCAAGCAACTCCGGGTTTTGTGCTCTTGCGGCAGCAAGCAGCTCATCATAGTTCTGCACGAGAGCTGTCTCTGTGAGATCGGCTGGCTCAATGTCCGGCGAACTCTGCGAGCGGTTGAGAAGTTGCTTCAGTTGGGCTTCGAGCTTCCCAACTTCCAAGTGGTGCATCGCAATCTCTCGAATCAGCTTCGTCTTCTGGAGCTGCGCTTGTAGCACGTCCTGTTGTGTCCCCTTGCCGGAACGGTAGCGAGCGTCGGCGGCCTGCTCCACTTGCTTCAGAAACTCGCCATCGCTTTCGAGGATAGTCAGCGTTTTCGCGAGATACGCCAACTGGAAGTAAACTGCCTTAACCTCCGCCAGGACCGACCGGCGAATGGTCTCGACCAGTTGTTGGGACCCATCGGCTTCGCGCGTGGCGATCTCGCCGCGCAGCCGCAGCTTTCCGGGGTAGGGGATATCTTGCGAAAAGCCCAGCCCGACGTACGCGAAGTTGCTGTTCGTGTATCCCGCAAACGGCCTCGGGCTGCCAACGCTGAACTGCTGAACCTGGAACTGTGGATCGGGCAGTGTCGAGACTTGCGTGGGAACTTGCCTGGCTGCTTCCCAGCTCTGCCGCGCGGCCTCGATTTGTGGATTATTCTTCTCTGCCTCTTGCAGCAGGTCCACCAGGGCTGTCACAGCGTGATCGTGCTGAATGGAGGAATCTTGTGCAAAGGTGCTCCTCGCGAGAGTCGACAGGAACAGCAGAGCGCACAGAATTCGTGTCGGCTCGTTACAGAATCCGCGGAGGTACGTGTTTCGTTTCATGAGCAAAGACATTTCCTTCTCCTGAGCGTGCGTATCGACCAAAACCCGATCAGCGTTTCGGGATGCGGGCTCGCAACCGAATGCGCGGGCGAATTAAGGGGCGGTCGGGACGGAAAGAGAGACACCCGTGCGGCAACGCACGGCCGAGAACCGGATCAGATCAGGAGAGAAGAATAAAGGGCGTAAAGTTCCGGAGGGGAATGCTGCGGTGCCGCGAGGTCCGTCAGCGAACCATCGGAAATCGACGCGATCTGCGGCGAGAGCAAAGTGTCTGCTGCAATCATCACCGGCGCGTGCAGAGTTACCTGCGCGGCGGGCAGGGCGCTGAATGACTGTGAGGAAACCATCGTCTTGCAGCAGTCATGATTTTGGTTCCACGGGTCACAAGGCATGGATCCGCAGCACTGCATCCTCTGCTGGTCTTGTGTTGCGGCGGACATGCAGTCCGCGAACTGTAGTAACAGAACCGCGAACACTGCCAGCGCCACGAATATGGTCTTCCGAGCCATCTGTTCAACTCTAGGAGTATTAGACGCACGAGTCAACGAAAGGATACGGTTGTGTATCGAGGGCGAATGGCAGCGCCGTCAAAGCAAAGGCCCGTAGGCTGTGCGTTTGGCACATATTTAAAACTCCCATTCAGGTCGTCTCTGCTAGCTCGGGCAGGCCACTTATCCTTTCTCCCTTAAATGCACAGAATCGGCTCGATACGGCACCACTCCACAGACGAACTAAATAGAATCACGCTAGAATGGACTCGCGCGATAAATGAGACGACCGCCGTGCCCAACACGCTAAAAAAGCGAGGAGTCCCGAGGTACGTGGCAGTCGGAGCCGCTATTGTTTTCACAGTCGTCGTTGCCGTCGCGACTGTGCTCGCGATTCAGGACCGCAAGGAGGAAGCCATCGCGGTAGAGATTACGCGATCGCAATCTGACTTGCGGGAACTCGGCGCGCAGATTACCGCTCTCAAAGACGCTGACCTCACCACTACGAACGACTTTATCGCGGCTTACGCACAGGTGGAGCCGCTCGAAAACGAGTACGATCAGAAGCTGCAGAAGTTCACGGAACTCTATAGAACTGCGAAAGAGAGAGACAGTCACCGGTCCTTGATTGACCTTCAGAGACTGCGCGGCAGACATCATCCTGAGACCTGGGAAGAAATGTCGCAAATTATCGAGCTCGTCCGCCAGATCAACGACA
>Ga0209474_10001104_pt1 | contig 27367 bp, 23 predicted proteins | sample GraSoiAngelo_145_FD_185902 | JGI IMG/M metagenome (GOLD analysis project Ga0209474, IMG submission 185902) | Grasslands soil microbial communities from the Angelo Coastal Reserve, California, USA - 14_1009_05_20cm (SPAdes) (version 2) | ecosystem: Environmental > Terrestrial > Soil > Grasslands...
CAAAGCGAAAACTGGAACCAAGGTCCGCTTTCTCCCCGATAAGAGCATTTTCACGGCTACCGAATACAACTACGACACGCTGGCCCAGCGCCTGCGCGAGTTGGCCTTCCTCAATAAAGGCCTGCTGATCACGCTTACCGACGAACGCACCACTGACTCAAAAACCGGCGAAGCTAAATCTGCTGAGTTCAAGTACAACGGCGGCATCGCTGAATTCATAAAGCACTTGAATCGCGGCAAGACGGTGTTGCATGACAAGCCTATCTACATGGAAGCCGAGCGTGATGGCGTGGCAATGGAAATCGGCATTCAATATAACGACGGCTACTCCGAAAGCGTTTTCAGCTTCGCCAACAACATCAACACGGTTGACGGCGGCAGCCATCTCTCTGGTTTCCGCACTTCGCTTACCCGCACCATTAACTACGCCGGCCAGCAGATGGGTCTGTTCAAGGACGTAAAGGAAAATCTCACGGGTGATGACGTTCGTGAAGGCCTGGTGGCGGTAATCAGCGTAAAGCTTTCTCAACCGCAGTTCGAAGGCCAGACCAAAGGCAAGCTGAACTCTGATATTGCCGGAATCGTGCAGGCATTCGTAAATGAGCGTCTGGGCGCGTTCCTTGAGCAGAATCCCACCATAGGTCGCAAGATCATCAATAAAGCCGTTGACGCCGCCCGCGCACGCGAAGCCGCTCGTAAAGCCCGCGATCTTACTCGCCGAAAAGGCGCTCTCGATGGCGGTGGCCTGCCCGGCAAACTAGCGGATTGCAGCGAACGGCAGCCGGAACGCTGTGAGCTGTTCCTGGTCGAAGGCGAGTCCGCAGGTGGCACCGCGAAGCAGGGACGCGACCGCCGCTTCCAGGCAATTCTTCCGCTCAAGGGAAAAATTCTGAACGTCGAAAAAGCGCGTTACGACAAGATGCTGGCGCACGAAGAAATCCGCGCCATGATCACCGCGCTCGGCACCGGTATTTCGAAAGAAGATTTCGATCCCTCAAAGCTGCGCTACGGGAAAATCATCCTGATGACCGATGCCGACGTGGACGGAAGCCACATCCGCACGTTGCTGCTCACGTTCTTCTTCCGCCACATGCAGGACTTGATCAAGCGCAACAACGTGTACATCGCGCAGCCGCCGCTCTTCTCGATTAAAAAAGGCAAGGCGCAGCAGTACATCAAAGACGAGCGTGAGTTTGTAAAAGTGATGGTGAAGCGCGCCGCCGAAGGCTTGATCGTTCGCTACGGCGAAGGCGCAGCCAAGCTCGAAGGATCTGCACTGGCAAAATTCATCACCGTGCTGAACGAATACCTCACATTCCATGACAAGTTGAACAAACGCTTGCGAGCGCAGAAAGTTACCGATCTACTGCCGAAGCTCGATCTCTCCAAGCGTCCCGACTTTGAGGGCGACAAAAAAACGCTGCCCAAGAAAATCGAGAAGCTCGAAAAGGAACTTAAGAAGCTCCAAAAAGAACTTCAGTTCAAGGAAGTCGAAGCTCGCTTTGACGAAGAGCATAACCTCTGGGAAGTTCGCTACCTGAATTCTCAAGGTGCCGAGCACCTCATCAACTGGGAACTGTCGTCCACGCCCGAGTACCGGCAAATGCTCGCGAAATTCAAGCAGATCGAGCCTTATATGGAGCCGCCATTCATCGTTGAAACGCTCGCCAAGGGATCGGCAAGTGGCAACGGCGCCGGCGCTGATGGCTCAAGCGAAGAAGCAACCGCCGACGGTGATGCCCCTGTTGAGACGGGCGCCCTCGCCCGTTCGGGTGAGCAGAGCTCGCCAACAAAGCCGGCAAAATCCGCCAAGAAGGTCGTCAAAGAAGAAGTTGAAAAGGCGACAGCTCGTGAGCTGTTCGATTACGTTCTCGGTGAAGGAAAGAAAGAATTCACCGTGCAGCGGTACAAAGGTCTTGGCGAAATGACCGCGCCACAGCTCTGGGAAACCACAATGGATCCCGAGCGCCGCACACTACTCTCGGTAAGGCTCGAAGACATAGCCGAGTGCGAGACCATCTTTACCACTCTGATGGGTGAAGACGTCGAAGCCCGCAGGAAGTTCATCGAAGAAAACGCACTCGACGTAAAGAACCTGGATATCTAAATGAGTATGGGCCGGCGGGCGTCCTCGCCGGCCCAGTTCATCTGCGTCGCCTCAACACCTCGGCCACGAACACTTCGATCACTTCCTGTCCATTCTCCCGCTTCCATTTGGCGATAGTCCCTCTCCGCACACGCATTCGCGCTTCGTACCCTTCACTTTCTCCAACTTTTTCCCTGTACTAAATTCTGCTTGGAAAACATTACAGATTCTTCTGCCGCTCCCGATAGTGAATTGGTGGCACAAACGCCGCAATGCTCCACCGGTTGCTGCACGCCACGAATAACAAAGGAGAACGCAGAAATGACAAGACAGATCAGAAACTTCGCGGGTTTAGCGCTGTTACTTACCGCAATTGCGGCTAGTGGCCAGCTTTCCCACCAGGCACGGGTCACCGTGCCGTTCTCGTTCATGGCCGGAGGAAGAAGCACACCTGCAGGGGATTACAAGGTGAACGTCGACCTGTCCCGAGACCTGGTCACGTTGAGCACCGACGGCTCGAATCCAATAATGTTGATCACGTATAGCGCCTGGCAGTCGCAAGACAGCAGGACCTATCTTCGTTTTCACCGTTATGGTGAGCGCTGGTTCCTCGAGCAAGTCGCGATTGATGGAGTTGCCGAGGATATTCCAATAGCAAAGCGAGTCAAAGAAGTTTTCACCGCGTCCATCACGGGCGATGGGGGCCCGATTCTTGCCGATATTGCAGTGCACTGATCTCATAAATTCCAAGCCTGTCACCCTGTTCCCGGGCCGGTTTGCGTAAATAACCGGTCCGGGCAGGCCATTCCTGCAATTACCGGCTATTACCGTAACGTTCAGGTGATCTCACATACCTTGCAAGTCCGCGCCCCGCGCCCGTTCTCAGATAGGACCGAAAAGTTTCCTCCCCTTCAGGTCCGCACCTATTCGGGAGATTCCATGAAAAATGCGACGTCTTCGCGCGCGCTGCGCGGGAGTGTTTTTCTGTTACGTACGAGCTTGTTGGCCCTGTTCCTCATGCTTAATCTGCGGATGCCCGGCACCGCAGCCGCTCTGCCGCAAACGCAAGCCAGTCAAAGTGTGACTCAATCCGAGCAGACCTCAGACGAAGGCGCCGCAGCGCTCACCATTTACAACCAGAATTTTTTCGTAGCGCGCGAGCACGTACTGCTCGATCTGAAACCGGGAGTGAATGAAGCCCAATATACCGGCGTAGCAGCACATCTGGAGCCGGATTCCGTCATCTTGCGCGATCCTCACGGGCGCGCACTGCAGGTTCTGGAGCAGAATTATCGCAATGATCCTATCTCGCAGGAACTCCTGCTCTCTTTCTACGAAGGCAAGACGATTGACTTCGTGGTGGGCCGAAACACTGACGGCAGCGATGTGAAACTGAAAGGCAAAGTCATTCGCAGCGGATACGTTCCAGTCAATTACATCAATGGATATCCGCAGCAAGCGTCAAGCCAGCCGATCATTGAAGTGGATGGGGTATTACGCTTCGGCATGCCGGGGCAGCCGATCTTCCCCGCACTGAGCGCAGATTCAATTCTTAAGCCAACGCTGAACTGGTTGCTGCAAACCAATCAGCCGGGCAAGTTCGACGCCGAAATTTCTTACGTGAGCGGCGGCATGACCTGGCAATCCGATTACAACGTCGTGGTGCAGGATGATCCCGGCAAAAAGACCGATCTGCTCGACATGATCGGCTGGATCACCATGCACAATCAGAGCGGCAAGACTTATGAGAACGCTCGCATCAAGCTACTGGCGGGCGATGTCAGCAAGATTCAGGCGCCGACCCTCACTGGACGTGCGTACGCAGCGAAAGCAATGGCGGTGAATGAAGACGCTATGGCGCCACCAGTCCAGGAAAAGTCCTTTGACGAATTTCACCTTTACACATTGCAGCGCCCAACCACGCTGCGCGACGAAGAAACTAAACAAGTGGAATTCGTTAGCTCTGCTGGAATTCATGCGCAGCGGCTGTTTATCTATGACGGCGCACAGACCGCGCAATATGGCTATTACAATCCCGACCAAATCCGCGGAGACGTAAACTACGGAACTGCCTCGAACCCGAAAGTCTGGGTCATGGAAGAGTTCAAAAATTCAGACAACAATCATCTGGGAATGGCATTGCCCAAAGGCAAATTGCGTTTTTACCGCCGAGATACTGACGGTCACCTTGAATTCGTGGGCGAGAACACGATCGACCATACGCCAAAAGATGAAACCATTCGAGTCTATACCGGCAACGCGTTCGACGTGGTCGGCGAGCGCAAGCGTACCAACTACCACGTGGATTCGAACCAGCACTGGATGGATGAGTCCTTCGAGATTCGCATTCGCAATCACAAGAAGGACCCAGTCGATGTACGCGCAGTCGAGCACTTATATCGCTGGACAAATTGGAAATTAATTCAGCAGTCGTCGGAGTTCAACAAGAAGAACGCCCAGACCATCGAGTTCCCGGTCACCATCGCTCCTAATGGCGAACGGGTGATCACTTACACCGTTCACTATTCGTGGTAGGGGGTCGCAGGTGTGCCCGCATTAATTGCGTCGTGGCGATCACTGTACCGTGAAACTCACAGTCGTGCTGTGCGTTAGCGGTGTGCCGAGGCTGTTAGTTCCCGTACCTGTAACTGTCACGACGTAGGTGTGCGGAGTAGAAACCTTCGGAGTGACACTCGGACTCCCTCCGCCGCAGCCCATCCCTGTGACCACAATTGCGAGCAATATGAGTCCCAGCAGAGCCGCCCATTTCCGTCGTGTTGAAACACTACCCAGAATCACAGCCGCAAACAGGCCACCAGTCGCGCCGAAACCCGTAGTCGCAAGCCGAGCGATCTCAAATCTGGATTTACCCGACGGCAGTATCGATGGAACGCGGAAGCCCGCGGCTGCGGTCATGCTGAGAGTTGAAGTCTGGGTGTTGCCTGAAGTCGCCGGAAAGGTAACGCTCGCGGGCTTCAACGAACAGGAAATTTGAACCGCCGCGTTTGAGCTGCACGCCAAGTTCACAGTGCCGGTGAAACCGTTCAGCGCTGTAATCGTAATGTTGGAGGTGCCCGGTTGGCCAGCCGCAGCCGAAGTCACCAGACCCCCAAGCGCAAAATCTTCGGTCGGCGTTACAGCCGTCCATGCGGAGATAAGCTGTGCCACATCTAGCGATCCCAACCCGGTTACCTGATCGTATCCCGCGCCTGCTGTGAAACCTATGCTGGTGGTGCCGGTCGGACAGTTTTTGCTGCCCGACGTGCAAGGCACGTTGTTATTGCCGGACTTGATGTCGTTAAATACGGTCGGCGAATTTGCTGCCAGGCTGTACAACATCGGATTCACGTTGCCTAGGCCATTTGAGCCAGTGGCTTGATTGATCAATGCCAGGATTCCGGCAAAAGTCGGGGCACCTGCGGAGGTTCCACCAACGGCAGCCAAATTGTTCTTGCTGTCCCTAAAGCCGGTTGCGCAACTTGTTGCACCGGGATCGTTGGTAGTGGTTTCGTCCTGAGAACAGATCAAATAAGGATCGTGAACAACCGCCGCGTTTAACGCAATCTCGGGCACATCCCGCCTACCATCCCCGGGGACACCGGCTCCGCTCTGCCATGAGGGCTTCGAGAAAATGGTGCTTGCGCCACCGCCGCCTGCACTCAGACCGCTGGCGTTCGAATCGTTCCAGGTCTTTTCGGGAATGTAGCTTATCGCAGTACCCGCAGGGTCAGTCGAGTTACACTCCGTCTTCCAGAACGTAGTAGCTGCAGCGCAGCCGTTGCTCACGGTCGCAGCCAAATCGCCTGTAAACTCGCTTCCTCCAACGCCGGTCACTTCCGGAATGCTGGCCGGTACGTCTACTGCGAAGCCCTTGGTCGCGGAACTTCCACTATCGCAATCAGCCGCCCCGCTGTCGCCTGCTGGCCCACTGATCGTCTGGCCTTGGACATTTGCTTGCTGCGCCCATTGCTGCATGGTGAGCACAAATGATCGAGGCAGGTTGGCTTCACAGTTCCCGTAACTGATACTGATGATCGGGGCGACATTATTCGTGATCGCGTACTCCAGGGCATCAAATGCATTGGCTCTTCTGTTACTGCATGTGCCTGTCGTCCCAACGCCTGCATAAACAAACTTTATAGTTGCGTTCTTAGCGACTCCTTCTGTCCACTCCAGATCGAGGTCGGTCTCAGTTTCATCGTCTTTGCACGCGAGGGCTGTGCCTGTGCCAGGGACCTGAATCTTCTGAAAATTGGTGCTGGTAGTGGCCGGCAGGCCGGCAGCACTGCGGAACGCATCAAGATCAGCTGTGGTATTAGAAGGATTGAGCAGCGTTTGCCCTACCACAGCAATGGATTGGCCAGTGCCATCGACATTTGTAGGTAAATGGTAGATGGTCGCGAAATCTCCCGGAATTAGGAAGTGATTCCCCGATATGTTCGATGTAAATCTAGCTGACGCCGTGCGAAGTCTTGGTTTGGGACGAAAATCATTCAGTCCCCGGACCCCGAGCACCTCGCCGGCGAATGCTTCGGGTAAAGCGACATCACTCGCGTTCGCGATGTGCTGTTCGCCATTGATCGAGTAATTATGGAGCTCGGTTTTCAGCGCATACTCGATCTGTCCCACGCTGCCGCTGAACGAGACTTCATTCCGGTTCCGCGAGACACGCTCCACGGTAAGACCCTGCGACTGCAACCAGGAAGTAACTTTGGCCAGGTCACCCGTTGTCATCCCAAACCGGACTGCGTATTGCTCAGGGGTGAGCCACTTGTGGTAATTCACAGAAGAGCGATCTTGCTGCTCGCGAAGAAGTTCCTGAAGATCGGCTTGCTGAGCAGCCGGGAGCCGAAACGTCAACGCTACACCGGTAAGCTGCCGTTCAGGACTAATCCGGCCCTGGTTGAACTGCTGACGCGCCATCGGGTGTGCTGTACCCTTCACCGGCGCAACTCGAGCAGAATCGACAGCGTACAAAATCCTGTCTTTCGAGGTATTTTGTGTGCTGCCGGACACCGCCAGAAGAGTCAGCAGGCAGGCTGACAAAAACAAGATCAGAGCTATAGAGCCCAAACGCGCAAGACGTTTGTTGAACATATATGTTTCCTAGGTCCAGTGCTGTCCCAGTATCAGAGCTGATTGCAACATAGATTCAGGGTACCCGAGCAAAGATGTATTCCCCAACCCCTGAGCTGTAAAAAGTTGTAAACAAAACCAATCTTTAGTCACAGTCACCTCGCGACGGCTGGCCCAGCCTGAGACCACATGCCAGCCAATTCTGTCAGCGATTTTATGGGGCGGACTCGGTTTCTCGTGCTCTATTGCCCTTTGCGGGCAGCCTCTCTGCTGAGTTACGCTTCTAAGCAGCGCAGCACGACGCGGAATGAGCGACCTCTATCCATTATTAATGCAGCCCCTGTTCGATCCTCGACCTTGGGGCACGCCGGATCTGTCGCCCATCTATTCGCAGCGATTCGCCGAGAAAATTGGCGAGTCGTGGCTCACCGGCGATCATTGCAAAATACAAAACGGTCCACTCGCCGGACAGTCCTTGGCCGATGTGTCGTCGCAATTTCAGCGCGAACTGGTGGGAGACGCGCCTGCTGATGGAAGCCGATTCCCGCTGCTGGCAAAATTCTTGTTTCCTCACGAAAAACTATCCGTCCAGGTGCACCCGGATGATGACGACGCTCGGGCTATCGGACAGCCTTGGGGGAAAACCGAGTGTTGGTATGTAGCGCACGCGATGCCAAACGCCGAAATCGGGCTTGGCCTGAAACGTGGGACCACCCGAGCGCAATTCGAAAAAGCGGTCCACGAAAATCGCGCCGAGGAGTTGCTCAACTGGATCAAGGTTGCTGAAGGCGACCTGATTTATGTTGCTGGAGGAACAGTACACACGCTGGGGCCGGGCTCGGTCATTGTAGAAACGCAGCAGCAATCTGACACGACGTTTCGACTTTACGATTATGGTCGGCCACGCGAGCTGCACTTGCAAGACGGGCTTCGGGTCATCAAGGAGCAAGCCGCCTCAGGCAAAGTGAAACCGCAGGCTTTTTCGAAAGCCGGGCGCAATGGAAACCGCGTGCTGCCGCTGGTGGAATCTCCTTACTTCGCAGTAGAAAGATTTGCGCTGCATGGCGGTCACGAATTCAATCTTGCAGCTAATGGGAAGAGTTCCGCGCAGATTCTGGTTGCGATCGCAGGCTCGGCTATTCTGCAAGCTGCTGGCCACGAGCCGGTCAAATTCGACAAGGGAGACGCCGTGGTCGTCCCAGCCAGTATTCAGCAGTTCACAGTTGTACCGGATGCCGAAGTGCAGTTTCTGAGATCATACGTGCCGGCAAAACCGGGTCCCCCGCCGGAGACTTCTTTGGATTGAAGTTTGCGGATTTCAGATTCCAGATTGACGAATTCGAATTACTAAGCTTAAGGTGTGTGACGCGAAACTATCGTGAGCCTTCAATTTAAAATCTGAAATCATCAATCTGCAATCTTTGCGATGCTCGCCAACTTCTATCCCGTGATTCTTGCCGGAGGCCGCGGCACTCGTTTTTGGCCGCTCAGTCGAAAAAAGCGTGCGAAGCAACTGCTGGCCCTGGACGGCAAAGACACAATGATTCAACAGACGGTGGCGCGTCTGCTGCCGCTCTCCTCTGCAAAGCAGTTCTGGATTATTACAAACGAGGATCTCCGGCCTGAGATTGTGGGGCAACTGCGCAAACTGCGGCCCGAGCACGTTATCGCCGAGCCAATGGGGCGCAATACCGCTCCAGCGATCGGGCTGGCTGCTTTTATCTTGCGACGGGAAAATCCCGATGCGGTGATTGGTCTCTTCCCTTCCGATCACGTTGTTGTCAATGAAACCCGCTTTCGCGAAGTGCTCAGCGAAGGGGTTGAGATTGCCGCCGCTGGCGAAAACATTGTGGTGCTCGGTGTAGAACCTTCTCGTCCAGAGACGGGCTACGGCTATATTCAGGCGGGATCGCTAGCCTCCGGCAACGCCCGTCACGTCCTGCGTTTCACCGAAAAGCCCAATGCGGAACGCGCTGCCGAATTCGTTCGCTCAGGGAACTTTTATTGGAACAGCGGAATGTTTTTGTGGAGTGCAACAACTTTAGCCAACGCGCTCACCGAGCACCTGCCCAAGACGGCTGAATTGCTGGAGAAAATTGCCGCCGACTATGGCACCCGGAAGTTTCCTGCGACCTTCCGGCGGCTTTATCCAAGGTGCGAGGACATCAGCGTCGATTATGCGGTGCTGGAGCCGCGTTCCGCGAAAGGCGAGCAGGAATCCAATATCTTTTGTCTGCGTGCGGATTTCGGCTGGAACGATTTAGGTTCATGGACAGCGCTTCACGAGCATCACGTTGCCAAGAGCACATCAGCAGACGGCAACCTGATCTCTTCGCAGGGCATCTTCACTCTGAACGCGAGCGGGAATTACGTTCACTCGCCGCAGAAGTTTGTTGCTGTGGTCGGGGTGAGCGATATTGTGGTTATTGACACCGAAGACGCTTTGCTGGTCACGACGCGCGCTAATTCGCAGGATGTGGGCAAGGTCGTAAAGTTTCTTGACGAAAAGAAATTGAAGAAGCTGGTCTGAAAGAAGCCGCTCCCGCCCAGCGGTCTTTAGTCGTCGGCGCTTCCAGGAAAGAACGGGGAGTTAGGTAAAGCAAATTTATGCTGACAGAGACTACGGCCGCAAACGTTGATCTTGAAATGCCGGCGACCGATGACCGGCGGCCGACCACCACCATAAAATTCGGCACTGATGGCTGGCGCGCAGTTATCGCGGACGATTTCACTTTCGAAAATGTTCGCCGCGTGGCCGGGGCAATCGCTTCTTACGTCCTAAAGCACGAGGATCCGTCGCGCGGGCTCATTGTCGGATACGACACGCGCTTCGGATCGCCGCGGTTCGCGCGGGCTGCCGCCGAAGTCTTGGCTGGCGCCGGAATCCCTATCCGCCTACTCTCCCACTCCTGCAATTTCGTTTGCGGTCAAAAGCACCGGGGCTGCAGGCGGCGTGGTCATCACCTCAAGTCACAATCCGTGGAACTGGAATGGGGTTAAGTTCAAAGCGAAGTTCGGTGGATCCGCAACCCCCGCAATCATGAAAGTCATTGAGCAGGAAGCTGCAGCCGGAGCCGCGCCAAATGGGAAGAACGCCAGTATCGAGGAAGTGGACTTGAAACCTGCTTATGTCCGTGCGGTTTCCAGGTTTGCCGATCTGGATCTCATTTCGAAGGCCAAATTCAAGTTCGCCATTGACTCAATGTATGGTTCCGGACGCGGGATCCTCGCACAGATTTTCAACGATCACGCAGTTGAGTTTGTCGCCATCCGGCAAGAAGTCAATCCACTGTTTCCGGAAATCAATCCGGAGCCCATCGAGCCGCATGTACGCTTGCTGCAGGAGACTGTCGTCCGCGAGCGTTGCCATGCAGGTTTTGCAACCGACGGAGACGCCGACCGGATTGGCGCGGTTGCGGAAGACGGCAGCTTTGTGGATTCCCACAAAATATTCTCAGTCCTGCTCCATTGGCTATTGCGCCACAAGCAATGGCCGGGTGAAGTAGTACGCGCATTTAACACCACCCGCATGCTCGATCGTATTGCCGCCAAGCATGGGCGCAAGCTAAACGAGTGCGCCATCGGTTTCAAGCATATTGCCGACCTGATGATGGATCGCGAAATCATGATTGGCGGCGAAGAATCGGGCGGGATCGGTTATTCGCGCTATTTGCCCGAGCGCGACGGTATCCTGAATTCCCTGCTGCTGGCCAATGTGCTGGCCGAGGAGAAGAAGCCTTTGGGCGAGCTGGTCGCCAGCTTGCAGAAGGAATTCGGGCCACACTTCTATGGCCGGCGCGATCTTCATATTCCGGACGACATTAAATTTGGCGCAATTGAGCGTGCACGCTCCGAATCCACCAAGCGGCTCGGCAAATACAACGTGATCAAGAAGGAAGGACTGGATGGAATTAAGTTCTTTCTCGATGCTCCGACCGAAGGAAAAGGCGCTGAGGCGTGGGTGCTGTTTCGGGCTTCCGGAACCGAGCCATTACTACGCATCTATGCTGAAGCGGCATCGCCGGATCTAGTTAACGAGGTATTAGCGACCGCCGAGAAATTCGTCCAGCCTACCTAGGGGACAGTTCCACCTGCGCCCTTTTTGTACCTCGCGTCCGCTTGCGTGGAGTGCCATAATCAGGGTAATGGCTTCCCCCAGCAATGTCGCACCCTCTGATTCGCCCGAGGCCCGCAAATACAACAAGATTCGGCGGCGGGTAGGCATGAGCGAGTTCCTGCTTGGCTTGGGACTGCTGGTTGTGCTGTTGCTCACTGGGTGGACCGCATGGCTGCGGGACTTGGCCTGGCATGCCGGGGGCCAAAGCTATGCATTCGCACTTTTTATTTATGTATTGATACTGCTCGCCATCAGCAAAGCCGTCGGATTGGCTTTGGATTATTACGGCTTCCGGCTGGAGCATGTTTACCAGCTTTCAAACCAGAAGCTGCGCGCCTGGATTTGGGACGAGATTAAGGGACTGTTGGTGACGGCGGTCCTTGGGGCAGCGCTTGTTGAGTTACTTTACCTGATCATTCGCGAGTTCCCCGAGCAGTGGTGGCTGGTAGCTTGGATTGGATTCCTGGGCATCGCAGTGCTGATGGCGCAACTTGCTCCCGTGGTGCTGTTTCCTATCTTTTACAAATTCGAGCCGCTGCACGACGAAGACTTAAAGCTGCGCCTGGTGCGGCTAGGCGAGCGGGCAGGAACTCGGATCCGGGGAGTTTACAAGTGGCATCTGTCAGAAAAAAGCAAGAAAGCTAATGCCGCGCTGACTGGATTGGGGGCCACACGCCGCATCATCCTGGCTGACACTTTGCTGGACAACTATTCGCCGGATGAGATTGAAGCGGTGTTGGCACACGAATTAGGGCATCACGTTCACAGACACATTCTCAAGAGCATCGGTGTACAGGCGGTGGTCACCTTTATTGGTTTCTGGGCTGCGAACTGGACTTTGCACTATGCGATAAACCGGTGGCACATGTTCGAGACGCTCTCAGATTTCGCGAACTTGCCGTTACTGGTCCTCACCTTTACCGTGCTCTCGTTCGTGCTGATGCCAGCCCTGAATGGATTATCACGATTTCACGAGCGCCAAGCTGATCGATATGCACTGGCGAACATTTCCGGCGCGGGACCCTTTATTTCATCGATGAACAAGCTGGCGGAGCAGAACCTTGCGGAGCGGACGCCGTCGCGTTGGATAGAGTGGTGGTTCCATTCGCATCCTGCGATCGCGCGGCGGGTGGCGGCTGCCGAAGCCTGGAAGAAAGCCAACGCGACCTAATTATTGTCTGCTGAGCAGGGCTGTCACGCGTTGCAAATCTTCCTCTGTGTCCACCCCAATGCTGTCGAAAGCGGTTTCCGCAACGTAGATAGGTATTCCGTTTTCAAGAAATCGCAACTGCTCCAACCTTTCCGCGCGTTCCAAAGCTGATTCCGGAAGTGCAACAAAACGCTCCAGGGAGGGCTTGCGATAGGCGTAGATTCCGAGATGCTTGAAGTATTTGGGGTGAGAACCGTCGCGATCGTATGGAATGGTGCAGCGTGAAAAGTAAAGCGCGCGGCCATTTGCGTCGGCCACAACTTTTACGGCATTAGGATTGGCGATGTCTTCGGGCGCGGCTGGCGTTTTCAGGGTTCCCACCGGAATATCGGGGTTCTTCATAAGTGCGGCCAATGCATCGATGTGGCTGGCGCGGATCATCGGCTCATCGCCTTGCACGTTGATGTACACGTCCGCTTCGACCAATTGTGAAACTTCGTGTACCCTTTCGGTGCCACTGCGATGCTTGTTGGAGGTCATACGAGCCTTGCACTGGTGCGTCTTGCAGGCTGCGAGAATTTCCTCAGAATCCGTAGCGATGATCACATCGTCCAGCAAGGTCGAAGCGCGTACCGCCTGATAAACCCACACCGCCAGCGGCTTTCCATTGATTTCTCGGAGCATTTTGCGCGGCAGACGCATGGATGCAAGCCGGGCCGGTATGACAGCAACAATTTTCATGAAGGCCAATTTAACCACAGACGTGCACGCCGCCGCGACCAGGGCGGACACATGGAGTTTGGATATTCTTCGCAGCTTTTCTTTCGCGCCACAAACGTATACAACAAAGGCCATGGAGCTCAAAGAGCTTGCGCGAAAGCTTAGTGCGCGCGTCGTAGGCGACCACAACGGCGAAGTAACCGGAGCGGCAAGTGCTTCAGCTGCCGATAAGGGCGTCGTTGTCTTCGCAGAAGATGAAGAGAATCTCAGGGCTGCCCTCCAATCCCGTGCTGTAGCTGTGATTACAGGCGATTTTGCCGAAAGAAGCGAGACTTCGAAAGTGCTGTTGATTGTTGCTCAGCCACGTTTAGCTTTTGCACGCGCAGCGGAGTTGCTGCGGAAGCATGCCGGGCAGCAGTCAGGAATTCATCCCAGCGCCGTGGTTCATTCTGCAGCCAAGCTCGGCAAAGAAGTCTCAGTGGGCGCACACGCCGTGATCGGGCAAGCAGTTATCGGAAATCGCAGCCGCATCGACGCCGGGTGCGTCATCGGTGACAGAGTGGAATTGGGCCAGGACTGCGAAATTTATCCGAAAGTGACAGTCTATCCCGATTCGCGGCTGGGCAATCGCGTAATTGTCCACGCTGGTGCGGTACTTGGCAGCGATGGTTTCGGTTACGTTCGCGACGAAAAAAGCGGCAAGCATGGAAAGTTTCCGCAGATGGGTCGTCTCGAAATTGAAGATGATGTTGAAATCGGGGCGAACACAACCATTGATCGCGGCGCCCTGGAAACGACACGTATCGGACGTGGAACAAAGATCGATAATCTGGTGCACATCGGTCACAATTGCCAGTTCGGTGAGGACGTCATTATCGCGGCTCAGGCCGGGTTTTCAGGAAGCATCACCATAGAAAATCGGGTTGTGATTGGCGGACAAGTTGGCGTCGGCGAGCACGCGCGCATCCAAGAAGGGGTGCTGCTGGGTGGCCAAGCCGGTGTTTTGCCGAAGAAGATTCTGCGCGGTAAAGGTGTAGCGTTCTGGGGAACCCCGGCTAAGCCATTGCGCGAATATCTGAGGAGCCTGGCCAGCCTGGCGCGATTGGGCAAGAAAGAGTGAAGGAATACGAATGGCGATCGTTGTCATCGGCGGACACTCTCGGAATGTGGGTAAGACCAGCGTGGTTGCAGGCCTGATCGCGAAGCTGCCTGCCTACAACTGGACAGCATTCAAGCTGACGCAGTTCGGTCATGGCCGGTGCTCGCTCAACGGCAAACCATGCCAGTGCGAAACCGCCGATCATGCATGGGCAATCACGGAAGAGAAAGACAGGGCGGGCAAGTCTGACAGCTCGCGTTTCCTTGTTGCCGGGGCGAAACATGCATTTTGGGTCCGCACGGCCCAAGGCAAATTGGAAAAAGCAATGCCTGGAATCCGACGGCGCCTGGATGAAGCGGAGAATGCGATTCTGGAATCGAACAGCATTATGAAGTTTATTCAGCCCGATGTGTACATTTCCGTGGTCGATCCAGCGAACGAGGATTTCAAGAGCTCGGCCTATCAATTCCTCGGACGAGCCGATGCAATCATTCTTCACCGAAGCAACGGCCATGAAGCCAAGTGGCCGGGAATCTCACTCGACACACTTCCAGATCGCCCGGTCTTCTTGGTTGAACCACCCGAGTACGTGAGCACCGAAGTCGTCGAGTTTGTCGAGCGGCGGCTCGAAGCTGCGCGGCTTACACGAGTCCCTTGATATCCTTTTCAGCCATGCGTGGAATTGAAAGCAGGGCCTGGCTGCTGGCCATCGCGTCGGCTGTGTTGCAGGTCGTAATCTTTCCCCTGCCAAATTTGTACATGCTCTGCTGGATTGCCATCACGCCATTGCTGGTGGCCCTGCTGCGATCGCGGCGTCCAGACACTTTGCAATTAGAAGGCGCCGTGAAACTGCTGCCCGCAAGCCCTTCCCAAGGTTTTCTGCTTGGCTATCTCTGCGGAATTTTGTGGTACTGCGGAAACTGCTACTGGGTTTACAGCACGATGAAGCAGTATGGCGGCATCAGCGCCGCGGGAGCAGCGGGCCTGTTACTGCTGTTCAGCTTGTACCTGGGCCTCTATCTTGGATTTTTCGGGCTGGCCATTACTCTTCTCGCAAGGTGGTCACAGCGTGCTGCACTCGTGCTTTCCCCCGTTATCTGGGTCGCGGTAGAACTGGCTCGCACTCGCATCAGCGGCTTCCCCTGGGACCTCCTGGGCATTACGCAGGTGGACAATATTCCTCTATCCAGGGTAGCCACGGTCGCAGGCGTTTACGGCGTCTCGCTTGAGATCATGATCGTGAACGCCGCCTTCGCTGCTGGGTTGCTGGTGCACAGGAGCCGTCGAAAATCGCTGCTGTTTGCTGCATTTGCCGCAGCCATTCTGTTGCAAGTTGGCCGCTGGACTCCTGCTCCAAAATTTCCCGTCGCACGCACGGCTCTGTTGGTCCAGGCGAACATTCCAATTCTCGACAGCGCCGATTGGACTCGTCAGTATTTCACTGACACATTGGCCGAACTTAGCAAACTGAGTTTGAACTCTCCTGTCGGACAGCATCCCAGCCTTATCGCTTGGCCGGAATCGCCCGCGCCGTTCTATACCGGTGACCCGCTGTTTCGCACCGCAATCGGTCAAGCCGCTACCAGCTCGCGAGCATGGGTAGTGGCAGGAAGCGTTGGAATCGAGAACGCGAAGATCTCCCCACAGCGGCCGACCGAAATTTTCAATTCAGCCGAGCTTGTCAGTCCTGGTGGGGAATTCGTGGCTCGTTACGACAAAGTACACCTCGTCCCATTCGGAGAGTACGTGCCGTTCAAAGATTGGCTGTCGTTCGCGGGTGGCCTGACCAAGGAAGTCGGCGACTTCTCCCGAGGGCGATCACGGACTCCGTTGCAGGCAGGCGACGAAAGCCTGGGCGTCTTCATCTGTTACGAATCTATTTTCCCGAACGAAGTCCGGCAGTTTGCAAAGAACGGCGCCCGGGTTCTTGTGAACATATCGAACGACGGCTGGTATGGCGATAGCGGCGCTTACGCGCAGCACCTGCAACAGGCGCGAATGCGTGCTGTCGAAAACGCTCGCTGGCTTTTGCGCACTACGAACACGGGTGTGACCGCGGCCATTGATCCCTATGGACGAGTAACACAAACGGCGCCGCGCAAAATTCGTACCGCACTATTGGTTTCGTATTCTCTTAACGATCGGACCACCTTCTACACGCGTCACGGGGATTGGCTAGGCTACCTGTGTGCGATAATTTCAGTGGGGGCACTCGTGATTGCTCTCACTCCCGCAAGAGGTAGACGCACAGCATGATTCAGGATTTCGAGCAGCAATATTCAGCTTTACAACAAAAAGTCCGCGAGCTACGGGAGTACCTTTGACGCCGGCAAACTTCGTCCGCAACTAGCCGAAATCGATAAACAAGCCGCCGACCCGAATCTGTGGTCGAACCCGCAGAGATCCCAGCAGGTAATGCGCGAAAAAAAGCGCCTTGAGGGGATGCTCTCGACCGAGGCCGACCTGATCCGGCGTACTGGCGACATTGCAGCCTACTTTGACTTGGCGCGTGAAGGCGAAAACGTAGAAGCCGATCTTGGACGGGAAATCGATTCTCTGCGTGAGCGTGTGGACCGGCTCGAAACCGAAACCCTGCTTTCGGGCGAAAACGACGCGCGGAATGCCATCGTCACAATCCATCCAGGCGCGGGCGGCACAGAGTCGCAGGACTGGGCGGTGATGCTCATGCGCATGTATCTGCGCTGGGCCGAGCGGCAAGGTTTCCAAACCGTTTTGTATGACTATCAGCCGGGCGAAGAAGCGGGGATCAAATCAACAACTTTCGGTGTGAACGGCGAATATGCATTTGGTTTGCTGACCAGCGAAATCGGCGTGCACCGGCTGGTGCGCATCTCGCCGTTTGATCAGGCCAAGCGACGGCATACTTCTTTTGCCAGCGTCTTCGTCTCGCCGGAGATTGACGAGTCGATCGAGGTGGTTATCAAGCCCGAGGACCTCCGCATCGATACCTACCGTTCGAGCGGCAAGGGTGGACAGCACGTGAACACCACCGATTCGGCCGTCCGCATTACCCACCTTCCCACGGGATTAGTGGCTGCTTGCCAGAACGAGCGCTCGCAACACAAGAACAAAGATCGCGCCATGAGCATGTTGCGTTCAAAACTGTATGAATTCGAGATGGAGAAGAAGCGCGAAGCCACACGCAAGATCGAGGACTCAAAACTGGATATCGACTTCGGATCGCAGATACGCTCTTACGTCTTACAACCCTATCGGTTGATCAAAGACCACCGCACAAAAACCGAAGTTGGCGACGTAGACCGGGTCATCGACGGAGATTTGCAGCCGTTCATCCGCGCTTACTTGCGCATGCGCCGCGATGGGAGTGCCTCCTCCGGCGCGACCAGCGATCACTAGTCCTAGTGCCTTCCGTAACCTCATCCCGCCCAAAATTACTAGAAAGAGCACTTCGGGTACGAGAACCTATAGGGTACAGCTCTCGTATTCCGGAAAACTATGGCCCGCTTACTCGAATTGGTTCGCAGGTGTGCCCTGCCGTCACATCAAATGATGGCAGCTGCCAAGGGTGCTCTCGACGCATCGGCCGATGAAATGGTCGAAATTCTGGTTTACCTGGCCGAGAACAACAAGATTTTCGGCGAGACCTCCCGCGTAACCTTGGCTGGTTGGGACGAGAATTCCGCCAAGAGCATTGCGTCAAACCCCGCAACCGCTAAAGAGGTCCTGGATTACTGGCTCTCGCCAAAGAATCTCAGACCGGCCCTGTTTCCCCTCTTGCTAGAGAATCCCTCGGTCACATTGCTGAAAGTGGGCCAGCTCGCAGGCACCTTGAAAGGCGAGTGGATCGACGCAATGCTGGCGAGTCCCCGCGTTAGGGGATCAAGTCAGGTACTGCAAGATCTGAGTGCAAACAACCAACTCAGCGGCGTGCAGTCGGTAAGAGTGCAAGAGTTGATCACCGGAAAATCCGCATCTGTTGACGTCAAGACAAATGCGGATATCACTCCCTCCGCTACGGACGACGTCGCGGTGCAGGCGCCGGTCGAGGCTGAGGCGGAATCGGCCATTCAGGCAATCCCGGAGTTCGAAGTAGTGCCTGATCCTGGAAGCGCTGTCTCTGATCCCGAAACTGAGCAAGTGATCTCTGCGTTCATGACTGAACATGCCAGTGAGATCGCCGCCGAAGCTGACAAACCGTTTCAGCCCATAGGCGGTATTCACGAGGAAACTATTTCACCCGAACCGCAAGTTGCCGCAGCAGCTGCGGCGGCTTCACCCAGTCCAGTGATCCCGCCGACGGGCGCCAAGAGTTCGCCCAAGAAGATGACCAACCCTCAGGACGAGCAAAGAGGCAGCGTTCTGCAAAAAATTGCCAAGCTCGACGTGAAGGGACGGATCCAGCTGGCGATGAAGGGATCGAAAGAAGAGCGCTCGATACTGGTGCGCGACGGCACAAAGGTCGTCGCTTTGGCAGTGCTGGATTCCCCAAAAATAACCGATGGCGAAGTTGAAAGATTTGCTAATCAGAAGAATGTCCTTGAGGCGTTCCTGCGGGCCATCCCGATGAAGCGCCGCTTTGCGAAAAACTACGCCGTGGTCCGCAACCTGGTATTTAATCCCCGAACACCGATGGATGTCAGCCTCGGACTGATGAAAAATCTACTAATTCAGGACCTCCGGAATTTGTCCGGAAACAAGGAAGTTTCTGACACCATTCGCAAGCTGGCCTTGCGAATGTTTAAACAGAAATTGGCCCCCGGCAAGGGCTAACTGCGCCGCCAGTTAAAATACAAGAGTGGCAACCCGTCCCGAAGCTGACCCGATCCGCGACCTGCTGCAGCGCTCCAAAACCATCGTTGTAGTCGGACTTTCCGATAGTCCCATGCGTCCCAGCCACGGAGTTTCCGCTTACATGCAGTCTCACGGCTACAGGATCATTCCAGTCAATCCATCGATCTCCGAAGCCTTAGGCGAAAAATCGTATCCGTCTTTGCTGGAAGTCCCCGAGAAGATCGATATCGTAAACATCTTTCGCCGTTCGGAGTTCGTCGAGGAAATTGTCGATCAGGCAATTCAGTTGAAGATTCCTGCAGTCTGGATGCAGGAGGGAGTAATCAATCACAAGGCCGCGGAAAAAGCTGAGAAGGCTGGCATCTTCGTGCTGATGGATCTCTGCATTCTCAAGGAACACCGGGCGCGATTCAGGTAGGATCCAGCGGTCTTACGCTCTCACAAAAATTACCGTTGCATCATCCTGCAGCCCGGCGCCATTCACGTAGCGCCGAACATCGGTCAGGATGCTGTCACTCGAAGCCTGCGGTTTGAGCACATGTTCGCGCAGCCGCTCGGGTCCGTATTCTTCATCATCGAAACCAGCGGCCTCGGTTATCCCGTCACTGTACAGCACTAGCTGAGAGCCTTCTTTGAGGTGAATCTCGCTCTCTGAAAAGCTGGTTTTCGAAAGTCCCAGCGGCGTCCCTGCATCGCTCTGAAGAAAGCGCGCACGGTCGCCTTCTACTAGCAAGGGAGCCAGGTGTCCAGCGCTGGCGAATTTAAGCATACGATTTTTCGGATCGAGAATCGCGTAAATAAGCGTCACAAACCGCCCGGAGGGGAAGTCCTCGACCATGAGTTTATTCAACTTGCTCAATGTTTCTGCGGGCGAGCTGCAGGTATCTGTAAGCGAACGGAGCATTGCGCGCGTAGCCGACATCAGCAGCGCTGCTGCCGTCCCTTTTCCTGAAACGTCAGCCAAAACCAAACCCCAGCAACCGTCACTGAACGGAATAAAGTCATACCAGTCGCCGCCAATGTCTCCCGCTGGAACGGAAAGCCCGGATATAGCGAATCCCGGAATATAAGGCGATGCCTTGGGCAACAGGGCCTGCTGGATAATCCGTGCTTCGTCTCCCTCTCGGGACATGCGCTGCCGCTCCTGCTGTTCCGCCCGGAATCGCCGGCAATTGCGCACCGCGATTGCAATGTGACTGCAAAGAGCCTGCAGCAGCTTTAATTGTTCGGGAGGAAAAGCGTCGAGTTCTGAATGAGACGCCGAGAAGACGCCGACTAACTTGCCTTCGACTATGAGAGGTATTGCCACTTCCGACAGCGTGGATTCTTCACACGCGAAGTAGTAAGGATCGATCCTTACGTCGGGCGCATAATGCATTTCGCCTGTTGCCGCGACTCGACCGACCATTCCGTCGATGCCTACTTTTAATCGATGTCCTTTGCCGTGAAGTGTGCAACCGCAGACACAGGCCAGTTCCAACTCGCTTCGCTCTTCATCATGCAAATAGAGGTTCGCCTCAATGCAGCCAAACGCGCAGGAGACATGGTTCACAATCTGATCGATCAGAACGTCAAGATCGAGGATGGACGTAATCTTCGGGATCCACTCCTGCAGTTTGAGCAAATCGTCAATTTGCCCGCTCTGCAACGAGCGATCGATCACCGAAGTTATCTGAGCAGGATTGGGAATCGCAGCCATACGCGCTCGCCCACAGCACTCTTAAGAAAGAAGATGCCCTTATCTACTGCTCGGATTCTGTTTTAGTTGCCTGCGCTCGCTGCCGCCGGATCTCCTCTAACCGCTCGCGAAAACGTTTCTCCACGCCTTCGTTCGTGGGCTGGTAATATCGGCGATCTTTCAAATTATCTGGAAGGCACTGCATGTCCGCGACTTTGCTCTCCATATCGTGCGCATACTGGTATCCCTCCCCGTACCCGAGGTTCTTCATGAGTCCGGTGGGCGCATTGCGAAGATGCAATGGAACTGGCTCGGCAGCGGTCCGCTCCACGCCTTGTTGAACATCGGAATATGCGGTGTATAACGCATTGGATTTCGGCGCCAGGGCGAGATAGACGGCCGCTTGCGCCAGGGCTAGATTGCCCTCCGGCATGCCGATAAAATCCACCGCGTCGCGTGCCGCCATGCATAGCGAGAGCGCATTGGGATCGGCAAGACCGATGTCCTCCACCGCCATTCGCACTATTCTGCGCGCAATATACAGCGGATCCTCACCGGCTTCGAGCATACGTGCAAGCCAATATAAAGACGCATCAGGATCGCTGTTACGCACCGATTTATGCAGAGCCGAAATCAGGTTGTAGTGTTCTTCGCCGGCTTTGTCGTAAAGCAAAACACGCTTCTGGAGGGCATCCTGCACGATCTCGGTCGTGATCTCGTGTGCACCGGAGACGTCTGCAGGTGGGGCAGCTTTCTCCGCGCTGTGAGGAGCCACGGGAGTTTGAGTTTCTTTGCCGGCTGCTCGCGTCTTGTCCGCGGCCAGCGCTGCGGCAACCTCGAGCACGTTGTAAGCGCTACGGGCATCACCACTCGAATACGCAGCGATCTGTCGCAGCACGTAATCGCTTGCCAATAAGTTCATCGCACCCAGGCCACGCTCGCCATCCTCAAGCGCCCGCCGCAGCAGGACCACGATCTGTTCCTCGGTGAGCGGCTTCAGCACATAGACACGGCTGCGCGAAAGCAGCGCGGAGATAATTTCGAACGACGGGTTCTCGGTGGTGGCCCCGATCAGGCGAATGTTGCCTTTCTCCACATGCGGAAGAAATGCATCCTGCTGCGCTTTGTTGAAACGATGAATTTCGTCGACGAAAACGATAGTGCGAGTGCCGTACTGGCGGCCTCGTTCGGCGTCGGCCATGACTTGTTTGATCTCTTTGATCCCGGAAAGAACAGCGCTGAACTCAATGAAGTCCGCGCGCGTCATCTTGGCGATTATCTTCGCCAGCGTGGTCTTGCCTATGCCAGGAGGTCCCCAAAAGATGAGCGAACCAATGTCATCACGTTCGATCTGGGCGCGAAGAGGTTTTCCCGGTGCGATCAGGTGCTCCTGCCCAACAAATTCGTCGAGAGTGCGCGGACGCATGCGATCGGCGAGCGGACGACCACGATCGTCTGGCTGATTACCCCCGGGAATTGCTTGAAACAAACTCATACGACCATTTCACCACGGAGACATGGAGACACGGAGGAAGCAAGTCATAGAATCCTTCTGATAATGCCGTTCTTGAGCACCGCAACATTGAAATTGATTAGCAGCCCGACTTTCTTCCCACTGAGCCGCAAATATGTCAGGAGTTGAGCCTGATGTATAGGCAGTACCTGCTCGACAGATTTCAACTCCACCACGACAGAATCTTCGACCACCACGTCAATGCGATACTCGCAATCGAGCTTGAGGCCTTTATATTGCACCGGCAAATCTATCTGGCACCGAAATTGAAGTTCTCTCAGGTGGAGCTCGTGGCAAAAGCACTGCTCGTAGGCCGACTCCAGCAGGCCCGGCCCGAGTTCACGATGAACTTCGATGGCCGCGCCTATTATTTGTTCCGTTAGTTGTTCCTCAAGCAACATGAAGATAAATCGTTGTTTTCTCTGTGCCTCCGTGTCTCCGTGGTGAATCAGGCTTGCAGTCGGTCATTTCTTTTGTCGCGCTGCCTCGTACAAAATTATGCTTGCTGCTATTCCCGCATTCAGCGATTCCACTCGCGACGAGTGTGGAATCATGATCAATTCATCCATTTGCGAGAGAAGTTTTTTGTCCAGACCAGCGCCTTCGTTCCCAATGAAAATCGCGGATTTCCCCCGAACATCGGTCTGCGGAAGGGCCGTACCCTTATGCGATGAGGTCGCCATCAGCCGAAAACCTCGCGCCCGCAACTCTGGAATCAGAGTCTTCAATTCGATTTTGACCACCGGCAGCCGGAAAACCGAACCCGCGGAAGCCCGCACGACTTTGCTGTTATACATACTGACCGTGCCGTCGCCCGAAACAACACCCGCAGCCCCAAACGCCTCCGCCGACCGCAAAATTGTTCCTAGATTGCCGGGATCCTGAAGCCCGGCAACTACCAGCAGCGGTCCACTGGAAGTGCCCTCAAGCAGCGCATCGAGAGTATGCGTCTTCAAGTGAACCAGAGCAGCGACACCTTGAGGGGTCTCACTAGGCACAGCGCTGGCGAAAAGCTTGTCTGGCAGAAGAACGGTTTCGACATGGGAACCGATCTGCGGCAGCAAGCGCGCGGCACGCGCCTGGCCGGATTCGCTGACGAAAACCGCCCGAAAGCGAAGTCCGCTGCGAACGCCTTCCTCAATGACCCGGAACCCCTCGATAGCAATCTCACCGGTGGCGGTCAGCTCGCCGTGATGGAAGGCCTGGCGCAGCGTCTTCAAGAGCGAGTTGTGCCGGCCTTCAATGCGCCGCAAGCGGCTGCTGTCGACATTTTTGGCATTCTCCAATCTCAGCTCCTGATGACCGATCATACGCGGTACTCGGCGAGACACGCGTACTCGTGTTATCTTAACTCTCGCAAATACAAGGGTTCCGGAGAGTAGCAGTGCGTGTGGAGATGGTGAAAATTAATAGTGATAAGCCGGAGCCGTCTCTAATCCGGTACGCCGCCGATCAGATTCGTGCCGGCGAAGTTCTGGGCATGCCTACCGATACTTTTTATGGCTTAGCGGCTGATCCATTCAATTTGCGCGCTGTGGAGCGGGTTTACGAGATCAAATCCAGATCTCGCCACAAGCCGCTTTCACTGCTCATTGAGAATGTTGAACAGGCTGAAGAGCTGGCAAAACCGCTCCCGGACGAGTTCTATAAGCTCGCGAAAAAGTTCTGGCCCGGGCCGCTGACCATTATTGTGAAAGCCGCGTCCCGCTTGCCGTTAAAGGTAACCGCAAACACCGGCAACGTTGCGCTTCGAGTGCCGAACGCTCCCATTCCGCTGGCGGTGGTCATGGCCGCACAGATACCAATCACTGCAACTTCCGCCAATCTCAGCGGCGAGACTGAATGCACCTCAGCCGCTGCGGTACGAGATCAATTGGGCACGCGCATTCCAATTATTGTCGATGGCGGCGAATCGCCCCGTGATGTCGCATCCACGATCGTTGATCTCACCGATGACGAGGCGCGCTGGAGGGTCCTGCGGGAAGGCGCCATTCCTTCTCAGGACATATCGGAATTTTTCGCCCAGGGGTGATGGGGACAGCGGGAGCCACGCGAAGCTCCAGCCGCTGGCTGTTTTGGACCACACTGATAGCTGGCGCGGTTGTCTTAGGGACATTCTCTTCGATTTTTTTTACCATCCTCAGGGACGCTGGGAAACAGGAGCTGCACCCCGCAGACGCGATTGTCGTTTTTGGTGCCGCGCAATATGATGGCCGTCCATCACCGGTGTTCAAAGCGCGTTTAGAACACGCCCAGCAGCTCTTCCGCAAAGGTTTGGCGCCGGTTGTAATCACCACCGGAGGCGCCGCCGCTGATCCTAAATTCAGCGAAGGCGGAGTCGGGCACGATTACCTCATGCGAAAGGGAGTGCCAGAATCGGCCCTGATTGCTGAGACCCAGGCATCGGATACCGCGGAATCAGCCGTGCGTGTGGCTGCAATCATGCACGAGAACCACATGACCAGCTGTCTCGCCGTTAGCGATGCATACCACATGTTTCGCATTCGTATGTTGCTGGCGCATCAGGGATTGCATGTTTTTCTGGTGCCCCGCCCAGATTCGCGGCCAAGATCGGCATGGCTCAGCGCACTCGCCTTAATGAAGGAAAGCGCCAGTTATTTACTGTGGCGAGCGGGACTACGCAGCTAGACGATTCACAGGGTCCCTACTCACGCAAGTCAGTCTGTTGCGTCTCGCGTCGTGTCTAGCAGTCTATGCCATATAATGAGACGCCGTTCGAGCCCACCAACTGCCTCAGCACGAATTTCATCGTCGATGATTAAAAGTATGGCGGAAAAAAAGAAGACAACAGATTCTAACGGGAATATCGTTACTCTAAAGTCTGTGGCGGCCCATGTTGGGCTCTCCGCCGGTACGGTTTCCGCCGTCCTGAACGACGCTCCCTCTGCCAAGCACATCCCCAAGCCCACGCGTGAGCGCATTATCGCTGCCGCTCGAAAGCTGGATTATCGGCCGAACTTTTTCGCCCGCTCGCTGCGTAAGCAACGGACTTTTACCATTGGCGTTATCGCCCACGAGATCGGCGATGGATACAGTTCCACGGTTATCGCCGGAATCGAACACAGCGCGCGTCATAAGAATTATTTCTTCGTCACCGGTGTGCATCGACATGACCAGGAGCTGTTCGATAAATATGCTCGCCTGTTATTGCAGCGAGGGGCAGAGGGGCTCATTGCCTTGGATTTCAACCTAACGCACTCGCTTCCCGTTCCCGCAGTGGCCATACCCGGCCACACGGAAATTGAAGGCGTCACAAATATCATTCTGGATCACCACCATGCCGCCGAGCTGGCGCTCAAGCATCTCGTAGATTTAGGTCACAAGCGGATTGCCATACTGAAAGGCCATCCTGACAGCGCCGATGCCGAGAGCCGTTGGAAGGCGGTACAAGACGTGGCGTTCGAAATCGGACTGGAACTGGATCCGGAACTGGTGATCCCGATCGACTCAACCGACTCCACCCCCAGCTTGGGCTATCCATTTGCCAAGAAACTGGTGGAGAAGAAAAGGCCCTTCACGGCGCTATTCGCATACAACGACATTTCAGCCATTGGAGCAATCAGGGCGTTTCAGGAAGCTGGGCTGCGGGTGCCGCAGGACGTCTCTGTGGTTGGCTTTGATGATATTCCGGCGGCAGCCTTTCACTATCCCAGCCTTACCACCATTAGGCAGCCGCTGCGCAAAATGGGAGAGCTGGCAGTTGATTTGCTGGTCGCTCAAATCGAACACAAAGGCGACTGGCAACGGGAAATCGCGGTCCAGCCGGAGATTGCGATTCGGGAATCCACGGGTCCGGTGTCACAAAACTAGAGAAACCGCAATCTACACTATTCGCTGTATTGCGCCGGTGGCCTGGTCTGTATGAATCTAACCAAGCTGCCCTGCGGTGTCTTTGTGCGTGTCCTCCAGATGGAATCGAAAGCCGCCACCATTCTGTGCATCGACGATGAGCAGACCGCACTTCAGTTGCGGCAGAACTTGCTAGAGTCGGCGGGCTACCGCGTATTCGGCGCCAAGTCAGGGGCACTGGGACTTAAAGCCTTTAAATCTGAGCTCATAGACGCCGTGATCCTGGATTACTGGATGGCGGACATGAACGGTCTGCAAGTGGCGCGCGAACTGCGAAAAATTAATCCCGCCGTTCCTATCATCATCCTATCCGCGTATGGAGAACTGCTGGACGAAAGTTTGGGGATTGCCGATCTATGGATCCGCAAAGGTGAAGAGGACCCGCAATACCTCCTGAACCGCCTGGAACAGTTGCTTAAGACCAAACCAGCGCGTTAATTCCTTCCAAGCTTCCTACCTCGCGCGGACTTTGATCCAGATTGGGCTTCCTTCGAAGCCGAACGCCCTGCGAATCTGGTTTTCCAAAAAGCGTTGATAGGAAAAGTGCAATTTCACCTCTCGGTCAGTGAAGAGCACGAATGTTGGCGGAGCAACCGCGGCCTGGGTCAGATAAAGAATCTTCACCCGCTGGCGCACTGGCACCGAGGCTCGGTCAAAATCGACATGTTTCAGGAAGCGATTCATCTCGCCGGTGGTGATTCGCTTGCGGCGTTCGCCGGCGACTTTCTCGAGCGTGGGAAAAATCTTGTCCGTACCCTTGCCTTTTGCGGCTGAAATGAAGAGCACGGGCGCATAGGTCAGAAACTTAAGCGCGTATCGCAAACGCTGTTCGTAAGCCGCGCGGTCATCCGGACGCTTGCCCTCCTGAATGCGCGCCGTCCGCGACTGGCTCACAGCTTTTTTCTGGCCGCTGGTAACCAGGTCCCACTTGTTCACCACAATAACGACAGACCGCCCGCTCTCGTGCGCATAACCGGCAATGGCAGCATCGAGCGCGCTCACCCCTTCGGTGGCATCGATTACCAGCAGAGCAATGTCAGCGGCTTCCAGATGCTTACGAGCCATTACGACTGAGAGCTTCTCAGCCATCAGGTGCGTCTTTCCTTTCCGTCGAATGCCCGCAGTATCGACGAAGCGGAACTTCACGCCGTCGCGTTCCACGATTTCGTCAATCGCATCGCGCGTGGTCCCAGGGATGGGTGAAACGATTGAGCGGTCGGCTCCAGTGAGCTGGTTCAGCAGCGTAGACTTGCCGACATTGGGATGGCCGATGATGGCGACGTTG